>Ga0163144_10030003_pt1 | contig 10417 bp, 6 predicted proteins | sample OliLak19BULKMAT1_FD_123175 | JGI IMG/M metagenome (GOLD analysis project Ga0163144, IMG submission 123175) | Freshwater microbial mat bacterial communities from Lake Vanda, McMurdo Dry Valleys, Antarctica - Oligotrophic Lake LV.19.BULKMAT1 | ecosystem: Environmental > Aquatic > Freshwater > Lake...
ACACTTTGGGTAAAAACTGTGCTTGCTGCACAATTATTATAATCGCTTACGGTTACTGTATAATTGGTGTTGCTGGTTGGGCTTACATTTATAGCATTTGCAATAGTACCAGTACTCCAAGTATAAGTATATGATCCATTACCGCCAAGCCCTGTAGCTGTAATATTTGCCATATTACCATTACACAAAACCGAATTGTTTGAATTTACGGTTACCGAAATTGTAGTGGGTTGCGTTATTGTTACAGTTTGAGTAAATGTAGAGCCACAACTGTTTGTTATTATGCAGGAGTAGTTACCTATCGCTAAATTTGTTGCAGATATTGCGTTACCACCAACTGGTATCCAAGTAAAAGTAAAGCCGCTACCGCCAACAGCCGACACTGTTGCCGAACCATCATTTTGCCCAAAACAACTTACATTGGCACCAACAATATCTGTTACTAAAGTCTGGCATTCAAAAAATTTTACTATAAATCCATCAAAGTTATTACCGCCGTAAACTGTTTGATGTGCTCCAACAGAAGCTATATTATTACCTGTATTGGTAGAAGTTCTCCCCCCCATGTATATGTTATAATTGTTGTCAACATGGCAAACTAAAGCGTAATCCTCGCCAGTTTCGCCATAATAAGTACCCCATTGCCTAGCGCCACTTGGGCTATATTTTACCAAATAAGCATCATAAAAAGCACCACCAAAAATAGCCTGATGTGCACCCGCAGTGGCAATTACCGTACCAGTTGTTGTACCTGTTTGCCCAGTTAAATATACATTTGCCGAAGCATCAGTAGCACAACTTATGCCTTCTTCAAAACCGCTTCCACCGCAAAAAGTACCCCATTGGCGCACACCAGCAGTATTAAACTTTACAATAAACGCATCCGCAAAGCCACCGCCATTGGCAGGCTGTGCACTACCCACTGTGGCAATTATAGTACCTCCAATCGAATCGGAATTTCCAGATAAATATACATTACCAAAAATGTCAACAGCTACGCCATAGCCGTATTCATCGTTAAAGCCCCCATAATAGGTTGCCCATTGCCTCACGCCGCTACTATTAAATTTTACAATAAAAGCATCTTGGTTACCAGCATGCAATGGCTGATGACTACCTATTGTTGCTATACTATTGCCAGTATTGGTATATGTTCTTCCAACAAAATAAACATCTCCTGAGGCATCTGTGGCGCAGTTATAAGCGTACTCATTACCAAAACCACCGTAATAAGTACCCCATTGGCGCACCCCTAAACTATTAAATTTAACAATATATCCATCCCAAATGCTTCCACCGTGGGTTGGTTGATGACTACCTGCGGTTGCAATGTCAGTACCACTTGTGCTTGAAGTATTTCCACTCATAAAAACATTTCCGCTAGCGTCGGTGGCGCAAAAATACCCGTAATTATTAAATGCTCCGCCATAATAAGTTGCCCATAGTCTTAATCCATTAGTATTAAATTTAACTAAAAAAGCGTCCACATTTCCGTTTAAGGATGGTTGATGCGAGCCTAATGTTGAAATGCCGTTATTAGAATCGGTATAACCACTCATATATACATTGCCTGTATTATCAATGGCAGTAGCTGTTCCAACATCTAAAGTTGTTCCGCCGTAATATGTTGCCCAAAGACGCAAACCGCCGGTGGTAAATTTTGCCAAGTATGCGTCGTTAGTTCCTCCAGCGTAAGTGCTTTGGTGGCTGCCTGTTGTTGCAATATTTGTACTTGCATTAGATTGTGTATATCCACAAATAAATACATTGCCACTAGCATCGGTGGTACACCCATAATTAAAATCTACCAAAGTACCACCGTAGTATGTGCCCCAAATTCGTAAGGCAGGATCAATTATTAATGGCAATTGTTTATTATAGTTTTCAATAAAAAACGTAGCGCAATTATTAATTAAAATCCATTTTGTTTTAATTGGCATATTGCCTTGGTAGGCTATAGGGGCTTGTTCTACAATAATTCCTAATGGAGTTTTAATTTCTAACTCTCCGTTTTTATTAATTAAAATACTTTGTGCACCTTTAATTTGTAATTTAATTTGCTGTGGATTTGCGTTTGGCTGAACAATAAAATCGTATTTTAAATTACCTTGCTTTGAATACCATTTTAAGTCGATACCATTATATAAATTTTTATACAAAAGTGATTTATAAGATAAAACATTTGTTACACCATTAGGATTAGTGTTGTTATAATAATTTGTATAACCCTCTGTGGCGTCGCCTTTTATTATGGCGCAATTTTTATTAGATTCTAACCAATCAACATCTACTCTATAAATAGTGGTTTGTGTTGCCGATTTTAGTATTTGACGTGTTTTTAAATCTTCAATTTCTTTAAAAGCTGTAGCTTTAGATAATTGATAAGAAATACCATTATTTTTTAAGTGATAGATTAAGTTATTTGCTGAACCCGAAAATTTTATATCATTATTTTTTATAAAAAATTGATTATAAACTTGCCCTTTATTTTCGGTAAAAACAACTTCATTAACCGAATTGTTAGTTTGAGAAAATATATAATTAACAAAGAAAATACAAAATAATATAAATTTAGTTAGGTGCATTTAATGTTTAGTTCTTATCTCCAAATTTACTAATTTATATTTGGATAAACAAGTGCTTACTTGATTGCTAAAATTAGGTTTTATTACATAGCTTTGTAACCTAATTAATTTAAATGAGCAGAATATTAACTGGCATTCAAAGTACTAATGTGCCGCACCTTGGCAACATTTTAGGGGCAATATTACCGGCAATCGAACTTAGCAAAAAGCAAAATAACGAAAGTCTTTTTTTTATTGCCGATTTGCATGCACTTACTTCGGTAAAAGATGCCGATTTTGTAAAGCAAAGCACCTTTTCGGTGGCTGCCACATGGTTAGCTTTTAATTTTGATACCGAAAAAAATATATTTTATCGCCAAAGTCGCGTACCACAGGTTACCGAATTAACATGGTATTTAAATTGTTTTACACCTTTTCCTATGCTTGCCAACGCACATTCGTACAAGGATAAAAGCAATAAATTAAGCGATGTAAATGCTGGTTTGTTTACTTATCCGGTTTTAATGGCTGCCGATATATTATTGTACGATGCACAACAAGTGCCTGTTGGTAAAGACCAAGCGCAACATTTAGAAATAACAGCAGATATTGCAAAAACATTTAATTATAAAATGGGTAAAGATATTTTTGTAATTCCTGAGCCACTAATTAACGAAGAAACTAAAAATGTACCAGGCATTGATGGACAAAAAATGAGTAAATCGTATAACAACTTTGTAAATATTTTTTTGCCTGAAAAAGAATTAAAAAAAATAGTGCACAGTATTATTACAGATAGCACACCTTTAGAAGAGCCTAAAAACCCTGATAACTGCAATGTGTTTAATATATATAAATTAGTAGCATCAATTAAAGAAACAGAATCGATGCGCAACAATTATTTAAAAGGGGGCTTTGGATTTGGTCATGCAAAAACAGCATTATACGAATTGCTTTTAACTGAGTATAAAGAACCACGAGTAAAATATAATTATCTAATGCAAAACTCTACTATTTTAGAAAAAGAATTAGCCGTTGGCGAGGCAAAAGCCAACCTAATAGCTAATGAAAAACTAAAACAAGTTCGTGAAATAATTGGGTATTCTTAAAACATGGATGCTTGGTTTACACTACAACTTATTACCTGGTATAAAAAAAATAAACGCGATTTACCTTGGCGTAATCAAACAAATGCTTATTACATTTGGTTAAGTGAAATCATTTTACAGCAAACACAAGTAACTCAAGGTTTAAATTATTATTTAAAATTTATAAAAAATTATCCTACTGTAAAACATTTGGCTAATGCCTCCGAAGATCAAATTTTAAAAGATTGGCAGGGCTTAGGTTATTACTCTCGTGCACGAAATTTACATAGTACTGCAAACTTTATTTTACAAAATTATGGCGGTAAATTTCCAACAAATTATAATGATATAAGAAGCTTAAAAGGTATTGGCGACTATACCGCTGCGGCTATTGCCAGCTTTGCTTATAATTTACCTTATGCCGTTGTTGACGGAAATGTTTATCGTGTTTTAAGCCGTTTATTTGGTATTAAAGCGCCTATTGATTCGAGTGTTGGAAAAAAACAATTTCAACAATTGGCTACTGATTTATTAAACACAAAAAAAGCAGCTTTACACAACCAAGCCATAATGGAATTTGGTTCGCAATACTGTAAACCTGTTAATCCAAATTGTGTAGAGTGTATTTTTAATATTAAGTGTTTCGCCAATGCTCATAATTTAGTTTCATCACTACCTATTAAAGAAAAAAAAATAAAAATTAAAAACCGTTATTTAACTTATTTAATTTTAGTTGATAAAAACAAACACGTAATAATAAATAAACGTTCGGCAAACGATATATGGAAAGGGCTATACGAATTTTATTTAATTGAAACTGAAAAAGAAATAACTGAATTAGAATTATTTAAGAATGCAGATTTTATAAGTAGATGCCCCACTTTATTCGCTTTAAAACATATTTCAAAACAATATAAACATATACTTACACACCAACATTTATATGCTAAGTTTTATATAATTCAACTTTCATTAATACATAATAAGTTTAACGACATTGTAACAATTAATTCATTAACAAAATTTGCATTGCCTAGGTTAATAGATAAATTTTTAAATGATTGCAAAATAGAATTATTTCTGTAAATTTGATATTCATTGAGACGATTATGAAAAAAATTGCTTGTACAATTTTATTTGCATTAATATTAATAAACTTTAATGCTCAAATTTTTAAAGCTAAAGATGGAGGCACCTTAATTACGTTTTATTCAAAATCACCATTAGAGGATATTGATGCCACTAATAAAGGTGGTATAATTATTTTAAATACCAGTAGCAGTGCTATCCAAGTTAAACTCACCATTCAAAATTTTATTTTTAAAAATAAATTAATGGGCGAACATTTTAACGAAAATTATTTGGAAACCGATAAAACAGCTAAAGATTCTATAGGAAAAACAATATATCCAAACCAGTATGCTACATTTAAAGGTAAAATTAACGAAAAAGTTGATTACAGTAAAGATGGAGAAACTAAAGTAACCGTTACTGGCAAAATGACATTACATGGTGTTACAAAAGACGAAACTTACAATGGCACTTTAAAAAAAGTAGGAAATGAAATTATAATTGATTGTAAATTTAAAATTAAAGTGGCAGATTATGATGTTAAAGTTCCATCGTTATATGTAAAAAATATTGCCGAAATAGTAGATATTGATGTGAAAAGTACATTAGAACCTTTTGTAAAAAAACCAAATTAAAATAATTTAGCTTAGATATGACTCTAATTAAAAAAATCATTATAATTATTTTATTTACCATTTCTACATCAATTTTTGCACAAGAAGATTTACTTAGTTTAGTTGATGATCCTAAAGATAAAAAGCCTCAAAAAGTATTTGCTACTTTTAAAACATTAAAAATTGGTAATGCACAAACTATCGAAACCGTAAAAAAGAAACATCTAGATTATAGAATAAGTCACCGTTTTGGTAATTTATACGACAATACTCTACCAGATGCCTTAAACACATCGGCTCAAACCAGTTTTGGTTTTGATAATGCAAGCGATATTAGAAATAGTTTAGAGTTTGGTATTTTAGATAATTTATCAGTAGGTATTGGCAAAAGCCGTATGAATGGTTTAATAGATGGCTCTGTTAAATGGCGTTTTTTAGATCAAACCGCAACCTTTAGTACTCCTGTTTCAGTAGCGTTTTTTGGAAGTATGGGTTATACGCATCAAACCACAAAAAATTTATATGCTGGAGTAATTAAAGATTTTAATACTAAAGAGGCTCATCGAGTAAGTTATTTTAGTCAATTCATTATTGCTAGTAAAATTAGTAAGTGGTTATCGGTAGAAATTTTACCGAGTTATATGTATAGAAATTTTATTAGGGAAACCATTAATGGCGATAATAATTCTGCAGATGTAAACGGATTTTTTAGTTTAGGAATTGGTGGACGATTAAAACTAAATAAACGATTAAGTTTTATCGGTGATTATTTTTACAATTTTGCCCCATTTTACCAAAATAATCCTATAATTTTTAATCCACTTTCTTTAGGTTTTGAAATAGAAACCGGCGGGCATGTTTTTAGTTTATTTTTTACAAATGCAAGCGGCTTAATCGAAAATAATTTTATACCTTACACTAATAATAGTTGGGGTAATGGCCAAATAAAATTTGGCTTTAGTATTGCCAGAACTTTTGCATTGTAAATAAAAGTGAATCATTTATTTGTTTTACATATATTTGAGTACCATTTATTGCCCAAGCAACATGTAACGCCTCAACTAAAAAACAGTTTTGAATTAATTTGGCCATCAATTTTTTTATTATTTTGTTTTTGTTTAATAGTATTTATTAAAACTACATCTTTTAGTAAAGTAATAAAAATAGTACAATCGTCATTTAACGTTCAAACTTGGCATCAATTGCAGCGGGAAGATTATAATCCTTACAAATTTTACTCAATCATTTTAGCAATTTTATTTGCATTTAACGTTTCATTTTTATTTTATAAAATAAATATAATGTATAAATTTGTGCTTGTTCAATTTCCACATTTTTTGCAATTTTTAAGTCTATTTGGTATTTTACTTTTAGTAAGTTTATTAAAAGTAGTTTTAAATAAAATTTTAATTCTACTAACTGGAAGCAAAAATGTTATACACCAATACAGTTATTACTCATTTGTAATTAACCAATCTTTTGGTTTATTTATTTTCCCGTTCATTGTTTTAGCTGAATTTAGCAAGCTTAATAGTTTGTTTTTTTTATCAGTCGCATTTATAATTGTTATGCTATCAGTGCTTTTAAAATGGTTTAGAGGAGTTGTTTTTAGTTTGTTAGAAAATAGAATAGGAATATTGCAAACTTTTGTATACTTTTGCGCTTTAGAAATTTTGCCAGTATTAGTGCTTACAAAATTATTGATAGAAACGTTTTAACATAAAAAATTAATGGCAGCAAAAAAAGCTTTGACTAAAAAAAAAGTAGTAGCATCAAACCGCGCAGCATCCATAAATAAAAAAAATGTAAAAAAACCAACTACTGTTTCTTTACGAAAAGCTAAAAAAACTACTAAAGCTATTTCTAAGATAATACCAGTTAAAAAAGCTGTAATTGCAAAAAAATCAATTCCAGTTTTAGCAACCATTAAAATTAATAAAGTAGTTATAAAAAAAGTTGTTTCGGCAAAAAAAATTGCTGTAAAACCTATAACTATCAAAAGTATTGTTAATAATGTTGATTTTAAAAACAATAAAGCAATTGCACAAATCCAAAAAAATGAAGTTATATTAAATACTTCTCCAGCCAAGCGTACGCGTAAATCTTCTAAAAAAACATCGTTTACATTACCTCCGACACCAAAAATTGATGTTAGTAATTATCCAAAAAATAAAATAAAAAACTTATTAGTTTCTCAGCCAAAACCACAAGAAACCGATAAAAACCCCTATTTAGACTTAGGAAAAAAACATAATTTAAATGTTAATTTTCGTCAGTTTATTAAAGTTGAAGGTCTTTCTTCTCAAGATTTTAGATTACAGCGTATTGAAATTTTAGCACATGGCGCTGTAATTTTAACAAGCAAACTTTCGGTTGTACATTATTTTAGAATGTGCGACGAAATGCGCGCAACTGTTCCAGACAGTATGAAGTTTTTTTGTATTAACGAACAAACTGCTTATTATCTTCAAAAATATATTCAATACCGCAAACGTAAAATATTTTTTGGTCATGGTACTATGTTAGATTTGGTTGATGTTATTCGTAAAAATAAAGATGAAAAATTTTTGTTACCAGTTAGCGATGTGCACAAAGAACAAATTGTTGAATTTTTAGACGAGTTAAAAATAAACTACACTAAAGGTGTGTTTTACAAAACCGCAAGTGCCGATTTAAGCGATGTAAAAACTTTAAACGAATATGATTTATTAGTATTCTTTACACCTGCGGGAATAAAATCATTAAAGCAAAATTTTCCAAACTTTAAACAGGGTAATACTCGCATTGCCGCATTTGGGCATACCACCGCTACTCGCTTAAAAGAGTTAGGTTTTCGCTTAGATATTTTTGCCCCTAACCCTCAAAACCCAAGTATGACGGGCGCTATCGAAACGTATTTAAAAGAATCGAATAAGCGATAGATTTTTATGATTATTTTTTTAAAGCATATCTGTAAATGATATGCTTTTTTATTTTTCAATAAAAATTTAATACTATATCTTTAATCGCTATTTAATAATTTTTTATGGAATACAACTTTACCGAAATAGAAAAAAAATGGCAAGCAATTTGGGCCAAAAATAAAACCTTTAAAGCTGCTGAAATCTCTGACAAACCGAAGTATTATATATTGGATATGTTTCCCTATCCTTCTGGTGCTGGCTTACATGTAGGGCATCCATTAGGCTACATTGCTTCTGATATTATGGCACGTTATAAACGCCACAAAGGCTTTAATGTATTGCACCCAATGGGTTACGATAGCTTTGGTTTACCAGCCGAGCAATACGCCATCCAAACAGGTCAACATCCAAAAATTACAACTGAACAAAACATAGCTCGTTATCGCCAGCAAATGGATAAAATTGGTTTTAGCTTTGATTGGGACAGAGAAGTGCGCACTTCTGACCCTGAGTATTACAAATGGACACAATGGATTTTTATACAAATGTTTAATAGTTGGTATAACAAAACAATTGACAAAGCTGAAAATATCTCTACGCTAATAGCTGAATTTGAAGCAAACGGAAACAGCAACGAAAATGCGGTTTGCGATGATGATGTCGTTTCATTCACTGCTAATGATTGGAAATCCTTTTCAGAAAAACAACAATCGGATATTTTAATGAAATACCGTTTGGCCTATTTGGGCGAAGCTTACGTAAACTGGTGTCCTGTATTAGGAACAGTGCTTGCTAACGACGAAGTAAAAGATGGCGTAAGTGAACGTGGCGGACATTTAGTAGAGCGAAAATTAATGAAACAATGGAGCATGCGCATTACCGCATATGCACAACGTTTGCTAGATGGTTTACAAACTATTGATTGGAGCGATAGTTTAAAAGAAAGTCAACGTAACTGGATAGGCAGAAGTGAAGGAACTTCGCTTAAATTTAAAATTAAAGATTCAAAGTTAGAGATTGAAGTTTTCACAACTCGTCCTGACACAGTATTTGGTGTATCATTTGTTACGTTGGCGCCAGAGCATGAATTAGTGGAAACATTAACTACTGTCGAACAAAAGGCTATTGTTGAAGTTTACGTAACACAAGCTAAAAATAGAAGTGAGCGCGAACGCCAAGCCGACATTAATAAAATTACGGGAGTGTTTACTGGTTCTTATGTTTTTCATCCCTTTACACAAAAACAAATTCCAATTTGGATTGGCGATTATGTTTTGGCGGGTTATGGCACAGGCGCTGTAATGGCAGTACCTGCTCACGATAGCCGCGATTACAGTTTTGCAAAGCATTTTGACTTACCCATTTTAGAAGTGGTGGCAGGTGGCGATTTGGAAAAAGAATCTTATGATGCCAAAGAAGGTAAACTTATTAACTCCGATTTTTTAAATGGACTTAATGTAAAAGACGCTATTAAAAATGCAATTACCGAAATTGAAAAACAAAATTTAGGGAAAGGAAAAACTAATTTCCGTTTGCGTGATGCTGTGTTTGGCCGCCAACGTTACTGGGGAGAACCAATTCCTATTTATTATAAAAACGATATTCCTTACGCTCTTTCTGAAAACGAATTACCTTTAGTATTACCCGAAGTGGATAAATATTTACCTACCGAAGACGGCGAACCACCTTTAGCACGGGCAGCTTCTTCTTGGAAATATGAAGGAAAGTATGATTATGAATTTTCTACAATGCCTGGCTGGGCGGGTTCTTCTTGGTATTTTTTGCGATACATGGATGCAAATAACAAAAGTGTTTTTGCTGATAAAAAATTATTAGACTACTGGAAAAATGTTGACCTCTACATTGGCGGAAGCGAACATGCTACCGGCCATTTATTATATGTGCGCTTTTGGACAAAATTTTTAAAAGACCTTGGCTTTATTGACATTGAAGAGCCTGCGCAGAAGTTGATCAATCAGGGTATGATTACTGGGACCTCAGAAAAAATAATTTTTGAAGGTAAAATTGAAAACATTAACTGTGTAGAAACTGAATTTTTCTTTTCAGGCAATAGCATCATTTTCAAAAACGGGAAGCTATTTTCGTTTTCGAATGAATGCCCTGAGGATACTTTTTACAGCTTAGATGTAATTGAACATTTAGCCATTCCTATTAAT
>Ga0163144_10030005_pt1 | contig 10417 bp, 6 predicted proteins | sample OliLak19BULKMAT1_FD_123175 | JGI IMG/M metagenome (GOLD analysis project Ga0163144, IMG submission 123175) | Freshwater microbial mat bacterial communities from Lake Vanda, McMurdo Dry Valleys, Antarctica - Oligotrophic Lake LV.19.BULKMAT1 | ecosystem: Environmental > Aquatic > Freshwater > Lake...
AAGTTTAATACAAAAGATGAGGCGCATGCTTATATCAAGAAAAACCCAAATCCAAACTACACTTTTTGGGTGAAGGAAATGGCGGAATAAGAAAGGAGATGTTAGACTTTTAGATGTTAGACTGTTAGACTTTTAGATGTTAGACTGTTAGATGTTAGATGTTAGACTGTTAGATGTTAGACTGTTAGACTGTTAGATGTTAGACTGTTAGATGTTAGACTGTTAGATGTTAGATTGTATCTGAAATTTTCAAAATGCAGACTTTTTTAAAAGAGAGTCTGCATTTTGATTATATGGGGATTGGTAAGTAGTGATTAACAGTGGCAAATGAGAGCCTATAAAATCATTGAAAATCTTTCCATCTTTAAAAAGATTGTTAGCACTTGGGCTTCTGTAACAGGTGTTTTGACATGCATTTTAGGAATTGTTATCGTTGTAAATATTCCCTAAAATTATATTGTAGGTATTCCATCTTTGATACTACTTGTTGTGTGGTAAGAAGGTTAGAATGTTATCGTAGAGACGCGATTAATCGCGTTTCTACGATAATCAATTAAACAAAAAGATTATAAACCACCCAACTAGCAATCCAAGCCGTAATGCTCATTAATACAAATTGCATAGCAGGCCACTTCCAACTTTTGGTTTCCTTATACACCACGGCCACTGTGCTTGCGCACTGCATGGCGAGAGCATAAAAGACCATCAAGGATAAACAAACAGCAATTGAAAATTGAGGTTGATGGGTTTTTGGATTTATTTCTGCCTGCATCTTCTTTCTGATGTTTACATAATCAGTTTGTCCAACACCATAAATAGTTGCCATTGAGCCTACAAATACCTCACGAGCTATAAATGAAGTAATTAAAGAAATCCCTATTCGCCAATCGAAGCCGAGTGGTTTGATAACAGGTTCAATCATTTTGCCAAAATAACCGGCGTAAGAATATTGCTGACGTTCAAGGGCAAGATATAAATCTGCTTCTTGCTGATTCATTTCCTTGTTGATTATTTTAGTGGCTACTTCCTTTTCAACGGCATCCATTTTATGAGTAGGACCAAAGGAGGACAAAAACCACAGAACGAGAGAGACCATAAAAATAATTTTACCTGCCTGCCAAACAAAGCTTTTAGCCTTACTTAAACATGTGATTCCAATATTTTTAGCTCTAGGCAATTGGTAGCTAGGTAATTCCATAAAAAAACCTGTGTATTCTGATTTCTTTATAAATCGGCTTAAAATAACACCGGCAATTAATGAAGTGAACACCCCGAGTAAGTACATTGCCATTAACAAAAAGCCCTGATGATTAAATATTCCGAAAACCTTACCATGAATAGGGATTATGCTAATCAATAAAATATAGACAGGCAGCCTTGCCGAACAACTTATAAAGGGTGTAACCATGATGGTTATTAATCTTTCCTTTCGGTTTTCAATGGTTCGTGTACTCATAATGGCTGGAATAGCACAAGCTGCACCACTTATCAATGGTAAAACTGAACGACCATTCATTCCGAATTTTCGCATTATTTTATCCAAAATAAAGCTGGCTCTCGCCATATAACCAGAATCTTCTAAAATGGCTAAAAAGAAAAAGAGAATAACAATTTGGGGTATAAATGTGATAACGCCCGACAATCCCGCAAGTACACCATTCACAATGAGGCTCTGAAAAACACCTTGAGGAAGGAAATCTGAAAAGTAGTTTCCTAACAAGCTAAACCCATTCTCAATAAGGTTCATAGGGTATTCTGCCAGTCTGAAAACAGATTGAAAGATGATGAATAAAATGAACAAAAAAATAGCATACCCAAAAACGGGATGTGTTGCTATACGGTCAATCTTTTTTGAAATTTGTTTTCTATTATCACTTTGGGTGACGCACTTAGCCAATAAGATATCAATGGCCTTATAACGAACCATCACTTCCATGGCACGTTGTTCTTCAAAAATTTTTATATGCGCCTTTCCTCCTACAATATCAGCATTCTTATAAACGATTTGAAGTGCCTGATAATCATTGTATTTATCGAGATCAATTTCAGAGGCTGTAAAAAAAGATTTAAGAGACGGCGGCGTGTAACATTTATAATGTGATTTAAATCCAGATTCATAAATGAGAGGTTTCAGCTTATCGAGGTTTAAACCACTTCTTGCTGACGTTTCAATCACTCTGATTCCTAATTCTCTTTCAAGCCTTTCAATATCAATGCTGACACCTCTTTTATGAGCAATATCTGACATGTTCAAAACAAGCGACACAGGAAATCCAAGGTCTGTAATTTGTGTAAATAAAAGTAAATTGCGTTTTAGATTAGAAGCATCCATAATCAAAACGATTTGATCAGGATATTCCTTATGTTCAGGATTAAGTAGCGGTTCACAAGCAATCTGCTCATCTTTACTGGCAGGGTTTATGCTGTAAATACCGGGGAGATCGAACAAGCGAACAGTGATATCCTCATTATTGGTTATCTTACTTTTTCTTATTTCGATGGTTGTCCCGGGAAGGTTGCTGGTTTTCTGTTGTAAACCTGTCAGAATATTGAATAACGTTGATTTGCCACAATTGGGATTCCCAACTAAGTAAACGTTTTGTATCTTCTTACCAGCTTTCAATCTATCCGCACTTTAATATGCCGAGCGTCTTGTTTTCTCAAACTTAATAAATACCCGCTAATGTTAATAGCAATGGGATCGCCAAAAGGTGCAATTAATTCAATAGTAACCTTTTCACCTGGCAAACAACCCATTTCGTAAAAGCGCAACTTCAAGTCATCTTTCTCAAAAGATATAATTTCAGCAGATTGACCTTTTTTTAAATCTGTTAATCTCACTCAGGTGGCAAAGGTAGGTCAATTTTGGATTTTAGGTTCTTATTTGAAATGAAATACTTGTAGGATTTTATTTTTATATTTAACTAAAATCAACTGTCATTGGATGAAGGACAGAAATGTGGCCAATGGAATTTATTTTGTAAAGGTTCAAAATGGTAGTTCTGTAGTATTGCAAATGGTGGTATTGACTAAATAGAATTTTAGAACTATAATTTATAATGACCTCCAGTTTTGAATTTTGGAAATGATTTTTTGCTCTAATTCTTTTACTTTTGAATAGAAATCTCCTCCAAAATAACCCCCTTACCCAATCATCTCCTCAAACTCCTCCTCCGAAATAATCTTTATCCCTAAGTCTCTGGCTTTCTCCAATTTGGCCGGTCCCATGTTTTCACCTGCAAGCACAAAATCAGTTTTTGAAGAGATGCTTCCAACATTTTTTCCTCCAAATTTTTCAATGGCTTCCTTGATTTCATCCCTGCTGAATTTTGTAAAAACACCTGAAACTACAAAGCTTTTTCCATCCAATTTATTGATAATCTGAAGTTCATTCTCTTCATTTATTGACAAATGTAAGCCCGCAAGTTTAAGCTTTTCTATGATTTCGACATGTTTGGGTTGGCTAAACCAGAGGATGATACTTTCGGCTATGCGATCTCCAATTTCATCAACACCAATGAGTTGTTCAAAAGTGGCATGTGCAATCGCTTCTATGTTTTTAAAATATTTAGCAAGTTTCTTGGCAACTGTTTCGCCAACAAAACGAATCCCCAATCCGAACAAAACGCGTTCAAAGGCTACACTTTTAGACGCTTCAATTCCTGCAATCAGGTTTTCGGCAGACTTCTCACGCAGACTTACAATCCTTTCATCACCAGTGAATTCATTGATAGTCTTTTTGGTTAATCCTAAAATCTGATTATATTTTAAATCATAAACATCCGCAACATTCCGCAGCAAACCTTTTTCCCAAAGTAAGTCAATCGTTTCCTCACCCATGCCATCAATATCCATGGCTTTGCGGGCAACAAAATGTATCATTTTGCCTTTAATCTGAGGTGGACAACCATCTTCATTCGGACAATAATGAGCAGCCTCACCTTCTTTTCTGATAAGTTCGGTTTCACATTCCGGGCAGTTTTCAATAAATGTTAATGGTTCAGCGTTGGAGGGTCTTAAATCCAAACTAACGCCAACAATCTTTGGTATAATTTCACCTCCCTTTTCTACATACACGGTATCGCCAATGCGCACATCCAAAGTGTTAATAATGTCTTGGTTATGAAGAGATGCTCTTTTTACCGTGGTACCTAAAAGCTGAACTGGTTCCAGATTGGCCACTGGTGTTACTGCCCCTGTGCGTCCAACCTGAAAGCTGACTGAGAGTAATTTAGTTGAAGCTCTTTCCGTTTCAAATTTATATGAAATAGCCCAGCGGGGTGTTTTAGATGTGAAACCCAATTCATGTTGTAATTGAAAACTGTTTACTTTTATCACAACCCCATCAATGTCGAAACTCAAGCGTTTTCTTTCTTTATCCCAATGTTTAATAAAATTTACAACCTCATCAAAGCTTTTACAAATTCTTGTATGGTTGCTAATCTGCAAACCCCAGGATTCCGATTCTTTCAAACTTTCAAAATGACCAGTAAAGCGTTTTTCATCACCGAGGAAATGATAAAGGTAACAATCTAGGGGGCGTTTGGCAACTTCAGTGCTTTCTTGCATTTTGATAGTTCCAGCCGCTGAATTTCTTGGATTGGCAAAGGGTTGATCTCCGTTTTTTATGCGTTCTGCATTCAGTTTATCAAACGCTTTGCGATGCATAAAAATCTCACCACGAATTTCAAAATCTTCAGGAAAGTCACCATGCAATTGGTGAGGAATGGTTCGGATGGTTTTTACGTTCTCCGTAACATCATCTCCTTGCACGCCATCTCCACGGGTAAGTGCTTGAATTAATTTTCCGTTTTTATAGGTTAAGCCAATCGCAAATCCATCAAACTTAAGTTCACAAACATATTCAAAATCCATCCCGGCAAGCTTTTTTGCCCGCTCATCAAACTCACGAAGTTCTTCTTCATTGTAGGTGTTTCCAAGAGAGAGCATCGGACGGCTATGTTTTTTAGTTACAAAATTTTTGGTAACCGCTCCACCAACTACTTTGGTTGGCGAATCGGCAGAAGCCAGTTCTGGATATTGTTTTTCAAGGGCTTCCAGTTCCTTTAATTTCATATCGAATTCACGGTCGCTTATTTGAGGGTCAGCCAACACATAATAGCGGTAATTGTGGTCTTTTAACTCTGATGTGAGGCCGTCAATTTGTTTCTTAATTTCAGATATCATTCTATTTATCTTCGTTAATTGGATTTTTGTAATTGGGATTTTTGTTTATACTTGATTGGGATTGAAATATGCACTGTAAACGCGCCTAAAACACCGCCACCAATGGTTGCTAGTGCATCATAAACTTCGGGGTTACCTTTACCACTTTTTTTGTCGTAGATTTCTTTGCCAACACCGAGCAAAGTGCTTGTAAGAATTCCGTACCAAAAGGCGTATTTAACATCGTACCGTTGGAATAAACTGGTGGTAATTGCAGCCGAAGCAAAGCCAACTCCGAAATGTGCTACCTTGTCCGTTTGGGCATTAGACTTGAGCACAAAGAACATAAGAAAACTAAATAATATGAATTTCATTTTTTGGGGATTGGTCTTAAAGAGTATTTTAGATTCTATTTTAAAATTTCGAAAGTAGTATTTTTTCTTAGGAGTGTGATATAAACGATTTGGGCGAAATATAAATCTGTGATTCTGACAGCTTTTTTTTTGTCTGAACCAAAGATTAGACGGATTAAAGGATGACACTAATTTTTTTGTATTGATATTCCGAGTAATCTTGAAGGGATAGAATGTTTATAGTATAATTGTCAACAGTTTTTACGACCCCTATGGGGTCGAATGGCCATCCACTATTATCATACTATAAAAATATGACCCTTTCAGGGTCGTACAAAATTGAGTTGTCAAAGTTCAAAGAACATATAGTGCTTTCAGAAACTTTATTTTCTATCATCGATCTCCGAACAATCCTGAATGGATAAAATGTGTATCGAATAATAGCTTAAGGTTTTATTCGACCCCTATGGGGTCGAATGGTTTTGGCATAATTGAGTAGTATAAATATTTAAACCCTTCAGGTTCAGCAATCTTATCTTTTACAATGAATCTTATCTTGCTCATCAAATTTATCTTCTTAAATCGTGTTTAGAACAGTATAAAATCTTTCGGATTCACCGGAACACCTTTTTGCCACAACTCAAAATGCAAGTGATATCCTGAGGAAAGTTCTCCAGTATTGCCAACAAGGGCCACTGGTTCTCCTGCACTTACAAAATTTCCGTCCTTTTTAAGTAAAGCAGAATTATGTTTATAAACTGAAATAAAATCATTGGGATGCTGAATAACAATAATATTACCATTTTCAGGAGTCCAAGTGCTTAAAATAACAGTCCCATTTAAAACACTTTTTATCGCACTATTTTTGGGTGCTGCAATATCCAAGGCAAAATGGTTTGTTTTTAAATTGAAGGAATCGGTAATAAATCCCATTACAGGTGTGTACATACTGTTGCCAGTGTAAACTACGGTGTTCATTTTATTTATATCCCCATTTTCCAATTGTTCCCTTAATTCCTGCTCTTCGTCACTTACTTTGTCACCACCAAAATTGCCCCCCAAGCCCATAGTATCAGGTTTAGGCGCATTGCGATATATAGAATCTCTACCCATTAAAATATTTAAAAGATTGTTTCGCTCTTTATCAATGGTTTGCAACCTTTGTTCCAAGGAATCTTTAAGATAATTTAACGTTAAATATTCTGTTTTGTATTTTTCATCGGTACCGCTCCCATAAACATATTCGCGGATTGGCGTTCTGGTAAGTAAAAGTAAAATCAAAATTGTAAACAACACCATCAATCCGCTGAATAGTAAAATCAAGTTTCTGGGAGTAAGCGTTAATGTCAACTTTTCTTCCCAAGTTTCCCTATTTCGTATAACAAGAATATAGTGTGTCTTGCTTTTTATGGCAATATTTTTTCTGAAATCTTTAAAATTCATCTTTAATTTCTATTATTTACTTAATTGCAGTGCGTAAATCTTTCCGAAACTCAATATTCCAAACGGAAACTTGCCTTAAAATTTCTATTTGAAAAATTCATTAAAGGTATGATACTAATATTACCGTTTAAAGAAATATTTTTGCAGTTGCAAAGTTATATACTTAGCAGTTAATAAATATTCAACATTTGATAAAGCTTCGCCTACTTTTATTTTTTCTCATTATAAGTAATCTTTTTGCCTCGGCACAAAAAAAAGATAAATGGCTTCCCAGAAATTGGAATAATATGGTGGCCCACTATAACGTTTATTACCATGGCGAAAAGATGCTGAATGAAGCGGTTGAAGATCTGATTCCATTGCATAAAGATGATTTTTCTAAACCAATAGAAGTTTACCCTTACGCAGATGAAGCTACTGCAACCTCCCTCAAACCTAAGATGGAAGAAGTTATGAAAAAAGCCTCGACTGTTATTTCTAAAAAAAGCAGGAGTAAATGGGTTGATGATTGCTTCATACTAATTGGCAAATCTCATTTTTTTAAAGGAGATATGTTTCTTGCCGATGAGGCGTTTCAGTTTGTAAATTCTCAGTATTCCGATCAACCAATAAGGTACGAAGCCAAGCTTTGGATTCTCAAAACCTTGGTAAGAGAAGGCAAGGTGAATGATGCAGAAGCTACCTTTAAAAGTTTTCAACGTGATGAGAAGTTTCCAAAGAAGCTTCAAGATGACTTGAATTGCGTTGCTGGTGATATCTATACAAAAATGGGATTATACCCTGAAGCAATTCTATTTTTAGAAGCCGGATTAAAAGGCACCAAAAACAGTGTATTAAAATACCGATTGAATTTTCTGCTCGCGCAACTTTACCTTATCACAAAAGACTACGAAAGAGCGCATGCACATTATAGCAAGGTTGCTAAATCTAATGCTCCTTATGAGTTTGCTTTTCAGTCGAATGTTGGTATAGTAAAAGCGAATAGTTTAAGTGGAAAAACTGTTACCCATGAAAGTCGCCGTAATATCAAGAAAATGTTGAAGGATGATAAAAATATTGATTATTACGACCAACTTTACTTTGAATTAGGAAATTTAGATTATGCTGATGGAAATTCAACCAAAGCCATTAAAAATTACCAGTCAGCTGTTAGAAAATCTTCGAAAAATGTAAATCTTAAAACCAATTCGTACTTAACGATTGCCAATATTTACTACGAAAACAGGAATTATAGAATGGCACAGAAGTATTTCGACAGTACTTCTATGTTTATTACTGAGGACCATCCTGAATATGAAAAAATAAAATTGCAACAATCTGTTTTATCTACTCTCATTGATTACCTCATTACGATTAAAACTCAAGATAGTTTGCTCATACTTTCAGAAATGCCAAAGGACAAATTGGAATTAGAGATCAGAAAAATTATTGCGAATGAAAACGAAATAAAGAAAAAAGCTGCTTCCAAAAAAGCAAAAGACGAAGAACCAATTCCCGATATTCAACCAATTAATAATACCGCACAATATTCCAGTACAGACCAATTTATTTTTGATAACCAGTCTGCCTTAGGAAGAGAGTATAACGACTTTATAAAAAGATGGGGTAACCGTAAGCTAACTGACAACTGGCGCATATCATCTATTAAAAAAGAACTGACCAATGAACCTGTTACCTCCACCAAGGATACCATAGTAAACAAGTCACAAAATAGTTCAGAAACAGCGAGCAATGCTGTGGCATCGCCCGAAGATTTGAAAAAATATTATATCGGAATACCCTTTTCACAAAAAGACAAAGACCTTGCTTACAAAAAAATATTAGAAAGCCACCTTGAAGCAGGTAAAATTTATCACGAAAAACTAAAGGAACACAAAGATGCTATTTATCATTTTGAAGAGGCTAATAAACGATTTCCAGCCAACCAATATGAGGCTGAAATATTTTATTTTTTGATTAAATGCTACGATGCCTTATCTGATTCGATTCAATCAAACAGTGTGAAAGCCACATTGTTAAGCAAGTATCCTAACTCAACCTATGCTCAGGTTTTAGCACCAAAAGATCCTCTAAAAAAGAACACGTCCAACGAAAAAAACGAAAACAAAGAAGTCTTAGATGCTTATGAGCGAATGTATGATGCTTTTAACAAAGGAGACTATGCACTTGTTAAAAAGGTTAAACAAGAGGCTGATAGTAAGTTTGCTGGAAATACGATTCAGGCGAAATTTGATTATTTGTATGCTTTAACCGTTGCCAAAACGGAAGGTGTTGAAAAGTATAAAGCCCTGTTAATGGATATAAAAACGAATTACCCGGGTACAGAAATAGGAGATCAGGCTGCATATACCCTTGATTTACTTGAAAATAAAGATAAAATTGCTAAGATAGATCCCAACTCCATTTATAAGTTCGATGGCAATCAAACCCACTATTTTTGTATTGTAATGAATGAATCTGAAACCGAAAGAATTAAGACCGCACTTTCTAATTTCAACACCAAATATTTCGCATCGAATGGCTACAAAACAAAATCATTTCTTTTAGGCAATAGTGATATGACCGGAGTGGAGTTATTTAATGACAAAGCTGAAGCCATGAGTTATTACAAATCTTTCGTAAATAATTTTAAGGAATTTGTTCCGGATTTCGCAGCCTCTAAGGTCAAATATTTTATTATTTCAACTGAAAATTTCAAAACTCTACTTCGCGAAATGAGTGAAACGGGTTATATAACTTTTTTCGAAAAACTTTATTTTTAGGAGTTTATAGTTTCTTGTTGCGAAAATAATCCGAGCTTTCTGGCCGGTAAACAAAGTTGTACTTTTAAAGGGATTTTTTCAAAAGATACCAATAATAAGTGTTCGCCATTTTTTGGTCTTTTTGGATACATAAATGCTCATTTAATCCAAACTCAACTCATAACCTGGGTTCGGGATAATAATTGTTGATAAAAATCACCTCGTTTCGCTGCCCAACACGTTGGCAACCCCCATAAGTGTGACACTATCCAAAACTTGCTAAAGCTGAGGGCAGCGCAAACAAACGAGCTAATCACTCAATTAGGTGGTATGAATAATAGCTAATACCAATCAAGGAGTTACCAAGATGATAGTTTACATGTTAGGGAAGTTCATTCTCGAAAAAAAAATTTTAGAAGTTTGAAAGTTTCATTATAGAGAAACTGCAATTTATATTTGCAGAGACAAAAGTTATGTATGTATAAACTTTTTTGAGATAATTTATCAATGTCGTTAAATTAAGAGAATATTCATTAGGTGTCTCGCGAAAAGCGAAACTCCTAACGCAGGACGCTGTCGCTGCGCGTCTCGCGAGTGACATTTCCCTTGGCCTCCGGCAAAAAGAAAATATTTGAACTATCACTATACTGAATTTTCTAACAATGCTTACGCTGAAAGTCTCCTGATAGCTATCGGGTTGGAGACCATTCTATT
>Ga0163144_10030008_pt1 | contig 10416 bp, 8 predicted proteins | sample OliLak19BULKMAT1_FD_123175 | JGI IMG/M metagenome (GOLD analysis project Ga0163144, IMG submission 123175) | Freshwater microbial mat bacterial communities from Lake Vanda, McMurdo Dry Valleys, Antarctica - Oligotrophic Lake LV.19.BULKMAT1 | ecosystem: Environmental > Aquatic > Freshwater > Lake...
AATGATCAGCCCCGATTGATCGCAGGATCGGTTTGTTTCCCCTCATCATGGAACCTCTCTGAGAAGATGGGGCGTCAACTTTCAGAGATTCACGCGGTTGTGCCCGGCTTGAATCCGGCGCTGGGTGCAAAAATAAACACCTTCCTGAGCCGGATGCGGCCGGGCCAGGTTTGGACCCGCGAAAATTGGGGTCTCAGTCATTCGCCCGAATTAAATCAACATCCCGACCGGAGCCTTCCAAAATTGTCGGAATCCACCGCACCGGAAGAGATTTGGGTGCGGATTGAAAGACAGGGCTTGCTCGCCCTGCCGAAGTCGGGCGGAGTTTTGTTCGCCATCGGGATTGAATGCCATGCCTTGGATTTTTTTCGCCGGAACGAAAATTTGCGCATCGGACTTCTGATTGCGCTCCAGTCCATGCCCGTTGAAATGGCGCAATACAAAGGAATCACTTTCGCGAGGGACAATATTATCTCCTTTCTGAGCGTTTCGTAACTCTGCAGTTGCAGCCCGAAAGGGATACTCCTTTGTCACGCCTGACTCCAAAACCAAAAACTTCCCACCCATACGGAAAGTAATTTCGGCAATCCCTCTAACGCCTCGGCTTAAGCTGGACGTAGGCCTGAGGCCATGAAGACCAAGTAGTGAGTTGGATACTTGAGCGGATTTTAAGTTTGGTAGTGCCGTTTGATTGAATAAGTTGCACATCGCGCGAAATACTGGTCGGTAATACCCAATTCATCAGGTCGCTCGATACTGCATATTCAAAAAAGTCGTGTGCCAAATCGTTTCTTTGAAAATATTCCAAAGAAATTATTGACTGGCTGAAAGTAGACCCTGCTTCTCTCCAAAGCCTGAACAAAGGTATGTCCTCGGCCGACTTCGGATTTGTGCCTGACCAAAATTCCTGCAAATCGTTGGAGCCGTCGCTATCGAGAACCATCTCACCTGATCGGGTTAAGTCCCCAAAATTATCCAACTCCCACTCGTCTGACATCTGGTCGCCGTCGGTGTCATTCCGCAGCGTGCTGCGGACCAAATGAATGTCTCCCTCTTGGGAAAGCCAGGCAAATCCGTCGTTACTCCAAGATGGAAATTTTTGGCGTGACTTCAGGCACTGGAGCGACAAGATCCAGCGTCCGGGCTTCATCATCCTCAACCTGAACAGGAATAAATATCGGCTCGGCGACCTCACCTTCGATGATAAAAGTAGCTGTCCGGGTTCCATCGAATAACAAGTTATCCGGCAGAAAAAAGCTGAAGTAGTTCGGTTTTTCTCGAGGACGAACAAAGAATTCTTGTTCAAGGATGACATCCAAAGGCAAGGATTTGAATTTGAATCTGAGCAAGTCGGCCTTCACAGGCGAGAGAAGTTCGATCTCGCCGAGATTGTAGGTTCCTTCCACCAAGTTGGTCGGCATCCTCACTTGAAACGCGATCCTATCGTCGTCCTTGACACTCAGACTTTTGGCGGCCCCAAGAAAACGATCGGCAGAGACCTCGATGTTAACGAACCTAGCACCGTAAACGTCAGAATTATTGACCGGAATCAGCGGAAACACGACGACCCCCTGCCCGGCAGAGACCAAAACGTTTGAGGGATGTTGAAGTATTGAAGGATTTGAGATCAGGCGAAGCACAGTTTCCGCTAATGGTGGAGGATTTAAAAAGACTGTACCTGAGATCAAGACTTCATCTTCAGAAACCGATCGAGGCAACTCCAGCGTCAAACTGCCAAGAAGGTGGTTTGGGTTGCGATCTCCAGTGACGAGCACCAAATCCAAAGCGATGCCGTCGAGTGGAGCACTGGAATTATCGACCTGCACAAATTTGACGAGAAAATTTGAAACAGAGAACGGTGGAAAATTCCCAAAATAATCGTCGAGGGCTGAAGCCGGGACTCCAAACCTTCGCGCGGCGCGACCAAGAGTGAGTTCGTTGGCAACACCGAAACCCGCCCTGAATCAAGCTGCTCAAAATGCGCGGCTTTTTTTGAACTCAAATGGAAACGGATTATTTCGGAACCAGCCGGTAGAACCTTGTTCCAGTGGTAAATTCGTCGGTCGCCACTAATTTTCCGGAAACCGCCGTGATGGCTCCGGGAAGGTTGGCCCAGTTTTCGAGGTCGGAAGACCATTGTAATTGATAAAGTTCAGCGTCGGGGGCTGAGAGAACTTCACCTTCTTCATCCGCAAAGGTGATTTTGGCAATTCCATCAGCAATCACCGGAGCACTCAATTGAAGCAGTGAGCGGACCACCAAAAGTGCATTGGCGCTGCGAAGGATTTTGTTGCCCTCGATCACATCGACGGCGTAAACCCCGGCGTCGGATTTTTGAACATCGTTGATGGAAAGTCTGGCCCCGGAGGATCCTTGGATTCGCGATGAGGCAACCAGTGCAACTCCGTTGAAATACCATTTGTAGCTTAGACCTGATCCGTTTGCGGTTACGTTGAAAACCGCATCACGTCCAGCCAGGAACGTCTGGCTGAGAGGTTGTTGCGAGATAAAAGGAGCGTCCGCGCTTAAAAGGGCCGTATTCAATCCACCGGCACTCACTCCGACAACTCCGGCTATGCCAGTAGGAATCGAGGCTTGGCCCACTGAATTATATCCCCAGGCAACCACCGTTCCATCAGCCTTGAGAGCGACACTGTGACGATGTCCCGCGGCGACTCCAACCACTCCGCTTAATCCGGCTGGAACTGTGCTTTGACCATGCTGATTATTGCCCCAGGCCAAAACTGTTCCATCACTTTTTAAAGCAAGGGTATGAAAGTCTCCGGCGGCGATGGCTGTCACCCGGTCGAGGTTTTCGGGAACGGAAGTCTGCCCTTCATCGTTCATACCCCAACAGACCACCGAACCATTCTTCTTTAGGGCAACGCTATGATCGCGACCCACCGCAATGGATACCACTCCGCTTAAATTGGTGGGAGCCACCGACCGGTTATCCGCGTTATATCCCCAGCCAACAATGGTTCCATCGGATCGAAGCGCCAAACTGTGAAAACTTCCGGCCGCTACTTGAATAACGTTGATCGCCGAAGCCGGGACTTTGGTCAGACCTTGGTCTTTTACACCCCACGCAACCACGGTTCCGTTCCCCAACAAAGCGAGGCTGTGATAAGCACCAGCAGAAACGGCGATGGCTTTTCTGATTTCTGGTGGTGTTGCTCTGCCATTGCCGTCGTAACCCCAGGCTGAAACCGATCCATCTCTTCTCAATGCAACCAAATGTTCGCGCCCACAGCTTATCTGGAGAATCGAGGAAGACTCGATTGGTACATTGGTTTGACCTCGGGACCCGTCTCCCAAAATTAAAAGTTGATTCGCTTCCATGGACGTCGCACAGAAAAAAAGCGGCAGGAGGCAGTAACCGAGCAATCGTTTCATAAAAATAAAAATTGGCGAAACTTCGTTTTAAAGAATCTATAACTTGACGGCTTGTTCGAGAGATTCCCGGCGATTCTATTCCGGTTCGCGGGCAAATAATTTCGGAGCTGTTTTGGCCACCACAAGGACGGTGACGACGGGCACAATAGCCTTTTTGGCTGAGCTTTTTATAAAACTCCTCCGGGATTTCAGATTTTCTTTGTTCAACTTTCTCATATACAAAATTCCGTTTGAAACACCTGAACTTCTCGCTTGCAGCTCAATAACCAACCACAACCCCTCGCGGTTGGTCGAAGAATCCATCGAAGGAAATAATCGTCGCCACACCGGTGGTTTTGTCCACCTTGTAAAGGCGCCGTTGACCATCAAGCGCCGGTACAGGGCCATCTGTGACCAAAAAATCACCATTTGCGTCCACCGCCACATGTGTTGGCAGGATGAATTGTGAATCGTCGGAAATGAGCGTCTGCATTCCCGAAGTTTTATTTACTCGGATAATTTTTTTAGCTCCGGCATCGGCCACAATGATGTGGCCTGAAGGATATTCTATTGCCAATCCGTCTGGACGAATAAAAAGTCCCCCAGAAGGCCCGCCTTGCGATAGAATCGTTTGAACGCCGCTGGAGGGATTGATTCTAATAACCGCCTCATTTCCAGGTGTTGAACTGGTCAAGTCACTGACGTAAATATCGCCGCTGTTGGTGTTCACAGCAATTCCGCGCAACCAAAAGAAATTATCTCCGGTGGACAATGTGGTTTGTGCTCCGGTGGTTGGATGGACGCGGAACACCGCGCCGATTTCGCCAAAGGCATCCAGATCGGCCACAAGGATCATTCCGTCGGTTTCAACTGCGACCCCGAAAGGCGTCTTAAAATTTCCGAGGGAGGGAATTCTCGTTCTGGCCAGGGTGTACTTGTTCAGCCGGTAAATCCCGCCAGTGCCGGAACTGCTTAAAAATTCATAATCCGCCACAATGATGTTTCCATTTAAGTCGAAGGTGATTCCATACGGATCCTTCAAGGCGGTGGTGAGGATTTCCTGCGACCCATCCGCTCGAACCACCAGGATGGTTCCGGTGCTCACATACGGCCCACGATCGGTAACAATGTAATCCCCAGTCGTCCATGGCACGGTCATGACTTCTATTAAAAAAGTGATGGCTGAGGAGGTGTCCACCCCACCGTTCGAGGTCCCGCCATCGTCGTGAATTTGAACCGTCACTGTTGCTTTTCCCGCGGCGGAACTGGCGGAGGTGAAAGTGAGATTTCCGCTGGCATCAATTGCGGGTTGGGCCGAAAACAGGCCGTTATTGTTATTGCCAACAATGAAATCAACAGTTTGGCTTGACTCATTGGGACCAGCCGAAATGCCTGTGGCCCAAGCGGAAACTGCTTGAGCGCCGAGATTGATCCGGACCACCTGATTCCCTCCGGCGGTAAAGACGGGGACATCGTTTACGTTGGCGATGGTGATATTGACCAAAGCTCCACTGTCGGCGGTGAGCGTGGCATCGGCAGCAGTCCAACCAAAGCTTGAGGACCCAAAATAATCCGCATCCGGAACGAAAGTGATATTTCCCAAACTTCCGGCAGGAATAATTTGATTCACGACAATGTCAACTAAGCTCAGCTTGAGTGTTCCATTCGCGGGGAGTGAGGTGATGGTCACCGTTGAAAGCGGGTCGGAATTGCCATCTGAGTAAGCAGCGGTGAAATCCGAAGCCGCAAAGGTCATGACAATCCCTTCGACCCCGTTTTTGGTGACATTGCTTAAAACCGGTGGAACATCCACAGTTGTTACAGTTGCGTCCGCGGCTCCACCCAAATCTGGATCGTCGGTTTGTACGCTGCTGAAATTACCTCCCGACACCGTTCCTTGAGCCGTAATGGTGCTGACCCCCGGAGGGATCGAGGAATTGATGGTTACGGTATGAATGACTCGAACACTTTTTCCCGGGGGCAATGTTCCAATGCTCACTGGACTGGCAAGAGCGTGGGATTTGGCTGGCGTGAGCAAGGCGATGGCTGCGAGCAACCCTGCGGCAATATTTAAAACCGATGCGCGGCTTCCCATTTTCAAACTGGAAACCCACTTCACCGTCGAGAGGATTTGATTTTTCATTGTCAGCATCTTCATTGGTATTCCTCGCCGTGGGTTGAAAATCATGGGAGAGTGCAGGCTGGTTGGCTGAATTGCGGCGTTCCAGTTGGGGTTACCGTGGCAGAATTATTAAGGCTGGAAACATTAGCTGTGCTGGATTGAACCACGTTCAGGGTTCCTGAGGTATTCTCGCTTAGGCGGATGATACCAACTCCGGCTGCGGGCACTGTATTGCCACTTACATTGACGCAGAGCGTCCCTCCAACTGTCGCACCTGTTCCAGTAGCAGCTTCAAACTCGATATGAGTACCAACAGTGTCGGAGAGGGTATTGCCGGTAACCGTTGCATTCAGGGTAGAGGTATGACCGACGCGCACGCGCATTACTTCGAAACTAGTATTTGCGGTGACCCTATTATTTGAAAGCAGTGCATCCATTGCACCGCTGTTCTGCGTTTGCAGCAGTATCCCGTTTGCAAGGCCATTTCCAGCGGTCCAGAGGTTGGCCGCCAAGCCAATATCATTGTTACTCACAGTGACATCCGCAAATGCGCTGTTATTAACATTGACTGAAATTCCGTGTTTCGAAGTTGAACCCAGACGGTCTACGGTATTGCCATCAATGAGCAGAGTTAGCAAGCCAGCGAAAGTATCAGATGTAACCGAGATCCCGCGACCTCCCGCAAGATTGTTGATGGTGTTTCCGCGTATGCTTCCGTTGACAACAGGCCCGCTTCCATCCAGATCTCCGTCTGTAACATTAATTGCGCCGGCATTGCTGAGCGGAATCATGACACTGTCGAAAGAATTTGTATGGATGCTAAATGTGAAATTAATCGGTCCACCAAAAGGAGCAATGCCGATGCCACCGTTTCCTGATGCTGCAGCGTTGTTGAACGTCGAATTGCGAACGATCAGGCTCAGAGTACCGCTGGATCCGGTGATTGATTGGAAGCCGACAGCATCTCCGAACATTCCCGTAAACGTGCAACCCGACTCCACGATGACGGCCATGTTCGCGGTGGCTTGAGCCTCATAGTTGATGCCACGATTTGCTGTGGTGAAACTTGAAAAGGTGCTGGCTTTGACCCGCATTTCGGTGAGGGTTCCACTCGAATTTACGAGGTCAATTCCATTTGCGGTCGAAAAAGTCAACCCCGTAATCGTTGAGCTGTCTAGCAAACATGTCCCACGCAAATTGGAAGCCGAAATGCCGTGGTTTCCAGGGTTTGAGATTTTTATTCTAGTGAGTGAAAGGTCCATGGTGTCAGTGGCACTGATGGCAGAACTGGTGGTGTTTTGAATAGTTCCTCCGCTATCGGCGGTTCCTGATCCCAGGATAATAAAGCCGCCGCTCGATCCTGTGGCGTTTAAAACAATGCCATTCGCAGCCCCATTCACATTTACACTCTTGAAGATGACATCGCTGGCTCCGATGGTTGTGTTGGCCACATTAACCGCAGTGCCCGTTGTCGTGGTGATCACATTTCCGGTATTGCTGGCCGAAACCGTCCCGCCGCCAGTGGCAGTGAACGCGCTGTTTGCGCCGGCGTTCAACCCAATCCGGCCTGTGAAATTTATTGTGGCCCCAGAATTCGAATTAAGGAAAATTCCAGAAATATTGTTGGTGATGTTCCCGGAGAAAGTAACTGTCCCGCCACCTTTATTCTGAATATCCACAGCTCTTCCGCCCCCGCTGCTACCAGACAGGTCAGTAATGGTTCCAGCCATGTTGATCGAAGCAGAACCGCCATTCACCAGGAAATCGGCACCAGCAAAACCACTTAACGCTCCGGAGGAAATATCCAAGGTGCCAGATACATTTGTCAGCCCAACCCCAATCGTGCCACCGCTGGCTACGAGGCTGTCAAATGAGGCGCTGACGGTCCCGCTATTCAGCCCAAGAGCCTGCCCCGTTCCGCTAATGGAAATCGTGCTAGCGGTTAGAGTGCCAAAGCTTGAGCCTTTAATGGCATACCCGGTGGAAGCCCGGTTGTTTAATTCAAGTCCACTGACTGTATTGTTTTGAGCGAGGGTAACAATGTCGCCTGAGGCATTTAATATTTGGGGTGCTGTTGCGGCAGAAAAAAGGTTCAAGCTACTGACCGTCAAAGCCACACCCTGCCCTAACAATTGCTGGCTGTTTTCCAGAACAAAGTTTCCGCTCAACTTAGGATTTCCTGTGTCGGAGAATACATAAATGATATCTGTGCTGGCATTTGCCGCAGTATTCGCTGAAGTGATACTATTAAACGGCGCATGGCTTCGCCCGTCGCCGTTGGAGCTGGCATTCTGAACATACCAAACCCGTGCTGTCATGGTGAAATCCACGAAACCGACAGTCACGCTGTCCAACCCATCCGCATCGGTAATGGTGTATTGAAAACGCTCGGTTCCGATTTGTCCCGCGCCTGGGGTATAAGAAAAACTTCCATCCAGGTTGACCGAGAGCACACCGCCGGTAGCAGTGCCAGAAACACGGGCTCCGCTACCAACTTTTACGGTGAAGGCACCACCATCGGGATCAAAATCATTGGCAAGAATCCCAGCGCCTGCGGAAACTGTTCTGACGGTATTGCCGACGGCCACATAAGAATCATCCACAGCAATCGGAGTAACCTTTACTGCCCCGGTATCGGTAACATTGGCAGGAGTGGATTCGGTGTAGGTAACACTGGTCGCATTGGCACCACCCGTATTATTGATGGTGTTGGTGTAAGTAATTGTCCCGCCTCGAAGTTTTCTGACCCCAGGCACCACCCCATCATCCTTGGTGGTGGTAATGGTCTGGGATAAAAGGCTGGTGGTGCCCAGAACGACTGGCAGCACAACGGATAATAAAAGTTTTTGGAACCTAGCGATTATTGGCGTCATAAAACGTCATTCAAAATTTGGACACGCTGCCCGACGTGAAATCCCCCTTACAAATACTAACGAGAAGCTACAATTTATTACGGGTTTCCCTCATAGGAGTCAAAGCCTTTTCGAGGATTGAAATTTTTAACAGTTGCATCCGTCACTTTTTCAATACGAACCAATTTTTCGAAATCTTTCAAAAATGTTTAAAAATATTTTTGCTGCTTTTTCCAGGAGCGGCGTCAGCCCCCGCTCACAGGCTCAAACGTTGATGATTGTTGAAATGATGGAGCACAATTTTTTGGTTTTTCCTCCAACAATTTAGGAAATCCGAGGAGCGGAACTCGGTGTCCGGCGGATTTTTCCACGTTAGGAACGATCATTGCCCGCTTTCCGCCTGCTCCATCCGCCATTCCATCAGTTCATACATTGAGCCGGAACATTCCTTAGGTTTGAAACCGAGCCGCTCGTAAAGTTTTTTTGCGGGATTGTAACTTTCCACAAATATTGTTGCAGCCTTGTTTTGTTGCTGAGCCTGCCAAAGTATTCGTTCGAGCAAAAAAGTTCCAATACCGCGCCTGCGGAATGGCGGGAGGAGGGCGATATCAAGAATGTGAACGGTTTCCGGCCTGTCATCGGTATAAAGACGTCCCACTGAAGCACCCTTCAACTCGATGATCTGAAATTGAGTCTTTGGATATTGGCTACGGTAAAATGAATCCTGGGCATTGAACTGGGAAAGAACAAAGGCACGTTTTTGCTCAATCGACCAGGGAACAAGGTTCACCTCCGGCTCCCTCACACTGTAATAAACCTCAAGAAGGAATGGCCGATCCTCCTCAGTGCAGGGACGGAGGCAAACTGAGTTTTCAAGTTCCGGCGACCGCACGTGTCTGGAAATATTTTAAGGGCGTTGCGGAAAAATACCCTGTAACGCGATGCAAAAGTTCAAGGTCAGATACGGCTGCATGTTATTGTGAGGCAACCCTCCGCCTGCGGGAGAAAGACCTTGGGGTAGCATCATCACCAAGTTGTTGTTGTTGGAGATATAGGCTGCGTTTCCAGTGCCCAAAGCGAGTGCGCCAGGGTTCAATCCATCAGCTGGCCGCAGACTCATTGAAGCCGTGTGAGTGTGGAGAGGAATTTCCGAAACCAGCAAGGTGATGCTTTCGACCCCCGACATCTCTCCAAGATCCCGAAGACTCAAGCCCTGGCCCTGGCCAGGCTGCATGGGAGCATTATCGAGCATATTCGGAAGGGCAAAAGTCGATTTCCCATCCCCGCCGTAAGTCGTTCCCAGCAATGAAAACAATGCCGTATTCTGGCTGATCGGCATGAGCTGGCCATTACAAAAAGCCCAACCGGTTGGCGGAAAGTTAAAGGGAAAAATCCGGATTTCAGCGAGAAATTGGTCAGACATAAAATTAAGATTTAGGTTTGGCTGGGAAATACTCCGAACAAGGAAATGATAAAATTTATGCAAAGGAACGGTTGAGTGTTTTCGTGCGGCTGACTTCCGCCAGCGGGACTGACAGTGACCGGGCTAATGACTTCGGGAGTGAATTCGCTGGCATAAGCCTCCGCAGCCGCTCTTGCGAACACTGCATCTTGCGGACTCCGCTGGGAAGCGGGATCGCTGGAAGCAATAAGCGGATGGGTGTGAGTGGGAATTTGCTGAGTAGTTAAAGTTTCCTGCTCAGTCCCGGCCATTTCACCGATCTGGTAGGTGGTGCCGTCCGGCCCGGTTCCCATATGAATAGGGATACGACTGGCCAGGTTGGGCAGGTTAAAGGTTTCCTCTCCATCTCCACCGTAAGTCGTGCCAATGAGCTGAAACAAAACGTCATTTTCAGAAATTGACAGAGTTTGACCCTCGCAGAACATCCACCCATTCGGGGCGAAGTTACCTGCAAACATTCGGATTTCACCAACATAAGCGGCCATAAGTGATCTTTCGATTTGGTTAATTTCGGGAAGGAAAAATTCCTTGCAAGGCGATGATAAAATTCAGCACCAGGTAAGGCATCATATTATTATGGGGCTGGCTGCCACCCACGTTGGAAA
>Ga0163144_10030009_pt1 | contig 10416 bp, 8 predicted proteins | sample OliLak19BULKMAT1_FD_123175 | JGI IMG/M metagenome (GOLD analysis project Ga0163144, IMG submission 123175) | Freshwater microbial mat bacterial communities from Lake Vanda, McMurdo Dry Valleys, Antarctica - Oligotrophic Lake LV.19.BULKMAT1 | ecosystem: Environmental > Aquatic > Freshwater > Lake...
AAAGAAGTAGATGTAATGATTATTTATCATAGTTTGACCGTGCTCGAGAAAAAAATGAGTGAAAAACCAGCTGTATTCAATAAAGTTTTACCAGTTCTTCACCATTATACCAATACGATGAAAAGCTACCTTCCTACTAACTAATAGAGGCTTGATAGAAGTAATAGAAAAATATTTGACGACTTAATAAATCATAAAAAAAGCTCTCTATTAATCTCAATAGAGAGCTTTTTTACGATAATTGACTTTTTTAGAACTTATTTTTAAGCGTTTTTAAACCTTGGATAGCAGTATCTATTAAAGACTTATCTTTCTTTTTAACGGCTGTTTGAATTTGTTGTATCGTTTCTTTTTGAATTTGTGCAAGTTCTTCCTCTCTTGGCGATTTGATGGATTGAGGATTTATTTCTTGTAAAATCACTCTTACAGGTTTTCCATTCTTTAAATCTTCACGAATCTGAGTAATTTTTTTAGAAACTTGTTGAGCTAGAGTAGGCAAGATATTTTTAGGTAAATCAATTTCTTTATTGAGAATTTGCCATTTGAGTTGGCTATCTTCTCCCACAATCATATCTATTTGTTCGGCATATTTTTCATCTCTCTGAATAGTTTTGGAAGAGACTTTATATTGTTCTGCTAGTTTTTCATGTGTTTTTTGAGGGGTGGACATTTTGTCCACCCCTTGACTTTCCGATGGGGTGGACATTTTGTCCACCCCACTATTGTATTGGTTAGTGCCTTTATTTTTCTTTTCTTGTTGATATTGTTTTCCTCTGAGATAAGCTTTTTGAGTTTCGGTAAGGTTTCGCTTGCCTAGTTGATTGGCAATCATCCAGTTTTGGACTTGCTCTTCATTGGCAAAAGTCATTACTTTCACCTTGAAATCTAAGTTATGCTTACTAGCAATACTAAATCGGTTATGTCCATCTATTAAGACATAAGCACCTTTTTTCTGAGGGTTTTCCCAGATAATTAATTCATCTCTAATGCCTTCAGCAAGGATATTACTTTCTAATTGAATAATCTCTTCTAATGTCAAAGGAGGGATAAAAGCCTTTAAAGTAGGGTCAATGATAATATTTTTCTTTATGAAATCATTGCCTTGTCCTTTCGAAATATTTAGTAAATCATTTAATTGTTGTTTATTTCCTGTATTAAGTTCATCAATAATAAATTGCTTTTTTGCCATAATATAAGGTGCTTAAATTCTCTTTAAAAGTTCTTTTGCTAAATTTAGATAATCTTCTGCAGGTGCAGAGTTAGGTTCATACGTAAATACATCTTGTTTTAAAGCACTTGCTTCTGTAATTTTTACGCTCTGTCTGATGACTGTCTCAAAAGCTAATTCACCGTATCTCTCTTGTACTTGCTCCATGATGTTCTTACTGATAACCGTTCTGTTAAACTGAGTAAAAAGCATCCCTAATAGCTTTAAATCCTTTCCCAGATTTTGGTTAAGGCGTGTATAAAGTTCTATAATAGTCTGTAAACCCTTGATAGCCAAGTACTGAGGTTCTACTATAATCATAATAGAATGAGAAGCAAGCAAGGCATTAATCGTCAAAATCCCAAGGGAAGGAGGGCAGTCTATGAGTATAAAGTCATAATTATCAGTTATTTGCTTGAGAGCATTATTAAGTTTAAAATAACCAGAGACTTGCTCACTCATTAACTGTGTTTCTGCAGTAGAAAGACTTAATTCAGCAGGGAGTATATCAAGATTTTTAGAAATATTTTGAATATCTGGATCAGCATTTTGGCACAATACTTCATAAACACTCATTTCAGGGTTATCTATTCCTACAGATTGAGATAGGTTTGCCTGAGGATCCATGTCCACCAATAATACCCTTTTACCTTCTAGTGAAAGACCTTTTCCAAGGTTAAGTGTGGTAGTAGTTTTGCCGACTCCACCTTTATGATTTACTAGACTGAAAATATATGCCATATTTTTGTTTTTGATTTGAAAATTAAAGTTATTTAATTTTTTAGAAAGACTAGCTTATTTTTTTGTACTTAGGAACAATAATTAAATAAAATGACAAGTTAGTTTAGGTAAAACACTCATTATCAGATTATTACAAACTCATAAATCATAATTCATAACTCATCTCTTACCTAGCTTAATTTATCAAAAAAAATAAAGCTATTGAAAACAATTAAAACTTAGATAAAAACAAATAAAGCATACCTAATCATAGTGTCATCTAAAAAATAAGTAAATATAAGTAGCTTATTATCAAGCATTTGCATTTATTTTTATGGATGTGATTCTATATGCTTTATTTCAAACCAAAGATATATTACTAGACTTTAAGCACTTGCTTGATAAGTACTAGAAGAATCAGACTGTGTTCTGTTTTTTTTGATTGTAGCCATTTGATCAGCACTGATACTATTAATTTTACCTTCTTCTCCAAAATGCTCTTTAGATTTTTCATTGTAAGCAAGGGCCGCTTCTTCTGCGGTTTCATACATTCCGATGTGTATGGCTTTGCGTTCTACATAGATGGTAGCTCTATAACGTTTGCCATCTTTTCTAACCCCTCTGTAGCCTGTTTCGCCATAGTTTCTACCTTTGCGTGAGGCTTTTGACATCGTAGCCCATTCTAGATTTTTAATTCTACAGTCTAGTTTATTACCATTGATTACTCTTACAATGAGTTTATCTTCCGATTCAGGTTTTGGGATAAATTTTTCGGCAATTCTTTTATGTAGATAAATGGTTTCTGTTTTATAACTACCATCCTTTTGTTTCCACGCCTTTTGAAAGACAGCATATCCGCTAGAATGAAGGCGCAGATTTTTTTCAAAATTAAGACTTTTCAGGTATAAATCTTTGTCAAAATATTGGTGAACATAGTCATCAATGATGACGGACTTGTTCGCATTTTTTAAATTGATTTTGTAAAGCATATTCTTTTATTAAAAGTTCTAAGACTTTTAGAATGAGTTATTATAAATTAAAATAAATTTTTTTAGTTAAAAACACATGCGATTTTTATAAATATAGAAACCGTCTTTTGTATGTTTTTGATTATGGACGCAAAATAGCTATACTTTTTTAAATTTGACATTTCAAAAAAGCATTTCTCATGTTGTATGTAAGAATCTAACCAAAATAAGATAAAATTTTATATTCATTGTAAAACTCCTTATTTGTAGTCAATTCTCTCATTTAGGAATACAAACTCTAGATTTAGTTGTTTTTTTCCCAATAATAGATAATTTTAATATCATAAAATATATATCTATTTGATAATCAAGCACTTATTATAATGGCATTTCTTTGGTTATGTATTACTTGAATTGAGATTAAGACTCAATGCATAGCTGGTTGAAGAATGTTTCAAAAATGCCTATTTCCTCGAAGAAGTAGGCTTTTTTTATTTGTTTACCTTTTTAAAATCATATTACTAAATTACCCAATGTTAATTTCACGTCTTTTAAGCTGAGCTTCTTCTCTTTTTGGGATAATTACTTTTAACACACCCTCTTCATATTTAGCATCTATAGCCTCTTCATTGATGATTTCAGGAAGTTTAAAATTACGTTTGAAATTCTGATAGCTAAATTCACGGTGGGTATAATTATCTTTTTTATCTTCTACTTCTTGTTTTTGCTCTGCACTAATGCTCAATAGACCATTATCAAATCTAACTTTTATGTCTTCTTTCTTTAAGCCAGGAACAGCAAGTTCAATGCGATATTCAGTTTCGTTTTCTTGAATATTAACGGCAGGAATGTTTTGTGCATGGTTAGTGCCTAATAATCCAAAATCATTGTTAAGAAAATTATCAAGAGTTCTATCAAAAATAGAATTTGTAGGTCTGTTATTCCATTTAATGAGTGTCATGATATTATAAGATTTAGGTTTATGATTAAATTCTACTCACACAGTTGCAAGTGCTATACCAGCGCAAATCAAACCTAGTTTCAATGCCAATCTGGCATAAAAACAAAAAATGCCATTCTGAATATGTCAAAATGGCATTTTTAAATTGAAAAAGTATCTTTTTCTTTATATATCATCATAAGCTTCATCATCTAACAGCAAATCAAGTTTAAACTTTGCATCATCTTCTGAGTTTGCCACAGTAGGGAAGATAACAAACCAGCCTTTAGGAGTATTTTTGATGCCTACATGAGTAACACCCATTTTGATAAGACTCTCTAACTCTGATTTTTGCATGTTGTACTGGCGTTGAATTAGCTCACGGTTAAGGGGTTTGATGACAAAGTTATTCATAGTATTAGTATTAAATGGTTTTAGATATTTATAACTCTCTATACGGAGAAGTAATATAGAAAGGTTACAAAAATTTAACAATTTTTATAGATAATTAACATTTATTTATAGATGAACGGTATAAAAAAATAGATGAGTGTATGTTTATTTGACGAAATATAATTTTAATTTACATCATTACTTATATTTCGGTAATAATTCCTATTGATAAAAAGAATTTAAGTATCTGATATTCAATAATTTAAACTAACAAATACCGTTCAAGCGAAGACGTTTGAACAAGGTGAATATAATACTCCCTAATTATCATAGTATTTATTTATTTTTACTCTACTGAAAATTAAATCAGGTCTCTTAATATGAATTAATATATCCGTGTTTTAACTTTGATATCTAGTTTATTACTCATAGCTTATATATGGGTACATCCCTCCAATAAATTGGTAAGTACTATTTTCTTTTATGTTCTTACAGTACTGATGGCTTTTCTCTTCTATGAACAATACAAAAGAGGGAAGAGTAGGAGTTAAGATGAAAAAGAAAACCTCATTTAGTTAAATTCTTTTGAGGAACTTAACTAAACGAGGTCAAAGAAACTTTAATCTATCAACAGTTTAGTAACTGCTGCTGAATTACTAGCCCATTTCAAATCATAGATTTCATCTGCTAGATTATTTTCATCCAACTCTTCTACAATCTCAATATTCTGAGCTTCGGCTTTGATTTTAAGCAAATTACCAATGCTTAGTTTGCTATTGAGTTTATCTAAAAGTGCTTCTACTCCTGCAAAACTAAAACCTTGTACTACTTGACTTTGAAAGGACATTTCTAACCAAATAATCTCACTTTTTTCTACATCCAATACTCCGAAGACCAAGCCTTTTGTAAGGTTATAAGTAATTCTGACTTGTTGCTGCACACAAGATGGATCATAAGCTACGCCTGTTTTAGTAGAGATTTCCATCGGAAATTTACTATCCATCCATCCCAATACTAGGTTAGGTGTAATTGCTCCACTACTATAGGCATTGCAGGTAAAAGTAACATACTTTGCTCCAGCTTTTTGGAGTTTCTTCAAATCAATATCAATATATTCAGCAGTACCTACTTTTTCAGGGATAGACCTAATATCTCCACTATGCTTACAGCCTGTTGTCACTAGATTGCTGTAAGAGCATATTTCAGAATTTGCTCCTTTGTTTGTAGGGTTATATGCAATATGACAGCTCAAATCCATGTCTAAATGTTGCTCAGGCAAACCCTCACCCCATTGCATAAATAACCTAATTATATCTCCCTCAACTGGAAATCTAACTCCCATCAAAGCAGAAGGCAAATCTTGCACATTTTCGCTTCTATCACCTATCGAGACAGGCAGGTAATAGAGCATTTTATCAATGTACATGGTCTTGGCACTTACTTCTTGCTTCTCAAAGCGTTTTCTCATTGCCAAAAGAGATAAATCTTCAATACCTTCTTTCATTTTCTGAAGCTCTTTATCTCCATAGAGTTTAAGCAAAGAATTAGATTCTATAGTTTTACTTACTCCTCCCAAAGGTTTTACTTGCCTATTTTTACCCTTGATGAAGTAATTTTCAGCATACATATTCAAGGTAAATACTAGCCTTGCAGGTACTTGGTCTATGACTTCGCTAAATGCCTCAATCGTTTTATCTGCACCAAACCAAAGCATATTGGCAAATAATGAGCGAGCAAACAAACCTGGACGTTGCTTCAGAAACTTAAATGTATTTTCAGCATCGCTGCGTAAACGAAAATGATTTACCCTGCTTTGCCACACAGTATAATTTTTATTATAAAATACATCCAGCAATACTTTCAGTTTCTCAAGACCCTTGCGATGACTATATTCAGGCAGACGCAAAGCACGAATAAAACGAATCCACATGCCTCTTTTGGGGTGCATAGTTTCTGCAATTTTCTGGACATCTCCCTCTAAATTATTGAGCCAAGTAGCCACCATGAGGCATTCTTTGCGACTGTATTTTAGCTTAATTTCCTCCGTAGCTTTGAGCTTGGAAGAAGCACCAGCATCTAAAGAAGGAGTAATATGTTTGCTGTTCTTGCTTTTGCGTTTAATGATGGTTTTAGGCTCTAAGATTTGTAAAAATCCTGTATGCTTGTACCACAAATAACGCAAAATATCTGTAGGAGAAGTAAAAAATACTTGGACTTCTTGTGCTTTGTCTTGTTCTATCAGAATATTAATGACTGCCATCAAGGTTTCTTTCATTTCTATTTTGGCATCGGGCAAAGGCAATTCTTGCAAGAGAATCTTCAAACTATCCATTTGAGTAGCATCTAAAGCAGTTTTAGAAGCTAGTAAATCCTCTAAAAAAGCATAGACTTCTTTTCCTGTCCAAAGTTCTAGCACTTTTAGTTTGCTTTCTTGTCCTTTCAGGTCTAATTTATTGGTCTTGAAAGGAGTACCACAAAAAGGGCAACCATTATATCGCTCCAAAGGAAAGGTATTCTCAGGAATGATATGTCCACAAGCAAGACGAGTACCTTTTGCTTGAAAGATATTAGTAAAAAAAGTAATGATGTGGTCTGTAATGCTTTCACCTGTAGGCACATCCCAGCCTTTGACTAGGGGAGTCCAGTTTTGGTTTATGCCCATCACCTCTCCAAATTTATCAAGTAAAGCAAGCTGAAAAGTCGGCTTTATTTTGTTAAGTGCATTTAGTAAGTCTTCTGATACGCCGAAGCCTAATTTGGCAAGATTGGCTACCAAGATAGAAGTAGTTTCACGCAAAGGTGCATCACTTCCTGTAAGTTCTTCTTGAGAAATAAAAATTGCCTTTTGACGCAGGCTCACGCTTACTAATGGATTCATAGTATTTTAGTTTAAAAATCAGATAATGAGGCAACTTTGTTTTTACCAGAAAAATTAGGAGTAAGTTGCCTTTGACCTAGATTTAGCGAAGCAGGCAGGACTCGAACCTGCGACCCACGGATTAAAAATCGGTGAAGTAAGTGTAGATTGACCATCAAATGGTAATCTTCAAACCGTAAGGGATCGAACCTAAAGCCTCTCTTTCGAGAAGCCTCAACCAATAGAAGTAGGTTTGAATTGACCAAAATCTGATAATTTCAAGACTTTACGTTGCTCTAACCAACTGAGCTACTGCTTCGTTTTTGTTTAAATTAAAGTTTTCCTCTTGCTTTTAAGAGAAAGAAGGAGTGCAGACTGGGCTCGAACCAATACTACCGACACCCTAAGCTAGAAGTAAGTTTAGTTTGACCTGATGAAGATAATCACCAAACTAAACGGCGTGCTGCCTATTACACTACTGCACTCATTTAAAATAAATACAGGTAACCAGAAGGATGAATCATTTATAACGTTTTTAGGAGTAATTCTTCATTGACCTTGTATTTATGTTACAAAGTAAGAAAGCAACTGCGCAGTATTTTTGCGTAGTTTATGTTTTTCAGAAAATTTTTTTAGAAAAAATAAAAAAAACTTTGAAAATGGGTCATTGCCTTTTTCAAAGTTTAGGATTGGTTTGAAGCTAAATCTTAGTTGGATTTAAAATCAACTACTAAGACAAGCACAAGTAAGCATCCAAGTTAGTAAGAAATAAATTTTTTTTGAGAATAAAATGAGTGAATAGCCAATATTAGACGTTGAAAGGTTAGTTTTGGTGAGTATTCGGTTTGGATTGTATTTCACAAAATCGTTCTCAACAAGGGTTATTTCTTTAAAAAATTGGTTTGAATAGATATTTACTTTTATTATTTATTATGTGTGTGTCTTGGGCTGTACAATCACAAGATACATTATTTACTACTCAAATAACTCAAAAATATGAGTTGATAAACATAAAAAATCAGTTCAATAAAGATTTTGATGCTTATCCTCAAAATAATCCTTTGTTACTCAATTTAGTATCAAAACAAAAATTCTATGTGTGTAACAATGAAGAAAGAGAGATTCGATGGTATTTTAAAATAGGAACAAGTTCTATTTTTTTGCAGAGTTCTTCAGATATAGTCAGGGCTAACTCAGGGTTAAATGCTTGGATGCAAGCAAAGGTTACAGACTCTAAAAACCATCAGATTACGCAGCAAAATGGATTTTTAGTGCCTATCACAGAGAGGGCAATTCTGGGAGATATGCAAAGCTTCCAATTTGATTTTAAACCTAAGCAATGCTATCAAGTAGAAATATTATTTTTTGAGCCTTCTCACCGCAAAGCTTCTACAGAGATAAAGATTTTAACTTCGGAAGGTTTTCTTGCTTCACAGCAAGATTATCAGGCAAAGACAGTCATAAGTGATTTTGTATCTGTAGCTTTTATAGGAGTGCTTTTGATTATGATTTTCTTTACCTTGGCTATTTTTAGTCAGAATCGCTTTCCAGAGTTTGCTTATTATGCTTTGTATTTGTTAGCTGTTTTGGTTTTTGAAGTGATTGCAGAATACCCTTTTAAGTTTAATCAGTTTTTTATCTGGCAATATCCAGAACATTGGCTTCATGCTAAAGAAATCTCGGTCTATGGATATTTGATTTTTTATCATTATTTTCTATTCCACTTTTTAGGTTTATCTCACAAAAATCCTCTCATGTATCGGATATTGAGTGCAATGAATTGGATTTATTATATGATGATTTTGGTGAATAGTTTGGCATTGATTTTTGTTTCCTTAGATGCACAGTATCAGTTATTTATTATCAATAGTTGGATATTTTATTTTACTTTTCCTATATATGCTTATCTAATTTTTACGCTTTGGAAGCTCAGAGGAGTACCTTTTTCTAAATATATCTTTTTTGGGTCTTTGTGTTTTTATTTAGGAAATGTGTTAAGTGCTTTGGCAGAAATCTTTGTAAATCAAGAGATTTATTTATATCCCAATAATCTCATGCAACTAGGCACTTCTGGTGAAATTCTCTTCTTCTCGGTGGCACTCGGGCGAAAACTCTTGCTAGATAGTGAAGAAAAAAACCGTTTGCAAAAGGAAAGTATCAAACAACTAGAAGAAAAAGAAAAATTTATCAGAGAAATCAATGAAAAACTAGCCCAAGATGTTCAAGAAAAAACAGAAGAAATCTTAGCTCAAGACCGCAATCTACAAGAAGAAAAAGAAGAAAAAATGCAAGTTCAGTTTCAACAACAACTAGGGGAGATGCAACTCTATGCTTTGCAAACACAGCTTAATCCTCATTTTTTGTTTAACTGTCTCAATACCATCAAATCGCTTATTTTAAATCAAAAAAATGAGCAAGCCTCTATCTATTTGGGTAGATTTGCGGCACTTATGAGACTTACCCTAGAAAACTCCTCCAAGCTCAAAATCAATCTACAGCAAAGCATGGATTACCTGCGTACTTATATAGAAATAGAACAGCTTAGATTTAAAGAAGATTTTCACTATGAAATTAGTTTTGATGGAGAAGAAGATCCAGCATTACTAGATGTGCCGCCTATGCTGATACAACCTTTTGTAGAAAATGCAATTTTGCATGGTTTAGTATCTATCCAAGAAACAAAAAAACTAATTTTACGCTTTGTAGAAACAGATGACTATTTAGAATGTAGCATAGAAGATAATGGAGTGGGTTTTCCAGAAAGCACTAAGGAAAGCAATCACCAATCTAGGGGAATGGAAATGATTCAGAAGTATTTTGATTTGTGGAATAAGCATCATCAAGCAAAAGCAGGCTTTGAGATTATACACAAAGCTTTACTTACTCCTGCCCAAAAAGGAACAATTATCCTCATCAAAATACCGATTTAGTGAAATATAGGATATAAAATATAGGATATGAGATATAGGATATGAAATATAGGATATAAAATATAGGATATAAAATATAGGATATGAGATATAGGATATGAAATATAGGATGTAAGATATAGGATATAAAATATAGGATATAGGATGTAAGATATAGGATATAGGATATAAGATATGAAATATAGGATATAAAATATAAAATATAAGATATAGGGTATAGGATATAAAATATGAAATATAGGATATGAAATATAAGATATAGGATATGAAATATAAAAGGTTGTATGACAATTTTTGTGGTAAATAGTAAATCTAGCATCTTTAATATATCTAACTTTTTCATTATCAGGTAGATATATTTTCAAAATAACTTTAATTATTCATTCTTCACAAAAAGTGTC
>Ga0163144_10030010_pt1 | contig 10416 bp, 7 predicted proteins | sample OliLak19BULKMAT1_FD_123175 | JGI IMG/M metagenome (GOLD analysis project Ga0163144, IMG submission 123175) | Freshwater microbial mat bacterial communities from Lake Vanda, McMurdo Dry Valleys, Antarctica - Oligotrophic Lake LV.19.BULKMAT1 | ecosystem: Environmental > Aquatic > Freshwater > Lake...
AAATTCGGCAATAAAGCCGACTAAGCCTGGAATTCCTGCACTTGCCATCCCACCTATAATTAATAAAGTGCTAGTGAGCGGCAGACCTCGAATTGGATTAAGCAGTCCATTTAGCGCATTCAAATCTCTGGTACCGACCTTAGTTTCAATTACGCCAACCAAATAGAAGAGAACTGCCAAGATCAAGCCGTGACTTATCATTTGACCGACAGCGCCAATTAAACTCAGCTTTGTACCTGCTGCCAAAGCCACTAATACATAGCCCATGTGGCCGATGGAACTATATGCCACCATCCGTTTAATGTCATTTTGTGCGATCGCGGTTAATGCACCATAGAGAACACTAATCGTGCCGATAATTCCCAGGGCAGGAGAGAGCACATTCCAAGCATCGGGCAGTAACTGTAAACCGAATCGCACTAAACCATAGGTGCCCAACTTCGCTAAAACTCCACCCAAGAGAATTGCCACGGTAGGCGAAGCTTCCACATAGACATCGGGCAACCAAGTATGCAGCGGCACTAGCGGAGTTTTGATCCCAAAGCCAATCAACAGGATAGATAATAAAATAATTTGAGTTGAGAGCGGAATAGAAGCGATTGCTTGCAAATTTGGCTGATAATCAAAGCTGGTAGAACCACTTAACCAAGTAATGCCAAAGAATCCTAGCAGAATCAGAAAGCCAGAAATAGCAGTGTAAATCAGAAACTTCATCGCTGCCTTAGTTCTTTGTTCGCCACCCCAAATCGCAATTAATAAGTAAAGCGGAATTAATTCCAATTCGTAGAACAGCACAAAAAGTAAAAGGTTTTGCGACACAAATGCGCCAGAAACCAAACTGGAAACTACTAGAATTAGGGCATAGTAGAGACGCGATCGCTCTATTTCCAGCTTACTAGCATAAATTACAATCAGACTTAAAAAACTATTTAAGCCTAAAAGCGAAAGCGAAATCCCATCTATACCTAAACGATAACTTAAGCCAATTCGGTCAATCCAAGGGAAGTATTCTTCCATTTGTAAACTCGAAATTGAGAGATCGAAATTAGCGAAGATGTACAAAGTGAGCAGCAGAGTTGCACTAGCGAATCCTAGCGCTAGATTACGAGTAGCCGTCAGTTTAGGATAGAAGCCAATTATAAGTGCGCCAACTAAAGGCAGCCAAATGAGAAGGCTAAGCATGATTTTTAAAAGTAGGGTTTACTAAAAACTAATTAAAATTATGGCGGTAATGCCAATTACCACGGTCAAGACATAAGCCTGTGCCTGACCAAAAGTGCTGTATCGAAGCGCTTCGCCACTAATGATCGTCAAACGACCAAACAGATTCCCCAAGCCATCCACAATGTAAAGGTCTACCCAAAACGCAATCTTTGAAATCACTGCTACGCTGAAAACTACGGTTTGTTTATAGATTTTGGGTGTGTAGAAATCATTTGCCAAGAGATCCTGTAAGCCTCTAAGCGGGAATATTACAGGCTTAGGAATAGTATCTTGCAGATAGATAAAGCCAGCCAAAATGCCGCCAATAGAGGAAGAAAGAAATAGCATTAAAGCGATTAACTTATTCAGATTTTCCCAACCAGGCAGCAAATCCATTGACTGTAAGATCAAAGGCAAATGTAAGACAAATCCCATCAAGGTAGCCGTGGGCAAAATCATGAACTGATTCACTTCGGGCGATCGCTGAGCCATTTCTTTCGCTCTATTGCCAAAGATTAAACAGAAAACCCTAGTCAAACCAAAAGCAGTAATGCAATTCACCCCTAAAATGAACCCTACCAGCAGAGCATGATTTTCCCACATGCCATTGCAAAGCTGCAACAATGCCCAGAATCCACCAAAAGGCGGAAATGCTAACAACCCTGCTGCACCAGTTAGAAATGCTAAACCAGCTACCGGACGGCGTGACCACAATCCGCCTAATTGAGTTAAATCTTGGCTAATACTATTCCAAATAATTGTTCCTACTGACATGAATAGCAGAGCGATCGCTACCGCATAAGTCAGGACTAAAAGCAACGCTGAACCAACTTGACCTGTGCCTACGGCAATGAAAGCCAAACCCATGTAGCTAGTGACAGAATAGGAAATCGCCCGTTTAGCATCAATTTGCGCGATCGCGATCAAAGCTCCGCCTAAAGCCGAAATTCCGCCAACCACAATCATAAAATTCATGGCAAAAGGTGAAAGGCTTAACACAGGTTCCAATTTAATTAGAATCCATGCTCCTGCAGGTACAACTACTGCTGCCCTGAGAATTGAGCTAGGTAAGGGAGCTTCCATTGCCTCATCCAGCCAAAGATGCAGCGGAAATTGGGCACATTTTCCCATTGGTCCCGCAATCAAAGCTAAAGCTACTAGAGTGATTAAATTGGGATCAACATTGGCAGTCTTTGCCCAAATTGCCAGCTGATCGAAGTCCCAAGTTCCAGCTAGAGGTAGTAAAGCCACTACACCCATCAGTAAGACCAAATCTCCTACCCGTTTAGTCAGAAAAGCATCTCTCGCCCCACTAATTACCAGAGGTTGATTGAACCAAAGACCTACTAATAAATAGGTACCCAAAGTAAGAACCTCTAAAATCATGTAAGCGAAGAACAGCGAATTGCAAAGCACCAAAGCGCACAGTCCTGCTTCAAATAGGGCTAATAGCGAAAAGAATCTCGCCCAACCCCAATCCATTTCCATGTAGCCGATCGCATAAATCTGTGCCAAAAGATTTAAACCCGTAACTAAGACCATTGCGCCCACGGTCAGGGTCGAGATTTCAACTGGACAGATAAGATTCAAATCTGCGACTTGTAACCACTGAAAAGATAAATGAATAGGAGGATGAGCCTCACTAGCAGTTAGGGCGATCACACTGTGCAGAAACGCCAAAAAAGTAGTGATCGCATTGAAATAGCCCGAAGGACGGGGTCCCGTTAGCCTGGTGATTGCTGGAAACCAAATTACCGACGCGATCGCGCCAATTAATGGATAGCAGGGAATCAACCAAGCGCTCTCAAAGAGGATTTGGTTCATGGTTCTTATCGGTGTTTATAAATAGTATATATATATTTATCCTTATGATACCGAGAAAACGCATAGACTTTTATCAATATTGCTAATGCCATACATAGACTTATTACTATGATTTGGGCGTTTAATCCTTAATTAATGAGGAATTACGCACACTAAATATAGAGATCTTTCACCAATGGGATTTTGAGGGCTAACGACTGCGAACTCATTTGGTACGAGGGCTATGCCATACCCCCCCCTTTTTTACCATGTTTCAGCTGTTTTTTGGGCAAGTGATAACTTAGTTAAATTTTGCTAGAGCAGAACACAACCTGCTAGGCTAGGAGTGGCTGAATGCAGATAACCAACAGAGTAAATTGGACGTAAGTCTATGTCACAAAACAAAAACGAAACTCTTGCTTTGTCTTTAACTCTGCTCATGACTTTGGGCTTAGCAGGGGGAGGAGTTTGGTACTATACCAATTCTCTTGCAAACAAACCATCCTCAAATTCTCCCAGTAATACTCCTAGCACCACAAATCCCACGCCGCCAAATAATCCTACCAGCCCTGAAACCAAGCCTATTGCAACTCCTGCTCCCGCCGATCCTTTGGCTTTAGTTTCTGCTAACTTGCCCAATCCGCAAATTTTAGCGATGGATGGCAGTGTAACGATGGTTCGACCGATTAAACGTCTGCAAAATCTCTTTGCCCAAAAATACCCAAATCTAGCATCAAGCTATGGTGAGCCTGACCTAAAACCAAATGGCACAAATAAGGGCTTAAGAGCCTTGATTGACAAAAAAATCGAGATTGCTGCTAGTTCGCGTCCACTCAAAGCGCCTGAGATCCAAGCAGAATTGGTAGCAGTTCCGATCGCTAGAGATGCCCTCTCAATCGTAATTGGCGTAAAAAACCCATTCAAAGGCGAACTAACGATGGATCAGCTTAGAGGCATCTATCAAGGCAAAATTACCAATTGGAAAGAAGTAGGTGGCGAGAACAAACCGATCAAAGTGATCAATCGTTCTAAGGATAGTGGCACCAATAGTTTATTCCAGAGCATAGTTTTGGAGGGTCAAGATTTTCCACCAGATAATCCAAACTTTATCACTTGGCAGCGCGATGAAACTACCGCGATCCTCAGGCAACTTGGTAGCGATGGCATTAGTTATACTACGGTTTCCCAAGCGATCGGGCAGGAAGTAGTAAGAATTGTCTCAATCAATGGCATTTCGCCAACAAATTTAAGCGCAATTCAGAACGGCGAATATCCACTCGGTCGGAATGTATTTTTGGTGGTTCGCCGTCAGATTAGTGGGGCGGCAAAAGAGTTTATTGATTTAGCCCTCTCTCCCAGCGGACAAAAAGTAATGCAAGAAACTGGTTTTATTCCTTTATGAAAACTACTGTGAAATCAGCGATCAAGTCTCCTAACAGTAAGCAAAGTGTTGATTTTTTTCGATTCTATCTCAGTCTCAACCTGCCCCAAAAAATCGGCTTAGTTCTACTCACGCTGATTAGTCTCTCCTTAATTAGTTTTGCGGCTTGGAATGTTTTCAACCGTAGCCGAGTCTACCGTCTAGCGATCGGCGCTGGTTTAGAAAAGGGTGAAAGCTATGTCTTTGCTAAGTCTTTGCAGCAGGTAATGAAGGAAAAAGAACCTGGGATTGAGATTGAAGTTCGCGCCACTGGCGGAACCTCGGAAAACTTAAAATTATTAGAATCCAATCAGATTCAACTAGCTACCGCTCAGGCAGATATTCCAGGTGGAAGTTCTGCCCGCTTGATTTCCATTCTTTATCCAGATGCTTTTCAATTAGTAGTAAAAGAGAATAGCAAAGTACAACGCTTTAGCGATCTCAAGGGTAAAACTATCGCACTTCCCCAAAAGGGAGGACAATATCAATCATTTTTGCAAGTAGCAGAACATTTTGGCTTACAGGCAAATAATTTTCGATTTGTGGGAAGTAGTGAAGAGGATTCGACTGCTGCTTTTTTAAGTAATAGTGCAGATGCAGTTTGGCGAGTTCGGGCTTTGCGTTATCGCCCAATTTTGGAGTTGATTCAAAAAAATCGGGCACGCCTAGTACCAATTGAACAAGCGTCTGCGATGCGTTTAAAACACCCAACCTATGAATCGGCAACTATTCCAATTGGTTCCTATCGAGGTGCTCCACCAATCCCTGATCGAGATTTGCCCACTGTGTTTGTGCAACGGACTTTATTAGCGCATAAAAATGTTGACGATGATCTAATTAGAAGACTCACTCAAGTTTTGCAAGAATCTAAACAGGAACTTGCCGATCGCGTGCCGATAGATTCAGAAGATATTAAGCCGCTATTTGCTTATATTAGTCGCCCAAGCGATCGCTCAGGCATTGGCACATCCTTGCACCCAGGTGCAGTTGCCTATTACGAAAAAGATAAACGTTCTTTTTTGCAAGAGAATGCTGAATATTTGGGATTTTTATTAACCATGAGTTTGCTCACCTGGACATGGTTATCTGAGCTAAGAAAGTGGATTGATAGCCGAAAGAAAGATGCTGCCGATGCTTACATCAGCGTGGTTTTGGAATTAATGAATGAAAAAACTGAAGATGTAGATCAATTACTGTTTGATTTAGATCGAGTATTTGAACGGATTGCCAATGATCTGGTGAATGAAAAGGTTTCCCAAGAGTCATTCGTAACTTTTCACGAAGCCTTTAAAACCGCTAGAGAAACTATTGAGCGCAAACGCATTACGGTTAAGCAACAACGCAAAGATCTAGCAGGGGAATATGTAAAACAAGCGATCGCGCTGATGCAAGATGCTCGTGCAGGTAGTTCACCGAGTATGATTTTGCCTAAGCTAGAAGAGTTATTAGAACAAGTTACTGCAGATTTAAGTAACGATGCGATTTCCCAAGAATCCTATCGAACCTTCATGGAAGCCTATAAAACTGTCCGCTCTAGCATTCTAACGGCAAAAGAAGATGCGTTAAGAGTAAATATTTCTGCTACCCAAATAGAGAGAATTGATCGCCGCAATCAGTTTGTTGGTTCGCTGTTAGTCCAAAGTTATCAGATAAATACTCAAAAAGAATTGGCAGACATAAGAAGCAAATTATTGAAACTATTTCAAGAAGTTTCTCAAGAGATTGAGCAGAGACAAATCCCTAGTGAGGCAATTCAATCTTTTCAATTTAATTGGGCGACGGCGATGCAAATAATTTCCCAAAGGGAACAGTCTTTAGATTGATATTTTGTTAGATTTCGGCATCTGAAAGATGAATAGGCTTAGGGCAAAGCCCAAACATGGGTCTTACTTCTTTAATTGATACAATCATCCCAATATCAGGTAATGCCTAGATTTCGTCCGCAAAAATCCCTTCAAATACCTTTGTAGCTGATCCAGTCATCAGTACATGGTTATTGCTTTCTTGCCAATCGATTCTTAAGTCTCCGCCTGGCAGATTTACGGTACATAAGCGATCGCTCAGATCATTCAATACTGCTGCAACCACTAACGCACAGGCTCCCGTACCACAGGCAAGCGTAATTCCTGCTCCCCGTTCCCACACGCGCATTTTTAAGTAATCTCGCCCAACCACCTGCACAAATTCTGTATTAATCCTTTTAGGGAAAACTGAATGATGTTCAAATTTAGGTCCTAATTCAGCTAGTGGTATTTCGGCAACATCGGTTACAAAAGTTATACAGTGGGGATTTCCCATACTCACCGTGGTCACTTGCCAAGTTTTGTCTGCCACCTCCAAAGGAAGATTGATTACGTTATCGACTGGGGAAACAAGAGTGGTAGGAATCTCTTGGGCTAAGAGTTTTGGCTCTCCCATGTCAACTGTGATCATGCCATCAAGTTCAATTTTGGTAATCATTAAACCTGCTAAGGTATTGATTTGATAGAATGGCAGACCTGGAGAATCTTTGGTAGAAGCCTTTGGTTCAATTCCTAAATCCAACATGAACTTAGCCAAACAACGAATCCCATTCCCGCACATTTCAGGCTCTGAACCATCGGAGTTTATAATCCGCATTGAGAAAGAATCCGCATCGCTTGGTGAATCTGCTGGCAATAAGAAAATTACACCATCTGCACCAATTCCAAAGTGGCGATCGCAGATCTGAATTGCCTTTTGAGATGTAAACTTTAACTCGATACTATCTCGATTGTCGATCAAGATAAAATCATTTCCCAACCCATGATATTTAGTAAAGGGATATTTAGTAGCAGAAGATTTAGTAGAAGAGATCGCCATAGTTTTGGATAGATTTAGTGTAAGTAAACTTAAGAAGAACTAGGGACGCATCCTGCGCCCCCTGTACCGCCTTAATCTGTTGGTAATTTGATCATGATTAAAGTCTGCCTCAATTAGCGCGGATAACCTTGTAGCTGTCACTTGCCTAAATCAGCTGACTTCGTTATCTGAGTAGAGAGCTAAAACCAAATGAGAGTCTACGCCCTGCGATCCTAATTATTCTCTATTTAGTAGCACTTAACTATTGGATCAGCCTAGCCCATGCTTTGAATTTAGGCAACAAATAATCTGTAACAAACTGTGCCGTATGATGATATTTTGAGAGCTAGAGTCAGTTATGGCTAATAATTTTTTTTAGATAACCTCGATTAAAGCAGAGAGTAAGCAGCGAGCATGGTCACTACCGCAGAAAAAACACATACTGGTTACATTACCCAGGTGATTGGTCCCGTTGTCGATGTGGAATTCCCCAATGGCAACTTACCTAAAATTTATAATGCCCTAGTGGTATCTGGCAAAAATTCTGCCGGACAAGACGTTAAAGTTACCTGCGAAGTGCAACAGCTTCTAGGGGACAATCAAGTACGCGCCGTAGCAATGAGTACTACTGATGGCATCATTCGCGGCATGAACGTAATCGACACTGAAAATGCGATCAGCGTCCCTGTAGGTAAGGCAGTACTGGGTCGAATTTTCAATGTTTTGGGCGAACCAATTGATGAGATGGGCGAAGTCAACGCCGAAGTTACTTCTCCAATTCACCGCTCTGCACCTTTATTTGTCAATCTCACGATCAAGCCTGAAGTTTTTGAGACTGGAATTAAAGTAATCGATTTACTAGCTCCTTACCGCAAAGGCGGCAAAATCGGCTTGTTTGGTGGTGCTGGCGTAGGCAAAACTGTACTAATTCAAGAATTAATCAATAACATTGCTAAAAAGCACTCTGGTGTATCTGTATTTGGCGGTGTAGGCGAACGTACCCGCGAAGGAAATGACCTCTACAACGAGTTTAAAGAGTCAGGCGTACTTAGCAGTGTGGCCCTAGTTTATGGCCAGATGAATGAGCCACCTGGAGCTAGAATGCGCGTGGGCTTGTCAGCATTGACCATGGCAGAGTATTTCCGTGATGTATCCAAGCAAGATGTATTGCTATTCATTGACAATATTTTTCGCTTTGTGCAAGCTGGCTCAGAAGTATCCGCGCTTTTGGGTAGAATGCCTTCAGCCGTAGGTTATCAGCCTACCCTGGGAACAGAAATGGGTGACTTGCAAGAACGGATTACCAGTACCACCGATGGTTCGATCACTTCCATCCAAGCGGTGTATGTGCCAGCGGATGACTTTACCGATCCTGCTCCTGCAACTACCTTTGCTCACTTAGATGCAACCACCTCTCTTTCTCGTAGCTTGGCTTCCAAAGGAATTTATCCTGCGGTTGACCCCTTGACTTCTACCTCTACCATGTTGCAGCCTGCTGTAGTTGGCGATCGCCACTATGGTGTTGCTAGAGCCGTACAAAAGAATCTCCAACGCTACAAAGAGCTACAAGATATTATTGCGATTTTAGGCTTGGATGAATTGTCCGAAGATGATCGTCTTTTAGTATCCCGCGCTCGTAAGGTTGAGCGTTTCTTGTCTCAGCCCTTCTTCGTAGCTGAAATCTTCACTGGCTCTCCTGGTAAGTATGTCACCATTGGCGAAAGCATTGATGGATTTGAGCGCATTCTCAAGGGTGAGTTTGATGAGTTACCTGAGCAGGCGTTCTACTTGGTGGGCAATATTGATGAAGCAATCGAAAAGGCTGCCAAAATCAAAGCAAAAGAAGCTAAGTAAATCCTGAAACTCCTGTTTCTCTTCTAATAATTTATCTTTTAAGATAATTAACTAGGGGAGGCACATAAGTACGAATAAATTTAGGAATATAGCTCTAAACTAAAAATCTAATTTAGGGCTTTTCCCACCCTGGTTATTCAGATATTTTTTCACTTCAGGCTAATAACTTTGCTCTTTCAAATCTACTGTAGCTAAACCTAATTATGCTTTAGCTTACTTAAACTACAAAACCCAATTATAATAAAGTTATATGTCCTTTACTGTAAAAGTTATTTCCCCTGACCAAACTGTGTTAGATGAATCTACCGAAGAGGTAATCTTGCCTAGCACCACTGGGCAATTGGGCATTTTGACCGATCACGCACCCTTGTTGACTGCCTTAGAAATTGGTGTTTTGCGCTACCGTAAAGATAATTCCTGGCAAGCGATCGCTCTAATGGGTGGTTTTGCCGAAATTGAAGATAATGAAGTGACAGTTTTGGTGAATAGCGCTGTGTTGGCAAGTGCGATTGATCCCGCGATCGCTAAACAAGATTTGACCGCAGCCGAACAAGCTTTGAGCAAGATTAAGCCCGAAGATAAGCAGGGTAAAATGCAAGCAGAAACCAACCTACGCCGCGCTAAAGCCAAGTTACAAGCTACTATTGCGATCTAAATCTTAAGTAAAAATTACGGATGATTTCTATTTAGCTGGGTTTAATACCTTCCTGTGTATATTTAGTCTTATATATTTTGACTTATATATTTTTGACTGAGAACCTAGCTCAGTACAGGTAATAAAGTAGACTCAGCTAAATGATTTTGATCCCATGCCCTTAATTACTGGATTAGCGATCGCTTCAATTGCAGGTTTGATTGGCTTTGGCTTTAGTCGGTTAGTACCTTACAATTTTCGCTGGTTTATGCAACAGCGGCGCCCACGTTGGTTGACCATTGAACCTTTGATTCCATTTATTTGGATTTTTATTTTTATCTGTGGTATTGGTTCAGCTACCTATGTTTGGCAAGCTCAGCCTTCACAGGTTTGGTTAATAATGATGGCGTATATAGTTTTAGAGCTATTAATTCTGTCCTATACGCCCGCGCTTTGTCGATTACGAAGTCTCACCGCAGGGACAATTGTGGGAGCATTGGGCTTTTGTTGGGGTGTATTTCTCACGACTCAGGTTTGGAGTATTTCTACAGGGGCTGTGTGGCTATTAGTCCCTTTTTTGTTGTGGTCGCCGATTGGTACATTTGTCACCTGGTCAATGATTTGGCTGAATCCTAGGGCAAAATGATATAGAGGCTATGCTTTGAATTGAGGTATACCAATG
>Ga0163144_10030011_pt1 | contig 10416 bp, 2 predicted proteins | sample OliLak19BULKMAT1_FD_123175 | JGI IMG/M metagenome (GOLD analysis project Ga0163144, IMG submission 123175) | Freshwater microbial mat bacterial communities from Lake Vanda, McMurdo Dry Valleys, Antarctica - Oligotrophic Lake LV.19.BULKMAT1 | ecosystem: Environmental > Aquatic > Freshwater > Lake...
ACGAGACGGTAAGCCGAACCACCACCCACCCATCCTCCTCCGCGGTCGTGAACGTGTGCGCATCCGGATAGTGGCGACGCAGGCGCTGGCGGAGGTTGTCGAGGCCGATGTGGCCGGAGTCGGCGGTGTTGCCGGTGGTTTCGGGAGGGATCCAGCGGCCTGTATTGGAAATACGGATGCTGAGCGTGCCTTTCTGGCCGGCGCGGAATTCGAGGCGGAGGGAGAGCTTGTCAGGCGAGGTCTGGCCGCCGTATTTGATGGCGTTCTCGACGAGCGGCAGGAGGAGGAAGGGCGGTAGCGCGACGTCGAGCGCAGCGGGGTCCGCCTCGATCGTGACCTCCAGCATATCGCGCCAGCGGCTCTTCTCGGTGTCGAGGTAGGCGCGGAGCATCTCGATCTCGTCGCGGACTGTCGCAGTCTCGTCGCGGCGGGTGAGCGCCATGCGGCAGAAGGAGGCGAGGCGCTCGATCATGTCGCGGGCGCCGGTGGCCTGCGGTCCGACCATGCTGCGGAGCGCGGCGAGCGAGTTGGCGAGGAAGTGCGGGTTGAGCTGGTAGCGGAGCATTTCGAGGCGCGTCTTCTCCTCGGCGAGGCGCGCGGCGGTTTTCTCGTCGAGCTCGAGCCGGTGGAGGCGGGTGAGCTCGAGGTTTTTCGTGGCGAGCTCGGCGGTGCGCGCCGCTACGACGGTCTCAAGGTGATCGGCGCGGTGGCGGAGCGAGCGGGTGCGGACCCGCACCAGACCCGCGATGCCGCAGGCGGCGAGTGCGACATAACCGGCGAGGGCGCCGCGGGTCGCCCACCACGGTGCCGCGAGGGAAAAGGCGAGGGAATCCTCGCGGCTCTCGTGGTTAACGCCGTCGCGGGCCTGCACGTGCAGCGTGAAGGAGCGCCAGGGCAAGTTCGTGAATTCGCGGAAGGCCACGGGGGTCCACGGCGTCCAGGCCGCCTCGAGCCCGTCCAAGCGCGTCCGATACTGGAGGCGGGGCGGTCCGTCGGGACCGGGGGTGAAGCGCGGAGCGGCGAACTGAAAGCGCAGGGCATCATCATGGGCGGAGAGACGCAGCGGTTGTTTCGTGACTCCGGGCTGGGACGTGCCGAAGGCCACCACCCTCCCGCCATCGAGCCGTTCCACGCGACGGAGGGCGGCCGCAAAGGGCGGCGCGGGGCGGGTCGCGCGCCAATCGAGGTCAAGGGAAACGAGCGCCCCGCCCTGGTGGCACAGCCACAGTGACCGGACGAGGGCATCGTGATAGACGCTGGCGAGGGGTCGGGTGGCGAGTCCGCGGGTGTCGATCAGCTCGGCGGTCCAACGGGGAGCGGGGTCGGCCGGGCCGGGCCGCGGGCGGAGCCGAATGATTTTACTTTCGGCGGGACCGAGCACGAGCCAGCGCGTGCCGTCGGGGTCGGCGGAGATGCGCGTGCCACCAGAAAGGCCGTTGGAGAGGCGGGCCGGTAAATGGTCGATGCGGGTTTCGGGTTCGAAACGATCGCGGGCAGCATCGTAGCGGAGGAGCCCGCCGTTGACGGCGACGACGGGGCTGCCCCCCAGTTCGAAAACACAGAGGCTGCCTTGGATGGTCTCCGGCAGGCCGTCGCCCGCGCCGTAGACGCGCCGGGGCGAACTGGGCCGCGCGCCGCCGCGCACATCAATCCGCGCGAGCCCGCGGTCATCGACGACCCAGAGCAGGCCGGTCGGTGCCTCCACGGAAATGAGGGAGTTGCCGCTGGTGTCTTGGACCTGGCCGTGGCGTTTCCAGGCGGATCCGTCCCATTCGCAAAACCAGACACCGTCGTAGGAACCCGTGGCGAAGACCCCGGGCTGATCCTGTAACTTGAGCGCGCCGGTATAGGGCGTCCGATCCTTGGCGGCCGCGCTGATGCCGGGAGGCAGGGTGCGCTGCAACAGGGCGGCGGTGAAGACAGGCGTGGCGCCGTGCAACGTCGCGATGGGAGGGCCGGGCAAGTTGCGCACGGGGGAGAAAAGGCCGGCGTCATCGCGCTCGGCGATCCCCTCCGTGTGCGTGACGTAAAGCCGGCCGGCATAGCGATGCACGCCAGTCGGAGCGGCCTCGAAGCGCTGGGAGCGACCATGCACCGCGAAGGGTGAGTCGAGCTGCACGCGCGCCAGGCCCTTTTGCAGAGCGATCCAGAGACCGCCCTCGCGATCCTCGAAGAGCCCGTTGGCGCGACTGGAGTGCAGCCCGAGCGTGCGATCGATCTGCTGCAGCAAACGACCCGTGCGATCAAGGATGAGGACGCCGTTGGCTTCGGTGGCGAAGGCCAGGCGGCCGTCGGCGAGGGCGAGCGCGGCGTTGGCGGTGCCGCCGCGTAGCGGGGTTTCCACCGCCGAAGGCACCGGTCCGCGGCGAGTGAGCGAAAGGGAGGGGGTGGCGGCGAGCGTCTCCGGGGCGGGGCCCGGCGCGGGCGTCAGGGCGCCCTCGTGCAGTTTCTGGGTCTGGCCGTTTTCGAGTGAGAGATGCAATGCACCCCCGGCGAGCCACAGCGCGAGAGGCGAGATGGGCAGCGCCCAGACGCGGGCAGGCGTGGTATCGTCGGTGTCGGTGAAGAAGAAAAGCGCGCGCCGGGTGGCAACGTAGATGCCGCCATCGGCGGCGAGCGCCGTAGTGCCCGGAGAGATACGGCGGGCCGCCGCGGGCAGCCGATCGAGGGCGGAGACGATGCGCAGCTCGCCGAGCGGATCCGGCGCGAGATAGCCGATGGCTTCCACGCTGACAAACCACACGCGGTGCCGGCGGTCGAGGGCGAGCGCGCGGATGGGGCCCTCGGCCACCGGGAGCAGGCGCCAGCGCGCGCCGTCGTATTCGAGCAGGTTGCCGTTGCTGCCGACGTAAATGTATCCCGTTTCCGGATGCTGCAGGATCGCGTGGCAGACCGGGTTGGCGCCGTAGTCCTCCGGGCTCCAGATCTGGAGGAAAGGTGTGCCGGTAAAACGCGGGTTAGCGGCGGACGGGGGTGGTGCGTTGGCGGCAAGCGCGAGTGGCGAGCAAACGCACAGCCCTGCGGAAAGGCACAATAAAAGCGGGAGGCGGGTCACGCGGATGCGAGAAAGGCAGGAGGCCGGTCGATGTCGAGGAGGTTGCTCACGAGCGGGTTGAGCACGGTGCATCTGCCGGTTGGCGGCCCGGCCCGGAGGGGCGGCTTTCCAGGGGTCCAATCCGGCGGCAGGAATGCCGCCGATCCGTCGAACGACGATGCCATGCGGCTCCCGCCAACCCGCAGATGCGCTCGGTTGAGCACGGTGGGGGTCGAGGCTTGAAGTCGCGATGCTGCGGCATAGCTTCGGTCGCATGGAAGCTGCGCGTGCTTTACCGTTATCGGTGGCCGACTACCTCGCCGGCGAGGAGGCGAGCCAGGTGCGGCATGAATTCATCGATGGGGAAATCCATGCGATGAGTGGGGCGAGCGAGGCGCACAATACGATCGCGCTGAACATCGCGGGCGCATTGCGCCCTCGGCTGCGAGGCGGCCCCTGCCGCGTTTACATGGCGGATTTCAAGGTGCGGCTCGAGGTGGCGCGGCGGGATATTTTTTATTATCCCGACGTCGTGGTCTCGTGTCACCCGAGCGGGATCGAGCGGCAGTATTTACGATTGCCGACGTTGATCGTCGAGGTGCTATCGCCTGCGACGGAAAGCATCGATCGACGTGAAAAGAAGATGAGCTACGAGCAGGCGGCGACCCTCGAGGAATATGTGATCGTGGCGCAGGAGCGGCGGGAGGTGACGGTGTATCGCCGCGCCGAAGGGTGGCGCGGCGAAACCCACCCCGCCGCGAATGCGACGGTGGAGTTTCGCTCGCTCAAGCAGTCGCTGACACTGACGGAGATCTACGAGGATGTGAAGTTCGCGTGAGGCGGCGGCGGAGACGCGGCGCGCCTCTCACGCGACGACCTCAACCCTTCTGCATCTGATGTGGCGCGACGTCGGCGTCGCGGGGATTGGTCGGGATGCGCATGCTGTAGAAGCTGCGATAGACGAAGACCAGGCCGACGACGAAGATGAGGGCGCCGAGGCCGTGCTTGAGGCCGGCTTCCATTTTCACCGCGATCTCGACGGCGAGAAGGCCGAAGAGGGTGGTGAACTTGATCACGGGATTGAGGGAGACGGAGGAGGTGTCCTTGAACGGATCGCCCACGGTGTCGCCGACGACGGTGGCGGCGTGCAGGGGGGTATTCTTCATCTTGAGCTCGACCTCGACGATCTTCTTGGCGTTGTCCCACGCGCCGCCGCCGTTGGCCATGAAGATGGCCTGGAAGAGGCCGAAGAAGGCCATGCCGACGAGGTATCCAATAAAGAAGAACGGGTCGAAGAACGCGAGCGCGAGCGAGAAACAGAAGATGACGATGAAGATGTTGATCATGCCCTTCTGCGCATACTGCGTGCAGATTTTCACGACCTCCTTGGAGGCCTCGATCGAGGCGGTGGCCGCATCGAGCTTCATGTTGTCCTTGATGTAGACGACCGCGCGATAGGCGCCGGTGACGACGGCCTGCATCGAGGCGCCGGTGAACCAGTAGATGACCGCGCCGCCCATGAGCAGGCCCATCAGGGCCTCGGGGTGCACGAGCGAGAGGCGCTCGAGGACGTTGAAGGCCGGGTCGATCGCCTTGAAGTGCGCCTGCAACATCATGATGATGCCGAAGACCATCGTCGTGGCGCCGACGACCGCGGTGCCGATGAGGACGGGCTTGGCGGTGGCCTTGAAGGTGTTGCCCGCGCCATCGGCTTTCTCGAGCTGGTGCTTGGCGCTTTCGAAGTCGGGCTTGAAGCCGAAGTCCCGCTCGATCTCCGCGGCGATGCCGGGCTTCGCCTCGATCTGGGAGAGCTCGTAAACCGACTGGGCGTTGTCGGTGACGGGGCCGAAGGAATCGACCGCGATGGTGACGGGGCCCATGCCGAGGAAGCCGAAGGCGACGAGACCGAAGGCGAAGATGGGCGCGGCGAAGCGGAACTGCTCCGGCATCATCGCCTGCACCGTGGCGTGTCCAGAAAAGTAATACGCGCCGGCCATCAGCGCCAGGATGCAGAGGCCGGTCCAGAAGGCGGAGAAGTTGCCGGCGACGAGGCCGGAGAGGATGTTGAGCGAGGCGCCGCCCTGGCGGGAGGAGGTGACGACCTCCTTCACGTGCCGGCTTTCCGTCGAGGTGAAAATCTTGGTGAATTCCGGAATCAGGGCGCCGGCGATGGTGCCGATCGAGATGATGGTGGAGAGCACCCACCAGAGGCCGGCGTGGCCGGGCAAGGGGGCGAGGAGCAGGTAGCTGGCGACGTAGGTGACGCCGATCGAGATGATCGAGGTGAGCCAGACGAGGTTCGTGAGCGGGTGCTCGAGGTTGAAATCCTTGGCCGAACCCCAGACGGCGCGGCTGATGGCGTCGTTGACCCAATAACTGACGAGCGAGGTGAGGACCATCAGGATGCGCATGGCGAAGAGCCACACGATGAGGACGCCGCAGAGCGCGGGGCTGGCGGCGAGAGCGATGGCGAGAAAGGCGATCAGGGCGACGCCGGTGACGCCGTAGGTCTCGAAGCCGTCGGCGGTGGGCCCGACGGAATCGCCGGCATTGTCGCCGGTGCAGTCGGCGATGACGCCGGGGTTGCGGGGATCGTCTTCGGGTAGGTTGAAGACGATCTTCATGAGATCGGCGCCGATATCGGCGATCTTGGTGAAGATGCCGCCGCAGATGCGGAGGACGGAGGCGCCGAGAGATTCGCCGATGGCGAAGCCGATGAAGCAGGGGCCGGCGAGATCACCCGGCAGGAACGCCAGGATGCAGATCATGAAGAAGAGTTCGATGGCGACGAGGAGGAGACCGACGCTCATGCCGGACTTGAGCGGGATGAGGAGCGTGGCGAGCGGGTTGCCCTTGAGCGCGGAGAAGGCCGCGCGGGAGTTGGCGACGGTGTTGATCCGAATGCCGAACCAGGCGACGCCGTAACTGCCGAGGATGCCGAGGACAGAGGCGGCGAGGATGATGACGACGTGGGCGGTCGAGTTGTGCGACAGCACGCCAAAATAATAGGTCATGCAGATCGCGATGAGGACCCACAGAGCGGCGAGGAATTTGCCCTGCTGAAAAAGATAGGTCTTGCACGTTTCCCAGATGATCTGGGAGACGGCCCCCATCGACGCATGCACGGGCAGTTTGCGCGTCTGAATATATTGCAGCCAGCCGTAGATCATGCCGAACACGCAGACTGCGAGACCGATCATCAGCACGTTCATGCCGGTGAGTGAACCGTTGAAGAAGGTGACCTGGGAGAGGTCCGGGATTTTGATGTCGGCTTCGCTGGCGCGAAGGGCCGAAGGAATGGCGGCGGCCAAAGCAGCGGCCCCCCATTTACGGGAGAGAAGGATGTTCATAGATGTCTTGAGAGGCGTCCGGTGAGAATTACAGCCGGGACGCCAAGGGGTTGGGTTTTGGAACTGGCCGTTTATGGTCGGCCGCGCCCATCCCGCGCGAGTCTATTGTAGGCGCAGTATTTGCTGAAAAGTAAGCCTAATTGGCGATCGGAGCGGCAGAAGGATGGCCTAATTTCGCGTCGCGACGGATCCCGGACGGGAACGGATCGAGGGAAAACGGAGCGCGGGAATGGCCGTCAGGGGGCGACGGGGCGCATTTGCCAGTTGGCGGTGATTCGAAAGCTACGCTACCGGGCAACCAATCCGATTTGTAACGCGGAGGTCGCGGAGAGCGCGAAGAAATTCCTTGGAGATGGGTGGCTTGGCTCCGTGTTCTCCGCGTTTCAAACTGTTTTGGTTTGGCGAAGGCCTTCGATGCGACCGCCAACCTCGGAGATGCGCCCGGGGCGTCGGGGGCTACCGGCGCTTACTTGCGCGCGGGGTGCGAGCGGCGGTAACGGCGCCAGCCGAGCAGGCCGAGGCAGCCGGAGATAAGGATGGCGCCGTAGGTGGCGGGCTCGGGGGTCGGGCGGATCTCGTTGTGGAGCCAGCCCTGGACGGTGCCGGACACCCACGTGGTGGTGAGGCCGTTGTAATTCTGGAAGGTGATCTGATCGAGGGGGATTCCGCCGAAGACGTTCGCGGTGTGGGTGCCGCCGTTGACGAGGCTGTTCACATACCAGGCGTCGGACAGGCTGGTCCAATTCATCACGTAGATCTTCGCGTTCGGATTGCTGATGACGAGATTGGTCGAGGTGAGGGTGTTCACGCCGTTGCCGAAATCGAGGATGGTGTCGCCGGTGATTTCGAGGGTGTCGACCGTGATGCTGACGCCGCTGCCAAAGGAGACCTTGAAGTAGTCGTTGAGATCGGTGCTGCCGACCGAGGTGCTGCCGACCTTGAGCGTGATGTTTGAGGCGGCGAAGGTGGTCCCGAAAGTGATGCCGGCGTTATCGGCGGCGCCGATGGCGTTGAAGGTGCCGGCGCCGGCGAGGACGCCATTGAAGAGATTGGTGCTGGCGGTGTAGTTGGCGTTGACGATGGCGCCGGAGGCGATGGTGAGGGTCGTGTTCGAGGCGAGGCCGTCGACGACGCCCTTGGAGGTGAAGGCGCCCGTCGTGAGGGTGTCGAACTGGCTGGCGGTGCCGATGGACATCGTGCCGTTGTTCAACTGGACGGCGCCGACGGTGCCGGTGAGCGTCTGGCTGGCCTTCGCAAACGTGAGGGTGCCGCTGCCTTCCTTGGTGAGATTGACGGCGGTAGTGTAGGAGGCGCCGAGGCTCATATCGCCGGCGATGTTGACGTCGCCGTTCTGGGCGGTGGTGCCGACGGTGAGGGTCTGCGAGCTGCCGGCGGAGCTGGTGATGCCGCCGCCCAGGGTGAGCGCGTTGCCGGCGTTGGAGGTGATGAGGGCGGAGGAGGCGACGGTCACCTGGCCGAGGAAGGAGTTATTGCCGGAGACATTGCGCAAGGCGCCGGAGACGCCGACGCCGGTGCCGGCGATCGAGAGCGGCTCGGCGTTGACGGTGAGTTGATTGGCGCCGCCGCCGATGGCGGTGTTGTCGATGTAGAGCGCGCCGCCGCTGTTGACGGTGGTGCCGGTGCCGGTGCCGCCGAGGGCGTTGGCGGCCTGGGCGCTGAGGACGCCGCCGGTGTTGATGGTGGTGGCGCCCGAGTAGTCGTTGTTCGCGGAGAGGATCAGCGTGCCGGTGCCGTTCTTGGTCACGCCGACGATACCCGAATCGATGATGCCCGAAATGGTGGTGTTGCCCGCGCCGGCGACCGTGAGGCTGGAGGAGGCGCTGGAGGTGATATTCGAGCTGATGGTGAAGAGGTTGGCGTCGGACTTGATCGTGGAGTTCGCCGAGAGCGTGATGTTGGCGGTGCCAGCCCAGGTGTTGTTGCCGATCAGATTTTGCAGGGCGCCGCGGCTGCCATAACCGTCGCCGGCGAGCGTGAGTTTCTCACCGGTGACGGTGAGGTTGCCGTTGGCGGCGTTGCTGAGTTGGAGGGTGGCGCCGGAGGTGACGCTGGTGCCGGTGGTGACGAGGCCATCGGTCTGGCCGAGCGCGGTGTTGTTCTGGACGCTGAGGATGCCGGCCGCGACGGTGGTGGTGCCTTCGTAGCCGCCACTGTTGGCGCCGCTGATGGTCATGAGGCCATCGCCCATCTTGGTGATGGAGCCGTTGGTGATGCGGGCGCTGATGGTGAGGTCGGAGACGGTGCCACCATTGCCCTCGCCGACGATGAACCGGCGGTTGGCGTTCGGAATCGGGATCGGACCCTGGTGAATGGTGAGGCTGAGCGTGCTGGTGCCGGTGCCGGAGATGGTCGCGGTGTTGCCCGAGGAGGCGTTGACGATCACGTCGCCGGCGCCATCGCCGCCGCTCAGGTAGAGGCCACCGACGGTGCCAAGGTCGACCGAGCCGCCCGTGAATTCGAGGCCGGTGATCGACTGGGCGTTGAGGAGATTGAAGACGCCGGACTTGTTGATGAAGATTTTCTTGGTGTAGTCGATCTGCTCGCCGTAGAGGGAGCCGGCCTGGATGAGGAGCTTGGCGGAGCCGGCGGCGTCGGTGCCGTTGCCGATGGTCACGTTGCCGTTGATGCCGAAATAATTCGGGTCAGTGGTGTCGCCGGGATAGGTGTTGGCGAGCGTGCGAAGACTGAGTGTGCCGCGATTGATGGTCGTGGTGCCGGTGTAGGTGTTGAGGTTCGCGCTGTAGCGCACCATGTCGGTCGGGTTGGTCATATCGATGACGATATTACCGGTGCCGGTGATGCGGGAGCTGACGTAGATGGCGCGGGTGTCGACGGCGGAGGTGGTGCCGCTGAAGGTGAGGGTGTTGCTGCCGAGGGCGAGAGTCGTGGGGTCGCTGGGAAGGGCGGGCGGATCGAGCTCGCGGTTGTAGGCGGTGGTGGTGGTGCCGAGATCGAGGTAACTGGTGCCGCTGGTGCCGATCTTGGTATTGCCGGAAAGGGTGATGTTGCCGTTCCAGGTGTTACTGCCGCCCGTGCCGACGAGCGCGCCGGAGCCGGTGCCGTTACCCGTGAGCGTGAGCAGGCCGCGGGTGATGGTGCGGCCGCCGTCGATGTTGAGCACGGCGCCGGTGCTGACGGTGGTGGTGAGAGAACCGCTGCCGAGTGCACTGTTGTTCTCGAGCTTGAGGGTGCCGGCAGTGACGTTGACGGTGCCGCTGAAATTGCTGACGCCGGAGAGCGAGAGCGTGCCGGTGCCCTGCTTGACGAGGTTGAGCGTGCTGCTGGTGCCGGAGTCGTTGATGGCGCCGGCGAAGCTGGTGTTGGTGCTGTCACCGAGAGTGAGTGTGCGCGAGACCGAGGAGCCGCTGAGATCGACGGTGCTGCCGGAGGCGCCGGCGAGGGAGCCGAAGGTGGCGTTGGAGGAAACGAGATCGAGCGTGGCGCCGGCGTTGATGGTGACGGCGGTGGCGGAGGAGAGCGCGTTGTCGGTGCCGTATTTGAGCGTGCCGGCGCCGATGGTGGTGGAGCCGGTGTGGCTGGTCGCGGCGTTGAGGACGATGTTACCGGTGCCCGAACCGGTGGTGCCGAACTGAATGTTGCCGGCTCCGGCAATCACGCCGCCGTAGGTGAGCGTTGTGCCGGTCGAGGCAGTGACGTTGCTCGAGGTGGCGGAGGTGAGGGTGATGCCGCGGTTGGCGTTGAGCGTGAAGTCCGCGGTCGTCAGGAGCGTGCCGCCGCCGAGCGTGATGCTCGCCGGGGTGACGCCACCGGGCGCGGCACCGAGATTGTTGTCGGCGCCGATGGAGAGAGTGCCGCCATTGATGGTGGTGGCGCCGGTGTAGGTGTTGGCGCCGGAGAGGGTGACGGTGCCAGCGCCGGTCTTGGTGAGGGTGCCGGAGCCGCCGAGGATGGCGCTGATCGTGCCGGAGTCGGTCAGGCTGTAGGACGAGCCGGTGAGCACGCCGGTGGAGCCGGTGATGCTGCCGCTGGAGATCGTGACGGCGCCGACGG
>Ga0163144_10030012_pt1 | contig 10416 bp, 10 predicted proteins | sample OliLak19BULKMAT1_FD_123175 | JGI IMG/M metagenome (GOLD analysis project Ga0163144, IMG submission 123175) | Freshwater microbial mat bacterial communities from Lake Vanda, McMurdo Dry Valleys, Antarctica - Oligotrophic Lake LV.19.BULKMAT1 | ecosystem: Environmental > Aquatic > Freshwater >...
TTCTATTGCAACTGCGGGTGGAATAGGTATTTCAAATACTATTGACGCTGTATCATCAACAAACGGCGGAAGTATCACAACCGCTGGTGGAGTTGCTATTGCTAAACAGTTATTTGTTGGTGGGGTAGTAACTGCTGTAAATACAACTGAATCTACTACATCTAGTACAGGAGCGTTGGTTGTTAGTGGTGGGTTTGGTGTAGCTAAAAACAGCAACATGAATGGTTCTCTTACAGTAGCAAAAACATTTTCAGTAAATTCTACACAATCAGGTACTCCGGGTACAACAGGTCCTTATATTGCAGTTGCTAGTTCCACTTTTACAGATAATAACACAGCAGCTGCAGGTACGGCAACTACTATGGTTTTCAATAGTATATCTAGTGGTACCTTGGCGGCAACTAATTCTACTGTAACAACTACAAATGCAGCAACATTGTATATTGCTGGAGGACCTTCTGCAGGTACAAATCAAACAATTACAAATTCTTATGCTTTGTGGTGTGGAACAGGTATTTCTCGTTTTGATGGACCAACATATCCAAACATACTACAAGGTTATTTTTCAGAAGAACAACCGACTGGGACAAACGGCGGTACTTTTACGTCTGGTGCTTGGCGAACTCGTTTAACGAATACTAGCTCAGTCGATGCTGGGAGTGGTATGTCTTTAGCTACTAATTTAATTACATTGACCCCTGGTAGATTTCATCTACGAGCGGCTGCAGTTGGGTATAACGTTGGTGGACATCAAATTCGTATTCAGAACATTACAAATGCTACAACCCTTGTATTGGGTACTACTAAGATTGCTAACGCCAATACTGTATCGTCAGAGTCGAGTGCAATGGTTACTTTTACTATTACAGTCACAACAGTAATCGATTTGCAACACCGTTGTGGTACGAATCGTAATGGCTCAGGTTTTGGTCTAGCTGCTGGTTTTGGAACCAATGAAGTATATTCGTATGTTCTTATTCAGCGTCTTGGTATCTAAGGTGGTGGACTTGAAAAAGAAGTATTTATTACAAATTTTTTTTTACTAATAAGGAATAAGGTAACATGACAATTTTAATAAAGTATAGAATCTACTGCACAGTTGAAAACGTATGGACTGAAGGTTGGAGATCAGATAGTCAAGGAGAACCTATACAATGTTTTACAAATACAGAACATACAGTAAATGCCAATTCTGTACAAATAGTGGAAACTATTAATACAATCGAGTCAATTGTAAGGATTAAAGAGGAATATTCAATTGCAGGTGAACAAGATACAAATGGTCAATTTTGTTGTGAAGCATTTGAAATGGTTATACCAGCAAATTCTACAGTCATTAAAAGTATTGCATGGCAATATCCTATTAGTGTTTTGGAACCTTTTTTCATGGCAATTAGCACTCATGACGGTAATATATTAAATTCTATATCTGGACCAAACACAATAGTTGGAACTTTAACAGAAAATGTAGCTACTAACGCTACTATATTTGATGTTAGTCCAACTGTTATTCAATATGCTATAATTGGATTTCAACTACTTTTAAATGGTAATGTAATTGGGTGTATTAGTAATATAGATTCTGTAAATAGTAGAATAACAGTTACTGGTGGCGCAACAACTAATTATTCGTCAGGTGCATATGTAGGTATTCAAAAACATAATATAAAGAATTATAAATTTAGAGGGAGTAATTGTAGAGTATCTTTTGGAAGTAGTAAAATTGGTGGTTCATATTTAAAAAAGAATATTGTAACACAAGTTATTTATCAAAATCTAACCAATGACGAAAAGACGTTTAATTTTGAAGTTGAATACTTGTACTAATAAAACGTTTAAATATAAATATCTGTAGTATTAATAATAGTAATGACGAGTATATCAAGATGGAGATTATATTGTACAACAGAAAATACTTGGGTTTATAACTGGGGTGAAACTGATCCTACACAATGTGTAAATAATTCAGGACATACTGTAAATGGAAGCAGTTCTCAATTATTAGAGACTATAGATAGTCAAACATTTAAGGTTTCTAATTTTTATCAAGATACATTAGAATCTAGTAGAATTGTACAACAGACCCCTTTGATAGATTTAAAAAGTTTCCATGGAATTACAACAGAGAATATAACCAGTACAGTAGGTTCGGCAACAATAACAGCTACTACCAATAGTACACCTGAAATAAAAATGTCTATAGCTGGTACAACAGATGTGTGTAAATTAAGATCTGCAAAAAGGGGATATTATACTGCTGGTCTAGTTTCAGAAGCAGGTATTGCTTTAAGAATTCCAACACAATTGGTTTCTGGTAGTATTTTAAAATATGGTTATTTCGACGATACCAATGGGTACTATTTTAAACTGGTTGGATCTCAATTAAATGTAGGAATAATGTATAATGGAACAGAAACTCTCGTAACATATAATGAGTTTAATAGAAACAAATTAGATGGTAGTGAATCTAATGGTATTACTCTTGATTTTTCAAAAGGAAATATATTTAGAGTTCAATTTACATGGTACGGTTTTGGACAAGTTGTTTTTGGGGTTATTCAAACAGATTCTGTTAATAATCAAAAATTCTACCCAATGCATGTATATAATACAAATGGTAACACAAGTTGTGGAAATCCTTATTTGCCTATAAATATAGATTTTAGCTCGAATGGTTCAAGTCTTACAAGAGATGTATATATCGCAGGTAGACAATATTCTATTTTAGGAAAGTCTTGTTGTAATAATAGAAATAATTCTTTTATTTTAAATAATATAGAAAGTACAAATACAAATCAATTATTTAGTTTAAGGTACAAGACGGGGTATAAAACATGTCCTGTTAAAATAATAAAAATAAATGTAGAATCAAATGTAAATATTCTTTTACAAATATATAAAGATATGACTTTGTCTGGTAGTAGTTTTGTTAACAATACTTATTGTAATGAATCTTGTTTGCAAGTAAGTACAGCTGGAACTGCATCAGACGGGACAGTTTACAAATCGTGGCTACTTTTCGCAAATGACCAAAGAGAGATAATTGTAGAAGATTTTGACATGTACGAAGATGATACTCTTACATTTACATGGAAATCGTATACTAGTACTAATAGTATAGATATTTCTGTAGAATGGTCAGAAAAGTGGTAGAGAAAGAAATCTCAATAATACTCACATATGTAACGTCTAATTTAACATTCTTGTTTGTACACTACTCTATTTTCAAGGGTGTAAAAGTAGTTAAATATATAAATATCTTTTAGAGTAATTAGAGATGCTTGTAATTTTTATTTTTTTACCTCTAGTGTATTCTTTTGGGTTAAATGTCCATGGTATTATCGGGCAAATGGTGCAAGATAATATCAATACGGATGTTTTCCAAGTTGTACAAGGTTGTAATTACACGAGTAATTTCAGCACGGCTTCAGTTTGGGCAGACAAGGTTAAATACACGAATGCGTATAAATGGACTAGAACTTTACATTACTATGATATTGAGAACAATCCACCAGAGTACTGCAGTGAGTTTCGTGTTTCTGATATAAATACGAATACAAGAAATCTTTTTACTTTTATTAATGACACTTTGTCAGTCAGGAATAAGAACGAGTGTAATTTGGGTGGGGTTAATTTTAAAATACTATTACATTTGCTTCAAGATATGCATCAGCCGTTGCATTTGACAGGTAAAGAGAGGGGTGGGAATGGTGAAAAGTACAATTCGCATTATTCTTTACATGCTTTTTGGGATCATGTTTTGTATGATATATTTTTGGAGCGTAATAATTTGAAATCTTTGAGTTCCCAAGTAGTGTTTTGGCAAAGTATACTAGACAAGGATGAGGAGACTTGTGATGATATAAATATAAGTACGATTGTAGAGTGGGCAAATGAGATATCAAGACTTAATTGTATACTTGTGTGGAGATATAGACAATTAAATTACATAGAGAAAAGTATTCCTGTTTTGGTTAAATTAATAAGTGTAACTATTAGACATAGCATATGTATGTTTGAGCATTTGTATGATAGTAATCTGTTGTAATTATTTAAAATATATTTTCAACAAGCCAAGAACGAATCCTTTTTTCACGTGGGGCAATACGTAAACGTTGTTTACCTTTTTTCAAGGTAATATTTATGGATGGCGACGTCCAATGTAGTAATTTTTCTAGGGTGATGATATTCCATACTCCTGTATTAACTTGCAAGTACAATGAATCAGATTGTGAGTTACACAATAATATTCCATAAAACATATAATTATGGAATATTTGGTATTTTTTTTGTATTAATTTGTAAATCTAGTGTTTAAATTTAGGAATAATAAAAGTAGCAACACAAAGAAGGGTACACTCAAATCAAGATAAAAATTCCAACTTTGCTTTACCATCTTTTATACGTAATATATTGTATGATATGCCATAAACATGTAATTTACATTCAGGAACATTTTGTACATATTCTAATGCAAGTTCAACATTAGAGTACAATGAGAAATTTACGGATCCAGTGGGTTGATTAATTTCAGGTATTTCTGCAAAGGGTATACTGTATATATTTCTATTCCCAGCATATGTATGGTTTTTTTGTGGTGTGATTAGTCTATAGTAGGATTCATTTATTTTTTCAAATCTTGGTAGACCATTCATGTATAATTCGATTGTTTTAATGAATTCTTGTCCAGGTCTGTTTGTATTTCGTAATCCATAGTTGAACCAATCATTATTTTCTTCAGATTCTGTTTCACGCAAGACAAGTATCAGTTCTTTAATACTTTTATCAATGTTTAAAGTGTGTCGATTTGCAACAGAATTAGATTGTATATTGAAACTTACATCTTGGAATTGTTCTACGAGATAAATCAACTCTTCATTAATGTAATTATCTTTTTCTTCTTTGCTAATCATGTAATAATCTGCGAGTAATCTACACTCTATTATATTTTTTACATCTGGTTCAACAGTTCCATCATAAGAGACACATTCTTGAAATTTTCTCAATTTAACGCGTATTTTAATTTGATTATGGTAAAGGGCTGTTATGGGGATGGATGTACTTAATTTTTTATTGAACCAAAATTGCAAAGGGATGTAAATATCTTTTTGATCTATGGAATTTAATGGTAAAACATTTACATTATCGTATCTTCCAACAGATGAATTTTTGGCAAGTTTTTTATCATCAGGTGTAGTCATGTAATCAAGTATTTCCATCAAATCTCCAGTTTGGTGACTTATAACAAATTCACCAACTAGTATTTCAATATATTCAATAATAGAGTATCCAATAGCATTAGTCCATGCAACAAACGTAGAGCCAGTAGGTATGTCTAGTTTTGGTAATTTAATATGTAAATAAATGGTATTTATTAAATCTCCTTTGTATGGCATAGTAGCGGTGAGTATTTTGCCAAAATCTATAGTATCTGTAAAATCAACTGATACTATATTTTTAGAGAACGGTGCAATTCTACTAACATTGTATGTGAATAACGAGTGATCAAGATCTGGGTCTTTACCAAACAAGTAATTGTCCATGGGTCCAAGATTATTCAATTGGAGTGCTGCTGAGGTTGTACTACTTGTCATTACTCTTGCACTTGTTGATTTACTTATTACAAAAGTATTTAAATTAAAACTCGGGCGCAAATTACTCTGAGAACAAAGCCATTGTGATTGAAAAGAGATCAGAGTAGTCTTCATTGGAGGAAGTATTTACCGAATCGTCGTCATCTGTAGAAGAGTCATTTTCAGATATTTCTTCTTCTTCTTCGTAATTGTCATTGTTGTTTACAAGTTGCATATAATTTAATTGATCGTTAGAGGTGGTGTATATATTTAAAGTGTTTACATAATTGGAATACATTACTGGCGAATCATTTGTTGTTAACCTTAGGTCTACAATTTTTGAAGTCAATTCTTGATACAATAATTTAATTTCACTTCTGGCGTTATCATCCATTTCTATATTTAACGAGTTTACCAAGTGTGCATTATTAATTAGATTTTGAAAGTTTTTTTTAAGACCAACTACACTTTTTTCAAATACCTTGTTGGGATTTTTTATGTCTCTTCTACAAAACGGGCATTTATTGCATACACTGGTATGGTATGTAAAACATTTTTTACATAATTCATGTTTACATTTTAATTGTACTGTGACAGTTGAAGTTTCATAACATATACTACATTCTAATTGTTTTTTCAAGATTGTCATTACTATTACTATTATCCACTAGAATTTATTTAGTTGAAATAATAGTTTAAATATTAATTGCGAGTACAAGTAAATGGTGTGGACACAAGAGGATATAAGAACTTTGATAGAGGGAATACTAAAGTATGGCGAGGGTAATTGGAAGGATATAAAGAAAGAGTACATCGAATTGGGTAAAAAGTTTTCATCGCCAACGGCTCTAAAAGATAAAGTTGTAAATTTAAAAAAGAACAACACATATGATAATTGGATAACTCTAGTAACAACGGGTCAAGAGAATGTTGACAGATTAGATAATTTGACAGAGACAGTCAAGTGTAAATGGTCGTTCCATGAAGAGGAAGTTTTAAAAAATGCTTGGTATGAGTTTGGGGATGTCAAAAGAGTATGGAAGAAGATACAAGAAAAGTATGGTGAAGAGTTGAAGAATCATAAAAAGGATACATGGAGGCACAAGATAGTAATGATGCAAAAGGGTCAATTAAAGGATGTAGGAGGAGGTCAAGTAGAAGAGAGATTATCTAAATTATTGTACAAAGAAAAAGTGTTTAGCGGTGGGAGTGAGTGTAGTAACGTAAGTTTTACGTGTGATTGTGGTGTGGTTCATACATGGAAGTCAATGTTGTTGAGTGGTATAAAGTGTGAATGTGACAAGTCACTATCTGAAATGTTGGGTCAGGTAGAAGCTAATTTTAGGTGGGTAGTATATATAATATTGGATGAAAACAACAAGAATGGTTTGTCTGGCAAGGTGGCTTACGTGGGATACAGTAAGGTAGTAAAGAGTAGATTAAAGTCTCATGAAAAGGTAAAGGTAAAGGATTCAAATTTCAATACATTGCGTATAAATGTGTTGTTGAGTGAGAGACAATTAGTGGAGATGTTAAGACCAGAGTACAATGGAATAAACGGTTCCAAGTGCGACTGTCGAATAAAGGTGGACAACGAATGGAAGAATTATGAATTAAAGAATACAGGTTCCAAGTATGATAAAATATTAGCAACAGATATAGTAGCAGGTAGTAGAATATTAGATATAGATGTCCATACTAGTGCCGGTATAATATCTAGTAGGTTCGAGAGGGATCAAGACATTTCGTTTTGCATGTTGGAAGGTGAAGAAGAGTGTAAATGTACAAGAAAGTGTATATATAGGAAGATCGGCAATGCATTGCAGGGGCGTAAGATATGGTACGGTTTACTGGAGTACCAGGTAAAAAAGGAATTGAGGGTGTACAAGGATGTACCAAGGTTACAAGTAAATGTATCTTCAGTACCAGTGTGGAGTAAAGAGTATGTAACAAGTATATTAGACAGAAATAAAGAGATCAAGGCGATATCTAGGGACAAGTACAGGGGAATAATAGAGAGGAGTTGGGAGAGTGGTGTAATGTCACATTTCGGTAACCCATTGGAGGTGTACAATATTATGAGGTGCGAGAGTGATAGTGTACGTGAAAGTATACTAGTATGTTTCAAGAGTATACTCTCCCACATGACAAACAAGGAGTTGTGTTTATTATTTGGTTCAAGTTACGTGTCATTACGTGTGGAATATCATAGGTTACTAGTAGCATTAAGGGTAAATTTGAATGAGAGACGTCAACAACTGAGTAACTGGGAAAGTAAGAATTGGGCATTACTTTCAGAGGTAGAGAGTAGCGTGGAGAGTATGAGGGTCGAGTGCAAGGACATATATGAATACCAGAGGGTAGTATGGTATAAGATGGAATTATACCAAGGTTGTGTGAGGAACGAGTATAATTCTTTAAAAGTATTGAATTACGTCAAGGATGTGGATAATTACGTAGATATAGAGGAGGGTGTGATAGTATTGAATGAATACAAGACTAGTAATGCGCATGGTAAGCAAGTATTCAAGATAGAGGATCGAGTAAAGGAAGATTTGTATCGTTTATACAAGTATCGTATGGGCAAGAGTGAGGAATATTTGTTTATGAATAGAAAGGGTAGTAGGTTATCTGGTAGTAATTTTTCAGCATGTATGATGAATGGGTTAGAAAAGTATATAGGTAAGCGTATAGGTAGTCGTCAACTTCGAAAGATGACAATAACAGAGAGTTTAGGTGTCGAGGTAGGTATACATAACAAGGAGGATTTGGCAAGGAGAATGTTACATACGGTAGGAATGCAACAAGAGTATCGTAGAATAGTGTAAGCTTTAGAGTGTGGAATAAAGGTGGGTGGAATAAAGGTGGGTGGAATAAAGGTGGGTGGTATAAAGGTGTCTGTTTTGTTGAGTTACCGTCTACCAAAAACAAGAATGAGTCTAAAAAAATTCCAATGCAACACTTGTTTAAAAGGTAAATTCTAAAAAGTTTGATTTTTAAAATTTGTTAATATTTTTCTTGTAGAGTTTTCACGATACCAGGATTTACAGGAACATGAAATAGCAATGAATTTAAAACTATATAAACGAAATTTTGGGAGTCTAGATACGTAATACTTTAAGTAGTGTACCTTTTTTTTTTTAATATTGTTGATTTAATTTAGGGTATACCAGCATTTTTGTAGATTACAAAAAGAGTATGATTTTAGAGTAAAGAAAGAGTTGACTGTTGATGATTTTGTGTATTCTCAGTTGATTTCCCCAACCGTATCGTCTAATTTTTTGCAAGATTTTGTACCTTTCCAAAACTACTAGATTGGAAGTTTTGTATTATTTTTTTTATCGATTAGAAATTCCTTAGTACTATATAATAAAAGAGTAACCTGTAATATGTAAATGTATGCATCCTTTACGAATATTTGCTACAAGTCAGTTTAATAAATTTGTACAAGACGGTGTTGAATATGAACAAGATTTGTATAAATTTATTTGCGACATGTATCCTCAACACACAGGTCTAGATTATATTGTTTTCAAGAGAAATTATAAATATTTTCTGGGAATATTGCTTGAAAATATATATACTCATCCAGAGTTTAAGGAATCTTTTGTTACAACACCTTTAAAAGATATTCTTTGTACTACAGAAGCATTATGGGTACCATCATTGTACAAGTCATTGGTAGATTCTGATAATGAGATACAAAAGAAAGAATTGAGACAGGGACAATTCAAGTGTAACAATTGTGCCAAAAACAAGGAATATTCGTGGAATACGACATATTATGAATTACAAACCAGAAGTTCGGATGAACCAATGACGATCTTTATCACTTGTGAAACCTGTAAAAAGAAGTGGAAGACTTCTTGAATGGTGTAGTAGTAGTTTTATTTTTTTTAAGAATAAATGAATCAATCAGATGGTATCCCATTCGGGGAACGAAAATTGACCAATTATCTACTTTTTTTTTCTGTTACTACTGTATCTTTTATACAATTAATATTCAAAGGGTTTGAACAAGGAACAGAAGTTTTATTTCTATATTTTTCAATCAAAATCTGTGTAGAATTCAAGTTGTGTATAATCCATTAAAATATTTCATAAACCATGTTGTAATGGAGTAGTTTTAGTAAGACTTGAATATGTTGTTTTATATTCACAAAATGAATTTTTGTCTATAATAGTCAGGTTCAAGTCTGATACACATATAATTACAACTGCCATCGTTAAAAAATTAAAGGTTTGTTTAAGGGGATATTTTATTTAAAAATTTTTCTAAAAAATCTTCGAAGTATCACATCTTTGCGTAAAAAGAGCATACTACTAAAGAGTGGCAACGGTAGTATACCGATAACGGTAATAGTGGTAGCATGATATTTAAGTATCCAATTTTTGAATGACAGACAAGAAGTAAGGGTACGGTGATCTACATTTTTGTCTTTACAAGGAGTTGTATTATTGATAGAGTCTTTTATTTTTTTAGAATAGTATTTTCTACACTGCAAGTGTTCAATCCATAAGCTAACGTATGTAGAAGGTAATACGTTGCTACTTTTTTCATTCATTTCAAGTAACCTTAGTACATTTTGCTGACATTTATCATAAGTTGGTGTAGACATTTTTTGTATTTTTTATAATGGATGGATGACTTTTTTATAAGGTCGAGTGGAAGTATTCTGGAAATTTATTTTCCTTTTCACCATAAAGGTCAATGAATAGTTATAAATATGATACATTTTGTAACATTCTTGATTCTTCAAGGTAAAAAATCAACATGACAATTCTACCAGTTGAAATAGTTGATTCGATTCTTTTATATACATCTTTTGAGTTGGCTATTCAA
>Ga0163144_10030014_pt1 | contig 10415 bp, 3 predicted proteins | sample OliLak19BULKMAT1_FD_123175 | JGI IMG/M metagenome (GOLD analysis project Ga0163144, IMG submission 123175) | Freshwater microbial mat bacterial communities from Lake Vanda, McMurdo Dry Valleys, Antarctica - Oligotrophic Lake LV.19.BULKMAT1 | ecosystem: Environmental > Aquatic > Freshwater > Lake...
TCACCATCAGCACCACCGGCAGCAAGGTCACCATCAGTGTCGATATCGGCAACGATGTCGCCGGCACCGGCGCGCTGCCTGGCGCGGGCAATCTGCCGGCGTTTGTCACTGAATATGACATCTCGCAGATCTCCTCCATCAGCATCAGCGCCGGCGAAGGCAACGACGTCATCAACCTCAACAGCATCGACAACGCCACGCCCATTTCCGTTGTTGCCGACAATTCCGGCAATGACACCGTCAACATCGGCAGCGGTGTCTATACCAATCTGCAATCGAACGTCACGGTCAGCGGCGGCGGGGGTGTGGACACGGTGGTCATTGACGACACTCTCGACACCGGCAACGACACGTACAACTACTCGGGCACCAGCTTTTCCAAGCCTGGCTCGGCAACGACCACGCTGGTCACCGTCGAGAATGTCACGCTCAAGACCAACGGATTTGACAACACCATCAACATCACTGGCGTGAGCAGCGGCGCTCCTCTGAATGTGCTGGCCGGGAACGGCAACGACATCATCAATGTCGGCTCGACCAATATCAGCAGCATCCTCGCGATTCTGACCATTGAAGGCGGCGGGCAGACTGACGCGTTGAACATCCTCGATCCCGGCTTTGCATCCGCGGCAAACTACACCATCAACTCCGGCAATATCGCCCGTTCAAACAACCCGGTTTCGATCAACTACGCGACACTTGAATCTCTGGCGATCACCGGCGGATCCGGTGGCAACACTTACAACATCACCAACACCGCCGTGAGTGTTCCCGTGACGATCACCACCGGCTCGGACACCGACACCGTGAACGTCAATGAAACCGCGTCCAACGGCGCGGTCACCCTCGCGACTTCGACGCTTTTGGATCAGGTGAATGTCAACACCGACAACACCGGAAGTGCGACGGTCCACTTCAGCGGCGTCACGCGCCTGGGCGCGCTCAACATCGGCGACGGTGGACTGGTATCGCTGCAGCTTGCCGGCCAACAAGCGATCTCCGCTACATCGCTGAGCTTCAACGGGACGGGAAAACTCGATCTCAGCGACGATGGATTTGTCCTGGATTATCCTGCCACCAGCCTGCTCGAAACGACCCAACCCGCGATTCTTTCCGGCTATGCCGGTGGTGCATGGATCGGTCCGGGCATCGGCAGTTCACTCGCCGCGTCCACTTTGGATCGCGCCGTGGGATATGGCGAAGCCTCGGACCTCGGACTTGCGGGCGCAAACTTCCTCGGCATCACGCCCGATGTAACGTCGCTGGTATTCCGATACACCGTGCTGGCCGATGCCAGCCTCGACGGCGTCGTCGGATCAACCGACTTCAACGCCTTCGCCGGCGGTTACGGACTCTCATCCGCATCGCCCCGGCCAACCTGGGCACAGGGCAATTTCGATTTCGACGAGAAGGTCAACACAATCGATTTCAATATTCTCGCCGGTCAGTTCGGCATCGTCCTGCCCGGGCCGCTGCCAGGGGCATCGCTGTCCGGGATCGCAAACATCCCCACGCCAGCGTTGTTCTCAAACCAACCGCTGGGTGAAGATCCGTCGATTGACCTGCTGGCTTGAACGGATCGTGCTCCAACGGCCCGAATCAATCTTGTCAATTCCGGATTCTGTTTTGCCGACGCATGAAGAGGGCAACAGGCAGCACTGCCGAAAGCAGGGTGGGTTCGGGAACGTATTCAATAACAAATCCATCGACTTTCGTTCCGATGAAATACCCGGCGATGTTGTTGTTGAAGTTCACTTCGTAATCGCGATACGAATTCTGCGCCACGCCGTCGGCCTGGTTGGGATCATCAACCGTTCGCATGTAATAGTTCTGCAGTTGACCATTTGCGTCAAACCCACCAAGCAGTTCCGCCACCATCGCCATGTGTCCGCCGAGCTTTTTGCCGGCGGCGGTGCTGCCCCAACTGATCAGCGCTTCGACATCGGCGCCATTGTTGAGCGCGTCTATCACTTTGCTGATGTCGTTGGTCACCGTGGTGGTCACGGGGATTCCCTTTGACGATGCGTACGACGCTTTTCCGGGCAGGATATCGGAATTCTTGGTGCCGCCCGAAAACGTGGTCCCAAGGCTCGTGGACAGCCCGGCCAGGACAAAGTCGGTCGAATCGGGCAGATCGAAGTTATCCGAGGTGTTATCGAGATACTCGATGGACCGCGTTAGTGCGCCGGGCGCGCAGTGATTGCGCGGTTCATTGACCGCGGGAATTTTGGTTCTATCGCTGACAGCTCCATATTTTTCCTGCGTGCCGCCGGGATTGATGGGTGGGAACTGCGGCGGAGCAGGGGGTGCCGCTCCGCCGGTGCCACCTGTTCCACCACCCGAGCCAGACAAATCGAGTCCACCAAAGAGGAAAGGCTGCACGCCTACGGATGACGCCGCCGGCGCGGATGCGGGTGCGAGGAGCATTGGCGCCGGCGAGAGTGCGAATCGATAATCGAGGTTCGCCACCCGGCTTGAACCGCGCGTGATGCCCAGATCAAAGTGAAGATCGTAAGTGGGCGAGAACGCCTCGGGCGAGGTGCTGCGGATGAAGACTGGGCGGTTCTGCACGCTCCATGAATCAGGCGCTGCGGTTGGCACGGTGGTGGTGATGTTGATGTAAGTCAGATACCCGCCTGGCACGGCGGTGAAGCTTGCCAGATCAGCCGGCGTAAGCTGTACATGGGCAAGTCCCCATTCGGATTGAAATGCGTTAAACCCGCCCGCGTCGTCGCGCCAATCCACCTGAGAAAACGCGACCTGTCCGGCATGGATCGATCCACCAGTGACTACAAAAAGTAATGCGCCCGCAGCGAAGCCAGGTTTGCTCATGTTCTTCCTCCGGCCGTCTTGAGGTTCCCCTGAGTCTGACACTCAACAACGTTTCAAGTTACGGGGGATATGCACGGAGTCAATTACAATTGCGGGAGTTCTGCGACAATCGGCATGGCGACCGTACAAAGTTTCTTCGGATCTTCTTCCATATCGTTTCAACATGTCGCACCCTCTGATTTTCTCGAATGCGCCGTTCGATTCCGTGTTAAACTTCTGCAGCGCAGGGGAATGTTCGCGGATGGGAGTCGCACATGATCGGGCATTGTCATTTGTTGGAACGAAGGGTTTTTCTGGATGATTCGCGGCCCGGCGCTTCTCCGCTGGGCATTCAACCCGCGACGGCGGTGACGATTGATCTGCTGGCGGTTTACACGCCGGCGGCGAAAAATCAGTGGGGGTCGGACGCGAACATTTCCAATGCGATTCAGCGGGCGGTGGATGCGATCAATCAGGCGATGGACAACAGCGCCATCGGGATCAGCATTCGGCTGGTTCGCGCTGAGCAGATCAATTACGTCTCCAACGGTGATCTGTATCTGGATCGGACTCGTCTTGAAAACCCCGCTGATACATACATAGATGCGGTTCACTCGCTTCGAAATACCTGGGGCGCGGATCTGGTTACGCTGATTGTCGAAGCCGGTTCGGGTGGCAATGCAAGCCTGATGACTGACATCGCCAGTCCCACCAACAGCGCGCTCGCATTCAGCGCACTGGCGTGGAACTCGATCGGTCCGGACAACAACACACTGGCGCATGAACTCGGGCACACGCTGGGCGCCGGGCACGAGCGCGACAATCCGTTTCAGCTGGCGGTCGGTCCATTTGGTTATTCGCTCGGATACCGGTTCAATTCGAAGGGTAATGTCTATCACGACATCATGAGCTATGACCCCGGCATACGCGTGCCGTATTTCGCCAACCCCGCGGTGAGTTATTACGGCGCGGCTACGGGATCGAATGCTGGCAACGCGGATGAAGCGGATCTTGCCAAAACCTTTGAAGTCACCGCGCCGATTGTCGCGGCGTACCGCAGTTCGGTTGTCACTGACACCACTTCGCCGAAAGTTGAACTCTTTGAGACGCATCGCCATGGCGAGGTGCTGAGCTTCACCCTTCGATACATCGACGACAGTGGAGTGGATATCTCGACCATTGATTCGGACGATGTCACCGTCACCGTTCCCGATGGGTTTGTGCTGGCGGCGGGGTTGCAGTCCGTGCAGCATCCGACCGTCGGCGGGGGAACCAAGTATGCAACTTATCGCGTGATGCTGCCGATGAACCATCCGACAACCGCTTCGCTGGTCTTCAATCTCAAACCCACCGCGATCAAGGACATCCGCGGAAACTTCGCGGCCGCCGGTGCCATCACAAAGTTCGCGCCGCTGAACGAATCCTTTGGCCTTGCCACGGCGCAGGATTTCGGAAATCTCAATGAAGAAGTCAGTGCCGGCAGTGTGCTGGAAAAGGGACACAACGATCAGACTTATCGGTTCACACTCACTTCCGCGCAGACGATCAGCGTGCGGCTGAAGAATCTGCTTGCCAACGCGAATGTTTTTCTGGTGAAGGATGAGAACGGCAACGGCGAGTATGACGGCGGCGTTGAGGGCAAGAACGGGTCATTCAATGCCGATTCGAGTGATGAATCCTTCACCGCGAACCTCTCCGCCGGAACGTATTATCTGTGGGTCTACAACTTCACGCCGAATGTGAACAATTATTATTCACTGACGCTTTCAAGATACGTCGACAGCATCGTGCCTGCGGCGATTCTCGATGCGCCCGACATCACAACGACCGGCACGACGCACTTTACCTTCCGCGTTGGATACCTTGATGATCGCGAGATGGATGCCGCCGCCACTCGATATTATTCCCCCATCCGCCTCACCAACCCCTTCGGCGGATACTACATCTATTTCGGCGACTCCATTGATTCCGATCTCAACGGCCCCATCAAGTGGGTGACCTACCGCGTTCAATACGGTCCGCCGGGCGTTCCGATCCCGGCGACTGACAACGGTACCTACACCGTTTCAACAGAGCCGCAGAATTCGCCGGTGTGGGGCGCGAATCCACTGAGCGACTCTGTTCACGATGGCGCGGGGAATAAGCTCGTTCCAACGACCATCGGCACCTTCAAAGTCGGCATCGGGCTTGCGGACGCCACTGCACCGACGGCATTCTCGACGCCCCGAAACATCATCGTCGGCAATATCTCAACCTATGACTTCACAGTGACGTACAAGGAAAACGCGTCGTTCAACGCATCCACCGTTGATGGAAACGACATCCGCGTAACAGGCCCCGGCGGATTCAATCAACCGGCGTCGTTGGTTTCACTGTCACCTGCGGTCACGGGAAGCGCGCTCCACACCGCGACCTATCGCATCACCGCGCCAGGCGGATTGTGGGACACCGACGACAACGGTAGCTATTCGCTGATCATGCAATCCGCGCAGGTGAAAGACACCGCCAATAACTCCGTCGCCACCGGAATAATCGCGAGTTTCACTGTCCATGTTCATCTTCCCGGTGATGCGACGCTGGATAACAAAGTCGATACGGAGGATTTTAACCTCCTTGGCGCCAACTTCGGCCTGCGCGGGAGAGGTTTTGCAGAAGGGGATTTCAACTACGACGGCATCGTCGAATCAGCCGACTTCAACTTGCTTGCAGGTAACTACGCCCGTCAGATTCCCGCGAGTTCGAGTCCTGCCCCTGCCTTGTTCGGCGACTTCGGAACGGATAAGCATCTGGATAAGACGTGAATTTGGCGAATCTATGCCGTTGGTTCCGCGCACTTGAAACTTTTCCACGCCGTGATTTCCAGCTTGTGATATGCTCGCGGGTTGCTGTGGATCGCACTTCGCCACACATCCTCCCGCTCGAAAACCGCACGCTTCTCAGCGTGGCGTGGGATGTTTCCGTCAACGATCCGGGCGATGCGTTTATAGAGTACCACCCGCGGCTGATCAGCTTCACGCAGGCGGCGGGGACGGATTGGACAAAGCTGCTGAATGCGGATCCGGATGCTTCGATCCAAGTGCAGATCAATCTGGTGAATACCATCTCCACGGCAAACGCAGCCAGCGTCACGACTGTGCATACGGGTGAGTCCGGCGGGCTGGATGTGTTTGAGCAGGGCGTGGCGGCCGAGCTGCGGACGGGAGTTGATCCCAACGGTGCGGCTGTCGATGCGATCATCAATCTTTCTACCGACCATCTGACGACAGAATTGTATTTTGATCCCGGCAATCCCGCATCGCGGAACGGAACGGTTCCGGGCAATCAGACCGACGCCTACAGCACGCTGCTGCATGAGATCGGCCATGTGATCTTGTGGAATGGATTTCGTGATTACACAACCGGCGCGCTTCCTGCAGATTATCAATCGAGCTTTGACGTACACGTCCAGAGCATGATTGGCAGTTTCTTTTTCACCGGCCCGGAGGCGCAGACAGTCTCGGGTGGTCCGGTGCCGCTGACGGCGGATAATCTCTATCACATCGGCAATGAGGATCCGCTTCCCGGAAGCGATCTTCTGGGTGAACTGATGAACGGCGTCGTGTTTGCCTTTGGCGCGAAATATGATTTCTCGCCGCTGGATGTTGCGATCGCGCGCGATGCCGGCCTTTCAGTGCGAAGCACTCCGCCGACTGTCGGAAGTCAGACGTTTGATTATCTTGGCAAGCCGTCGGTGTCATGGGCGTTTGATGCGCCGGTGCGGTGGGAACTGTCGCTGGATGACATCACGCTGATTCGAACTGACACAAGTGCGACGATTCCCAGCGGCGATCTCCGGCTGACCTATGATCGCGGCACAGACATCGCAGCTTTGAACTATCTTCCCGACAGCGGCGTACTGACCGATGGAAACTATAGGGTAACGCTCGACAACGCACTGGTTCGCGACCTGGCGAACAATCAGCTTGATCAGAGCTACGAACTTGAGTTCTTTGTCTTCAGCGGTGACGCGAATCATGACCGTTTAGTGGATACGGTTGATTTTAATGCCTTGGCCGGGCATTTCGGGCAGGCAGGCGTGAATTTCGCTGATGGCGACTTTGATTATTCGGGCGTCGTCGAAAGTGCGGATTTCAACCGGCTGGCTGGAAATTATGGCAAACGGCTGGTGGAGTCGTCGCCGCTGCCGCGTGCATCGCAATCGCCGTTTTCAGAATCGCCGTTGCCAGAATCGCCGTTTCATGCGTGGTCAGAAGATGCACCGAGCGTGGTTTTATGAGGTTCTGCAGTCCGCGTGATGCGCGGAGGCAATGATGGCTTCGAGATGTTTTACATTTGACCCGTACATTTGACCCGTACATTTGACTGGGACAGGAACCGAATGCAGAAGAAGAACAACCGCCGTGCAGTGTTTGACGCGCTGGAGACCCGCCGCCTGATGGCAATGGCGGCGATCGATTCTTCGACCACTGCGACGCGCACTAACGAGTGGGGCGACAACGGCCTGTTGATTTCCTATTCACCCACGTCTCATTTCCTTCGCGCTTCGGATGGATTTCTCACTGCTCCGGCGGAGGGTGATGCATTGGATGTTGCGATGAATTACCTGCGCACCAGCGCGGCGTCGCTGGGTCTGAGTGCAGCGGACATCGACAGCTCCCGCGTGGGCAGCCGCTATTCGGATTCGGACACCGGCGCAACGCATGTGTATCTGCAGCAGACGCTCAATGATCTCCCGATTCTTGGCTCGGACATCGGCGTTCATCTCACCTCGGACAATCGGATCATCAACGTAGGTGGAGGATTTCTCGCGGGTGTGGGGAAGCTCGAAGGCAAAGGAATCCCCGCGCCGCAAATCTCGAATGCCAGTGCGATTCTGGGCGCGGCGCAGTCGCTTGAAATTGACACCGATGCGCTCCCGGAGCAGACCGGCGTGAATGTATTTGAAGACCCCGCGCTGTCACAGGACCCGATCAACACAAAGCTCGTGTATGTCGCCCGTGAGGACGGGCCGAAGCTGGCGTGGAACTTCGTGTTTCGTCTGAGCGGCCCCTCGTCAGGCTGGTATGACATGGCGGTGGATGCGGGCAGTGGCGAAACCATCTGGGCGCATAATTGGACCGACAACGCAACTTACAATGTGTACGCGCGGCCGACTGAAGCACCGAGCTTCGGCGCGAGATCGCTTGAAGTTGATCCGCAGGACGTCGCGGCTTCCCCCTTCGGATGGCATGACACCAACGGCGCCGCCGGGCCCGAGTTCACCGACACGCGCGGCAACAACGTCTCGGCGCAGGATGACATTGATGGCAACAACTCCGGCGGCACACGCGCCGAGGGTGGGGCGTCGCTGATTTTCGACACATCCGTCGATCTCGCGCAGGCGCCTTCGGCATATCTGCCGGCGGCGATCACCAATCTGTTCTACTGGAACAATCTCCTCCACGACATTCATCACCGTTACGGCTTTACCGAATCGGCGGGCAATTTCCAGACCAACACCTATGGCAACGGCGGGGCGGGCAATGACGCCGTGCAGGCCGATGCGCAGGACGGATCGGGGACCAGCAATGCGAACTTCTCAACGCCTCCCGACGGGTCAGCGGGCCGGATGCAGATGTACATCTTCACTGCGGCGTCTCCCGACCGCGACGGTGATTTCGACAACGGCATCGTCATCCACGAATACGGGCACGGCGTGTCCAACCGACTCACCGGCGGACCCGCAAACGCATCGGCGCTCGACAACACGCAGTCGGGCGGTATGGGCGAGGGCTGGAGCGATTTCTGGGCGATTTCGCTCACGGCAAAAGCCTCCGATGCCATGACGATGTCGCGCCCGATGGGAACCTATGCCTCCGGACAATCCACCACCGGCACCGGAATTCGTCGCTTTCCATATAATTACAATAAAAGTGTCAACCCGCTGACCACCGAAGCCTACGGAACAGTTGGCTCGACTTCTTACGGCGTGGCACGCACCACCCAGGTTCACCGTACCGGCGAAATCTGGGCATCGGCCCTCTGGGACATGCATTCGCTTCTGGTGCAGAGATATGGTTTCGCATCCGATGCCGAAACGGGATACACCGAATCCGCCGGCGCGGGAAACAAGCTCGCGCTCAAACTGGTGATGGACGGGCTCAAGCTGCAACCGGCCAATCCCACACTCGCCCAGGCGCGCGACGCGATTCTGCAGGCGGACATTGTCCTGACCGGCGGAGAGAATCAAAATCAGATCTGGGAGGCCTTCGCGCGGCGCGGAATGGGCGTGAGCTTTAACTCAGGCACAAGTTCGAATTCATCCAGTGTCACCGCGGCTTTTGATGTTCCGTATCCTGAGCCCACGGTGATTTCGGCCACGCCGGAAGGAACCTCCATTGTCGCCCCGGCTTCCATGACCTTCACATTCTCTGAAGCGATGGATCCGGCATCCTTTGCCATTTCCAACGACGTACTCAGCTTCACCGGACCGGGCGGAGCGAATCTTCTTCCGGAGATCAACGGTTTTTCTTTCACCGGCGGGAATCGGAAACTCACCGTCAGCTTCAATCAGCAGTCGGTTGTCGGCAGCTACTCGATGACCATCGGACCAGGCATCCTTTCCGCCGACGATTCGCATGCGATGGATCAGAACAAAAACGGCGTGCTTGGAGAGAACGCCGACACCTTCACCGGAACTTTGAACTTTGTCACACGACTTTCCGATTCGTTCGGCTACGAAGCCGGGCAGTGGGGCTTTGAAGATCTGAATCTGGTTCCCGGCACCACAGGCGTCACGACGATCCTCGACAACAACGACGACTCCAGCGCGACCATCCCGATCGGCTCTAACTCGTTCCGGCTTTACACGACGACTTACGACGCTTCCAGCGAAGTCGCGATCGGTGCGAGCGAGAACGGATTTGTGTCGTTCGGCAATCTGTCCACCGTCTCAGCCAACAGCGATCTCACCAGCCCCAGCGCCGCGCGCATCGCCGCGATGTGGGATGATTTTGTCACCAGTCAAAACGCAGCCGATCAGGTGCTTTACAAGTATGAGGGTCTCAACAGCGACGGAATCAGCGACCGACTGATCGTCGAATGGAACGACATCAAGGGTTATCTTTCCAATGGAAACGGGATGACGTTCCAGGTGATTTTGCAGCTCAACACCGGCACACGTCCGGGAACGATGATCGTGAATTATGTCGATACCGATGCGGGTGATGCGAACTTCAGCAACGGCGCTGGCGCAACGATCGGCCTGAAGGACACCGGCACACCACCGCCGCGAAGACTGGTGTTGTCGCAGGATGATCCGACCTTCCCGTGGATGGGATCGGGCAAAGCCATCCGCTTCGCAACCGACTGGACCGCGCCGAGCGCGAACCTCGCGAGTTTCAGCGCGGATTCACCAAACACCTTCAGCTATCAGTTCAGCGAGGATGTGAGCGCGAGCCTGAGCAGCGCGGATCTGCAACTTTTCAACGTCATGACCAACCAGGTGGTTTCGACGGCAGGCGCGACACTTGATTACAACGCCGCGACCAATCAGGCGACGTTCAGCTTTTCCAGCCCTTATCCGGATGGCGACTACACCCTCACCCTCGCCGCCGCCGGGGTGA
>Ga0163144_10030016_pt1 | contig 10415 bp, 9 predicted proteins | sample OliLak19BULKMAT1_FD_123175 | JGI IMG/M metagenome (GOLD analysis project Ga0163144, IMG submission 123175) | Freshwater microbial mat bacterial communities from Lake Vanda, McMurdo Dry Valleys, Antarctica - Oligotrophic Lake LV.19.BULKMAT1 | ecosystem: Environmental > Aquatic > Freshwater > Lake...
AACCCCCCTGTCCCTACAGCCCGGCAGATACCTGATGCGCCTGGGGCTGCCGGAGGGAACAGCCTCGCCCGGCGTGGTGGCCGTGCGGGTCAGCGGCCTGTCGGAGGTTGCGCCAGACCCGTTGACTGCCCTGGGTGTGCCGCCCGCCCAGGCTCCCATGCTCCACCGGGGCGCGCGGCAGTACATGCCGTTTTTTCCGGAGGATCCATCCCCGGATGAAATCCAGTCCCTCTTCTCCAAGGCTGACCCGGGCCACGTGGTGTGGCCCGTGTTGGATCTGGGCAGCGACGTGGCCAAGCCTGTGCCGTGGATGGATGGTGCCCTGTATCCCCGGAAGGACGAGCCGCTGATGCTGCTGCTGGCGGGCAATCCGGCAACGGTGGCCACCGCGGACGGGCTGGTGTTCAGCGTTCCGGCCAAACACCTGACCACAACCATTCCGGCAAAGCCTCTGCTGCCCACAAAGGCCCGCAACGTGCTGATCCCATCCTTTGACGTGGCGCCACGGTGGGTGGCGCCGGCAGACGCCAAGCTGGTGGACGCGCACACCAAACGGCGCGCCAAAGCCATGGAATGCGCCGGCAACTTTGAGGATGACAGGCTGGGCGGTGTCCGCGGCCGCTCCATCCAATGGTTCAGGACCACCTACGTGAATGGCAAAGCTGTGAAGGTGGAGGACTACAACGAGGTTGTCCGCGGCCAGGCGTGGAAGAAATGTGGTCTGGGCAAACTTGAGACGGATGAAGCCAAGGTGGTGGCGGCCCTTGAGACGGCATTCCGGAAGCGCGCCACTGGCGTGTTGGCGCGGCTGGTGACGCGGTTTGAGGGCGCCACCACGTTTGAGCCCGGGAAGGCCAAGCCACAAATCGGCAGCAAGGACCCGTACGCGGCGCCCGCTCCGCCCCCGTCTGAGGACATCTACGAGTGATCATCCAACCAACACCGCGGCCCGTTCACCCGCACTCTGGGAGTCCACTGTTCACGCGGTCCTGAGGGTCTGTGGGCGTTGCGTGCGCAGCGCCAACGGCCGTACGCGTGCACCATGGCGCGGCGCGTGGACCGGCTTGCAGAGAACCTTCCATCCTGGCGCGCGCGCGCCGGTGCCTCCACGGTTGAAGGCCTCCTCTTTGCGCGGCTGGCGTTCCTGCAGGGCGCAACTGCGGAAGACCTGGCCCAATGCACGTGTGATGACCATGTCACTGCGCTGCTCGCACGGTTGGGTGCACGGTTCCACGCAGACCTGGGCGCAGGGTCCGCAGGCACGCGCACGCTGATGGGCGTGGTGGAAGAGATGCGGGCGTTGGAGGACGTGACGGCGGATTCCGTGGCGCGGGTACATCAAAGGGACCTTGAACGCCTCAACCGCAGACGCGCACAGGGTTCCGTCTACACGCCGCAACCGCTGATTGACGTGCTCCTGGATGCCGCTTGTGTCGACGGAGAATCCGTCCTGGACCCCGCATGTGGCACCGGCGCGTTCCTGGTCCGCCTGGTGGCCCGCGCGTCCCGGCCGTTGGATGCGCTGGAGCGGTTGAGCGCATGGGATACCGACGAGCGCGCGGTGCACTGGGCCCGCCTGTTGACGCTGATGACGCTGGCCTCCCGGTTGAAAGACGGACGCCATGCTGCGTTGCCGGATATCTCAGGGCACATTCGCGTGGCGGACACGCTCCTGGATTGCGCCGAGGAGACCTTTGGCCTGGTCCTGGGAAACCCTCCGTACGTGGACAGTGAGACCATGACGCAGGCGGACCCATCCAATCGCGCTGAGATAGCAATGAGATACAGCGTGGCCCGGGGCAACTGGGACCTGTTCTGCGTCTTCATTGAACGTGCGGTGCAGCTCTGCCGGCCGGGTGGACGGGTGGCATTGGTGGTGCCCAACACGCTGCTGTCAGCGGGGTATGCGCGGAGTGTGCGGAAGCTGCTGGCCGCAAAGACCCAGGTGAAGATGGTGTGGGACTGTTCCCGCAGCGGGCTCTTTGATGCCTCCGTGTATCCGGTGGCGTTTGTGGCCACCTGCGGCGCGGTGCATGGACCAACCGTGGTGCGCGCGTTTCCGGACGGCCCCGTCACGACGGAAACGTGGCCCACGGACGGATCAGCGTGGGCTTGCGGCGCGGGCGCGTTGGTGCGGGATTGGAGCAGGTTTCCCACGCTGGCACAGGTTGCGGACGTGCGCGGCGCAGCCACGGTGGCGGAAGCGTACCTGCTCAAACCGCTGCTCCAGGAAATGGATCACTCGGAGCATCTCAAGTTTGTGAACAGCGGCACCATTGCGCAGGGCCAGCTCCTCTGGGGCAACCGCCGCTGCCGCTACCTGGGCCGCAGCCTGCTCAGGCCGGTGGTCTCACCGGACGCGCTCCGTACACTCTTCCCCCGACGGTGGGAGCAGGCTCGGCAGCCCAAGATCATGGTGAGCGGCATGTCCCGCGCGCTGACCTGCGCCCTGGATCCTGACGGCGCGTTCCTGGCGGGCAAGAGCACCTCCGTGGTCACCAGCACCACGGTGGACCTGAGGGTGCTGCTGGCGGTGCTGCACAGCCGCCCGGTGCAGGCCTGGGTGCAGGAATCCCTGCAGGGCAACCGGATGCGAGGCGGGTACGTGCGGATGGGTCCGCCGCAGCTCAGGGCGGTGCCCGTTGCGTTGCCGCCGGGAAACGGACTGGCCACGTTGACGGACCTGCTCCACAACGGAAAAGCGGCCCAGGCCCAGGCGTTGATTGAAGAAGCGTATGGTTGGCAGGACCAACCTGCTTCCTGACGGTGGCGGCGGGGCCTGCACCGTCGTAAAGAACGCGCCGCCTCCCCTCACGGGGGGCGCCGGAGTGGTCATGGTCAGCAAGCGCATTGAAGACGCCATCAGCGCCTTCACCCTTGGAACCCTCAAGAAGAGCGCTGGCAAGGACCCGGAGCTGGTGCAGCCCCGTCCCACAACCAGCGGTGTTCCGGTACTGCCGGTGCACCTCCCGTCTGACGCCACGCTGGGTGATGACGCGCTGCTGGAGAATGTTGGATTTCCTGGCGAGTTTCCGTTCACGCGGGGCATCCATCCCACCATGTACCGGTCACGGTTGTGGACCATGCGGCAATACGCAGGGTTTGGCACCGCCGAGGAGAGCAACCAGCGGTACCGCTATCTGCTGGCGCAGGGTCAGACGGGACTGAGCGTGGCCTTCGATCTGCCCACGCAGATGGGTTACGACCCGGACCATCCGCGCGCATTGGGTGAGGTTGGAAAGGTGGGTGTCTCCGTTGCCACCGCGGGAGACATGGAGACGCTGTTTGATTCCATTCCCCTGGACAAAGTCTCCGTGAGCATGACCATCAATGCCACGGCCACAACGCTGCTGGCGCTCATCTGCAGCGTTGCCAGGTCCCGCGGCATCCCGTGGACTGAGCTCAACGGAACCGTGCAGAATGACATCCTCAAAGAATACATGGCGCGCGGAACCTACATCTATCCGCCGGTTCCCTCGCTCAGGCTGACCACGGATTTGTTTGACTTCTGCGCGCGTGAGGTCCCTAAGTGGAATACCATTTCCATCAGCGGCTACCACATCCGTGAGGCCGGGTGCACCGCCGCGCAGGAGCTGGCATTCACGCTGGGAGACGGGATTGCGTACGTGCAGGCCGCTGTGGACCGCGGATTGAACATTGATGAGTTTGCCGGCCGCCTTTCATTCTTCTTCAACGTCCACAACAACTTCTTTGAAGAGATTGCCAAGTTCCGGGCGGCCCGCCGGATGTGGGCGCGCATCATGAAAGACCGGTTCAAAGCCCAGAATCCCCGGAGCTGGATGTTGCGCTTCCACAGCCAGACGGCGGGAAGCACGCTGACCGCGCAGCAGGTGGACAACAACGTGGTGCGCGTGACCATGCAGGCACTGGCTTCCGTGCTGGGTGGAACCCAGAGCCTGCACACCAACAGCAAGGATGAAGCGCTGGGCCTGCCCACGGCGCAGAGTGCAACCCTGGCGCTCCGCACACAGCAGATCATTGGCTATGAAAGTGGCGTGGCGGATACGGTGGATCCGCTGGCGGGCAGCTATTTTGTGGAAGAGCTGACCAACGCGCTGGAACAGAAGGCGCAACAATTGATGCAGAAGATTGATGCCATGGGCGGGATGGTGAAAGCCATTGAGCGCGGTTTCCCGCAGCACGAAATCCAGGACGCCGCGTACCTTGCACAAAAGAGCGTGGAGTCCGGTGAGCAGGTGGTGGTGGGTGTGAACCAGTTCACCGGGGATAAGGTGACCGTGGAGGGCATGAAGCTGGATCCCGCCGTGGAACGGGGACGCGTGGAGAAAATCCGCGCGTGGCGTGCCGCCCGTCCGGATGCGGCGGCGCGGGATGCCTTGCGCCGGCTGAAGGACTCCGCAACCTCCAGTGACAACCTGCTGCCACACATTGTGGCGGCGGTGGGGGCAAGCTGCACGTTGGGGGAAGTGGCAGACACCCTCCGAAGTGCGTTTGGCGAACACCAGGAATCCGTGGTTCTGTAACCAGGGCGTGGGATGGAGCGGGTCATGAAGCAGGGTTTGATCTGTCTGGCATTGGTTCTGACGTCGCCCTTGGCGTTGGCGCAGGAAGCGCCCGCGGCGCCCACGGCGAAAGCTCCCGCGGAACCCGCGCCCGCCGTCACACCTGCGGAAGCCCCCGCGGAACCCGCGCCCGCCGTCACACCTGCGGAAGCACCCATGGCACCGGCAGCATCAGGAACAGATGGCGCAGCGGCCGCGCTGGACGGCCCCAAGAAGGTCAAGAAGGTGAAGCCACCCCACATCCGTCCGTGGTGGAGCTGGGCGGGCATTGGCGTGGGGCTCACCCTCAGCACGCTGAGCGCTCTGACGGCGGCGGCGGGCGTTGGGGTGCAAGCCCTGGCGCTCTACTTCTGGATTCAACAGGCAACACCCCCGGCCGGCGCCAAACAGGCCGAACGGCAAGCGCTGACGGACCGCGCCCGCAACACGCAGTGGCTGGCGCTGGGAATGTTCCTGCCCGGCGTGGCCGCGTTCTTTGGTGGGCTCATCCTGGCCACGTACGCGTTTGGTTACGGGAACCCTGATCCCAAGACCGCCAAGGACTTCTGAGTCCTGGCCGGTTGGTCCGTGACAACGTCAAAAGCGGCAGGTTGGCATGGGACTGGGGAAGACGCGCTGACACTTCAATGCGCCCGGGTGGGGTCCCTACCAGGCGGGGGTACCTCGATTATCGAGGTGCCAAAAAGCCACATTTGATTGTGTATGACTTTTGCGTCAGCGGCGCAGGCGCATGGGCCGGCGCAGCGACGAGAGCGGTGCATCCGCCACCCCGCGGATGGCCTCCACAAACGCCACCGCTGCTGCTTCCACGGAGGGCAAATCTCCCGACAGGTACGCGCCGCCAAAGTTGGTCTCGCTGGGCGGAGGCAGGTGTTTCACCAGTTTCACGTCCGCAGCTTTGAGTGCGGCATCCACGCCGAGGATGGACTCCAGCGGCGGAGCAATCAGGTACGCCAGAGGGGCACCCACGGGGATGCCCGCTTGCGGTGGAAGATAGCGGCCAGTCTCACTGATGACGTGAGCAAAGAAGGCGGGCTGGTTCTCCCCGGCAAACGTGTGGAAGCAAATCTGGTCACGCAACGCTTCTTTGAGCGTCCAGAGTGCTTCAGCCACCTCGTCAGGGTCAGAGCCGGCAAGGATACCCAACACCTCACCGCTGAACGGCCCGGACGCGTGTTTGGCGCCCGCGTAGAAAGATTTCCCAAACACCACGTCCACGTTGGCAAACTTGGTGGCGTGGTCCAGCGCCACGTACAACGCGTCATCCTGGTCACACGTCACCAACCCAACGGACGTGTGTCTGCCCGCATCCAAGCCCAGTGCAGCGGCAAGCTGCGCGTCAACCTGGTCAATCTGCCGGCACGCCAGCACCCGCGGCAGCAACGGAACCAGCCCCTCCGGCGCCGCTTCCGTGGTCAGCCCAAGCAACGTCATTTGCCACTCCGGGTGAGAATGACGCCCCCACCCCCGGCAGCAAACGTGCGCTTCATCAGAACCGCACATTCCTGCGCGGCTTCCACCGGAGGAATTCCCAGCGGCCGGATGTTGCTGATGCAGTCTTTCTCGGCGTTGTCCTGCTCCAGCTTGGGTGCAAACGCGGTGTAGATGGAGAGTGAATCTCCTGTGCCCAGACCCGGCCGCTCCCCAACAAGCACCACCGTGCTCCTGGCCCCCAGCAGCGTGCCAATCTCATCCTGCACCCCAATGCGGCAGTGCTTCACGAACACCGGCTTGCCCGTTTTGAAGCCCTGCTGCTCCAGCGCCTTCTGCAGTGCGGGCAGCAGCTCCGGGCCATTTTCAATCAGCGCCCACGCGCTCAGCCCGTCCCCGCAGATCACCTGCACATCCGGACTTTTGGTGCCCTCTTTTTCCAGGCGGGCCTTGCTGGCGTCATCAAGACGGCGGCCCAGGTTGGGATGCAGGAGGAATTCCTCATGGTCCTTGGCCCGGCTCTGCAGCGGAATACAACCCAGCTTCTGCGCAAATTCCGGGGACACTTCACTGTGCACGGCGTCCAGCGCCACGGCGTGTTCCGCGCGCAGCGTGATGGAGACGTTGGTCAGGTAACGCGTGCCGGTGCGTCCCTGCGCAAGACGCGCCGGTGTGGCCTGCTTGATCCATTCCAGCTCCTGCGGATCAAACGGCGGCAGACGCTTCTGGTGCATGGGCCGGCCCGGCCCGGCGGCCTCTTCCGACGAGAACCGTGGCATGGCCGGACGGCGGGACGGTGCAGGCGCATCCTCGCGGAGCATCTCCGCCAGGACTTCACGGACAGCGAGGGCCACTGCGGCTTTATCAACCATGTGTGCCTCTCATGTGCGGGCGGTGGTGCTGAAGATGGAAGGATCACCGGCGCGTTTGGTGAGACGGCCATTGCGCCAGATGCCAATCTCTTCCATCCACTTCTCAAATTCCGGCGCGGGCCTCATGCCCAGGAGCTCCCGCAGCGCCGCGTTGTTGTGAAATGACGTGGTGTTGTAGTTCAGCATGATGTCATCCCCCATGGGGATACCCATCAGGTAGTTCACACCGGCCATGGCCAGCAGCATTTCCAGGTTCTCCTGGTCATTCTGATCCGCCACGGCGTGGTTTGTGTAACACGCGTCGCAGCCCATGGGGATACCCATGAGCTTGCCCACAAAGTGGTCCTCCAGGCCGGCGCGCGTGATCTCCTTGGCGTCCTTCAGGTACTCCGGACCAATAAACCCGACGACACTGTTGAGCAGGAACGGCTTGTAGATCCGCGCCAGCCCGTGCGCGCGCGCCTCCATGGTCAACTGGTCCGTGTCATGGTGCGCATTGGCGGAGAGCGCAGTGCCCTGCCCCGTCTCAAAGTACATGACGTTGGGTCCCTGCGCGGTGCCCTCACGCAACGCCATGTCCTGAGCTTCCTTGAGGAGCTGGACGCTGACTCCAAAGTTGCGGTTGGCGCCCTCACTCCCGGCAATGGATTGGAACATCAGGTCCAGCGGCGCACCCAGCTCCATGGCCTTCATCTGCACGGTGAGATGGCTCAGCACACAGTTCTGCGTGGGCACCCGCCAGCGCCGCATGAAGTCCTTGACGCCCTTGAGGATGTCCGCGGTGGCCTGCGGTGAACCGGTGGCGGGATTGACGCCAATCACTGCGTCCCCGTTGCCAAAAGACAACCCGTCCTTCACCGCGGCCAGCACACCTTCCACGGTGTCCCGCGGATGGTTGGGCTGCAGGCGGCTGCTGAGGCGTCCGGCCAGACCCAGCGTGTTGTTGCACCGGACCACCACGCGGATCTTCCGCGCGGCCATCACCAGGTCCATGTTGGTCATCAGCTTGGCAACGGACGCGGCCATCTCACCGTTGAGGCCGTGCGAGAGCTCCGCAATGTCCGCACCACTGGTGTCCGCGTCCAGGATCCATTCGCGGAACTGCCCCACCGTCCACGCGGAAACCTTGCGGAACGCTGCTTCATCCAGCGCGTCTTCCACCACGCGGGTCACTTCATCCGTCTCATACGGAACGGACGGAGCCTCACGCAGCTCACGCATGGTGACGTCAGACAGCAGCCATTTGGCCGCGGCCATCTCACGCATGGAACGCGCGCACAGGCCGGCCTGCCGGTCACCGCTGCGCGGTTCATTGGCGCGCGCCATGACGTCCTTGAGGTCACGGAACGTGAAGGACTCATGGAACAGGGTGGTGGTCAGTTTCATGGACGGGCGCAGTCTCTGCACGCCCGGGCCCCCCAATCAAGCCAGAGCGGGCCACCCACCACCGGACGGGGGATCCGGCGGAGCCTGGTGCCTGTCCACAGCGACGGCAGGGAGGATTGCCCGGCCCACTGTTGTTAGCTCAAAACCGGAGGCAAGGATGCTCTTCAACTGGAACAGCGCCACACGCGTGCCCATGCACACGTCCGAGTCCGCCAACAAGCGGATCCACCAGCAGATGAACCGCCGCATTGAAGGGTTTGTGGACGGAGATCCCACCCGTATCCACCAACGCCTCCAGGAGCTGCAGCGTGAGGTGGACATGGACCGCGCGGTGGAGCTGTTGACGGCGGCTGGCTCGCTGGGGGCGTGGCTGCTGGGCACCACGGTGCACCGGCGCTTCCTTGGCGTGGGCCCGGCGCTGGCCGCATCCCTGCTGGCCCACGCCGTCAACGGGTGGAGCCCGTGGGTCCCGGCGCTGCGCGCACTGGGCTTCCGCACCCGCACAGAGATTGATCATGAGCGGTACGCGCTGAAGGTCCTGCGAGGGGACTTCCACACCCTCCCGGACCACGCCGAGGCCGTCCGCCAGCCTGCCGCAGCGCAGATTCTGCATATGGTCCGCTGCTGACCCGGCTTGACGTTTCTACACCAAGGACCTTCCTTAAGAGTGCGCGGAGGGCAGACGGCCCCCGCCGCGTGACGACGGGAAGTGTGCCATGTCCGTGCTGAAGACGCCCCTTGATGAAGATGAGCTGCTCCACGCTTTGCGCTCCCGTTGCGGGCCGGTGTTGTCCCTGGGCCTGCCGGAACCCAAGCCTGTGGAAGAATGTATCACCACCAACGTGGATGACCGGGAACACACGCTGACCATCCAGGTCCGGAGCACGGGACGGCGGCCTTCCAATGTCTCGGTGGTGCTGGAGGGCGCGCTGCTCAAGGTGCTGGTGCGCGTGGGCGGGGTGCGCGTGGAGCGGTCCTTCATGCTCAGCGCCGCCCTGGATCTGGAGCGGCTTTCCGTGACGCTGCGGGACCGCGTGTTGACGGTGAGCGTACCCAAGCTGCCCGCGGTACCCAGGATCATCCGCGTGCAGGTGGCCTGACGGGGCGCGGCGGAGCGCTCAGTTGGCAACCACGCCGTGACGGCCCTGACCCTCCATCCCGTGCACCAGGACAAACTGGTACGCGGGCACCGCCTCTGAGGCACTTCCCGCCATGGCCTCAAACAGGTGGACGGGGGGATCATCTTCATGGCGCTCAACGGTGACCTGCACGTAGAGGACGTCCTGCACGTCCAGCACCATCTCACCCATCAGCGTCTTGCCCAGGATGAGCTGGACCACGGGATTCCGGTCCTCATCTTCAAACAGGTACCAGTGGACCATGTCATGGTCATAGAGCGCGGCATCCGCGGTCCCGGCGCGCAGCAGGCAGTTGGGATGCTCCTTGAGCCACTTCCAGAAAACGTGGAAGGACAGATGGGTCCCGGTTGCAATGTTTGCGGTCACATGGGCCTCCTGGACGTGCGCGTGGTGGTGCTTTTGACGGCTGTCTCCTGCGCGGTCAACCGCTGATCACGCGCGGATCACCCGGCGGACACACACCATCCCTCCAACGCCGCCAAGGTCAGCACCGCTCCGCCGTCACCGCCCAGAACCACCGGCGCCGTGGTGTTCCGCGTGGACAGGATGTGCGCCCCCGCAGGCCACACTGACGAGGGAACGCGCAGTTCCACCGCCTGGTCCGTCAGATTGACCAACGTCAACAACTGCGCCGGCCCAGACCCACGCACAAACGCAATGACGCCGCCGTGCAGGTCCACCACGTTCATACTTCCCAGAAGCGCCGGGTGCCCCATCAGCGCCGCCAGCCGGACATGGAACGCGCGCGTGTCGTCGTTGGTTTCAGTGTTGTCACGCCGCAGGAGCTGCACCGGGTTCTTGCGCGCCAGCCCCAGCTCCTGGCCTTCATGCAGGAGAAACGTACCCGGCGCGGTGGCGGCAATCAGCGCGGCAGCGTGGTGGAAGCCGGGGAAATGGTGGATGGCGCGCGGCTCATCATGGTTCTCCGTGAAGCGCAGCAGGCGTGACTGAAACACCATTTCCGCACGCAGGTGATCCCGCACGCCGCCAATCTCACGACGGGAAAGCCGGTCATACAGGCGCTTGTCATAACAGCCGTCAAA
>Ga0163144_10030017_pt1 | contig 10415 bp, 8 predicted proteins | sample OliLak19BULKMAT1_FD_123175 | JGI IMG/M metagenome (GOLD analysis project Ga0163144, IMG submission 123175) | Freshwater microbial mat bacterial communities from Lake Vanda, McMurdo Dry Valleys, Antarctica - Oligotrophic Lake LV.19.BULKMAT1 | ecosystem: Environmental > Aquatic > Freshwater > Lake...
ATTCGCGGCCCAGCTTATGGCTGGCCTCGATGGCATCAAGAACAAGATTGAGCCCCACGAGCCGGTCGACAAGGACCTGTACGAGCTGCCGCCAGAAGAGGCCAAGCTCATCCCGCAGGTTCCTGGTTCGCTCGCCGAAGTGCTCATCGCGCTCGAGGACGACCACGAGTTCCTGCTCGAGGGCAACGTCTTCACCAAGGACCTCATCGAAACCTGGATCGCGTACAAGCGCGAGAAGGAAATAATCCCAGCGTCGCAGCGTCCGCACCCGTTCGAGTACGAGCTGTACTTCTCGGTATAACACGAGCGCTTCAGCAACGGCCGTGCCCATCAGGGTGCGGCCGTTGCTGTGCTGCGAGCCCCTCATCACCGAGCCCCTCATCACCGAGCCCCTCATCACCTCGCCCCCCTGCACCTCGCCCCTCAGCACGCAGTGCGGCGGAGTGGGGTGCGGTTTGCGTGCGGTACGCGCGATCAGCCGGTCGTGGCTGGGCCGCGCTGGGTGCCGTAAAACCGCTTCTCGAAAACTTGGCGGGCGAGTCGCGTAGTGCGCAAGTAGTCATCCTCGAAGATGCTCGCGGAACCGGGTGCGTACTCAAGCAGTCTGGCAACCCCTTCGAGGGCGCGTCGGTCGGTTGGGAGCACGTCGGAGGTTCTGGACGTCCAGAGTGTCATTCCAGAACGGGCACGAGAGGCGAGCATCCACGCATTGTGCAGTCTGGCAGCGTCGGCAGTGGTCACGAGACCAGCGTTCTCGGCGGCGGCAAGCGCCCGCAGGGTCGACGTCGTCCGCAATCCCTCAACGCGCGCGCCGTGCTCGAGCTGCAGCAATTGCACGAACCACTCGACGTCACTCAGCGAGCCGCGTCCAAGCTTGACGTGACGGGTCGGGTCGGCCGCCTGCGGCAGCCGCTCGGTCTCGACCCTGGCCTTGATCCGCTTGATCTCCCGGATGTCCTGCTCCGCGATCACGTCCGGATAGCGCACATCATTGACCAACTGCTCCCACTCAGTGAGCACCGTGCTGTCCCCTACAACAGTTCGCGCTCGCAGGAGCGCCTGCGCCTCCCAAGTGAGCGACCAGCGCTCGTAATATGCCCGATAGCTTTCCAGTGACCGCACGATCGCCCCGTTGCGCCCCTCCGGCCTGAGGCCAAGGTCAAGGTCAAGCGGCACGAGCAAGTCCTCGGTGAGCCGGCTGAGCGTATGCACGATGGCCTCGGCCCGCTGCTGCGCTTCCTCATCGGATGCTCCGGCCGCCCGATACACGTACATCACGTCGGTATCAGAGCCGAAGCCAAGCTCGGCTCCCCCGTACCGCCCCATCGCGATGATGCCGAACTCGATCCCGTCACCGAAGCGGTGAGCCAACGAGAGGACTCCGCTCAGAAGGACCGTCGTGATGTCGGAGAGGCCCTTGCCGAGTTCCTCAATGCTGACGACCCCCAGGATCGCACCGAGCGCGAGGCGCAAGACCTCTCGCCGTCGCGCGGTGCGAAGCGCGAGGGCAGCAGCCGCGTCATCCCCCTCGTGTCTGGCCACGATGGCTGCAGATTCCTCGAGGAGCACGCCGAATGGCCGGGGCCGCAGTTCATCGTCGTTTTCGAGCCACGCCGCGGCTTCTGGGATGCGCTCGAATATCGCCCCGACGAACCTAGAGCCGCTCAGCACTTCAGTCAGGCGCTGCGCGGCGGTACTCGAGTCGCGGAGCATGCGGAGAAACCAGTACGCCTCGCCGAGATCTTCGCTCAGGCGTCGAAATGCGAGCAGTCCGTGGTCGGGGTCGGCTCCGGCAGCAAACCACTGCAGCATCACGGGCAGGAGGTTTCGCTGGATGATCGCTCGCCGCGATACGCCGGCCGTGAGGGCCGCGATGTGAATGAGCGCGCCGCGAGCATCCCGAAAACCAATCGCGGCGAGGCGAGCTTCGGCTTGCTCGCTTGAGAGTTGGAGGCCATCGTCTGGGAGAGCCGCAACGGCAGAGAGCAGTGGCCGGTAGAACAGCCGCTCGTGGAGGGTACGCACCGCTTGCTTCGTGCGGGTCCACTTGGCGGTCAGATCGTCTGCCGTCGTCGCGAGCCCGCTCGCACGTGCAAGAATCCGGAGCTGCTCTTGGTCGGTCGGCATGAGGTGGGTTCGGCGAAGCCGGGACAGTTGGAGTCGGTGCTCGAGAAGCCGGAGGAAACGGTAGTCGCCCGAGAACTCTGCCGCCTCGACTCTGCCGATGTAGCCGTGCTCTGCAAGGGCGATCAGGGCGGGCAGGGTCGCCGTCTGGCGAACGTTGTCGTCGGTCTGGCCGTGCACGAGTTGCAGCAACTGGATCGTGAACTCCACGTCGCGCAAGCCGCCGGGTCCGAGCTTGAGTTGCACGTCGAGTTCATCCGCCGGGATGTTCTCAGTAACGCGTTCGCGCATCCGCTGCACCGACTCGACGAAGTTCTCGCGTGATGCACTCGACCACACTTTCGGTGCGAGAGCATCAACGTACCGCTGCCCTAACTCGACATCACCGGCCAGGGGTCGCGCCTTCAATAGCGCCTGAAACTCCCAACTCTTCGCCCAGCGGTCGTAGTACGCGAGGTGCGATTCGAGCGTGCGAACGAGCGCGCCGTCTTTGCCTTCTGGGCGCAGGTTCGCGTCGACCTCCCACAACCCGGGCTCTCGCCCAACCTCGTGGATTGCACGCATCGTCTGCATCGCAAGCTGTGTCGCGATCGTCACCGTGCGATCGTCGGAAAGCTCCTCGCTTCCTGACTCAGCGACGAAGATCACATCAACGTCGCTGACGTAGTTGAGCTCTCGGGCCCCGGCCTTGCCCATTCCGATGATCGCCAGTCGAGTTGCTGCCACCTCCGAGGCGGGAAACTTCACAGCGCGGCGTGCCACCACCAGCGCGGCATCCAGTGCGGCACCGGCGAGATCCGCCAGCGCCGCCGCGACGACAGAGACACCCGCCACCTGATCTGCCTGTTCGAGATCCCAAGCCGCAAGTTGCGTGAGGTGTCGCCGGTAACGCACGCGGAGGGCGAGCCAGGCCGCTTCGCCCGAGAGCGCATCGACGGCAGCAAGCAGGTCGGCTCCATAGTTCGACCCGGTCTCTGACTGCGGCTCGGCAAGCGGCTCGCCGAGGGCCGCCAGCTCGTTGGGGTTGCGCGCGAGAAACTCACCGAGACCCGCAGAAGCTCCGAGCACGCGGATGAGGCGAGCCGCGGCATCCGCGTCGGCAATCAGGTGCTTGAGCTGGCTCGGAGCGTGCTCTCGCAGAACCTCGAGAAGTCGAAGCGCCTGATCCGGATCGGCGGCAGCAGCGAAATGCGACACCAGTTCTGGGGCGTCTAACGCATCCAAGCGCTCGCTCGTCTGCCCCAACTCGGAAAATCCGAGCCGGGCAAGCTCCGTCAGCGTCGTCGGTTGTCGGGACATTGCGGCGTGCTACAACCTCTCGAGATTGCTCTCCAGCTCGTATGGCGTCACTTGGGCTCGGTACTCGCTCCACTCGCGACGCTTGTTCAGCAGCACGTAGTTGAAGACCTGTTCTCCGAGGGTTTCGGCGACGAGTTCTGAGTCCTCCATGAGCGAGACGGCGTGGTCGAGGCTCGCTGGTAGCTGGTTGTACCCGAGGGCGCGGCGCTCCGCGTCTGACAGCTCCCAGACGTTGTTCTCCGCCTCTGGCGGCAGCTCGTAGCCCTCCTCAATGCCTTTCAGTCCCGCAGCAAGCAGGAGCGAGAAGGTGAGGTACGGGTTGGCCGCGGAGTCGATCGCTCGGTACTCGACGCGTGCGCTCTGGCCCTTGTTCGGCTTGTAGAGCGGAACCCGAACGAGAGCCGAGCGGTTGTTGTGGCCCCACGTGACGAAACTCGGAGCCTCGTCACCGCCCCACAGGCGCTTGTAGGAGTTGACAAACTGGTTGGTGACCGCCGTGATCTCGGGCGCGTGGTGCAACAGGCCGGCTACGAACTGTCGACCGATCTTCGAAAGCTGGTAGTGCCCGGCAGCGTCGTAGAACGCGTTCGCATCGCCCTCGAACAGCGAGAGATGGGTGTGCATCCCAGATCCGGGATGCCCGGACATCGGTTTCGGCATGAACGTCGCATACACGCCCTGCTCGATCGCGACCTCCTTGATCACCGTGCGGAAGGTCATGATGTTGTCGGCGGTCGTGAGCGCGTCCGCGTAGCGCAGGTCGATCTCGTTCTGGCCGGGACCGGCCTCGTGGTGGCTGAACTCCACGGAAATACCGAGGTCTTCGAGCATCCGAACCGAACGGCGGCGGAAGTCGTGCGCGGTGCCACCCGGCACGTTGTCAAAGAACCCTGCCGAGTCCACCGGCTCCGGCTGGCCGTTGACGAGCTTGGGTGACTTGAGCAAGTAGAACTCGATTTCGGGATGCGTGTAGAACGAGAACCCGCGATCGGCGGCTCTCGCGAGTGACCGCTTGAGCACGTTGCGCGGGTCGGACACCGCCGGCTGGCCGTCTGGGGTCGTGATGTCGCAGAACATCCGAGCGGTCGGATCGATCTCGCCGCGCCACGGGAGAATCTGAAACGTCGACGGATCCGGGTGAGCAAGCATGTCAGCTTCGTACGCGCGGGTGAAGCCCTCAATCGCGGAGCCGTCGAAGCCAAGCCCTTCAGCAAAGGCACCCTCAACTTCCGCCGGAGTGATGGCGACGCTCTTGAGGGTTCCGACGACATCGGTGAACCACAGGCGCACGAACTTGACACCCCGTTCTTCGATAGTGCGAAGAACGAAGTCACGTTGCTTGTCCATGGGCTCCTCGGTCGTTGCGATCGTGCTGGTGATATGGCTGAACTGGCCGTGGGTCTTGGCCTCCCACGAGGCCTTTCCCGGGCCTCCTGCGACGCCTCAGGCACCCCCATTAGGCTACTGGCTATGCCCTCGCTTCGCTTGGCTCTAGGCCAGTCAAACCCGACCGTTGGCGACATTTCAGGCAACAGTGAGCAGATCCTAGAGTTGTCGCGACGCGCGGTAGGCAGTGGAGCCGATATCCTCGCGGTCGGCGAAATGGCCATCACTGGGTACCCGATTGAAGACCTCGCATCCCGGCCGAGCTTTCTGAAGGCAGCCAGCGCCGCGGTGCCTGCGTTGGCAACCAGACTGAACGACGAAGGGCTCGGCGAACTCGTCGTCGTCGTCGGCCACCCGGAAGGACCGTTCGAACCTCGGTCGCTCGGCGCCAGCAACGCCCCGACCGCTATCGCGCAGAACTGCGCGAGCGTGCTGCACCGCGGTCGAGTTGTCGCGCGCTATGCGAAGCATCACCTGCCGAACTATTCGGTCTTCGACGAGTACCGCATCTTCATCCCGGGTGACGAGCTGTTGATCATGCGATTAGAGACTCCCGGCGAGCAGGCAATGGATGTCGCGCTGGTGATTTGTGAGGATCTGTGGCGTGACGACGGCCCGGTCGAGAAGGTCGCCGTCACCGACGCTGGCGTACTACTCGTCATCAACGCCTCGCCGTATGAACGAGACAAAGACGAGGTGCGACTGCCGCTCGTGACACGGCGCGCCGTCGAAACCGATTCGATCGTCGCGTACGTGAATATCGTCGGCGGACAGGACGATCTGGTGTTCGACGGCGACAGCGTCGTCGTCGATGCCAGCGGCGGTGTGCTCGCACGCGCCCCGCAGTTTCAGGAACACCTCCTGGTCGTCGATCTCGAGGTCGCAGCCTCGACCTTGACCGAACTGCCCGCGAACACGAATCGCGTGACGATTGGGCTCGGCGTACGAGCCGCTCGAGCCGAGCCAGCCGAACGAGGTGCGCTCCTCGGCGCCGGTTCAGCTCCGCCGGCCATCGCCGAACTGCCGGACGACCGCGAGCAACTTTGGAACGCACTTGTGCTCGGCACGAGAGACTATGCCGCTAAGAACGGCTTCCGCTCCGCTGTGCTTGGAGTCTCGGGCGGAATTGATTCCGCCGTGTGTGCTGCAATCGCCGCCGATGCGATCGGTGCAGAGAACGTGTACGGCGTGAGCATGCCGAGCAAGTACAGCTCAGGTCATTCGCGAAGCGACGCCGAGGATCTCGCGACACGAATTGGGCTGAACTTCACAACCGAACCGATCGGAGAGCTCGTGCATCCGGTCGAGAGCCAACTCTCGCTGACCGGAGTCGCGGCCGAGAACCTGCAAGCGCGCATCCGTGGCGTCATCCTGATGGCACTGTCGAACATGCACGGCCACCTCGTGCTGACGACCGGTAACAAGACTGAACTCGCCGTCGGCTATTCGACGATCTACGGTGACTCGGTCGGCGGCTTCGCGCCCATCAAGGACGTGCCGAAGCTGCTCGTGTGGGAACTCGCCCGCTGGCGGAACGCCAAGGCCGTTGAGCTGGGGCGCACTCCGCCCATCCCGGAGAACTCGATCGACAAGCCGCCGAGCGCCGAATTGCGCCCAGACCAAACCGACCAGGACACGCTACCGCCCTACGAAGTGCTCGACGCGATTCTGGATGCCTATGTGACGCGTGCGCTCGGTCGAGAGGATGTCATCGCGCTCGGCTTCGATGCAGAGACTGTCGACTTTGTGACTCGACTCGTCGATCGGGCAGAGTGGAAACGTCGGCAGGGCGCGATCGGTCCGAAGATCAGCGGTATGGCGTTCGGCCGGGACCGCCGACTGCCAATCACGTACCGCCCAAGCCTCTGAATCGGGGACCGACTCGCAAGAGTGCCTAGACTCGGACAATGGCAGAGCATGCAGTCAAGCGCGTACGCACGAGGCACTTTCAGAGTGCGAAAGACAACGGCATCCGCATCACCGGTCTGACCAGTTACGACCAGCTGACGGCCGGTATTTTCGACGAAGCCGGGATCGACTTTCTGCTCGTCGGAGACTCAGCGGGCAACAACGTCTACGGTTATGCGACAACGCTTCCTGTCACGATCGATGACCTGATCCCGCTCACCCGAGCCGTTGCCGGAGCGGTGAGCCGCGCCTTGGTTGTCGCCGACATGCCGTTCGGCTCGTACGAGACTGGGCCAGACGAGGCTCTGCACACGGCCTTCCGGTTCATGAAGGAGACCGGAGCGCACGCGGTCAAGCTCGAAGGTGGCATGCGCAGCGCCGAGCAGATCAGACGGATCGTGAGCGCTGGCATCCCGGTGATGGCACATATTGGCTTCACTCCGCAAAGCGAGCACGGCCTTGGCGGTCACGTCATTCAAGGACGCGGTGACCAGATCGAGCAACTGCTGGCTGACGCGCATGCCGTCGAGGATGCCGGCGCTTTCGCGGTCGTGCTCGAGATGGTCCCTTCTGAAGCCGCCGCACGAGTGACGAAAGAATTGCGAATCCCGACGATTGGGGTTGGCGCAGGTGCGCACGTCGACGGCCAGCTCATGGTGTGGACTGACTGGGCGGGCTTCACGAAGGGACGAATCCCGAAGTTCGTCAAGCAGTATGCGAACCTGCGATTGACGCTGACGGATGCCGTGAGCGCCTATCGCGCGGACGTTGAGTCAGGGAGCTACCCCGGTCCAGAGCACTCGTACGAGGACTAACCGTCTTCGGCCGCGTCTTCGGCCGCATCCTCTTCGGCCCAGAGCCGAGCCCGTTCGGCGATGATGTCCGGCGCGCGCGCCGCGTCCTCGCGAGAGTCAAAGGGGCCAAGACGATCAACCGCAAGTGATTGCGGCCCCTCTTCGACTTCACCGGTCTGGTCGTTGTACCACCACTCGGTCATTGCCACCTCCGAAACGAATCCTAGAATCAAGACTATGCCTCGGAACGCGCTCGGCCAACTGATCCCTGGTGACGTCTCGCCAGCGAGGGTCGTGCCGCCCGATATCGAACGCCCGGAGTACGTCGGCCGCCGCAGCCCGCGACCGTATACGGGCTCAAACGTGTATGACGCCGCGAGCATCGAGCTCATTCGCGAGTCTGGTCGCATCGCAGCGCAGGCGATCGAGGCCGTTGGGGCGGCGATTCGTCCTGGAGTGACAACCGACGAACTGGATGCGATCGCTCACGCGTTTCTCGTTGCACACGATTCATACCCGTCTACGCTCGGCTATCGCGGCTTTCCGAAGTCGTGCTGTACGAGCGTCAACGAGGTCGTGTGTCACGGCATCCCGGACGATACGGTGCTCGCGGACGGCGACATCATCAACATTGACATCACTGCATTCAAGAACGGGTTTCACGGAGACCTCAACAAGACCTTCATTGTCGGTATTGCGCGGCAGGACGTCGTCGACCTCGTCACGCGAACGAGAGAGGCCCTCCAACGAGGCATCAAGGCCGTCGCACCCGGTCGCTCGGTCAACGTCATTGGCCGCGCAATCGAGTCGTACGCACGAAGGTTCGGCTACGGCGTCGTGCGCGATTTCACCGGCCACGGGGTCGGCGCGGCATTCCACTCCGGCCTGATCATTCCGCACTATGACTCTGCTCCGGCATTCGACGATGTCATGGAGGTCGGCATGGTCTTCACGATCGAACCAATGCTGACGCTCGGCACCATCGAATCCCCCGGGTCGATCGCCTGGGATCAGTGGGACGACGACTGGACAATCACCACCAAAGACAAGTCTCTGACCGCGCAGTTTGAGCACACCCTGGTTGTGACCGAGCGCGGCGCGGACATCCTGACCCTGCCGTAGGGCAGAATCTCAGCATGGCTCACGCGCTCGGCGTCGATATCGGCGGCACAGGAATCAAAGCGGCCGTTGTCGACACCGCCACTGGCGAACTTGTCACCGAACGACTGAAGTTACCGACGCCGGTCGGCGGCGAACCGAGCGCGATCGTCAACACTGTTCTCACTCTCATCGAAAAGCTCGGCGGGATCGGTCAAGAAGTCCCGGTCGGCATCTGTTTTCCCGCCGTCGTCAAAAACGGCAGAACGCTGTCGGCCGCCAACGTCTCGCGCAAGTGGATTGGCCTCGAGGCAGAAGCGCTCTTCGAGAAGGGCCTCGGCCGCGGAATCCATTTCGTCAATGATGCGGATGCCGCCGGCTACGCCGAAACGCGGTACGGCGCGGCCGTTGGAGTGAACGGGCTCGTCATTCTCACCACCCTCGGCACCGGGATCGGTAGCGCCCTGATCTACGACGGAGTGCTCGTTCCGAACTCTGAGCTTGGTCACTTGGTCGTCGACGGTCGGGATGCCGAACGGCGGGCCTCGTTCGCCGCCAAAGAGCGGTACCGGTTGAGTTGGCACTCGTGGGCGAAGCGCCTTCAGCGCTACTACAGCTACCTCGAGGAACTGTTTTCACCCGACTTGTTCATCGTCGGTGGCGGGGTGTCCAAGAGCCACGAGCTGTTTCTGCCGCTGCTCAAGCTCAAGACTCCGATCATTCCAGCGGTGCATCGCAATAACGCTGGCATTCTTGGGGCTGCTGCGCTCGCGGTCTGACAACTCGCGAGAATCGTGCTGACGCCCGATCGGTCCGCGTGACGCAGCGCACCCTATGGCTAGCCCGGTACCCAGTACCGCTTCGTCAGCGATAATGCGGTATGAGTACTCACGAAAACGCACTGGCCGGTCACCAAAACGAGCCGCACGGACCAGGGATTGCCGGCAAGCTCAATTGGCTTCGCGCCGGGGTGCTCGGAGCGAACGACGGGATTGTTTCGGTCGCCGCGATTGTGGTCGGTGTCGCAGGGGCCACCAGCGCGAGTGGGCCGATTCTGGCAGCGGGACTCGCTGGCCTGGTTGGTGGCGCCATCTCAATGGCGCTCGGTGAGTATGTATCGGTCTCGACGCAACGCGACACTCAGGCGACCCTGATTGCAAAAGAGAAGGGCGAGTTGGCGACCGAACCCGAACTAGAGCTCGCGGAACTCGCCGCGATCTATCAGGCAAAGGGCATGAGCCAGACAACGGCACAACAGGTCGCCGAAGAACTGACCGAACACGACGCTTTGGCCGCTCACCTCGAGGCAGAGCTCGGGATTCGCGAGGTGGATGTGGCAAGTCCGTGGCAGGCCGCCGGCGCATCCGCTCTTGCGTTCTTCATGGGTGCGATTCTGCCGATGTTGGCGATTATGCTGCCGCCGGAGAATGTGCGCGTTCCAATCACCTTTGTCGCAGTACTGGTTGCCCTCGCTGCGACGGGGGCGACGAGTGCGGCGATCGGCGGAAGCCCCTGGGTGAGGCCGACGGTACGGGTGGTTATCGGCGGAGCGCTCGCGCTCGGCGCTACCTTTGCGATCGGATCACTCTTGGGCGTCAGCGGAATCGTCTGAATTTCTCGCGTCTTCGCGGCAGGGCGAATGGGCCGGCTGATACGCCGGGTTCTGTTCACACCCCCGAAAGGATGCTGGACGGCCATCTATCTACGACGTACGTTGCCGCACGCCTCTAGCGGTCTACCCGGAAGCTGGGCGAGCAGCCCGTAACGCTTCCTGTCTGACCTTGCTCCGGACGAGGTTTACCTAGC
>Ga0163144_10030018_pt1 | contig 10414 bp, 9 predicted proteins | sample OliLak19BULKMAT1_FD_123175 | JGI IMG/M metagenome (GOLD analysis project Ga0163144, IMG submission 123175) | Freshwater microbial mat bacterial communities from Lake Vanda, McMurdo Dry Valleys, Antarctica - Oligotrophic Lake LV.19.BULKMAT1 | ecosystem: Environmental > Aquatic > Freshwater > Lake...
GGTGGGCCCACCAGCAGCACGCCGCGTGGCGCCACCGCACCCAGCTTGGCAAAACGGCTGGGGTCGTGGATGAAGGCCTTGACGCGCTGCAGTGCCGCCTTCGCCTCGGCATTGCCGACGACGTCGGCAAAACGTGTCTCGGGGCGCACCGACAGGCGATCCGTCACGGCTCCCATGCCGGTCTGCAACCGCGTGGCCAGCACCAGGACCCCGAGCATGGCGGCGATCAGCAGCACGGGCGCGCCCAGGCTTTGGATCGCCTCCGACCAACGGCGGCTGGCAGGCCGCGGGTCGACATCGATGGCGACGAGGGCGAAGCCGGCCTCGGCGCTCTTGTTGCCGATGCGGTCGAGGTCGGTGCCGGCGCAGCCACCGGCCGTGCAACCGGGAATCAGCGTGCTGCGGCGTTCGCCGCTCTTCAAGGTGTAGAGCACCAAGCCCGGGTGGGCGTTGGCCAACCCCACTGCGGCCACGCTTTGTGTGTTCAGCGCCTGCCGAAAGTCAGAGGCGTTGTGCTGGTGCACCAGCCAGGCGTCCGGGTCTTTCTCGAATTGCAGGGTCTCGACCACCTTGCGTGCGCTGGTCTGCCGTTCGGCCACGACGTTGAGCGTGACCACGCTCGCCACCAGGGTGGCCAGCAGCAGCAGGGCCAGCGCAGCTCGCGAATTGGCGCGCAACCGGTTGACGGTTTTCTTCCATGCGGTCATGAGATGTCCGGACTTTCAACGTGCGGCGATGCGGGCGCAGAGCCCGGCGGTTTCTGCAGCGGCCGATTGCAGTTGGCTCTGCAACTGCGCGCGCAGGTAGGTGACCTCGATCAATGCGTGTGTGAGGCTGACCATCAGGGACAGCTCCCTGCAATCCTGATTGGCAGTGGCAAAGCCAGGGGCTCGTGTCAGCCCGGCAACCGCTGCCGCGAATACGTCGCGCACGACGTCCTCGGCAAGCGGCATGGCGCCGGCATACAGCGGCTGGCAGCCTTCGAGGGCTGCCAACAGGTTCAGGATCTGATGCTTGGACGCGGACACCGACGGCTCCCCAGGCTTGCGGCCCCGGCGCAACTGCCTCCGCGGCCAAGGGACAGAGGGTAGGGCGCGCTGCGGCCAGGCGATTCGCAGAGAAGCGGGCGCGAGCGGTGCTTGTTTGGCGCCTTGTCAGGGCTCAGGCAGCGCCTGGTTCGCAGCCGGCACTGCCAGTTGCCGACGGGGCCGGCGGGCCGACCCCTCAGTTGAAGGTCAGGCTGCCCTTGCGGATCACATCGGCCCAGCGCACGGCCTCGGTGCCCTGCTTCGCAGCCGCTGTCTGGTGATCCTAGGGGCCGCACCCGGCATCGCCGCCATGATGTGGTGGGCTTTCCGGGTCATGGATGCTGAAGACGCGTGTCGTTGAAGTTCTGTCCGATCGTCAGTGGATCAAGCCCTTGCGAGTTCGAGCACCCGCTGCAGGGCGTTGGATCTCGTATATGGACTGACGGCCAGGTGTCGCAAGCCGATGGCAAAGTCATCGATAAGTCTTCCCGAGAGCCGCCTCCGGCGAACTCTTGTCGGCGGCAGCCTCGACGGATGAAGTTCGTGCCGGATGGCCGGCGCGAAGCCGAGCATCAGACGGGCCGATGCTCGGCCAGTGGGTTACATGCTCAGCAGTCGGCGCTCGAACAGAGTTTTAAGGTCGCGGCGTCCATCCGCAATTAGTAGCACCGCCACTTGGTCGCCGTCCACACGGTAGAACACTCGGTAGACCACTCGGTAGGGTTTGAAGAAATCCTGCCGGTAGCGCCGGATGCCCAGAACGAGCAGTTCCGCTGGGTAGGCGCCGCGCCCTGGATGCAATGCAAGCTTCTCGCAGATCTTGAGCAGCTCGTCGAGCACATGCCCGGCCGCGCCCGGGGAGTCGTGCTCGGCGATCCAGCGGACGATGGCGCGAAGATCCTGTTTAGCTCGGTGGGTGATCACCACCCGGTAGGTTGGCGGGTCCGTCAAGGTCAGCGATTGAGCTCGTCGCGCAACTCGGCACGCAAGTCGGCGACAACCTCGTCGATGGGCTGAACTTGGCCGTCATCGACTTCGCGGTCGCCCATTGCCAGACATTTCAGCAGCGCGAGCGTTTCCTGCATCTCCTCGTAAGAGCCGACGTCCTGCAGCACGGCCTTGGCCTCGCCGTTCTGGGTGATGAGCACCGGTTCGCGCTGCTCAGCCAGCATTTTCAGCATCTCGGCGGCGTTGGCCTTGAGGTAGCTGATGGACTTGACCTGGGTGGAGTAGCGCATGGCTGAGAAGTGGAGGGAGGTTGGCAGGATGGAACTGAATATAGTCCGTTAAAGGTTCTGTGTCCATCTCCAAGGTCGGAGCTGCTGGCTTTCAGCCGACCAGCTCAGCACCTCTGTTTGAGCGGCAGCTTCGAGGCGCCGGATCCGGGTACGGTTCGGGCGCGGTTCAGCGCCTTGCGTTTCATGCGGCCACCCTATGGCAAGTTTTCCGACCGGCTGCTGGCCTTCCTGACACGCTGAGCCGTTTGTGGCGATGGGTTGCCGATTGACGACCGCAGCCAGCGCTGGCCTAGGAGGCTGTCGGGCTTTGGGTCGGGCCCGCGTTGATCCTGAATTCGGGCTCACCCTAGGCGCAAACCGCAGCGATACCAGGCGGCATCGCGAGGATTTGCAACGACGGATCAGCCCGAATTTGGGATCAACCCGAAGGGCCGGGGCGCGGACCCGACCCAAAGCCCGACAGCCTTCTAGGCGTGCATGGACGGGCGCGACTCCACGGTGCGCTGACGTTGCGGGGCGGGCGGCATAGGGGCGGACAGCGCTTGCAAAGCACCTCACCATAAATCGGCACTCGAGAGGTTCAGGGACGTGCCCATGGTGAATCGAACTGTTGCTGTTGCTGTTGCTGTTGCTGTTGCTGTTGCACTTGCGCTTGCGCTTTGCTGCGCCACGGCCGTGGCGCAGCGCTTTGAGTGTGCGCCGCTGTCGCCCAGCAGCAGTCGCACGCCCGCTTACGCTTTGCTGGCTGACCCGGATCGTTGCGAAGGCTTCTTCGAACGCAAGGTGTCGCAGCCCTTTCTTGAAATTGTTTCTCTGACCCGTGGGGCCGTGACTGCGGGAACGCCCTTGCAGCTGCGGTTGGATTCGAAATCGGCCGCACGCCTGCTGGTGCAACCGCAGCGATCAGGGCCGTTTTACCGAGTCGATGCGGTCCTGCCTGCAGGCCAAGCGCTGGCCTGGGATGCCGCACCGATGCTCGCTGCTACCGGCTTGCGCCTGGTCGATCTGGGCTTTTTGGGCATCGTGCACGCCGCGGCTGCCAGTGGCGAGCCTGCATTGTTGGCACCGGTGGTGCTGGGTGCCGCAGGCTCCGAGCGCGGCGTCGCGACGGCTGTCGTGCGCGTTTCGGTCGCCGTTTCGTCCGTGGCGTGGCGCAGTTATCGCCTGGGTACGGGAGGCGGCTTGGCCTCCGACTGGGTGACCTTGCCAGCGTCGCAGCTTTTTGCCTGGCAGCGCGTCGCCGTGACGATCCCCTTGCCGGTCGATGGCCGAGGTCTGCAGGTCGATGTGCAGGCAGTCGGGGCCGACGACGGCCAGGCCTTGCCCCTGTTGCGTTTTGCCATAGATGGCGCACGCAATGTCGCCCCATGACGACCGCCTGAACGCGCAGCGCAGCACGCTCACCAACGCGCTGGCCGAGCGCTTGGCCGCAGGCGATGCACCGCTGGCCGAACTGCGCGATCTGCAAGAGCGCATCAAGCTGCTCGACGGGGTCATTGCCGAGCAGGCCACGCGTGACCAGCGCCGCATCACGGTCCTGCTGTGGCCGCTGGCCCTGGTTGGCTTCGTGCTGCTGGTGGCAGCCAGCGTGCCGGTGCCCCGCGTGCCGCTGTCGCTGACACTCAAGGCCTCAGCCGTGCAGCTGGATCTGGCCGAGGCCACGCTTCTGGGCCCACTGGCCGTCAATGCCGACATCCGCGTCGAGGGGTTCAGCACGCTCGAATCGGCCGATCCGATCTTGGTCGATGCGGCCGCGCGCGAGCAAGCCGACAGTGTGAGCGTGCAGGCCGCCGAGATGCGGCTGCGTGCCCTGCGCTTGCCGGCGGGTGCCAGCCTGGGTGTGGAGGCGCGCCGCGATGCCGTGACCTTGCTGGTTGAGAGCGCACGCGCGCCAGTCATTGCCGAGCTTGAAATGCGCGGTACGGCCACATTGCGGGTGGGTGATGGCGCACTGCATCTGGCCCGCGACTACCCCCGCAGCGAATGGATGCGGCTGGTGGCGGGCGACGCCGCAAAGCCCGCGCAGGCACCACCGCTGGTGTCGCTGACCCTTGCTCGTCGCCATGGCGAAAACGTGCCCTTGCAGATCAGCGCGCTGAAGCCGACCCGGCTGCGCTTCCTTGAGCGCCGCGAAGGCGCCGTGGGTGAGGGCAGTGCGCTGGCGTCCAGCCTGCTCGGCGGCACGCTCACCTTGCCCGCCACGGGCCAGACGCTGGCCCTGGCTGCGGGTGATGGGCTTGCGCTCGACGGCCTGCGGCCGGAGCGCTTCGAGATCGTCGCGGGCACACCCCTGCTGATCGAGTTGAGCGGCTCGGCCAGTGGGCTGCGTCAGCGTGTGGGCGAGTTCGAGCGCTCGCTCAAGCCAAGCTGGCTCGAGTACGTGTCGCGCCACCATCTGACGCAACTACTGTGGGGCTCGGCCGCAGTGTTGTGGGGCGCGCTTGCTTGGGTGCGCAGACAGATCGGGGTCTTCAAGTCATGAGCCTCGCACGCGTTTCGCAAAGCATCGCCGTACTTGCATCCGCACTGGCGCTGGCGCTGGCGCTGGCACTGGCACTGCCCGCCTGCGCTGCGGACGACGACACCCGCTTTCTCAGCGGCCCCGAGCTGGGCCTGCTGCTGCAACGCAATGTGGTGCGCGTGCGCGCGCTCGATCTCAACGAGCAAGGCTTTGGCCTGGTGGTCGCCGCGTCATCACGCCATGTACTGATCGCCACCGCGCGCCATGTCGTGCTGCCCGGTGCGAGCACCGAGTCGGCCGACCTCGATCCGCGCAAGCGTCGCATCGACATCGCCTTTTGCGCTGGTGACGACAGCGGCGTGGGCCCCCGCGCCGCCGAGCTGGAAACCCGCTTCGACGCGGCCGATAAGGACATCGCGCTGTTGCGCGTGCTGCGCCCGGCAGGCTACGCACCGGAGCCGCGCGCGCTGGCATCCGAGGCCAGTCTTGCGGCGCGCCAGGAGACCTGGCTGCTCGGCCAGGATCAGCAGTGCGGCGTCGTGCCCCGCAGCGGCGCGGTGGCCGCCCTGGCCAACGCGCAGGGGCAGTTGCGGATCGAGTTCCCCGGCGTGCGCGGTGGCGCGTCGGGCGGCCCGGCGATGAGCGGCTACGGCGTGCTGGGTCTGGTCACCAGCGCTGACGACCAGACCTTCACCGTGCAGAGCGTGGCCAGCCTGGCCGCACGGCTGCGCGCCTTTGACCCAAGTGCATGGGCGCTGGCTGACGCCCGCAATATCCCGCCCGGTGATCCGCGCGCCGCGCAAGTCGATCTGGCCGAAACGCTCAACAAATACCTGTTCGCGGCCCACGACCTGCAAGGCCTGCTGCTGCAGTCCAAGATCGACCGGCAGAACTACTTCACCTTTGCCCAAACGTACAGCGCGGTGGTGCGCGACCGTTATGCCCTGGCCAGCGAACGCCACGATGGCAGCCTGAGCCGCTATTGGCCCGCCCCGGTGCTGCCGCAATGGCAGGCGCTGCGCCTGCGGCTGTGGGCCGTGCACGAATCGTTTCTGGCCTTGAACAACGGCGATTCGAAATTCATCTTCGAGAACGGCCGCGCCCCCGCCGCCGTGCAGCAGCGCATGCAGGCGCTGGCCCCCGACCTGGCGCAGCTTCGCGCCAGCATCGCGGAATTCCTCCGCGCCCTTGCTGAAAGGACTCCCCCATGACAACCCGTCAATTCAAATCATCGGCCATGCGTCGGCACCTGCTGCTGGGCACTGCGGCCGCGTGGGTGCTGTCACCCGTGGCATTGTTGTCGGGCTGCGGCGGTGCCGAAGCCATCTTCATCCCCTTCATCAGCTTCACCTTCGACGGCACCGGGCCAGGTGGCCAAACGATCAGCTTCACCTTCTTCACTGACAACCCGACGGGCTGTGCCGCCAGCGGTCGTTTTACGGCGTCTTCGAAGGTGGATTTCAACGGTGGCGCTGCTTTTCTCACCGGCACGTTTAACGGGCGACGCATGGACATCAGCTTTGCGGCACCGCCCGCCGGCCTGGCCGCCGCCTACACCGGCGAATTCATCGACGATGCCACCGTCAGGATGACGCCGGTGGGCGGTGGCACTGCCTTCAACGTGACGCGTTCGCTGCCGCGTCTGCCCAGCTGCCCGGCGTCAGGCTGAAACACATCGTTCCCGTTCTGGCGGCCCCGATGCGGGAGTGGAGCGCGAGGCTCGGCACGGCATTGCCCTGGTGAATCGCTGAATCGGGCTGGCGGGCAGTCGCCCGGCTGTGGCGGCGGCGTTGCCAACATTGGCGGCAGTCGCCAATCTGGCGCACGACCGACACATCGCTGCGCTGCCAATCGGTCGCTCGGTCTGCATTGCCGTGAGATGCACGGTGCCGGGTGCTGGGCAGCGCCGATCAGTGCGCTCATGGCAAGCCACTTCCCGCAGACAGACGCGCGCATTGATGGAACGCTGCAGTTGCTGCGCGGGATCACGGTCATGAATTCCGAGGACCTGCTCGCCAACAACGTCGCCCTCAGTGGCGAAGTCAGCGGCGGGTTGGGTGGCGAATTGCAGCGCGCGCAGGAGTCCTTGAAGATCGCGCTGCTGACCATCGACAAGCTCAAGCTCGAACTGGCGTACCTGCGGCGCATGAAGTACGGCCGCTCCAGCGAGCAACTCGAACACGCGCAACTCGAATTGGTGGGCGGTATGGCGCCGGCATACAGCGGCTGGCAGCTTTCGAGGGCTTCCAACAGGTTCAGGATCTGATGCTTGGAGGCGGACACGGGCGGCTCCCCAGGCTTGCGGCCCCGGGGCAACTGCCTCCGCGGCCAAGGGACAGTGGGTAGGGCGCGCTGCGGCCAGGCGATCCGCAGAGAAGCGGCGCCTAGGGTGCCAGTTCGGCGCCGAGTCGGGGTCGGCCGCACCATTTTCTGGTTGCGCTGACTGCGCTGACTGCGCTGATTGCGCAGGCTGCGCTGGTTGGGCAGCGTGCGCGTGCAGAGCCGCGCGCATGCTTGATTCATGTCAAACGCGGCCGAGGGAAAGGGCCTAGATTGCAGGTCCGCACCCTCATCCAAACCGACGTCGACGGCGCGACAGTGAAGCTGAGCGACGATGTACTCGTGGCAAGAGCGCCAGCGGCGACAAGGCATTGGCGTGCGCTCCCGCTCAGCCTGACGACCGGAGAAACCGTGTTCGAGCCGAGCATCACGACCGTCCTGACCGTCGTCGCGGATCCAGCGGCGCGCAGTGAGCTTTCGACCGCACTGCGCCGGGCCGGATTCGGAGTTGCCGAGGCCTGCAGCAGCACCGAGGCATTGCGACTCGTCGAGCTCATTCCGGCCCTCATCATCCTGGACCACCCCGCGGGCATGACGGTTGCCGAGATTCCTCGGCTGAGGGACCTGGCTGGCGCTTCCTCCATTCCTGTCCTGCAGCTGAATGCGTCGGCTGATCATCCGGCAACAGGGGCAAATCTCCAATTGACCGAGGCTGCCGGCGCGGACCTGGTCGTCGCGAGCGCCCGCGTGCTGCTCCGCGCGGCCCGGGTCGAACGCTTTTTCCGCGAGTTTCTTGAAGCCGCGCCGGACGCCATGGTGCTGACCAACGCCACCGGTGTCATCGTTGAGCTCAACGCAAAGGTCGAGGCTCTCTTCGGCTATGGACGTGAAGAGTTGCTGGGCAGGACCATCGACGCGCTGCTGCCCGAACGGTTCCGCACACAGCATCAAAAGCACTACCAAGCCTACTTCGGCGCGCCTCGCTCGCGCCGAATGGGCAACGGGCTCGAGTTGTACGGACAACACAAAAACGGCCAGGAGTTTCCGGTTGATGTCTCCCTCAGCCCCTTGGCAAGCGAATCCGGCAATCTGGTGACAGCGGCTGTACGCGACATGACGCAGCAACGCCGGCTCGAGTCCGAGTTGCGGCAGCGAACCCGCGAACTCGAGGAGGCAGATCATCACAAGGATCTGTTCCTCTTGACGCTCGCGCACGAACTGCGTTCGCCCCTGGCCGCCCTCGTCCACGTCGGCCCGCTGCTTCGGCTGGCCGGGACGAACCAGACGTGCCTGAAGGCGGCCGCAGTCGTCGAGCGCCAGACCGCCCACATGAGCCGCCTGATCGAGGATCTCGTCGACATCTCGCTTGTGCGCAGTGGCAAAGCGGTGCTTCATCGCCAGCCGACAGATTTGAAAGCGGTCGTGGCCAGTGCCGTGGAGCTCATCCGTCCGATCATGGTGACGCGCGCACAATTCTTCGAACAGAGCCTGACGCGCGAGCCGGTCTGGATCGATGGCGACGAGACCCGACTGACACAGGTCGTCGCCAACCTCCTGACCAACGCGGCGCGTTACACCCCGCAGGCAGGCCGCATCGGTGTGGCCCTGCTGACGGAAGGCGCCGTGGCGGTCCTGCGAATCCATGACAACGGCATCGGCCTGGCGGCGAACATGTTGACTCGGGTGTTCGACCTCTTCACCCAAGTCAAAGACACGTCCACTGCAGCCGCAGGTGGCCTCGGAATCGGACTGAATCTGGTGCGCCGGCTGGTCGAGATGCACGGTGGCACGGTCATCGCCCAGAGCGACGGCCTTGGAAAGGGAAGCGAATTTATCGTTCGCATTCCTGTGCTGACAGCGATCACTGGTCCCCACGAACTGGATGGTGCTTTGACTGCGCAAGGACCAACTGGCGGGGAAAAAGGAGAAGTGGCCGCGACGGTCCCACGGCGGGCTCGTCTGCGGCCCGCAGAACCAGGGCGCGCTGGGCGGCCTCCGGGCGCAACGAGCACCCCGGGCCTGGGTTGCTGGGCCGGCGGGACGGAAACCGTTGAGGGTGCTGCGCCTGTCGACTCCGCAGAACCGAAGCTGCCGTGTCAGTCGAAGCGGTTGGTCGGCTGGTCCGCGTGGCCCACATTCAGCACGGCGATCATGCTCATCAGGGCCTGCGGGTCCACCGGCTTGACCATGTGGTGATCAAACCCGGCTTCGTGCGAGCGGCGGCGGTCTTCGTCCTGCCCCCACCCCGTCACGGCGATCATCACCACGCCACTGCCCTTGGGCTGCTCACGGATGAGGCGGCAGGCTTCATAACCGTTCAGTCTGGGCAAGCCGATGTCGAGCAGGATCACGTCGGGCCGGTACTCGCCGGCCAGGTCCACCCCTTGCTGCCCGTCGTAGGCCGTGCGCGTGTCGTGGCCCATCATCTTCAACATCTCGGACAAGCTGTCTGCCGCGTCCCGGTTGTCGTCCACGACCAGGATGCGCAGCAGCGACTTCGTGACTGCTGGCGCGTCATCGACGTCCGGCGCCTGCACGGCCGACCCCTCGCTCACGACCGGCAGTCGCACGATGAACTCGCTGCCCGTTCCCGGCCCGTCGCTGTGTGCGTGGATGCTGCCGCCGTGCAGTGCCACCAGACGTTTCACCAGCGTCAGCCCGATGCCCAAGCCACCCTGGGACTTCTCCAACGACGCATCGAGCTGCGTGAACATCTCGAAGACTTCGAGCAACTGGGTGGCGGCGATGCCGATGCCGGTGTCCTTCACCGTCACCACCACGTCGCTGCCTTGACGTTCGACTGTCAGTCGGATGTGCCCGCCCCGGTTGCCGTACTTGGCAGCATTGCTCAGCAGGTTCGCGAAGACCTGTACCAGCCGTGCCATGTCGCCATCGACAACAAGCGTGTCATCGGGGATCGTGACGATAAGTTCCTGGCCCATCTCGTCGATCAACGCGTGGGTGGTTTCCACGGCTCTGTTCAGGACCGTCGCCAAGAGCAGGCGCTCCTTGTGCAGTTTGAGCTTGCCCAGACTGATGCGGCTCACTTCCATCAAGTCATCGATCAAGCGCACCATCTGCGTCAGTTGGCGTTCCATCATGGAGCGGGCTTTTTCGATCGCCGCCGACTGCCCACCCGCCAGCTTCATCAGTTGCAGGCCGTTGCGGATCGGGGCCAGCGGGTTGCGCAGTTCGTGGGCCAAGGTCGCCAGGAACTCGTCCTTGCGGCGGTCGGTCTCGGACAAGTCGGCGGCCAACTGTCGCAACTGAATCTCCGCTGTCTTCCGATCTGTCACATCCAGGTTCGTCCCCACCACCCACTCGGTTTCGCCCTGCGCGTTCGCCCGCACGGTTTCGACACTTTCGATGTGGCGCACTGCGCCGTCGTCGCGTCGGTGGATGCGGAA
>Ga0163144_10030019_pt1 | contig 10414 bp, 6 predicted proteins | sample OliLak19BULKMAT1_FD_123175 | JGI IMG/M metagenome (GOLD analysis project Ga0163144, IMG submission 123175) | Freshwater microbial mat bacterial communities from Lake Vanda, McMurdo Dry Valleys, Antarctica - Oligotrophic Lake LV.19.BULKMAT1 | ecosystem: Environmental > Aquatic > Freshwater > Lake...
CCAGAAATTTCAGCACTGAAGTAGCGTCGATGTCGGGCATCACCAGAGCGGCCGGTTCCTTGCCGGTCGTTTTCCGGAGGAACTCAAACAAGGCTATTTTTGCCCAACGCATCGAAAAGGTAAAATTAGCGCGATCTCGGGGATGATCCGTGACGCTCAGCGCTCCTGGGCAGGGGTTATCTTTCGCTGTTGTGCCAGATAGCTAAAGAATATCCGTCTCCCAACGCCAACCACCTTGCAGACTTACGGTGGCTGACCATGGGAGAATCGCGGCAGTTCCAAAAGAACTATATTTAGGTGAGGTTTCACAATGGCTCCTCCGGAATCATCCAATCGGCGTTCCTGGCCACTCGACGTGATGGGCTCGAAATATCTAGCGGTTCGAGCGAGCGATCTCAGAGAGAACGAAGCCGCGTTCACGGCGCATGCGGCACTGCAGGTGATCGAACGGGCCATCCACCATCCCACCAACCCGCGGCAGCTCTCCGATTTAGGGCAAGCACTGACCCGGAGCGGTCTGCGAAGCGTGAGTACCCCGAACTGGAATGCGGTGCTCAGTGCGTTCCGTTCCGGCGAGATGGTGTTGCTGAAGCGGAGTGTCCCGGTTCCTTCGACGCGCGCAACGAGAGAAGAGAGCGTCGAGGCGCAGTTGAAAAGCGCCAAGCTGGTGAAGACGTGGGTGGAGATGGAAGTTGTCGACATGGAGGGCAACCCGGTGCAAGGGAAACGCTTTCTATGCGCGTTGCCCGACGGGTCAGTACAAGAAGGGGTACTGGACCGAACCGGAAGGGTTCGTTTTGACGGCATCGATCCGGGGAACTGCTCCTTCATGTTGGCCGACCAGGACCGCGAATCGTGGGAACGGGTTTCGTAGCCGACGGCCTGGCGGAATGGAGCTCTCATGCCCCAAGTGACTGGACTATACTAAACAGCGAGTAAGGTGCGATGCCAGTTCATATTGTTCAGCAGGGCGAATGTCTCAATGTCATAGCGGACATTTACGGGTTCTTCTGGGAGACGCTCTGGAACCACGAAAATAATCGAACGTTGAAGTCGGTCCGCCGCGATCCGGGCGTATTGATGGCGGGAGATCAGGTTTTCATACCGGAGAAAAGGACGAAAGAGGAACTGTGTCCGACGACGCGGCGGCACGTGTTCAAGATTCTCGGCATTCCCTGCAAATTGAATCTGTGTCTGCTCGATGACGACGGCCAGCCGCGCTCCGGTCTGCAGTATACGCTGGCGATTGACGTTGCCCGCAAAGCCGGAGTCGTTCCCCCGGACGGCAAGATTTCTGAGAACATTTCGCCGCGCGCGCGGCGCGCCGAGCTTGTCGTGAAGCTGGCTGACGGCGGCGAAGAGAAATACGTCCTGAATCTCGCGCATCTGAACCCCGTTGAATACCCGAGCGGCGCTCAGGCCCGGCTCAAGAACCTTGGGTACTACAAAGGTACATTGACCGGCGAACTGGACGACGACACGGAACTGGCGCTGCGGAAATTTCAAAAGAAGTCCGGACTCGCGGTGAACGGACAGTTGGACGCCACTACCCAGGCCGCCCTGCTACAGGCGCACGGATGTTAACGCGAATGAAAAGGGCACCCAATGAACCCTCCCGCTAATCCGGCCAATCCTGGGGCCGCGGCCATTCAAGGTTTCGGCGCCCCCGGTGTCAACAATCTGGCGCCGCCGATTCCGGTGATTCATCTTCGGCTGGCGTTTGTCGACCCCGAGGGTGTCGTCCGCAGTTTTCCAGCCGGTGTCCCGGTCACGGTCCTCTATGGTATAGAGCTCTCGGCTCCTGGCGCCGGACAGGCGAACTATACGACGGCCGCCAATGGGCTGCTGGAATTCCCCGCGTGGCTGGCCACGCCTTGCCGAACCTGCACACTCCGGTTCCGCTGGGTGAACCAGATTCCGTATTTGCTCTACGAGCCGAACGCCACACCGCCTGCCGCGGCTTCGAACCGCTACATCACCGTTGCCACCGGGGCGGCCGATCCTCCTTTTCTATCTGTTCCGGCAGCCTCTCCTCCACCCTCGCCCCCCGGATCGGAGCGCGGTTTCAGCCTGCCCCCCAGTTGGGACATGATCGAAGCCGACTGGTACGACCGTGGAGGCGGTGCCCGGCCGTTTGCGCTCAAAGGCGCCTTTACCGGCAACGGCACCTATACTCCCGCCAACGGACGCATCTCTCAAACAGCCACCCCCGCCGCCGACATCGGTACGACCGCGGCGCCCATCGATTTCGTTCTCGACCCGCACTGGCTCATCTTCCGCTTCGAGTTTTTCGACCGGTATTACGGCAATGCCGCCCTTAACACCCCGCCAACTGCCGGACACGGCCGCCGCATCAGCACGCCGCCGCTTTGGCTCGAAGGGTTTCGCAACAACGTCGCCGCGACACCCGCCCAAGCCGACACCGTCAGTAACTGGACCATTGGCGCTGACCCCCTCGACGCGCTGCAGTGCCTGCCCTTTGTTCTCTCTAAAACCAACGCCGCCGTCGCTCTCCCCGCTCCTACAGGCGCTGCTCTCGGCGTCCGCTTCCGCACCCACCAAACTCGCCGTACGTTCATCTATTCCCGGTCCGATACGGTCAGGGAACTTCAGCATCTGGATAATTCGCCGCCGGGCAATCCCGTACCCGGGCCGGACCGCCTTCGCTATTACGACCTCCCGCGCATCTGGAAGTCGAAGAATTACTACACACGGAATGTCCCAGCCTCCCCGCCCGCCGACGGTAAACACTTCCAGGTCCTCACGTCCGCCGAAATTCTGGCGGCCGAGTTCAAGGTAATCAACACCGCCGCCGCCCGCTCTCTTAATTTCTCGCTCGACGACATCGTTCTTACCAACGCCGCGCTGACTCAGCTTCCGCTCGCCGCGCTCCCCGTCGCCGTCGGCGCCATTGGAGAGCGTGTCACGATCTTCCATCACAAATTCGGCAACCGCCCTTATCATGCGAACGGCATCCCGGTCGGTGCCTGGGCCAATCTGTCCAACGAAGGCGTTCACAAAGCTGGAGTCACGGTGAACTCGGCCGGCTATCCCTATAGCGACATCAGCATGCCGGTCCGCTATTACATAACGGACTATCCCAACTGGACCCGCCTTGTCCTCGCCCAGGGCAACGCTTACGACACGTTTAACGATCGTACGCCCGATGTCGCCGCCAACGATGTCGTCGGCACCCGCGCCGCTGTCCGCTGGGTGGACGCCACAACCGCTCCCAATGGCATCGCTCCCACCGGGTCCGGCGCCAGCACCGGCGTCCTCGCCCCGCGCCCTGGCCCCACACAACAGCCCTATTTCACCATTCAGCCGTATCACGAACAGCGCTTTATCATCACTTACGGCGGGCACAACCCCCAGGCCGCTCCCGTCTATCACAATGAATGGAATGCGGCCTGGGCTACCACCGCGATGGGAATCGGCCGCTACGATTCCATTCTGCTCCGCTGCGCCGACTACGAGGGAGCGGACGAAGTCTCGACCGTCGTTCGCTATCTCCGCCTAACTCTCGATTTCGTTAATCCGTCGAATGACAATGCCACGCCTTCCGTCGCCCAGCCCAACCCCCTCGGCGGCCCTCCCGCCCCCGCCCCGCCTGTCACCCAAATGGTCTGGGCTCAGACATTGATCGATAACTGTTTGGCCCGCTGGAATGGGCATGACGCCCAGAATGACGCGCGCATTTGGGCGGCGCCTCAGCCGGCTGTGGCCCCGGCCACCGTGCCTTCTCTCAAAGCGCAGGTGGTGACGATCTTTCACTACCTCCCCATCGCCTGGAGCCACTCCAATGTCCGCTGCGCTCACTGGAACTGCACCTCATTCATGAACGCCGGCAGCGGCGACGGCCAGATCCGTTCCAACGCCGCCATTCACGATGCGGGCGGCGGCGGCAACGACATCTGGGGCCGGCCCCGAACCAGTCGCGGCTTGGCCGCGGCGCATGAGTTCGGGCACGGACTCGGCCTTCCCGACGAGTATGACAACAACCCCAATCACAGCTTATTTGCCCGGGCCCTCAACGTTCTCGGGAGTCCGTATAACCTGGAGACCCGGGGCCTCATGATGTTTAACTGGTTCGTTAGGGCCCGCCATGTTTGGGTGGCGGCGGAATGGCTCCGTCGTCTGAACGGTCTCACGGCCGTCAATTTCACGCTGTCTCATAACGACAGCACCGCCCCGGGCGCCCCCCGCGAGACGAATTACTTCATCCCCCACTACCCTGACCCTCGCGCCGCCGCCAATCCAACCCGCAACTTCGTCTCCTGGCCAATCAGTTTCAATCTCGGCCTGCGCACCGCTCCCGACACTACTTTTTTCGATTCCGTTCTGTACATCCTCGGTGACGACAAGTACTCCTCCGTCGTCCTCCCGGCGCTTGCCCCTACCGGCGCCCGCATTGACGGTGTGCTGATGGTTCAACTTCGCCTCCGCTTCGACTTCACGGGCATTGCCGCGGCCCCGGCGGCCACTCGTGACGCCATCTATACCGCCGTCACAGCAGCCATCGAGCCCAACCTGAATTTCACCCGGTTCGCCCGGTTCTTTCCATCCAATGTCTCGCCGCCGGCGGGTCCTTCTTTCAATAACTGTCTCCTTCATTTCCGCGCCTGCTTCAACACTATCGGTTTGGCCACCGCCGCCAACAACAGTCCCGCCGCGAACAACGCCGGCGCGCCCCATCACCTGCGCGTCGTTCTCCGGCTAGCCCCGGCCGCCCCGCCGCTGGCCGCTCCCACGCAAGTATCGTTCGCCAACAACGCTCCGCCCGCCGCCAAGGTCCTTACAATCAACCTTCCCAATGCGTACCTCACCGTCGGCTATGCCAATTTCGCGGCCGATAACGCCGCCATCGCTAACCTCGTCTGGCAAAACGCCTGCACGGCCCTGGGCCTCTCCAGCGTCAATGCTCCCGCCGCGGGCAGCTTCCAGACGCCTGCCTCGTACGTCAACATCGTTCGGACGGTAATGGATGCTGGTGCTCCCAACCCGATCGTCACTTAGCTTCGCGCTGGCCGCCGGCCTGCTCCTCTGCTGCGCCGGTGACCCCACGCGCGCCCAGAAGGCTTCCGCGGGCCGGCCGAAGGCTCCGGTCAAGAAAAAAAGGAACGTCAAAATGTCCACTCCTCTCTCCCGGTACCGCGATGAAGTCCGTGTCGCCCTTCCACCGGAAACGCCTATCACTCCGGCCCCCAAACCGGTGATTGCCCCGCGGGCCACCGCCGAACCCGGCAACGTCGTCATGCAGTTTGTCAACGCCGCGCGCAACTCCCGATCCGGCGTCAACGCCCCGTCGGATCCGCTGACGATTCGCTGGCGCGCCGCGCTCTCGGCATTCAACCAGCCCCCACTGGTGCTGCTGGCCGCGGCCGACCGTATCGTCGCTTACGGCGAACTCAGTTGGCAACTCTTTCAGGCCGACGGCGCTTCGCCGGCGCACGCGGCCATTGGCATGGGCGCGGTCACACTCGATCCCGATTGGAATCTCTTCTACTTCCCGGATAAATTCGGCCGCGTCGCGGCGAATCAGCTCTCCGACGGGGCGCCCGCTTTTTCGCTTCTGCCGCGCCAGACCAAAGGTTTCGCCCGCCGCCTTCTCACTCGCTTTGAAAACTCGCTGCTCGCCGTGAGTTATGAGGTGGCCATCGACGCGCACGCGGCCGACCCGGAGTACTCGATTGCGGAAAGCTTCGATCTTATTGGTCCCGAAAACCGCAAGTCCTGGCTTGACGCTGGCGGCCCGGCCGTTGTCCAAGACGCTGTGTCGAAATCCGCTGTTATGCTCCCCGCCATGCGTAAGGACTCGCTGGTTCTCGCGCTCGACAACGTCATCTACACGCTCGACCCGCGTCTGGAAGTCCGTTCCGTCCTAACGGGCGAGTTCCAGCCGCTTGCATTCAGTCTTGATGAAGCCCGCCGCATCTACCTGCTGCTTGGCGACCGGGGAAAGATGTATCTGTGGAGGATCAGCCCCGCCGGCGAACGACTCTACTCGCTTGCCCTTCCCCCGGGCTTCGATGTTGTCGCCTCCCCGCCTATCGTTGGTTACGATCACACCGTCTACCTGGTCAGCGGGCGCTTCATCCTAAGCGTGGCAGAGGACGGTAAATTGAACTGGTCCCGCGAAGCATCGACAGGGATCGCGGGAGCGGTCGTTACCCCCGACAACCGATTGATTGTCTCCGAGGGCGCCAACGTCGTCTCCTGGAACGCGAAGGGCGAGCGGACCCTGCTTCATGCGTTTCCCGAGCCGTTGGTCACCGCGCCAGTCCTGACGAAGGAAGGCGACTTGCTTGTCGCCAGCCGGACCACGCTTTACTGCGCTTCCCGTTGAGGGTCCGTACCTTTCCTGACAATCAGGCCTAGGGAGGTTGCGACAAACCCGGCGGTCCATAGTTTTAAATGATTCCCCTGGAAGGGTGGCCCGTCGATATGGTGATCGACAGGCAAGCCGCCGTTGTTCAAATTCAGAACGATTTCGTGGCCCGCCGCCAGCAACTGCTCGCTCAGTGCGAGAACATCGCGCCGGCGGTATAGGACGGTTCCGCCTGACGCAAGCGTCTCGTCGTCGCTCGATATGTTGAACTCCGTGGTATGCACCGCGAGTCCTCCCGGGCGCAGGCACTCCAGGCTGCGCCACAGGAATTGGATGCCCTGATCTAGCGTGCCCAGATGTTCCAGCGCGCACGAGGACCAGACAAAATCGAACATCCCCAAGTCTCCCGGCAGCGCATTCATGTCTACTGGCCGATAGCGCACGCGCTGCGCAAACAACTCAGAATCACAGAGCCCGCGCGCGTTCAGGCGCGCCCCGGCGCCGGCGTGCTGGCGGCTCTCGCCCCAAACAGCGGCCGTCCCTGAATCCTCCGGCGCATCCGTCGCTAGAACTTGACAGCCGCGTGCCGCGAATATGGCACTGAGCGGTTCCTGGCCCACGCCAAATCCTAGTCCCCGCGCGCCATCGGTCAACATTCCGGCTTCCGCCAATGCCTCCAAGATATAGCAGAATTCCCACTGTTTCCGGTGATAGCGCGGCGGCTCTCCCATCGCCTGGCACCAACGCCGGTAGGCCAGCGAGTCCACCTGACCCTGCGTGCAAAGCTGGCTTACGGGGTGTTCGAGCGCCGGCTCAGGGTGCGTAAACATAAAGCTCCCACGGGATTCCCACCCGTTTGGCTTCCTCCTGCCATTCCCGTTCGAGCGTCCGGTGCAAGAAGTCCTGTTTCCATCCGGCCTGCAAGAAGAGATCGCGCCACCACGCTCGGCCGCGCCGCGTGATCCGGTATTGGTCTTGGCGGCCGGTGCCCTCCGGTTCCAGCGCCGCCACCGCGCAGCCGATGGTTTCATGCCGCGCCCGCGTTAAGAATTCCCGTGCCTGATCCGCACTCAGATGGTCCAACACGTCCATCAGCAACAGCACATCGAACGGGTGCCGCCAGCGGAAGTCGTCGACCCCCGCCTGTTCAACGCACTCCCGCGCCCCGTCCACGGCATGCTGTATGGCGCATCGCGATGGATCGAATCCCCAGCACTCCCGTCCGGCGCGCCGGAGCGCTCGCACCAGGAAACCCTTTCCGCAGCCGGCGTCGAGGAACGACTCGCCGGCCGGAAAACGGTTCCGCAGGAAGGCGCCGAGGGACTCATAAAACCCGCCCAGCACATGCCAGTGATGGCCGTCGCCCCATCCGCCCGTGCCACCACTCGCGAAGTACGTTTCGTCATACTCTGCTTTCCGCGGAACCGCGCCGTCGCCGGGCACTAAAGACTGGACGCGAGCAAACACTTCTCCGGCGGTGAGTGTTTTCAAACACCGCAAGCTGTGTTCACAATCGTGCCGCGCGGGCTGCAAGCGGCAAGCCGGTTCGCATGGCAGTTGCTTGGTAATGGGAAACAGGTTCGGAAAGGGCATCGCCTCGCGTGCTGGCGACGTAATGCCGAAGATCCCGAATGTCGGGATCCCCATCACCGCGCCCAGATGCATCAGTCCGCTGTCATTGCAAACCAGCGCCCGGCACTGCGTCAGCAGCGCCGCCGTATCCTTCAAGCTCAGTTGCCCGACGTAGTTTCGCGCCTGCGCGGGCCACGCAAAGGTAGTCCCAAAATAGGTGTCGTCGTTCCGCAAGTCTTCGGGCGTGCCGATGATCGCCACTGACGGAAACAGCTTGGCGAGGTCCTCAAACCCATGCCATTTTTTCCAATACCAGCCCGGCTTGCAGCCCGGGTGTAATGCCACCGTGCCTGGCGGCAGATGGAATTGGCGTTGGGACGACATTGCGATCGGCCCTGGAAGGGCGCCAGTCCATCCCGCTTCGCCCGCGAGCCGCTCCACCGCATACGCCACCCCGCGATTGATCCATTCCTCAGGGTGAATGTGCAGTGTACGCCGCGCCGCCACCGGAAACTGGCCGGCGTGAGTCCACGGCGGATGCAGTGCGATGGCATATTCGCGAGCGCTCAATCCGGCCAAATCCCCGCCGCCGTGGCCCGCCCAGGGGCTCGACCGGTGGAAGAGGGTTCTGATCTCCGGCGCTCCCTCCAGCAGGGAGACGACCTCGGGATAGTCAGTCTCCACCACGACATCGACGTCATATCCCAGGCTATCCATTACGCGGATAAGCGGCGTCACGCGCAGGATGTCGCCGATCCCGGCTCCGAGCGAGACGAGGGCCGGTTCGCGCCCGGACCAGGGCAGCCGCGACGAACGACTCGACAGCATCCCCGCGCGCCCAGTGAGCAGGTTTGCCAGTTCGTTCCAGGCCTCCCCGGCGACGTCCCGCACCTGTCCCACGGGGATGCTGGCCCATCGGGAATCGCTGGTGGATTTTGGACTCGTGTTTCCCGGATGAATGGTCGCGATATAGAAGGTGTTGTCAGCCATCATCGAAATGGTCTTCTTGACGGCGCTCCAGACGAATCCATTGTCCTCGCCAACAGAATCGTCGCCGAACGGGTTCCGCTCCCAGAGCGACCGCCGGTAGCAGAACGTCCCGCCGCAGACCCAGGGCCGATCGTTCGGGGGATAGGTATAAAGCCACGCCTGCTCGCGGCCGGGGCCGGCGAAGTAGACGCGGCCCAATCCGCTCATATCGGCGCCCGTTCGAAGCAGATGCTCCACCTGGTGCGCGATCCGCCAGGGGGCGCTATAGTCGTCGTCATCCCAATGGACGATAACGTCGCCCAACGCGTATTCACAGGCCAGATTCCGTTTGGCGCCGACGCTGCGCCGGCCCGATAAGCGGAAGTACCGGATCGTTGGATCGTCCGGAATCAGATCCCCTACCGGGTCCTCGCCGTCGTCGAGAATCACCAATTCTCGGTACGGATAGTCCTGCGCCTGAAACAGCTGAATGGCGTGGGGGACAAAGGCGCGGCGGTTCGCGGTCGGCATGATGCAACTCACCAGGGGCTGGCCGATCTTCCGTTTGCGGGTTCGGGCTGCTGCGGGCGGCGCCGGGTGTCGTCTCCGTACGAATCGGGAATAGAACTTCTTGTCTGCAGCCGGGAGGACCGGCTCGGCCACAGGCCGCCCCAAGCCATCCCCGTCGCGCACGAGCCCAATCCACATTCCCTCATTCCCCAAAATGCTCCGCCGCGATCCATTGGCTAACAGCCTGCCGGTGACCTCCTCAAACGACAACTGCCCGCGCTCCCGCTCCCAAGCCGACGCCCGCACTACCACCGTCCGGGACTCCACACGGTTCCCAGTCGCCAGAAATCGCCAACTCCGCAAGTCCAGCCACAGCGCGCCACTCAACGCGGAGATGTCCGCGTCCCCGTTTAGCAGGGGCGCCGATTGATAGCCGAGCCGATGCGGATCGTTCCAGGCCTCGTCGTCCCATAGAGCTAACAACTCGCCCCTTGCCTGTTCCAGCCCATAGTTCAACCGTTCGGCCGCGCTTAGACCGGACGGGAGGCGGAAATAGCGAACGTTTGCCCCTTCGGGGATTTTCGTCGCACCGGCCGCGCCGTCGTCAATGACGATCAATTCCCGACGCCGATAACTCTGGCGCCGAAACAGGCCCACCGCATGCGCAAGGAACTCGGGCCGATCTCTTGTCACCATTACACAGCTAATGAGCGGGATGTCCGCTTCTCCCGTCGGCGTCTTGCGGCGTGCCTTCCCGTCTCCTGGACTTCGCATCGGCACTCGCCATTGTAACCGACACCGAATGCACTGCTCAGAAAGCCTTATGGGAGCTGGACAATATTTGCCGCACGTTGTACATCCTCGAATTCATCGACGACTTTGAATTAAGGCAAGGCGTGCAAAAAGCTCTGGACCGTGGTGAAGCCTATCACCGGCTTCGACGGGCGGTGGCTTTCGTCAATGGCGGGAAATTTAGAGTAAAAACTGAAGCCGAACAGCAGCTATGGAACGAATGCTCACGGCTCATTACCAACG
>Ga0163144_10030020_pt1 | contig 10414 bp, 10 predicted proteins | sample OliLak19BULKMAT1_FD_123175 | JGI IMG/M metagenome (GOLD analysis project Ga0163144, IMG submission 123175) | Freshwater microbial mat bacterial communities from Lake Vanda, McMurdo Dry Valleys, Antarctica - Oligotrophic Lake LV.19.BULKMAT1 | ecosystem: Environmental > Aquatic > Freshwater >...
AGCAGTGCCAGGAGACCATCCGCACCGCCCTCGCCATGGGCATGGACCGCGGCATCCACGTCCTGACCGACAAGGAGTTGCAGCCGCTGGCGGTCGCCAAGCTGCTGAAGGCCATCGTCGACAAGGAGAAGCCGGACCTGGTGCTGCTCGGCAAGCAGGCGATTGACGACGATTCCAACCAGACCGGCCAGATGCTGGCGGCGCTGCTCGACTGGCCGCAAGGCACCTTTGCCTACAAGATCGAGAAAGACGGCGGCGCGCTGAAAGTGACCCGCGAAGTCGATGGCGGCCTGCAGACCGTGAAGCTGACGCTGCCGGCGATTGTGACCGTTGACCTGCGCCTCAACGAACCGCGCTATGCCTCGCTGCCGAACATCATGAAGGCCAAGAAGAAAGAGATCGCCGAGAAGGCGCCCGCCGATTACGGCGTCGATATCACCCCGCGCCTGACGGTGGTGAAAGTCACCGAGCCTGCGGCCCGCGCAGGCGGCGTCAAAGTTGAAGATGTGGCGGCGCTGGTCGCGAAACTCAAAACGGCAGGAGCTGTCTGATGGCTGTCCTCGTAATTGCAGAACACGCCCATGGCGCGCTGTCGGACGCGACGCACAAGGTTGTGACCGCGGCGTCGAAATTCGGCGGTGATGTGGATGTGCTGGTGGCCGGCGAGAATGCCGGCACCGTGGCGCCCGCGGCCGCGAAGATTGCCGGCGTGCGCAAGGTGCTGAAAGCGGAAGGCGAGAGCCTGCGCAAGCAGACCGCCGAAGCGATGGCCGCGCTGGTTGTGCCGATGATGGCGGGCTATGACGCCGTGTTCATCGCCGCGACGACCACGGGCAAGAACATCGCCCCGCGCATCGCGGCGAAGCTCGACGTGATGCAGCTTTCGGAAATCGTGGAAGTCATCGACCCGTCGACCTTCGTGCGCCCGATCTATGCGGGCAACGCGATCATGACGGTGAAATCCTCGGACGCCAAAAAGGTGATCACCGTTCGCGGCACCGCTTTCCCGGCGGCGGCGGAAGGCGGCGCGGCTCCGGTCGAGGATATCGCTGCGCCGACCGGCAACTTCAAATCCGAGTTCGTTTCGGAAGAGATGGTCAAATCGGACCGTCCGGAACTCACCGCCGCGAAGCGCATCGTCTCGGGCGGACGCGCGCTCGGCTCGTCGGACAAGTTCAAGGAAGTGATCATTCCGCTGGCGGACAAACTGGGCGCCGCTGTCGGCGCCTCGCGCGCAGCAGTCGATGCGGGCTATGCCCCGAACGACTACCAGGTCGGCCAGACCGGCAAGATCGTCGCCCCGGAACTCTACATTGCCGTCGGCATCTCGGGCGCCATCCAGCACCTTGCGGGCATGAAGGATTCCAAGATCATCGTCGCGATCAACAAGGACGAGGAAGCCCCGATCTTCCAGGTGGCCGACTTTGGCCTGGTCGCCGACCTGTTTGTCGCCGTGCCGGAACTGACCAAGGCGGTCTGAGGCACAGATTTATCCGATCCACCAAAGCCCGGCGCCCTTGGGATGCCGGGCTTTTTTGTGGGCGCTCGGCTGGCCTGCAAAGCCGGCCTTTGCTGCGCTGCACAAGACGGTGTAACAGAGCCCACTCAAGAAGCGTTCAAGGATCGGTCCATGGCGGAAATCAGGACAGTCGGCGTGATCGGCGCCGGACAGATGGGCAACGGCATCGCGCATGTCTCGGCCCTGGCAGGGTATGACGTCGTGCTGACGGATGTGTCCGAAGCGGCGCTTGCCAAGGGGCTCGCGGCGATAGAAGCCAACATGAACCGGCAGGTCGCGCGGCAGGTGATCACGCCGGACGACCTCAAGGCGGCGCTGAAGCGGATCCGTCCGTCTGCGGACATCAAGGCCCATGCGGTGTGCGATCTCGTGATCGAGGCGGCGACCGAGAAGCGCGAACTCAAGGAGCAGATTTTCCGGGCGGTCAGCGAAGTGGTGCCGCCGCATGCGTTTCTGGCGACCAATACGTCGTCCATTTCGATCACCCGGCTCGCGTCCGTGACCGACCGTCCGGAACGGTTCATCGGCCTGCACTTCATGAACCCGGTGCCGCTGATGAAACTGGTCGAGGTGATCCGTGGGCTGAATACAGACCAGGAGACGTTCGAGACCGCTACGACCTATGCCAAGCGGATCGGAAAGACCACGACGAATGCGGAGGACTATCCAGCGTTCATCGTCAATCGGGTCCTGATGCCGATGATCAACGAGGCGGTCTACACGCTGTATGAAGGCGTCGGGAATGTCGAGTCGATCGATACGGCGATGCGGCTGGGGGCGAACCATCCGATGGGTCCGCTGCAGCTGGCGGATTTCATCGGCCTCGATACGTGCCTCTCCATCATGCAGGTGCTGCATGACGGGCTCGCGGATACGAAATACCGGCCTTGTCCGCTGCTCGTGAAATTCGTGGAGGCGGGTTGGCTGGGCAAGAAATCCGGCCGGGGATTCTATGACTATTCGGGCGATCATCCGGTGCCGACGCGCTGAAGTGTTAAGCATTCGGTAACCCTCTCAGGGCTCCTTGGGCTTCCAACAGGAAGTTCGAGAGGAGCCCGACATGTCCATCCGTACACCGCTGAATTACCTGGCCGGGGCAGGGGTGCTGCTCGCCATCGTGGCGGGCGGCGCGTATTACACGACGCAAGCCTCCACGGCCTCCGCCGCAACCGCCACCACGGAAGTGCCGCTCACGATCTACTGGTCGGACGGCGATTCCGGGCGGCTTTCGGATGGCACGAAGTTCCGCCTGCATGGCATCGACTCGCCGGAGACCGGCTCATTGAAGCAGCGCGGCGGCGCCAAATGCGAGAGCGAGCGGGAGCTGGGTTTCGAGGCCAAGGAAGCGGCGCTGGAGCTGACGCGGGGCAAGCAGGTCACCATCAGCGAAATGCGCGGGACGGACCGATACGAGCGTACGGTCGTGCGGCTGGAGCTGGACGGCGAGGACCTGGCGGCGCTGCTGGTGGACGGCGGAACGCACAGGACCTGGGACTATGACGGGCGCGAGAAGAAGCCGGACTGGTGCGCCGGCGCGGCGAGCTGAAGGCTTGCGTTCGGCGGTTCGCGGGCTAGCGTTGCCGCTGCGGTGTTGGAGACAGGTCGTGCGGCCATTCTGGTTCCCGGGAAGTCTTGCGCTGCTTCTTGTCGTGGCCGGATGCGGCGAGACTGAAGCGCCGCGCGGCGAGCCCTATTTCGCGAAACCAGCCTCCCAGGAGGCGCGCGACGTGCTGGGCGAGGTTAACCCCATAGACTTGCCGGCTTCGCAGCGCGCGGCGCTGGCCTATGCGCATGCGGTGACGGCAGCGGCGCTGTACAGGGCGGGCGATGATGCGGGCGGGAGCGTGCATGCGGCGCACCTCGATGCGGCGGCGCATCCAGAGCTGATGGTGGGCCTCGATACGCTGGGCTTTGATCCGGCGCCGATCGAGGCGGTCCGGGCCGCGCCGCAGGACGAGACGGCGCTCTCGGCGTTTGAGGCGATGCTCGCGGCGCTGCGTCCGAATGCGACAGGCAACGTCAAGGAGACGACGGAGTTTCTGATGAAGTCTCTGGGGGCGGCCTATGAAGCCGGGGCGGATGCGGGAACGATCGCCGATCTGGAGGCCTATCAGAATGCCTACGGCCTGGCCGTGACAGCGCGCGATATCGTCGCCGCGCAGGAAGATGCGGTCTATGACGACCTGCGGCTCGATCTCGAAATCCTGGTGCGGATGTGGCCGGGCAAGGGGCCTGCGGCGGCGTCCACGCCGGCGCCCGATGCTGAAATGGCGCTGGCGCTGTCGAACATCAAGCTAGCGCTCGCGCGCCTGCCTTAAGGCGGCGTCGATGAACTGGACGGCTTCCGAGGCGGCCCAGTCGGCTTCGCCGGACAAGCGGGCGAGCTCGGTACCGTCCGGGCCATAGAGGATCGTGGTCGGGAAGCCCTGGACATTGGCGCCGTAGACAATGTCGCCCCGGTCAAGCGGGGCGTGGCGGAAGGCAATGTTGGCGGCGCCGAGTTCGTTGAGGCGGCGTTGGGCGTAGTCTACGTCCTCATCGGAATCGATGCTGATGGCGACAACTTCGAACGCTTCCCCGCCGCGCGCCTGCTGGAGGGCGCCGAGCGCCGGCATCTCTTTCTCGCAGGGCGCGCACCAGGTGGCCCAGTAGTTCACGAGGATGGTTTTGCCTTTGAAGCTGGCGAGCGTGATTTCGGCGCCGGATGCATCGTTGAAGGAGCCTTCCGGCAGGGGGCGGCCTGCGGAAGAAAAGTCGAGCCGCTCGAGCGTGCCGGTTGCGTAGCGCTCCAGAGGGTTGGAAGGCGGCTTGCCGCCGGCTGCGCTGATCAGCACATAGACAATGGCGGCAAGGGCGACCAGAAAGAGGCCGGAAAAGACATAGCGGTTCATGCGGGGCGTCGTCTCCATGCGGCTGGTTGCGAGGATATGGCGATGAATTCCGGTAAAGGCCAGACAATGTGGGGCGGCCGTTTTGCCGCAACGCCTTCGGCCATCATGAACGAGATCAATGCCTCGCTGGATATCGACCGGCGGATGGCGGAGGAAGATGTGGCCGGGAGCCGGGCGCATGCCGACATGCTGGCCGAGATGGGCATCCTGAGCGCCGAGGACAATGAGGCGATCCAGGGCGGGCTGGACACGATCTCCACCGAGATGCGCGCGGGCACGTTTCCCTTCCGGCGCGAACTCGAAGACATCCACATGAATGTCGAGGCTCGGCTGAAAGAACTGATCGGTGAGCCCGCCGGACGGCTGCACACCGCGCGCTCGCGCAATGATCAGGTGGTGACGGATTTCCGCCTGTGGACGCGCGGCGCGCTGGAGGAGACGAGCCATCTGGTGACGGCGCTGCAAGGCGCGCTGGTGCGCCGGGCCGGGGAGCATGTTGCGACCTTCATGCCGGGCTTTACCCATTTGCAGACCGCGCAGCCAGTGACGCTGGGCCATCACCTGCTCGCCTATGCGGAGATGTTGGAGCGGGACCGGACACGGTTGCTGGACTGCGCGGTGCGGCTGAACGAATGCCCTCTGGGGGCGGCGGCCCTGGCCGGGACCGGGTTTCCGATCGACCGCGACATGACGGCGGAGGCGCTCGGCTTTGCCCGGCCTATGGCCAACTCGCTGGACGCCGTGGGATCGCGCGACTTTGCGCTGGAAGCGCTGAGCACGCTGTCGATCGCGGCAACGCATCTGTCGCGGCTGGCGGAAGAGATCGTGCTGTGGACGAGCCCGCAGTTCGGCTTCGCGGTGCTGCCGGACGAATGGTCGACGGGGTCATCCATCATGCCGCAGAAGCGCAATCCGGATGCCGCCGAACTGATCCGGGCCAAGGCCTCGCTGATCACGGGATTGTTCTCGGCCCTGCAAGGGGCCGTGAAGGCGCTGCCGCTGGCCTATGCCAAGGACCTGCAAGATGACAAACGGCTAACCTTCGAAGCGTTTGACACGTTTGACCTGTGCGCGCGGGCCATGGCCGGGATGATCGACACGATCCGCTTCAAGCCGGAGGCCATGCTGGCGGCGGCGGGGAAGGGCTATTCGACGGCCACGGATCTCGCGGACTGGCTGGTGCGCGAACTGGGCCTGCCGTTCCGGGAAGCCCATCATGTGACCGGCCGGATCGTGGCGCTGGCGGAGGAACAAGGCGCCGAACTGGCCGCTGTTTCACTGGGCGACATGCAGAAGGTGCATTCCGCAATCACCAAAGATGTTTTCAATGTGCTGACGGTCGAGGCGTCTGCCTCATCCCGGACATCTTATGGCGGCACAAGCCCTGTTCGGGTCGCGGAACAGGTGGCACAGTGGAAACAGAGATTGCGACTGGAGTGATGACGATGAAACGGTTTCTGGGCGCGGCTGCAGCGCTTGTCCTTCTGGGCGGCGTGTCAGCTTGCGGGCTGACGGGCGACCTCAAACGCCCCGGCCCGCTGATCGGTAATCCGAACGAAGTGGACCCGGCGTCGCTGCCGGACGCCGAGAACAAGAACCTGCCGCAACTGCCGGACCGGCCGTCTGATTCTGCCGACGAAGAGGCTGAAGACGAACTTCTGGGCGGGCCAGGCTCCTGATGCGGGCGCTGTTGCTTCTTGGTGCGGGCGCTGCGCTGACGCTGGCGGCCTGCCAGACTCCGCCGCCGGCAGAGCCGGTTGTGGCGCTCGCCGAAGCGGCCGAGCCGGCGCCGCTGGGGGTTGCCGTGCCGGTGAGTGAGAACCCCGCCGAGGGACTGACCGAGAATGACTGGGGCGGGGAGGTTCCGCAATCCAAGCCGGCCGGCGACGTCAATGAAGGCGGCCTCGGCGACCTCGACTAGCCCCGGAGCAAGGATGCATCATTTCAGCTATTCCGGGGGACGCCTTCACTGCGAAGGTGTGGACCTTGAAACCATCGCTTCGGCGGTGGGCACACCTTGCTATGTTTATTCGAGCGCCACGCTGGTGCGCCACGCGCAAGTGATCGCGGACGCCTTTCGCGGGCAGAGCGTGCTGATTGCCTATTCCGTGAAAGCCAATGGCAACCTCGCCGTGCTGGCCACGCTGGCGGGGCAGGGATGCGGCGCGGACGTGGTCAGCGGCGGCGAATTGCTCCGGGCCCGGAAGGCCGGCATTCCGGCCTCGCGGATCGTGTTCTCGGGCGTGGGCAAGACGGCGGCGGAAATGGCGCTGGCGCTGGAGCAGGGTATCCATCAGTTCAATGTGGAGAGTGCGGGGGAGTTGCGGTTGCTCTCCGAAGTCGCCGCCCGGCTGGGCAAGACGGCGCCGATCGCCCTGCGCGTGAATCCCGATGTGGCGGCGGGCGGGCACCCGAATATCTCCACCGGAAAGTCCGGCGACAAGTTCGGTGTCCCCTGGGGCGAAGCGGAGGCCCTCTATGCCGAAGCTGCAAGCCTGCGGGGCATCAAGGCTGTTGGCGTGGATGTGCATATCGGTAGCCAGATCGGTGACCTCACGCCGATGCGGGCGGCCTTCGAAAAGGTTGTCGCCCTCGCTCTGCGTCTGCGCGCGCAGGGGCATGACATCCGCCGCATCGATGTCGGCGGCGGTCTCGGTATTCCGTACAAGGAGGGCGATGCGCCGGCGCCGCCTTCGGCCTATGCCGCGATGATTTCGGACGTGACGGCCGGGCATGGGTTCGAAGTGATCCTCGAGCCGGGCCGGGTGATCGCGGGCAATGCAGGTGTGCTGCTGACGACGGCCCTGTACGAGAAGCAGGCGCCGGACCGTACCTTCCTGATCATTGACGCCGGCATGAACGACCTCATCCGGCCGGCGCTGTACGGCGCGCACCACGATATTGTGCCTCTGGCGGAGCCGAAGGCCGGGCAGGCGCAGAAAACCTATGACGTGGTCGGCCCGATCTGCGAGTCGACTGACAAGTTCGCCTCTGGCCGCACGCTGCCGGAAGTGAGTGCGGGCGACCGGCTCGCGTTCATGTCGGCCGGCGCGTATGGCGCTGTGTTGTCGTCTGCCTACAACGCGCGCCCGCTGGTGCCGGAAGTGCTGGTCGATGGTGACCGGTTCGAGATCGTCCGCAGGCGGCCCAGTTTTGAAGAATCGGTCGGACTGGAGAAAGTGCCGGAGTGGCTTACGACGGTGGCCTGACACAGATCGCGGCCAAGGTTGCCGCGACGCGGCGCCGGCTCACGCTGCTGGCGCTGGGGCGTGCCTTTTGGCCGGTCTTCGTTCTGTTCATGCTGTTCCTGGCCGCGGCGCTGTCCGGCGGATTTGACCGGCTCGACAAGATTTCGGCGGCGCTGATCACGCCGGTGCTGTTGATTGCGGGCGGCTTGCTGACTTGGCGCGGATTGCAGAGCTATGCGCGGCCGGACGAGTCCGAAGCGGCGCGGATGCTGGAAGCGCCGTCGGAGCTTCGGCCGCTGACATCTTTGAAGGACCGGCCCGCGTATCCGTCCGCGGCAGCCTCCGGCCTGTGGCAGGCCCACCGGGCAAGGCTGCTGGCCGAGTTGCAGAACCTCCGGCTTCCGCGTTTCGGGGCGGAGTGGAAGGCGCTTGACCCCTACATGTTGCGCGCCGTGTTGCCAGCGTCTGTGATCATCTTTGCGGTGCTGGCGGGCGGCGATGGCCCGGGGCGGATCATGCGGGCCTTGTTCCCGGATTATGGCGCGCTGGTCGGCGCCGACAAGATGATCGTCGAGGCCTGGGTGACGCCGCCGGAGCATACCGGGCGGCCGCCGATTTTCCTGAAGCCCGGCAGCGAGGATGTCCGTGTACCGAAGGGTTCGGAAGTAACCCTGCGCACCGAGGCGGCCTCGGCGCCGCGCCTTGTGATGAAAGGCGCACGCGACAAGGACGCCAAGTTCGCCGCGACACCGGACGGTGCCTGGGAAGCCAAGGCGATCATCACGGGCGATACGCGCCTCAGCGTACGCTGGTGGGGTGAGCGGGCGCGCTACAGCTTTACCGTGCTGCCGGACGCGATCCCGGCCATCGAGTTTGTCGGCCTCCCGGAGCCCGGTGCGCAGGACCGGGTGAAGTTTGCCTGGAAAGCGCAGGACGATTACGGGATCGCCGGAATCGATCTCGCCATCCGGTTGCGCGCGCCGCACCCTGCCGCGCCGGACGCCGAGGAGCGCGTGCCTGTGCCGATGCCGGGTGCTGCGGGCGCCAAGGAAGCGAACGCGTCGGTCGAACTGGACCTGACGCGCCATCCCTGGGCCGGGCTGGCGGTGGACCTGCAACTCGTCGCGCTTGATGGGGCCGGGCAGGAGGGACGCAGCGAAAGCGTGCCCTACATCCTTCCCGAGAAACTGTTCCTTGATCCGCTGGCGCGGGCAACGCAGGAGGCGCGTGTGACCGTCCTGCGGGAGCCGCGCGACTATGCGCCTGCTGCGAAAAATGATCTGGCGCTGCGCGACGGATCGATCAACACGGCCGCGACCGGGCGGTTGGACGCGGCGCCGGGGGGCATCCGCCAAGGCGTGCTGATGCTGGAATCGATCACCTACAAGGGCGAGCGGTTCATCGAGGACCTTGGCGTTTTCATGGGCCTGCAGATGGCGGAGAGCACGCTGGTGGCCGCGGGGTCGAAAGCCGAGGCGGAAGCGGTTGATCCGTTGCTCTGGGCGATTGCGCTGAAGCTGGAATATGGCAGCGCGGCGGATGCGGCGCGGCGGCTGGAGGCGGCGCGCGCTGCGCTGGAGCGCGCGCTGCGCGACGGCGCTTCGGAAGAAGAGATCCGCAGGCTGATGGAAGCTTTCCGCGACGCGGCCAACGAATACATGGCAGCCAAGATGGCGGAGGCCATCGCCAACGGGCTTGAAGCGCCGGAATCCAGTGAAGACAGCCAGGCGCAGGCGGGCGGCGAAGGGCTCGGCGGTCAGGACTTCGAGGACATGCTGAATGCGCTGCAGGATCTCACCGAGACCGGCGCGAGCGACCAGGCGCGGCAGCTTTTGTCCGACATCACGAACATGCTCGAGAATCTCGAGTTCCAGCAGGGCGGTGAAGGCCAGCAGGGACAAGGGATGCCCGGTGAGCAGGCCGAAGGCGAAGAGAGCGATCTGCCGCCCGAGGAGCAGGAGCTGACCGATGCGATGCGGCGCCTGTCGGAACTGCTGCGCGAGCAGCGCCAGCTGAACGATGACACGCTCGCCCAGCAGCGCGGGGAGCAACCGTCCGGGCAGGGCGGCACGCCGCCGCCGTTTGGCTCGCCGGAAGGTGAGGGCGCGGATGAAGGCGGCGGCGGGCAGCAGGAAGGCAGCGGCATGGGCCGCGGCGAGCAGCCGGGCGAAAGCGGAACGGGCGCCGGCCAGGAGGGCGAGCCTCAGGACGGCGATCAGGGCGGTGGCCAGCAGGGCGGCGGCACACTGGCCGAGCGCCAGGCGGAGCTTGGCCGGCTGGTCGAGGAGTTTGCACGCCGCAGCGGTGAAGGCGCGGGGGATGGCGAAGGCGGGAGCGGCGCGCAGGTCGACCCCGATGCCATGTCGGCGATCCGCGACGCGCAGCGCCGCGCCGAGCAGGCGCTGGAGAACGGCAATGAAGGCCGGGCAATCCTTGAACAGGAGCGCGCGACGCAGCTGATGTCAGAGGCCTCACGCGGCATGGCGAGCGCGCTAGACAGCCTGCAGGCCGAGCGGCGCGGCGAACAGTCTGGCGGGGAGGACCCGATGGGCCGGTCGCTGATGGGCGCCGGCAATGACGGTGAAGGCGTCAACATTCCCGAGGAAGCCGAGCGCCAGCGAGCGAAAGACATCCTCGATGAGCTTCGCCGCCGCTATAACGAGGCGGAAGACGAGGAAGAGCGCGAATACCTGCGGCGGTTGCTGGACCGTTTCTGAGGCGCTTGCCGGACCTGCGGGTCCGTGGTCTCATTCCGGCAAAAGATAACCGGGAGGAATGGATGGCGCGCTGGGAGTACACCAAGGGCCTCAAGGATA
>Ga0163144_10030021_pt1 | contig 10414 bp, 11 predicted proteins | sample OliLak19BULKMAT1_FD_123175 | JGI IMG/M metagenome (GOLD analysis project Ga0163144, IMG submission 123175) | Freshwater microbial mat bacterial communities from Lake Vanda, McMurdo Dry Valleys, Antarctica - Oligotrophic Lake LV.19.BULKMAT1 | ecosystem: Environmental > Aquatic > Freshwater >...
ACGGGCTTCGAGCCGACCCCCGCGTAGGTGCCGCGGACGTTCTCGGGAAGCGCCGGATGCAGCTTCGTGAGGCCTTTCACGTGCGCCTCGTAGATTACCGTCTTGTGCCAGGGAATCCGCGGCGGCGCGTCTCCGCGCCAGTCGAACGCGTCGTCGTGCACGGCGTTGAGCAGCGCGTACGGCGCGGAGTCCCGCGGATCGTAAGACAGATCTCCCTTGGGGTCGCCGATCCGGTAGCCGAACAGCGCGTCGTCCTCCCAGGACAGATCCCGCCCGACGGCCTTGCCGTACGGATCGCAGACGACCTTGCCCGGGTTGAAGCGGTGCCCGGCGGCCGGGTCGTAAAGCCCGTGCACGCGGTACGCGTACAGCTGGCCGGGCTTGAGGCCGCGCCGGTAGCCGTGCCAGACCATATCCGTCTGCTCCGGCAGCGGAAAGCACTCCGACTCCTTCGTCGCGTCCGGCGAATCGAAGAGGCAGACCTCGACGCGCGCGGCGCTGCGCGAGAACAGCGCGAAGTTCACGCCGGCGCCGTCGTAGGACGTGCCGAGCGGATACGGCTTTCCGGGCGAGGTCGCCTTGGGCAGCGGGCGCGGGCGCTCGGTCGTCGTCCTCATCGCGGGAAGGGCTCGGGATGCAGGCAGCGTTCGATCGCCGATACATGCGACCACGTCATCGGGAGCAGCGTGTCGCATATCACGTCCTTGAGCTCCGGCGGCAGCCGCTCGTCGTTGAGCGCCTGATGATAACCGCGGATCTCGAGCTCCTCGCCGGCCTTCAAGGCCTTCAGGAGCGCCGTCTCGCCGAAGCGCTTCTCGGCGCCGCGCTCGACGGTCTCGCCGAACGCGCGCCAGAGGCGGGGCGCCGCGGCGGCGAGATCGGCCAGCGCGACGATGCCCGCGACGCCGCCCCGGTCGTCGGTCACGACGACCCGGCGGACGTCGTGCGCGGCCATGATCCTCGCGGCCTCCTCGGCGTCGTCGTCCTCTCCGCACCGGATCACGCGCGGGGACATGACCTCGCCGACCGTCGCGTCCTCGGGGTTGATGCCCTCGGCCACGGTGCGCATCACGATATCCCGGTCGGTCAGCACGCCGATGACCCGGCCTTCCTCGACCACGGGGGTGCCGCCGACGTCCGCGTCGATCATGAGCTGCGCCGCTTTCTTCAGAGTGGAGCGCGGGCCCAGGCATTCCACGTTCTTGGTCATCAGGTCTCTGATTTTCATGGCGCCTCCTTCGGAGCATTATAGGAGGGGGCTTTACGAGGGGCCATGGACGGGGTGTGAACGTTTCCTCTAGGAGCGGCTTACCCGCGGGAGCGCGCGGCGCGCGCGCTCGTAGCCGCGCCAGGGATCGCGCTCGCGGAGCCTTCTCAGGCCATTGCGCACGCTGAAATGATCGGACTTGAGCGCGGGCGTCAGCTCGTCCCAAGCGAGAGGCATGGAGACCGGCGCCCCGGGCCGCGCCCGCGACGAATAGGGCGCGACGGCCGTCGAGCCGCGCTCGTTGCGAAGATAGTCGAGGAAGATGCGGCCGCGGCGCGCCGCCTTGATCGAGGTCGAAGATCAGCGTGTCCGGCCGCTCGACGTCGTCGATCCTCGTCCTCGACAGCGGCGAGCGCTTGGACTCGAGGCCGTCGAGCCGCTCGCGGAGCCGCTTGAGCGAGGCCTGCGTGAAGCCCGTGCCGACGCGTCCCGCGTAGCGCAGCGCGCCCCGCTCGCGCACGCCGAGGACCAGCGCGCCGAAGCCGCCGCGCGCGCCGCCGGGATCCGTGAAGCCCGCGACGACGAACTCCTGCTCCTGGGTGCATTTGACCTTGAGCCAATCCGTCGAGCGCCCGCTCCGGTACGAGGCGTCCTTGAGCTTGCAGATGACGCCCTCGAGCGCGAAGTCGCAGGCATGTCGAAATAATTGATCGCCCTTGCTGTCGATGTGCTCGGAATAGCGCACCCGGTCGCGGAAGGCGGGGCCCCCGCGCTTCGCGGTGTCCGCGAGCAATTCCTTGAGCTGCCTCTTCCGTTCGACTAACGGCTCGCTCCGGAGGTCCCTTCCCTCGAGCTCCCGTTCCAGATGAGCCCCTTCGGGCGCCGCGCCTGCGGCGAACCCCGCCTAACGGACTTGCGGGGCTCCACCGGGCGGCGAACGGTACGGCCGTGACGGCGCGTGCCGTGGTTCATCGCACCTCCAGCCGGTCAGTGCCGGCGCGAACCCTTCTTGTTGTTATGCGTGAGCGGGGGCGTGAAAGTCTTCTGCGCCCTGCGCGATAAGCTCTGCCGGATGACGCCGAACTTGTTGACCATCTCGGCCTCGGCGTCGGGCTCGACGCCGTTCATCATGAGCTCCTGCTTCCGCGCGTACATCTGGTCGCCGAGCGCGTCGAAGTCGATCTGCGTCTTCCGGGCCTTCGGGAAGAGCTCGCCTTCCTCCTCCTTGATGTGGTGGCGCACGTTCTCCGCGAGCACCTCGAATTTGGCGCGGTAGTTGTCCTCGTCGCCGCTCATGAGCTCGAGCTCGGCCACGAGGATCTTCGCCTCGTGGTGCTCCTCGTCGGCCTCGTCGAGCAGCCCGTCCTCGTCCTCCATCTTCTGGCGCAGGGAGGGGTAGAATATCTCCTCCTCGACGCGCGCGTGGACCTTCAGCTCCGCGCAGGCCTCGCGCACGATCTCCTTCATCTCCGAGGTGGTCTCGGTGTCCTCAAAGCGGTCGAAGAGCTTCTTCACGGCGTCATGGTCCTTCTTAAGAAGGGTCATCGCCTCGCGCGAGCTCTTGTTTCTTAGTCGCAGCATATAGTCCTCCTTGCTGCCGATAGGATAGCCTCGGCTCCCGGAACGGCCCATGGACGGGACGAAAAGGAAATGTGGCCGGGAAGGGAAGCTTGATTCAGGTACAATCTCCCTGTGAAGACCTTCGATGATCTGAAGCTCAGCGCACCGGTCGCGAAGGCGATCGCGGAACTCGGCTACAGCGCCCCGACCGAGATCCAGCAGCAGGCGCTGCCCATCCTCCTCGGCGCGCCCACCGACTTCATCGGCCAGGCCGCGACGGGCACGGGCAAGACCGCCGCGTTCGGCATCCCCCTGCTCGAGCGGATCGACGCCTCCAAGAAGCTCGTCCAGGGCCTGATCCTCTGCCCCACGCGCGAGCTCGCGGTCCAAGTCTCCGGCCAGATCAACCTGTTCGGCAAGCACAAAGGCGTTAAAGCCGTTCCCATCTACGGCGGCACGAGCTACGCCGCGCAGCTCGACGGCCTCAAGCACGGCGCCGCGATCGTCGTCGGCACCCCGGGCCGCATCATCGACCTGATCGATCGCGGCGCGCTGAAGCTCGCGAACGTGAAGACGGTCATCCTCGACGAGGCCGACGAGATGATCTCGATGGGTTTTAAGGAGGATTTGGAGAAAATCCTGAAGTCCACGGCTCGTGAAACCAGCCATATCTGGCTGTTCTCCGCGACGATGAGCCCCGGCGTGCGGCGCGTCGCCGACACCTACCTGCGCAAGCCCAAGCAGGTTCAGATCAACCGCGGCGAGATGCTGTCGACCACCGTCGAGCAGATCTATTACCTCGCGCGCGAGTCGGACAAGCCCGAGCTTCTCGTGAAGATCATCGAGTCCGCCGACGACTTCTACGGCCTCGTGTTCTGCCAGACGAAGGCGCTCGTGATGGACGTCGCGCAAGCCATGATCAACCGGGGCTATAAGGTCGACACCCTGCACGGAGACAAGACCCAGCACGACCGCGACCGCACGATGAACGCGTTTCGCGAGAAGAAGGTCAACCTCCTGATCTGCACCGACGTCGCGTCGCGCGGGCTCGACGTGAAGGAGCTGACGCACGTCATCAACTACTCGATCCCGCGCGAGATGGACGTCTACGTCCACCGGATTGGACGCACCGCCCGCAGCGGCAAGGCGGGGCTGGCGATCAGCCTCGTGAGCCCGACCAACCGGCACATGATCAGCCGCATCGAGTACATGACGAAGAGCCGCATGAAGGAAGGCAAGATCCCCACCCGACAGGAAGTCGGCGCGAAGAAGGTCTCCAAGATCCTGGCCGCCTTCCAGCAGAAGGACCAATACTTCCGCGCGGCCGAATTCCTGGGCCCCGACTGGGAGGTCGCCACGGACGAGATGGACCTCAAGGAGATCATCGCGCGCTTCCTGTGCCTGATCACCCCGGAGACCTTCGAGGACGTGAAGCCGGCGATCCCTCTTCCTTCAATAGCGGCGAAGCCCCCGTCGCCCTACCATCGCAAGCCCGACCATAAGGGCCACTACAAGAAGCGCACGCACTGACGCAGCCGCTTCGAGGCCTCCGGCTCATTTTTACGAAAACGAAGGATTTTAAGCGGAGGTGGGGCGGCCGAAGTGCTTCACGAACTCGTCCTTGTGGTAGCAGAAGTGATGGTCGCGCAGGTAGGCGTTCAGCAGGTTCGCGCGGCCGACCAGCGTCTCTCGGCGCTTGATCATCGCGAGGTCCTCCGCGTTTTGCTCCGCGTGCATGCGCTCGATCAGGCGCTGCAGGAAGCCGCGAAACGGCCAGACGAAGAAAGGCATGTCGAGCTCCACGTCGAACGTCATCATCGTCGTGTCGCGCTCGTCCGGCGCCTCGTACCGCAGCCTGGTCTTAATATCTATCACGTGATGCACGCTCGGAAACCAGCGCGGCGCCGGCACCACGTCGTAGATCCGGAATTCGGCGGGGGGGAAGTACTCGCCGGTCTTGTCGTGCCCGAGCTTGAGGCCGAACGCTTTCCAGCTCTGACGCACGGTGATCTTGAAGCCGTCCACCTTCACGATCTCGAGCGAGTCCGTCAGGCTGCGGTGCAGGAAGAGATAGTGCTCGCAATCAAGATACGCGGCCACGGCGACCGGGAGGGGGCAGTCGAGCTCCTCGGCGACCGTGAAGCGGTGCTTCAAGGACGCCGCACCCAGATCTGGCCCGCATCGAGCACGAACGCGAGGGCCTGAAGGCGCAGCGCCGGCGCCGCGTCGGGCTTGTGCGTCTTGTAGAGGCCCGTCATGCAGGCGAACGTCTCCTGGTTGGGGTTGAAGACGTGCGCCCCGGTCGCGGCGTCGAACCGGTAGCCGTGCCACGGGCAGGAGACCGTCCCTTTGCCCGGATCGTAGTCGCCGCCGGAGATCGGGCCGCCCATGTGCGGGCAGAGGTCGCGATAGACGAACGGGCGGCCGGCGTGAAGCACCGCGACCGCCTCGAGGCCGCCGAGGTCGACGCGCAGCGGCGACGACCCGGCGAGCGTCGTGAGCGCGATCGGATTCGGAAAGAACGCTTTCTCGTCGCGGAGCATGCCGTCGATGATACCCGTTTTTGTAGAATCCTCGCGTGCGAATGAATCCGCTCGGCCGCTCCGGCCTCCAGGTCTCGGCCCTCTCGCTCGGGACGATGAACTTCGGCGCGGATTGGCACGGGATCGGCGCGATCGACGACAAGGTCGCGTCGTCGCTGATCGACGTCGCGCTCGAGCGGGGCGTGACCCTGATCGACACGGCGGACATCTACGGGCGCGGCGCGGCCGAGGAGATGCTCGGCCGGCTGCTCAAGGGCCGGCGCAAGAAGGTCGCGCTCGCGACGAAGCTGCTGGGCCGCATGAAGCCCGATGATCCGTCGACGGGCGGGCTCTCGGCGCGCTGGATCACGCGCGCGCTCGACGACAGCCTGAGGCGTCTGAAGACCGATTACTTGGACCTGTACATGCCGCACGGTTGGGACCACGAGACGCCGCTCGACGAGAGCCTCGAGGCGCTCGACCTCGCGGTGAAGGCGGGCAAGGTGCGCGTGCTCGGCTGCTCGAACTTCAACGGGGAGCAGCTCACGCAGGCGCTCGGGACGGCGATCGCATCGAACGCCGCGCGCTTCGAGTTCGACCAGGTGCAGTACAGCCTCGTCTCCCGGTTCCCGGAGAGCGACCTCCTTCCCGTCGCGAGGCGCGAGGGCGTGGGGCTGCTCGCGTGGAGCCCGCTCGCGGGCGGCCTCCTCAGCGGGAAATACGCCGTCGCGGGCGCGTCCGGACGCCGCGCGGCCGCGGACGCCTTCCCGTACGTCGCGCCCGAGCGCGGCGCCGCGGTCGTGGCGGTGCTGCGGGGCGTCGCGGCCCTCGTGGGCTCGACGTGCGCGCAGGCGGCGATCGGGTGGCTGCTGGGAAAGCCGTACGTCGCGAGCGTCGTGCTCGGCGCGCGCACGCCGGACCAGCTCGCCGAGCTGCTCGCCTCGAAGCCCTTGTCGGCGCGCGCGGAGGCCCTGCTCGACCGCGCCTCGGAGATATGTTCTCGGCCCTGAGCCACCGGAACTTCCGGCTCTTCTTCTTCGGGCAGTTCGTCTCGCTGACCGGGTCGTGGATGCAGAACACCGCGCAGGCCTGGGTCGTCTATCGCTTGACCGGCGATCCGCTGATGCTCGGCCTCGTGGCGTTCGTCGGACAGTTCCCGGTCTTCCTGCTGGGATTCTACGCGGGCTTCGCCGTGGATCACGCCGACCACCTGCGCCTCGTCAAGCGCACGCAGTTCCTCGCGATGGTCCAGGCGTGCCTGCTCGCGCTGCTCACGTGGGGCGGCCACATCCAGGTCTGGCAGGTCTTCGCGCTGTCGCTGGGCATGGGCGTCGTGAACGCGTTCGACATGCCCGCGCGCCAGGTGCTGATCGGCGAGCTCGTGCCCGTCGACAACCGGCATAACGCGATCGCGCTCAACTCGATGGTCGTCAACGCCTCGCGCATCGTCGGCCCCGCGCTCGCGGGACTCGCGATCGCGTACGCGGGCGAGGCGGGCTGCTTCGCGATCAACGCGCTGAGCTACGTCGCGGTGCTGGTCGCGCTGCGCGCGATGCGCGGCGTGCGCCAGCCGGCTCCGCCCGAGCCTCGCGGCGGGCCCTGGCGCGAGATCGGCGACGGCATGGCCTACGCGTTCGGCAGCGAGCCGATCCGCCTGATGCTCCTCGCGGTCGCGGTCGCGAGCATCGCGGGCCTTCCGGTTTACACTCTGATGCCCGTATTCGCGGACATGGTCCTGCAATCGGGCGTCAAAGGGCTCGGCATCCTGTCCTCGTTCTCGGGTCTGGGCGCGTGCTTCGGAGCGCTCGCGCTGGCGAGGCGCCGCGGTGCCGCGGGCGTCGGAGCGGAGATCGTCCACGGCGCGGCCGGCATGGCGGGCGCGCTCGCCGGGATGGCCTGGTCCCGGAGCTTCTGGCTGTCGTGCTTCTTCATGACGATGATGGGCTGGTTCGCGATCCGCGTCCTCGCGGGCTCCAATACGGCGCTGCAGGAGCTGTCCGACGACCGCCACCGGGGCCGCGTGATGAGCTTTTATTCGATGATCTTCATCGGGCTCTCGCCTATCGGCAGCTTCGTCGCGGGCGGCGTCGCCTCGCGCGTCGGAGTGGCGTGGACGACCGCGGGCATGGCGGTCTGCATGGCCGCGCTCGCGGCCGGCTACGGCCGGCGCATGCGCGCGATCTAGGACCCACCGAGCTTAGGTCCAATGAGCGCGCCTCGTTAGGCCATAAAACGCATACGGGATTCGTAACTTCTGTCATAGAATCCCAACATGAAATCGAAACTCGTCATCGCCGTGCTCGTCGCCGCCTCCGCGCGGACCGCCGCCGCCGCCCCCGCCGACGCCGACGTCCGGGCGTTCTTCCTCCGTCCTGATCATTCGCTTTCCTCCGCGTTCGCCGCCCGCCTCGCATCCGCCGACGCGCGGGCCCTGCGCCGCTGCCTCGAGCTTCTCGCGGCCGCGCCGGCCGAGACAGCCCAAGCCGAACTCAAGGACGCCTGCGCCGCCGAGATGAAGGCCGGCGACCTCGCGCCCGCCGCCGAAGAAGCTCGCGCGCTATTGGCGTCCGGTCCCGCCCAGGCGTCCGTCCCGCCGACGGCCGCGCCGCTCAAGCTCAAGGTCCCGACGTTCGATCTCGCGAGCGCCGGTTCGGCCGATCACGCGTCGATGTTCGACGGCTCCGCGAGCAAGGGCGCCGCGGTCGAGCGGAAGGAGAACGAGTGGTACGTGACGTGGGGCTACAACACCGAGCGGTACGCTCCGGTCGCCGTCGAGTTCAGCCAGCCCTCGCTGGGCAACGATTTCAAGCTCGAAGGGCGCATGCACGACCAGAAGGGCTGGGACCTCTGGAACCATTCCATCACGGTGCCGCAGTACAGCTTCCGCGTGGGAAAATTCATCAAGAAGAACACCGCCATCGAGCTCAACTTCGACCACGCGAAGGCGATCCTCGAGCCTGACTCCCGCGCGAGCATCAGCGGCACGATCGGCGGCGCGCCGGTCGGCGGCGACGTGCGCGTCGGCGACTATGTCCAGAAGTACAAGCTCAACAACGGGGCCAACTTCCTCCTGCTCAACGCGGTGCAGCGCGTGCCGCTCATCGGCACGCCGGGCCGGACCGGCAGCGTCGCGCTGCTCGCGAAGGCCGGAGTCGGCATCATGCTCCCGCACACCGAGAACATCGTGCTCGGCCAGGAGAACAAGGCGGGCTTTCAGTACGGCGGCATGGGCGCGGGCCTCGAGGGCGCGATCCGGGCGCACATCGTCAAGTCCGTCTTCATCGAGGTCGCCGAAAAGGGCTTCTACGGGCGCTACAGAAACTTGAATATCTACGAGGGCAAGGCGAAGCAGAACCTCAAGGCGCTCGTGACGATCGTCAGCATCGGGACGAGCTTCTAGCATGAAGCCTCTATTGCCGCTCGCGTCGCTCGTCCTGCTGCTCTCGTCGTCCTCGGCGCCGGCGGCCGAATGGAAGAAGCTCTCCGGAGAGGTCTCCGGAGTCGTCTCGCGGACCGGCGCGGTCGTCAGGACGCCCGAGGAGTGGGCGGCGCTTTGGAAGGAGCACGACGCCGGCCGGGGCGAAGCTCGTCCCGAGGCGGATTTCTCGAAGGAGATGATCGTCGCGTCCTGGGAGACCCCGGGCGGCCGGTACGTCATGAGCAAGGTGCCCTCGCGGACCGAGGCGCTCCAGGAGCTCAAGGCCCAGTCCGAGCCGAAGAAAGGGGGGTGGGCCGTCGTCGTCCGCTTCGGGCCCACGCTGACGGACTACTCGAACACCGACATCAAGGTGCGAACGGGGCGCGTCAACGGCGTGATTAAGAACGCGGCGATCGGCGAGCGCAACGACATGAACTGGTACGGCGCCAAGGGCCTGAAGGAGCGCCCGTTCCACTTCATCGACGAGCCTTCCAACGACTTCACGCTCGGCCTCGAGAACCGCAAGAAGGGCTACGCGATCAACCTCACCGCCCGTCATCCGAAGTTCCTCGTCGTCGAGCACGACCAGCTCAACCAGGACGTGCGCTTCAACGGCACCGTCGACGGCGCGAGCGTGGACCGGAACCTTCCCGCGAACGAGCTGTTCGACCACTACCGTCTCACGCATCGCCTGATGAACTATCAGCTGCAGGTCGAGAAGCTGTTCACCGTGGCCGAGGGCAAGGCGGGCCGCCTCGTCATCGCGCCCGGCATCGCGGCCGGCGCCTATTTCGGCTACGCCAACGCGGGCTACGGCGACGGTTCCACGGCCGGCACCCCGGTTGCGAACGGATACCTCGGCAACGGGATCTCGGGCTCCGGCCGGGTCAGCTACGAATTCCATCGCGTCAGCGCCTCGCTCGCGTACCAGATGACGAAGGCGGCGATGGATTATCCGTTCATCGACGGAAGCGCCTCGCATCGCCTCGACAGCCGGGCGCTCACCCTGCAGGTGGGCCTTACGCTCAAGAAGTAGCGGCATGGGCCCTAGGGCCTATTTCCGCCTGGGCCCCGGGGCCCCTTGCGGGCGGCCCCGTCGGCCCGTGCGCCGGACCGCCTTCGCGGCTACAATGTCGGTATGAGCAGCATGGAGATGTACGTGAAGTTCATGTTCACCCTCACGGTCGGTCTCGTGGGCGTCGGCATGGTGCTCAAGACCCTCCTCGAGACGATCCTTCACGAGTGGGACGCGGTCACGGCGATCAAGGCCGGCTGGGTTTCGCTGTTCCACGCGCGCCCGTACGCCGACTCCGTCCGCGCCGAGGACATCCTCATGGAGATCGAGCACGATCGCAGACGCCGAATTCCCGAGGGTTCGCTCGACCGCCGCCGCGAGGCGCTGCGCGACGTCCGCGAGGCGGAAGACCGCCTCTCCGCGCCGATCCTCCCCTAAGTCCGGCCTTGCGGGCCCGGAGTGAAGCGCCTACACTGCGCTAATGAAAAAGATAGGCCGTATCGCTTTAGGCATGGTCGTTCTCAGCGCGGCTGCCGGCGACGTCTTCGCTCACTGCGCACTCTTCGAGCTCGCAAGATCCGTTACTCGCCCGAGCGCGGAAAGCTGTACATGATGCTCGGTTCCATGTTCGCCGCGTACAACTTCTCGCAGATGGTCGCGAGTCTCACCGAGAGCGGCTCGCACCTCCAGCC
>Ga0163144_10030022_pt1 | contig 10414 bp, 12 predicted proteins | sample OliLak19BULKMAT1_FD_123175 | JGI IMG/M metagenome (GOLD analysis project Ga0163144, IMG submission 123175) | Freshwater microbial mat bacterial communities from Lake Vanda, McMurdo Dry Valleys, Antarctica - Oligotrophic Lake LV.19.BULKMAT1 | ecosystem: Environmental > Aquatic > Freshwater >...
AAGCAATGCAGGATTACTTTTACGCCTTGGGCATGGAGGGCTTTAATTTGGTTGTATATCACAATTACACCGCCGTAGTTGGCAGGGTAAGGAATATCGAATGCTACGACGTGGAGGTACATATACTGAAATAAATTGTTAGACCACTTCCCCTGATCAAACGCGTGAACGAAGCGTAGGTTCGGGAGCTTACCTTAATTATTTGTCGGTCTTAGGGGTGGGGGTCTACCCGCCGCAAAAATAGCACCCTTTTCCCATGAATTATGCCATTCTATTGTTTTTTGCGCCAAATTATCGCAGGAAAAAACGCTGAAATTAATATGATAAATTTTTGACCATTTTTTCTTGTTTAACACGTTTATTTCTCCTTACCTTAGGGAAAATTTTGGATTGACGGATTGCCTTTCCAATTATTATTGTTCACTAACCGCTCACATACATGAACATTACTTTTGAAGAACTTCGCCGTGTAAAACACGCGCTCCCACACGGAAGTGTTGCGCGTATCGCTCAAGAACTAAACATTGAAGAACAAACTGTACGAAATTATTTCGGTGCGCACAAGTACAAAGATGGCCAAATAGTAGAATTCCACCTCGAACCCGGACCTGACGGTGGCATTGTTCACCTCGAAGACACGACGATTTTTGAACGCGCTCAGCAAATTCTGGCTGAGACAAAAACTTCTCACTAAACGCGAATTGCACGCGTTTTTTGCCAAATCTTCTTTTGGCTTTTAGCAAGGGAAATTGTGATTTGAAAGCACAGTTTCCCTTTTTTATTATACCAAACCTTAAACATTTGAGCCAGCTGGTTTAAAGGTAAAAGTGTGGTGTCATGGCTATAAATGCCTCTGAATACCCCCCGCCATCGCCATGAAGCTGCAATTGACTGCGCTGAAACCGACCCGGTTCCCGCGCCAATTGCAGCAACAGCCGCTCCACAGGCTTTCCTGCACGTGCGCGTACCTGCACTTCATGGGTACAATACAACCCAAGTGGAACTGCCATTTCGGATAACCGTTTGCCTTCTTTTTCCGGTAGGATAAAACAACACATTCCAGTTGGGCTAAGTATTTTTAATACCGACACCAGCAAATCATTGATGGAAAGGTTGTTTATGGAACGTCCCAGGCTCCGTTCAGAGTCTGGTGACACCGTCGTTTCAGAAAAATACGGTGGGTTGCTTACGATCAGGTCGAAACACGCACCTGATTCCAGCGCGAATTGTTGGACAGGGGCTTTTTGAGCGGAAAGCCTGTCATACCAGGGAGAATTGCGAAAATTTTGCTGCGCACAGGCTACTGAACCAGGGTGAACATCAATGGCGGTTATGTGCACCTCGGGCCCAGTCCGCTGTGCCAACATCAGTGCAATCAGGCCAGTGCCAGTGCCGATATCTAATATGGAGTTTGCACCCTCTACATCAGCCCAAGCCCCCAATAATACCCCATCAGTACCAACGGCATGGACAACATCCTCTTGAAAAACACTAAATTTTTTGAAATGGAAGGGCGAAAAATTCATGCTGGGTACGGATAAAGGCAAAGTATTGGCCGGATGGCAAAGCGCTTATATTCAGTGTCTCATTGGTAGCGCCGTTCTCACAGGTTTCAGAAAAAACGAGCTCTCCAAGCAGGTTTCGGATTGTGATTTCCTGGGCTATTCCTGATGCCAATTGTGCGTTTATTACGTCTGTAGCTGGGTTTGGAAACAACTTTAGCTGTCCAGTGTTCGGCGTGAAAGCAGAAACAAAGGCATCTTTCCAGCGTTTTTCAAACTCCGCCTTGAACAAGGAAGCCAAACGGGCATCGTGCAACACCAAGGTGTTTTCATCGTTGATGGTTTCTGCCGAAACGCTCCAATTGTGCGAACCCGTCAGCACAATCGGGTCGCTGCCATTGGCATCAAACACGCCGTATTTGTGGTGCAATTCACCCGTTATCGGATGTGGGCGGCAATCAATGCCAACGGACTTTAAATAGTTCAATTCCGCTCCCGGATCGCTGATATTTTCAATCATACCGCGGACACTGGCACCGTTTTGAAACACATCTACCAACGCATCGGCAATTTCATTTTTTGTAAAGGAAAATGTGGCGAAAAGTGCTTCTGAACTGGCCGTGTACACTGTTTCTACAATACGATTTGTCGTAAGATCAGAAGGTGAAAACCAGCTGTCGACCGGAATATCACCGATGATAAAATGGTGGGGAGTATTGTCGCGCTTGTTCGAGCCAAAGCGGCTGTTCAGCTGGTTCGGCTGGTTGCCGCTGCTGCCCCACATTTCTTCAAATTCAATCTGGTACGTTCGCGCGAGTGATTGATCCTGAATAAAAAGGGTGTTGTTGAAATCTGTGTTGATGTTTTGGTTGGTCCAGTTCAGGGAACCACTCATCACCCAGCACTTATCAGGCATATCCACATCGGCAATGATAAATTTATCGTGCATAATGCCTTCCGAGTTCCCGAAAATGACTGGGAAGGCGGGTAGCGGGTTTAGCGCGGTGTTGCTGGTGCCAAGTGAACTGACATAACGCACCCGCACCCCCCGGTTATGAGCATCCTTGACCGCATTGGTGATATCGCTGCGGTTGTTGTTGTACATAGCGATGTCGAGGGTTTGCTGGGCTGCATTGATGCGCGCGATGGTTTCTGCTACCACTTCGGTGCTGCTTTGCCCGTCTGGCACATATCCGTTGGCAAATGCGAGGTCTATGGGACGGTTGAAATAAACTTTGATTTGTCCCGAGGAAAGCGATTTTGTGGCAAAAGGCATTGATCTGGAAAGGATTACGTTCCCATTGTAATTTGATTCGGCCTGCACCCAATAGACAGTTCCTGCCTGCAAACCTGAGAAAGTATAGTTAAATGAGCTTGAATTTCCAGGCACTGTAATAGTTGTTCCAAGCGCTGGCGTACTGCCGTAATTTAAGGTTACACTAGAAGCGAGGTTGGTTCCCCAATTCACGCTAAAGCCAGTAGTAGCGATATTTGATTGTTGCAACTGATCGGTGTAATAGAAACAAAGGCTCTCGTTAAAATCGTCCTGTGTCCGGGGGAGCAGTTGAAAATCATTGTATTGAGAAAGAATGGTGGTAAGGTAAACAGGAGTACCAGGTATAGCCTTACCCGCCAGGGGGTGCCCGGACCGGACATAAACCTTGGCTGAATTGCCATCACCATCGTTGACATCATACGCACCAGATGAAAAGGTGCCGCCGCCTGCCGTGAACACAACACATTCAAAACCAACAATTTGACTCTCATAAGCCTCTGAAATTTCATTCAAGCTTATATACTTGGGTGCTGGCAGTGGCCGATTGTTCGCAATCACGGAATAGGAAGTGATGGGGCTGATTTCCAGCAACCCAAAGTAATCAACAAGCGTTCCGGTTACTTGAATGCTGTCGCCAGTAGTCACCGCAGCTTCAAAACCAGCCATGGAACCAGAGCCTGGATAGGCCGCGATGCCAGCCGTACCATCTTGCATGTATCGGATTTTACCCAATTCAGCGCCATTGGTGACGATGCCGCGAACGGTAACCGTTGCGCCAGGCCCTTGTGCACGCCCAGCTTGTATAGAAATTACCTGAGCGGAGAGCAGGCTTGGTATCGATATGAAGGCTACAATTAAAAATCTAAATCCCATGATGCAGTGTTTTAGCAAGGCTCTTGTGCCGGCTAGGGCAAAGGTCACAACTTTCGGGACAAAACCATCGCTTCCAAAACCTCGTAGGTCTAAAACCTCTGCGAACCCAGAAAAAACCGATGGTCTTTTCTGGGTTCGCAGAGGTTTTAGACCTACGAGGTTTGGCGCTCGAACGAAAAAAACTTGTTCGTTTTTTGTTGCCAAACCTTATGAAGCAACACCATTTAATCGAACTTTGCCCCATGGAAAAACTCAGCATGGATGCCCTCAACCGACCGTCGGTACCAGAATTCAAAAGTCAGGACAAACTCCCGGTCGTCATGCTACTGGACAATGTACGTTCCGGGCTGAACGTCGGTTCCATATTCCGCAGCGCCGATGCTTTTGCCATTGAAAAGGTGATCCTCTGTGGCATCACCGCCCAACCACCCCATCGCGAAATACTTAAAACGGCGCTCGGCAGCACCGATTCTGTGGCCTGGGAATATTTTCAGGATACCGTGGAGGCTGTTCAAGCCCTAAAAAAGCAAGGCTACAAACTATACGCCATTGAGCAAACCAAAGACAAAATTTGGCTACAAGATTTCACACCGGAAACCGATTCAAAATACGTATTTATTATGGGAAATGAAGTAGAAGGCGTTGAGGAACAAGTACTTGCACACTGCGATGGTGTGGTGGAAATCCCCCAATTCGGCACGAAGCACTCCCTAAATGTGGCCGTTGCAGCAGGTATTGTCCTCTGGGAAGCACAGCGAAAAATGCTAAACCTTTAAACTACACTCCAAGCCCTGAAAGGGCGTAATCTCTAACCTAGGGCATCGCCCTAGGCGGAAAAAAATCCAACAAAGAAAATGATCGAAACAGAACGCCTTCGACTGCTGCCTTTAACACACCAACAATTGCAGCTTTATATCCTTGCTGATGGCTCCCTGGAAGCGTCGCTCAACTTGAGCACCACGCAGCGAACCATATCTCCAGCACTAAAAGAAGCGCTGGAGGAAACCATATTACCCAATGTGGCCGATCCAGGAAAAAACTACCTGTATGCGACACTTTGGACCGTTATTTTTAAGGCTGAAAATAAAATGGTTGGCGACCTGTGTTTTGTTGGCGAGCCAAACGAGGAAGGGAAAGTTGAGATCGGGTATGGAACGTATGAAAATTTTTGGGGAATGGGTTTTATGACTGAAGCTGTGGGGGGTATGATTGACTGGGCGAAAAAACAGCTCAATGTCAAATCAATACTGGCATCAACTGACAAAAACAACCCCGCTTCTTTTGCCGTACTTCAAAAAAACAAATTTGAAAAGTCAGGGGAAAATGACCAACTGTTTCATTGGAAAATAGACATTAATCCATGAATGAAAAATAGCAGTACGTAGACACAAACTGGTTCGTATCATTCCGCAATCGGCACCAACGGCATTAAAGGCTTAAAAATAATCTCCGTGCGCCGGTTTTTCAAGCGCCCTTCGGCAGTCTCATTCGAAATGAGGGGGTAAAATTCGCCCTTACCCACAGGAGTGAGTTGATTGGCATTGGTGTTGTATTCACGAACCATTAAACGGGCGACGTTGGTAGCGCGTTGTAGGCTCCAGTCCCAGGTATCTTGCAGTGTTTTGTCTTTTGGGGGCAGCTTATTGTCGGTGTAGGCAACAATATCAATGTTTATACTGGGCCGGCTGCTCAGGAACCCAGCCAACAGCGCCAATAAATTGTGGCCAGAAGCACTGATGATCACCCCATTAGCATCAAAAAGCATGTTGTCGGGAATGGTCATCTTCACGGTTTCTACATCTACTCCGATACCTACACCCGCCATTTTTTCCACTTGAAAGGTTTTAGAAAGGTCTAATTCAAGTTCAATGAGGGTGTTTTTTCGTTTATATTGTATGCCCTTCACCTTACTGAGCGCATCGTTTCGTTTTCCCAATTCCTCCCTGGTTTCAGACAAGCGCTTATCCAATACACTTTTTTCCGTTGAAAGCTTGCTGGCGGATTCTCCCATACTTTGGGTACGGTCTGTCAGTTCTGCTTGCAAATCTTTAATTTCAGTATCTTGCTGTCCCAGACTCCGGTTAAGTTCAGCAACCATTTTAACAAATCCATTGGATTCGTTCCTGCGTTGCAGTACTTCTTGAACCAAAATCTTTTCTCTAGCCTCCGCGGCAATGCGGGCATTTTTTTCATTGCGGTATACTTTAGCGCCTACACAGCCTTGGGTAGCCAGTATCGATAGCCCAATTAGGGCAGCAAATGTTCTCTTCATATTATGCTTCTTGTGTTTGTTGCAGCAAATGTAACTTCGAGCTAATACTTTTGCACCTATGAAACGTATCTTCTTGCTTTCTCTTGTGTTTTGTTCCTGTGCCATCGACCAACAAAAACTGATCGGAACCTGGCAGGCTGTAGCTTATTTTGAAATGGGACAAGCTGTCGCCACTCCATTGGATTCAGTCAGCATAACATTCACACCATCAGGCGATTATAAATTCAAAAGTATTGGCTTTTACGAAGAGCAGGGTCAGTACAGGGTAGCCGGAAAATATCTTTTTCTAAGGGATACCACGGAGCAGATACCCAAAGAGCGGGCATTGAAAATTCTTTTTCTCGATTCAGACAGCTTGAAAATAGGCATGGAAGCTGATGGCAAAAAGCGGACGGTCTTTTTTGGGCTTGTGCATGAATAAGTTATCTTTCACACGACCCTACATCACATTTCCGATAGCATTCCTACCTTATTGAGTACTATTCGTCCCGATTCAGAGTGTCGAACCTTGCCACATTCCGCCACCGGATCGTGTTCAAAAAACAAAATATGGCCCTCGTTGGCCGCCGCTTCCAACATTTCGGCCTTTTCCCGCAGCGTTTCCAGCGGCCTTACGTCGTACGCCATAACGTAAGGCATTCCAATATGCCATTGCGAAGGCAATGAGTCCGCACAAAAAACAACCGTTCCCTGCGTTGTTTGTAACACAGGCACCATCATCGCTTCGGTGTGGCCATACACAAAGCGCACCGTGAATCCAGGGCAGAACTCCAGGTTTTCTTTTACATCTAAAAACTTCAAGCAGCCAATTTCCTCCAATGGAACAAAGTTTTCTTTCAAAAACGATGCTTTTTCACGGTCGTTGGGATGCATTGCCCAATTGAAATGGCGTTCATTCGACCAGTAAGTCGCATTGGGAAAAGACAATTCAACAGCGCCTGTTGCTTCGTTTTTCCAAAGCGCTCCACCACAGTGATCAAAATGCAAATGTGTCAAAAAAACGTCAGTGATGTCCTCTCGTGCCAGACCAGCTTGTTTCAAGGAGCCAAAAAGGGAGGCTTCTCCAAAGGGTTCAAAGTGTGACCTGAACTTGTCATCTTGTTTGTTTCCAATACCCGTATCGATCAAAATATTACGTCCATTGGTTTGTACCAACAGGGTGCGCATGGCCCATGTACATAGATTATTGTCGTCGGGCGGGTTCAGCTTCGACCACATGCTCCGCGGCACAACGCCAAACATGGCCCCTCCGTCCAGCTTTAAAAATCCCGTTTGTATGCTTTTTAATATCATATTTGCAAATGTAGCTTTTAAGACAGAACCCAATTCTAGGCAAAGAAACATTAATTGCTCCTAATTCCATTCTTACATTTGCGTTTTCTCCTTTGCTTTAATACGATAGCCGTTCTTCACCTACTTTTAATACTATGCATCGCTATTTCGGGATACACCTTTTGGTGTTCGTGGCAAACGTTTGTTTTGCCCAAAATAAAAATTCAGAAAATTTTCCAGAAAGAACAGAGACCACCTGGTTTTCAGACACCGTTCACGTTTTGGAAAAACAATCGGAATGGGGCATTTCCATCGGTGCCCTGCGCTACAATGGCGACATATCCAATGATAACTCCTTTGTTGTCAACAACCTGTCGCCCGGAGCAGCCCTTTATTTGAAACGCTATATCATTCCTAATCTCGCTTGGAGAGCCAACTTGTTCTATTCCAAATTCACGGATACAGACCTTCATTACACCACCCCGGATGAATGGCGCGACGAGCGGCAATTTAATTTCGATGCCAACCTCGCCGCGCTGAGCCTTCGCGCAGAATGGGATATTTTTGGGAAAACCCGATTTCGGCACCGCGACACCGTACAGTACACACTTGACCGGTACACGGAATACGCCATTACCGAAAAATTACGGCGAATCCCAGCCCCTTATCTGTTTGCTGGTGCCGGTATCGCAGGTTTCAAAGCCAATACGACGTATAATTACAGCATTGGCCTGGCGGGCCTTGCGCCGGCAGTCGCACAGGACATGGCCAACAACAAAAGCTTCCATACCAAATTTACCTGGTCCCTTGGCGGCGGTGTCAATATTGACCTGAGTAAAAAGGTGGTGCTGGGTCTGGAACTCGGCACCAATTTCGCCAATTCAGATTACCTGGATGGCATAAGTCTTTCCGGAAACCCCAAAAAGCCAGATTGGTGGTGGTATGGGGGGCTCAATATCGGTTTTCGCTTTGGCGTGAAAGATCGGGATGCCGATGGCGTGCTGGACAAAAATGACAAATGCCCAACGGTACCAGGTTCAGCCAAAACCAAAGGTTGCCCAGATGCCGACAAAGATGGTATTCCTGATTGGGAAGATGATTGCCCACACCTGGCCGGCATAAGCGCCTTGGCAGGCTGTCCCCTAAAAGATGTTGACGATGATGGCGTGGCGGATGTAGACGACAAATGCCCAACAGTCCCTGGCTTGGCTCAATTTCAGGGTTGCCCCGATGTAGATGGCGATGGTATAGAAGACAGCCAGGACTCTTGCAAAACCACGCCAGGTATTGCGCAATTCAATGGCTGCCCCGACACTGATGGCGACGGGATAGTAGACTCAAAAGATGCTTGTCCAACCGAAGCCGGGCCAGCGGAGTATTATTATGGCTGTCCGGCACGCGATACGGATGGCGACGGGGTTGAAGACAAACTGGATGCTTGTCTCTTGCTGGCAGGCAAGCCTGAGTATAAAGGCTGCCCTGATGCCGACGGCGACGGCGTGGAAGACAGGCTTGATGTATGTCCGACCATTGCCGGCCTGGCGGAAAACAAAGGCTGCCCAGTCATAGAAAAAAAGGATAGGGAAAAACTTAGCCTGGCTGTAAAAGCTGTAAAGTTTGAAACAGGGAAAGCCGCCCTGAAAGCGGAATCGAGCAAAATACTCAGTGATATTGCCGATATTCTCAGCCGCTACCCCTACTACAACTTGAAGATTGACGGCCATACGGATAGCCAGGGCAAGGATGAATCCAATTTAGCCTTATCGCAAGCACGGGCGCAAGCTTGTGCAGATTTCCTTACCGGAAAAGGCATTGCCAAAGAACGGTTTATCGTAAAAGGCCACGGTGAAACAATACCAATAGCAGACAATAAAACGGCGGCAGGGCGGACGTTGAATCGAAGGGTGGAATTTGAATTAGAGCTGAATAGCAAGCAATAGCCTAAAAAATCAGGAGCCATTACCGAATATTCGGTAATGGCTCCTGATTTTTTAATTGGACTAAATGCTTTAATTTTTTCTAACAATCAATTTTTGGGCTACGTCCCAAAGCCTGCCGAGCATCGTAAAACCAGGAACGGCAATTTTTCCTTCCTCTGCATCTTCCTCTAGCTGCGTCTGGGCAAACTCCGATTTTACCAAAGATTTGCCCTTACTGCCAAATTTAGCATCGATGTTGACAAAAAGGAATGCAAAAAGGCTGAAAATGGATGCAATAACCAGCAATGATTTCAAGGTACGTTTTTGCTTCATGTGTTTTTATTTTCAATGATGGGACGAAAGTAAAGGATTTTTATCAATAATATGATTTTTTCAAACAAAATCTTTTACGCATCAATAGACACCTATTCTTTGAAAAAGGTTGCAGCTTCATTAAAAAACCCGGCCAGTTTACACCGGTCGGGTTCGTATCGTCAAACCAAAAATCAATCAGTCGAATTATTATTGCTTAATGCCACCGTTGCCTGCTGGTACACTTTCTTGAACTGGTGGTACAAGCACCTCACCTTTGATGGTGAGCGTATGTGTATCAGGGTTTTCGTTGGTAGTAAGCGTAACCGTTTTGGTGAAAGCACCTGGGCGGTTGGTGTCGTAGCTTACGTCGATGGTTTTTGTTTCACCAGGCATAATTGGCTCCTGTGGGTAAGTAGGAACAGTGCAACCGCAAGATCCTTTAGCCGTTTTGATGATCAGTGGCTCATTACCAGTGTTTGTGAAAGCGAATTTGCGAACCTTGTCGCTGCCCTTTTCAATTTTACCGTAATCAACTGTAGTAGTAGGGAAAGTCATTACTGGGCCGTTTGCAGATTGAGCTTTTGCAGCGAAGGCACCAAGAACAACGAAAGCGAAAATAGAGAGTAGTTGTTTCATCGAAAGAATCGTTTTATGAAATGTTGTTGTTGTTGTTAATTAAGTTTGATGGTACAAAAGTAGTAGCCGAAGACCATTATTCCCTACTGTTGCGCTGTTAACGATGTCCAAAATAAAGCTAACTATCTTTGAAACATACTTCAATTAATTAATAATCAAATATTTACAATTTATATTTTTTCAATTTTTATCTTTTTTTGCTTTACCAGTAATATCCTTCCCCTTGCGAGAATCGAGTATAGGCTCCGGGAAAGGAGGCTCTTCTTGCGTATCATTAAACACCTTATCAATAAACTTCCATTGCCCTTTTTCGAATTTAAGTCCATCGTAGCTGCCGTCAGGCACGGCG
>Ga0163144_10030023_pt1 | contig 10414 bp, 11 predicted proteins | sample OliLak19BULKMAT1_FD_123175 | JGI IMG/M metagenome (GOLD analysis project Ga0163144, IMG submission 123175) | Freshwater microbial mat bacterial communities from Lake Vanda, McMurdo Dry Valleys, Antarctica - Oligotrophic Lake LV.19.BULKMAT1 | ecosystem: Environmental > Aquatic > Freshwater >...
CGGCGCGAGCCTGTCGCGCATCGCGATCCTCTCCGAGGTGGCGGCGAGGCGCGCGCCCGACGGTGAGGTCGCCGCGACGGTGAGCGAGATCGCGCGAGGCGCGCGCGAGCTCGTGGACGTGGCCGGCGACATCGTGTGGGCCACGGATCCGCGCCGCGACGATCTCGCCAGCCTGCTGACGCGCGTCCGCGCGTTCGCCGGCGACGTGCTCGAGTCGCGCGACATCGCGTGGAGCATGACCGCGCCACCCGCGCCCGAGCAGATCCGCCTCGGCCCCGACGCGCGCCGCGACGTCTTCCTGGTGATCAAGGAGGCGGTCAACAACGCCGCGCGCCACGCCCACGCCTCGCGCGTCGAGATCGAGGTGGCGATCGACCACCGTCATCTCCGCGCGTCGATCACGGACGACGGCCGCGGCATCGCCGCCGGCCGCGATGACTCCGGCAACGGCCTCGGCAACATGCGGCGCCGCGCTCGGGCCGCTCGCGGCACGCTGACGATCGAGGCTGCGCCTGGCGGCGGCACCCGCATCGTGCTCCGCGTCCCCCTGGCATGAACATGCGCTGACCGCGCGCGCCGCGGCCGGTACAATCCGCGGGTGCCGATCGAGGTAGCCATCGTCGAGGACGACCGCGTGGTCCGCGAGGGCCTCGCCTCGCTGATCGCGGCCGAGCCCGATCTGCGCTGCGCCCACCGGTACGACTCGGTCGAGGCCGCGCTGCGTGACGCGTCGGCGCGCCCCGAGGTGATCCTTCTCGATATCCACCTGCCCGGGATGCTCGGCTCCGAAGGCGTCGCGCACCTGCTGGCCAAGCACCCGTCGTCGGTGGTCCTGATGCTCACCGTGTACGAGGGCCAGGAGAAGGTGTTCGAGTCGATCTGCAACGGCGCGTCGGGTTATCTCCTCAAGAAGACCGCGCCGGCCCGGCTGCTCGACGCGATCCGCGCCGCGCACGCCGGCGGCTCACCGATGTCGCCCGAGATCGCGAGCAAGGTGCTCGGCGTGTTCCGCGACCTTCGCCCCGCCGCGCCACCGGCCCATGCGCTGACCCCCCAGGAGGTGCGCCTGCTGGCCCTCCTCGCCGACGGCTACAGCTACCAGAACGCGGCCGGGCAGCTCGAGATCAGCATCAACACCGTGCGCAACCACGTGCGCAGCATCTACGAGAAGCTCCACGTGCACACCAAGTCCGAGGCCGTGGCCAAGGCGTTGAAGCACGGCATCCTGAGGTAGAGGGGGCGCATGTTCATGCGCTGCCGCCGGAGCCGCCGGGTCTTCACGCTGGAGGCATGCCCTTCGACCGCAAGCTCCGCCGCTCCACCACCGGCAGCGCGTCGTCGTCGGCTCACCGGGCACCCGGCCGCTCCACGCTGACCTCGCGTCACGTCATGCGTTCGGCCCGCGACAACGACGGCGTCCAGCCCGGCGCCGCGGGGGCCGTCGATCAGGCCGCGTCCTCGAGCGGCGCCCCTCTGCCCGGCGATCTGCGCGGACGCTTCGAGTCCTCGCTCGGCACCGATCTCTCCGACGTGCGCACGCACACCGGCGATCCGTCGGCCGCCGCCACCGAGGCCGTGGGCGCTCGCGCCTACGCGGAGGGCCAGGACATCCATTTCGGCGCCGGCCAGTACGACCCGTCGTCCGCATCCGGTCAGCACCTGATCGCCCACGAGGTCGCGCACACGGTGCAGCAGCGCGGCGGCACCGCGGCGCCGCAGTACAAGCTGGAGGTCAGCTCCCCCGGCGACGCCAGCGAGGTCGAGGCGGACGCCGCGGCGGACGCGATGGTCGCGGGCACGTCCGCGACGGTGGACGGCGCGGGGCCGGCGATCATGCGCGAGCAGCTGAAGTCGACGCCACCGCCGCTGGCCAGCGATGCGGAGCACTTCAACCGGATCTCCGCCGACGCCCACACGATCTCCCTCGCGATCGGCGCCTCCCCCGGCCCGGGGCTGCTCCGCCAGGCGGCCGACGCGCTCGGGCAGGCCAAGGTCGGCGCCGACACACTCGCCGCCATCTACGGGACCGCGCAGACCGAGGTCGAGCAGGACGCCGTCACGGCGAAGGAGGCGCAGGTGGCCAACCAGGCGGCCATGCACGGCATCGTGAAGGCCGCGGCCGGCAAGGCGATCGGCCTGATCTTCCCGGTGGAGACGATCGCGAAGCAGCTCGGTGGTCAGGTGGGCAGCTTCGCCACGAAGGCGGCCAGCTTCCTCGTCGAGAAGGCCGCCGGCGCAGCCACGGACGCCGCCTCCGATGCGGTCGCGGACGCGGCGGTCGGAAAACTCGGCAAGGTGTCGGACGTGGTCCTGCCTAGCAATGCTCTCCTCCTCGAGGTCGCGAGCGCGAAGGAGCTGTGGAAGCTGGAGGGCAACGTGACCGCGACGGCCACGTCGCTGGCCTCGATCAGCAAGGACGCTGTGCCGCTCGTCAGCGAGATCCAGCGCCAGGCCCTCGCCGCCCAGACCGGGAGCAGCGTGCCGACGAACTCCAGCGCCGGGACTCTGTTGAAGGAGAAGCCCGCGTCAGGTGCCAGCATCGAGGCGATGATGGGCCGACTCGGCCAGGCCAAGAGCGCCGTGGATCAGGCGACGGCCGCCGCGCAACAGCTGCTCGCCGAGGCTCGAAACATGGACGCCCACCTCGTGGCGCTGGTCGCCGCCACGACGAAGCAGGTCGCCAAGTCGCAGATCCGCGCCGCCGCCGGCATCGCCGAGGAGGAGACCGTCTCCACGGGCGAACGGATCAACAAGTCCGACATCACCACGCAGTGGAACCGCATGGTCGGTGACACCGTCACCGCGACCACCGATTGCAAACCCTCGGGTCAGTGCAAGCCGCCCTACTACCCCGCGAAGACCGACCCCGCCGCGCCCACCCCGCAGGTGAACGTGACCGTCGGCGAAAATCTCGGCGAGCTGGTCACCGGCCAGCGCGCGCGCGTGATCGCCGTCCTCGACGCCGGCTGGTACAGCGTCACCCTGCTCGTCCAGCCCATCGCCGGCGCCGCCGCACCCGCCTGGAACGGCGGGGAGTGCACCTGACTCTCTCGCGAGCCCGCCCCCGCGCCGGCTCACCGTTCCGATCGCGCGACACGTGTCGTCACGTGACGGCGCGAGCCGGCGTCGGGCGCGCGTGCGATCGCGAGGTTGGGGTGGTCAGCTGCTTGCAATGCCACTCCCCAAGGAGGCACTGATGAATAAGTATTTTCTCGCGTTCGCCCTGGTTGCCGGCATGGGCACCGGACTCTCGATCGGATGCGGCGGCGATGGCGGGGGACTCTCCGCCAAGAGCTACCGGAACGACACCTGCGCCTGCAAGACGCAGGACTGTCTCGACAAGGTCGAGAAGAAGTACGAGGAGTGGAAGTTCGGCCAGCTCGAAAAGGCGATGAAGAGCGGCAAGCCGTCGGAGCCGAGCGAGGCGGAGAGCAAGCTCAACTCCGAGCGGATCAACTGCACGATGGACGTGAAGATGGCCCCGTAGATCCCGTCGGCCGAAAACGCCGAACCCGCGAGCTCATCGCGGGTTCCTTCGTTCCGGCGCCGCCTCGCGCTACTGCCCGGACTTCACGCGGCGCCGCTTGAGAAGCCTGGCGGCGGATTGCCTGCGCAGCTTCGCGAGCATCTTCTGCGCGGGCGTGGGGTCCTTGGGTGCGGCGACTTTACGGTTGCTCATGGGGCGCAAGGTAACCGATCTCGTGGTCCGAGGCTCACCTCCAAGTCAGCGCGCGCGCCGGTAGTGCGTGGCGACCACGCCGCAACGGAGCGGCTTCGCCGAGATCAGCTCGAGCCGTCGCGTGCTGGGCAGCCCGGTCTGGTACAGGGTCGGGCCGTGGCCGACGATCCTGGGGTGGACGAGGAACCTGTACTCGTCGATCAGGTCCAGTCGGTCCAGCTCGGTCGCGAGCTTCCCGCTACCGAGGAGCACGCCGGCCGGGGTCGCGTCCTTGAGCTGCTGCACAGCCGTGCGCAGGTCGCCGGCGAGGTGGTGGCTGTTGGTCCACGGGAAGTCCTTCCGCGTCGACGACACCACGTACTTCGGCTTGGCCTCCAGCTTCACCGCCCACTCGCGGATCGCCGGCGGCGCCTCCTCGTCGCCGCGCGCGACCGCCGGCCAGTACCTCTCCATCATCTCGTAGGTGACGCGGCCCCACAGCATCGCCCCGCCCTCGTCCATGAGGCGGGTGAAGAAGGCGTGGGTCTCGTCGTCGACGATTCCCTCCTGGTGGTCGACGCAGCCGTCCAGGGTGACGTTGATGCAGAAGCTCAAGAGTCCCACGCGGCAAGTCTAAGCGACCGCAGCGGTGGTCATCGAGGTCTGCGGCCCTCGCCTCCGGGTCGAGCGGGGCGTGCGCGTGCCCGCCGCCACCGAACACCCCGAAAACGCCGAAACCCGCGAGTTCATCGCGGGTTCCTTCGTTCGTTCGTAGCGGGGGCGCTGCTTGCGCATCTGTCTACTGGGTATCGCGGAGTAATTTCGGAGCCGAAGCCCCGCTAGCAACCTCGTGGCACAGCGAGCGTACGCGATCTTGGCGCCCGATGAAAATGCGCTGCGATTTCTCGCCGACGATTTCTCGGCGAGCCGGTTCAGCTCTCGACGACCTTCGTTGTCAAATCCCAAGTGGTGCCTGCCGCTCAGACGGGCGAGGTCGTGAGATACGCGCGCGCGAACGCCGCTGCCGTAATACACGCGTACGTCGTGAACTCCTTGCGAATGTCGTCTCGGTTGAGGCCGACGATGTCGCTGATGCCCCGAATCGATAGCATTGCGCAGCGCTCACGCGTGGCCCGGTAGACGCCGGCGGACTCCATCTCGACTGCACATAACCTGCGGGCGGTTTCAAGCCATGTGATCAGCACGTCGGCATCCTTGATGAGCGCGTCGCTTGAACCGATCGCGCATGGATGAAACACGGGCGCTCGGGCAGCGCCGGTGCCGAAGTGATGGTCCAGGGATGCGCGAACGCGCTTCTGCCACGCGTCCGGCCCATATGTCCGCACTGCCGCGAGGTCGATCGCTGGTCGCGGCGAAAGGTCCCCCGACCATTCCCGCATCTCGTGGCGTGCGCCCAGATTCACGACGCCCGCTTGCACTGCTCGTCCCAGGGGGCCGCCAGAGATGTCGAAGGCGGAGTCCTCGTCCTGTCTCGCGACGTGAACGGTGTAGTCGTTGATTCGGGTAGCCACGACAACGTCGCCCAACGTGAAGTCGTCGCTCGGCACGCCACCGGCGATGCCTACCACCAAGATCATCTTCGGCTGGAGATCTTCGAGAAGATCGCGCGCCCCGGCCTGGGCCTCGCCGTTGCCCTGCTCGACGAGACGCACGACCGCAACCCGATACGTCTTCCCGTTGCCGGCGTCGGCCCGTCGAATGTTGTAGTGCCGTTCGCTCTTGCCAACGACGACGCCTGACGACTCCGGGAAGGCTGCCAGGACAGCTTGAAACTCGTCTTCCCGAATCGTGATGATCCCGATGTCAGCCGCCGTGGTCATGAGGCTCGCTTCCTCCAAATGGTTGACGGCCTCGAGGCCGTGCGTCTCGTAAGCTCGCACCAGTTTGTTGGCGACCTCTGGATCCTTCTTCCCGGCGTCATCGGCAAGCCGCTTGTCCGCGAGCGAGAGAAACCAGTCGCTCCACGTCTTGAGCGAAGGCTCGCCGGCGAGCGCCTTCAACACGCGGTAGGTATCGTCACCCGGCGTCCTCTCAAGGAGGCCCAAGAGAGCGCGCCGGAGGGACTCTGCGTGATCGCGGGGGCCGGGACTGTACGCGCCGCGGTGTTTGATGTCGTCGTCGGGCCGGATGTGCTTGAACAGGACGAGGGCAAGGCGGCCGAGTTCGCGCGCTCCCGTTGGGAATGGGAACGCCACGATACGGTCATCCACTAGTGACCAGAGCTGATCGGCAACGGTAAGGATGAACTGGTCGCCGCTCTCTGTGGCGCCGCGAAGGGCCGCTTCGAGTTCGTCAAGGGCTGCGGGGGCGTCCACTGCTGTTACGAGGCGGCCCTGTCGACGGCCATCACGGCCGCCTGATCGATGGGCATCGTGATCGTGGCGGGAGCGCGGCGGCGGCGTGATGGGCATCGGCGGCGTGGGCGGTGTGGTCCGGAACGCCGATGGCCACCGCGTTGGAGCCTGGGTCCGGCGCGGTGACGAGGGTGTTGGTGGCGGCGGCGAAGAGGTCGGCGATCAGAATGGCCAGTCGTGGTCGGTGTCGGGCATCCGGGCGAGGACGCGATGTCGGTGGGCGTCGAGGGCGGCGAGCAACCGGCCGCAGAGATCAACGAGGGTGCGAGCGGTGTCGATCTCCGCGGCCTCCTGGGAGCGAGGCTCGCAGTGGAACTCGCGGTAGGTCGCGACCAGGGCGCGCATGGCGATCTCGACTACGGCCTCGAGCGCGGCCAGCGCGGCGAGTTGGTCGTTGGCGCGAGCGTGGACGGTCACCGGTCGCGCTCACGGGTGTCGGCCTCGATGACGCGGGCGACGACGTCGCGCTCGACGAGCTTACGTTTCTTCTTGGCGGTCTCGCGGAGGGCGGCGGCGGCGAGGCGGTCGAGATCGCGCATCGCGCCGGCGGTGGCCTCGTGCAGGAGCGCGGTGGCATCGAGGGCGAAGAGCTCGCGGTCGCAGCCGGCGTGACGGAGGCGGAGGCGGAGGTACTCGGCGGTGTCGTCGGGGACGAGGGGCTCGATCTCGAGGCGGTGATGGAGGCGCGAGTAGAGCGAGCGGTTGCGGCGCAGGGCGAGGCGATCGCGCAGCTCGGGGAGGCCGACGAGCACGAGCGAGAGGAGCGCGCGGCTGTCCCACTGGTAGTTGAGCAGGATGTGGAGGTGATCGAGGGTGTCCTGGTGCAGGAGGTGGGCCTCGTCGAGGAGGAAGACGGGGTGGACGCGCTCGCGGGCGAGCTCCTCGACGTGGCTCGAGACGGCGTAGAAGAAGTTGCCGGCGGTGGCGGTGGGCGCGAGGCCGAGGGCGAGGCAGAGCTGGCGGTAGAAGTCGCGGCGGCCGAGGGTGGCGTTGTGGGAGTAGGTCAGGCGGTAGCCGGCGGCAGCGACCCGATGGCGGAGCGCGCGCAGAACGCAGGTCTTGCCGACGCCGGGCTCGCCGACGAGCACGACCGAGGCGCGCTCGGCGAGCGCATCGATGAGCGCGTCGGCGACGGCCTGCTTGGAAGAGGGCAGCCAGAGATCGGCGTCGGCGATCTCCTTCGAGAACGGCGCCTCCTTGAGGCCGAAGCATTCGAGGTAGGTCACGGTTTCTCCTTGCGGTGGCGAGGGGGACGGCCGGCGGCTCGGTCGAGCAGCGCGCCGGCGGGATCGAACGGGATGGTCGGCGTCGGAGCCTCACCGCGACGGCGTCGCCGGGTGCGCGAGGCGGCGATCGGATCGGCGGGCCGCAGCGGGTAGCGGTGGCCATCGTGGAGCGCGACCGGATCGCCGGCGAGGCCGGCGTGGGCGGCGACGACGGTGACGACGCGGCCGGCGAGGAAGCCCTGGTCGAGCTGCCAGACGTGGCCGTCGAGATCGACGGTGCCGTCCTTGCGGACGCGGCGACGGCGATGAATGGTGAGCGCGGCGGCGAGCGCGGGCTCGTCGACGGCGCGGCAGGTGGCGCCGGCCCAGGCGTCGACGGGAGCCTGACCCATCAGGCCGCCGTGCGGCGCGCGGTGGTAGTGCTCGTCGAGGAACGCGCCGAGCCGCACCTGCACGTCGTGCAGCGAGGTGACGGCGCCGAGGTGGTCGAGGCAGCCGGCGCGCAGCGTGCGCCAGAACCGCTCCATCTTGCCGCGCGCCGGCGCGTCGCGCGGCCTCGCGTGGATCAGCGTGATGCCGAGGCGCTCGCAGCACAGCCGAAGCGCGTCGCCAGAGTAGGTGCTGCCGTTGTCGAGGTAGAGCGCGTCGGGCGCGCCGTGACGGCGCAGCGCCGCGAGGAGCACGTCGAGCATGTCGGCCTCGCGCTCGGTGTGGTGCGCCTCGAGCGCGACCACGAAGCGCGACGCGTCGTCGAGGAGCCCATGGATGCGCAGCGGCCGGGTCGTGGTGCCGATGCGCAGCGTCGGGCCGTGGCAGACGTCGCCATGCCACAACGCGCCGGCGTGGTCGGCCTGCCAGCGCAGCCGGGTGTGGCCGTCGACGCGCACGCCGCGCTCGAGCCCGGCGTCGCGGTACAGGCGCGCGACGGTGGTGTCGGACACGAGGCCGGCGGCGAGGCGGCCGTCGGCGATCAGCGTGCGCAGGATCAGCGGCACCGAGACGGTCGGGTGCTCGCGCCGGATCTCGAGCAAGAGGTCGCGCTGCGCCGGCGTCAGCTCGCGCGCCCGGCCGCGGTCGGAGCGCGGCGCCGGGCGCAGCGCGGCGAGCCCGCCGGTGCGGTACGCGTACAGCCAGCGCTGGAGCGTCGACGCGCCGAATCGCCGGGTGGCGGTGCTGCCGGGTGGTCGGTACGACGCGGCGGCGAGTGCGCGCAGCGCCGCCGCCAGCTCGCCGTGGTCGAACGCGCGGCGGGCCAGCGCGCCGATCAGCTCGGCGCGGAACAGGGCGACCCGCTCGGCGTGGTCGCGGGGAGTCAGGGCATCGGGCATGAGCAGTCCTTGGGCGCCGGCGGGAAGACAACGCCGGCGCCACCGTCCTCGTCGCACGCTGTCCGCCGGCCGGACAGAACCCAACGCGGTGGGGCGTCGCGCTCGACGGAGCGCGGCCCGGTGGCCATCGCGTCAGTGCAGCGCCGCGCCTCCCGCGTAGGCCTGCTCCCAGATCGGCCCCGGCGTTCGCGGCGGCGCTCGACCTGCGGCGATCTGTCCGGCCCGCGCCGCCGCCGCGCGCGGCGCCAGCCCCGCGGCGGCCCGACACCACCACCACGCGCCCGACGCCACCGCCGCCGCCCACCGCCGCACCGTCCGCCAGCTCGTCGCCTCGTGACTCGGCCACGAGCCGACGCGTGCCCGCACCTCCGTCGTCGGCTGCCCGCCCAGCGCCCACAGCGCCAGCGCCAAGCAGATCGCCGCTCGCCCGTAATGACGGCGTGGCTCGATCCCCAGCGGCACCACCAGGACCACCGCGCCGCACGCCGTGCACCGGTAGCGCCGGCACGCGATCACCGCCGTCGTCGCGGCGTCCGAGATCGCGGGCGGGCCACGAACCTGGCGGTCACGCAGGCCGTGGCCGTGCAGCCCGAGCGGACCGCCGAGCGGGCGGCTGGCGGCGTCGCACTGCGGACACCGGCCCGGCCTCGCCTCCTCGACCGATGGCGGTCGCTGCAGCCAATTCTTGACGCCGAGCGCGCGGTAGACGATGAGGGAGATGTTCTTGGTTGCGATCGTGGTCACGCAGGGCGCGACCGAGGACACGACGCCGAGGGTGTTGGAGCACCGTCGGCGTCACCTACTTTCGGCGGGCGACATGCCCAGCCCTGTGGACGCGGCCGGCATCCTCCTCGCCGATCCGGACCGGGGCCACTTCTTGGCTGATGGCGTTCCGATCCGCGACCATCACGCAGCTTGCTCGATCCCGCCGTTGTTCTCGTCAGCCGGCTCGCTCGCTAACAATCGTGTCGCTTGGCTTGATGGTCACGCGGTCCAGCATCTCCAGCAGTTCTGGCTTGAGGCGGGGGTCCGACCGGAGCCAGCGCTTGGCCTGCGCGTCAATCGCTTCGTCCAGCGCTGCCGTTGACGCGACCGTGCGATGCGCCTGGTAGTAGACGTACTCGCGAACCGCATGAAGCGGATGCGCCTGCAGCTCCTGAAACGCGGCCAGCGTCTCGGGGAACTCGTGTGCGCGATATTCGCCCGCGAACGGGCTCATGTCCTCCGCCGCGAGATGACGGAGCACCGCCGCGACACGTCCTTCTGACTCAGCGAAGGCATCCTCCATGTGTGATTCGCGGCCGTAGAGATACTCCTCGGCGCACTGTCCACGGACGCTCGCGTGACGGTGCAGTTCGCCTGTCTCGAGGACGAACGTTGGAACAGACGCGCCGTCGGCCGAGAAGCCGCGCAGCACGAACTGCGGCACGAAATGATGTCTCTTCTTCTTTGGAGGGGCTCCCATCGTACTCACCTCAAAGATCAGTTGGCGTTCTTCCCCTGTTTCAGTGCGCGCTGCACCATCGCCGCGATCTGCTTCCATTCCCAGGCGACCGCGTCGGCGCGAGAGAGGCCTGCGGGCAGACGAGTCGCTTCATCCGCGCCGGCGATGTAGACGCCGATCATGGGGACCCGGTGCCTGGTAGCCATCGCGATCTCCTTCGCGATGCCAGATGCACCGTGGGCCGTAGGGCTACGGAGCCGGTCAACGAGTTTGAGACACCAGCAGGCATTAGTTTAGTGCCGCGTTCGCGGGCTGATCATGGGTGGCGGTCTTCGGCTTGTTGATCCAGACCGCGGTCGGCAGCGCGGCGGGGCGCGGCACGC
>Ga0163144_10030024_pt1 | contig 10414 bp, 12 predicted proteins | sample OliLak19BULKMAT1_FD_123175 | JGI IMG/M metagenome (GOLD analysis project Ga0163144, IMG submission 123175) | Freshwater microbial mat bacterial communities from Lake Vanda, McMurdo Dry Valleys, Antarctica - Oligotrophic Lake LV.19.BULKMAT1 | ecosystem: Environmental > Aquatic > Freshwater >...
AACTGAAGTTCCCAGCAGTAGAAAAATTAAGGTCAAGATACTAAAAAACTTATTAAACAACATAATAACTCCTTGTTGACACAACATACCCCCGGGGGGTATACCTGTCAAGGTATGAAAAAGATTTTAAAAAAGAATTCTGAAAAAAAATTATGCCATCCCCTTTCAAATCATTTGCACCCTGATCACTCTTCGGAAGTCCCGAAGCTACGTCGAGTAAAAGGACAAATAGAGGGAATCGAAAAGATGATCAACGATAAACGTTATTGTCTCGATGTCATTATTCAAGTTAAAGCAGCAAAAGCTGCACTTAATTCTTTAGAAAATTCATTATTAAAAACACACCTTAAAGGTTGTGTCGCCGATGCCTTTAAATCTAAGACATTAATTGATTCAGAAATAAAAATTGAAGAAATAATTGATTTATTAACCAAGTAGGAATCATGAAACTTTTAATCTTTTTTTTAATTTTCTCAAATAAAATGATGGCAGACACGACTCTACCCTCTGCTGATTATTATCGAGAATTAATAAAAAATATTCGCCCCAATACAAAGATGGTTGTTCCCTTACCTAACAACCAAAATTACCAAATCAATTATCATTTAAATTTTGGAAAAGCACTTTACGAAAAACCTATCATCAATGATACAAATCTCTCAATGGACCTGACCCATCCAATAATTATTCGAAGTTTTTTTGATCGTATCCTTTTAACCGATGAATCCTATATTGAATTTGGAGAAACTCGCGCTCCCTTAACTTGTATTGTTGTAAATGGACAAGACAATCGTTTAAGTGGCATGAACTCACCAACGCTTCCGCAATTTGTTATAAAAATATATTTAGTCGCCAATGATTTTAGTTGCCAAGGCCCCATCAGACCAGGCTGGCCATACTCAGGCGGTCGCAAAGAAAATTGGGATACCTATATCTATTTTGAAATTAAGGATCCAACAATTATGCTTCCAGTTGACATGCTACTTCGCTACCGCTGGAATGAATATCATGCCATCCTAGTAGATGAAGGAGTATTATGAAAAATATTATATTTGTTATAAGTTTTTTTTATCATCTACAAATATATGCCGGTCCTAGTTGGTATCCAATTCCAAATGAAGCTTATCAATTAAATAATCTTTATCCCGAAGCACAGCGTTTACTTTTTGCTTTTGATTATGGACATGGCCTGGTCTATGAACGACTCTTGAATCAACGTGGAAAAATAACTGATCCAGAAAAATTTGAAAAAGAACTTTTAAAGAGTGTCATTGCTATTCTAAAAAACCCCCCTCAGGTAAAGATGGATGAGGATGACATCGCGCCAAATTATGTCTATGCCTTTCCATTGACGGTAAATCTTTTTGATTGGTCACATCTACTCCACCAATATGTCTTAGATGTCTTGGCCTCTTCTCTAGATCGAGGACAAAAAATGTCTGATCGAATCCAAGAAATATTTCGTCAGTACCAGGCCAATGAAATCATTGCCATCACCGATGTCTGCAAGACTATGCTTTTTATGGATGGACATTATTTTTCTAAAAAATTTAGACGAACTTACCCCAGTTTTAATTTACTCATTTGGAGTTATCACTGGTTTCAAATTAGACTCTACGACGCTTTAATCTTGCCGACTAAAGTTGAACGAGATCTGGCAGTCAAAAAAACCATCAAAGATTTTTGGGAGCTGATTTCAGATCTTCCAGATTCAGCGGACTTTGATATGATGCCAGAAACATTTAAAGTCGCTCCCCTATTTTCTAATACCTATCCCGCCATTGCCGCCTCATTTGATAATAATCATATGTTGCATGATATTGTTTCAGACCTACTTACATCAGATAATATTTCCTATAATAAAATGAAAATTGAGGCCATTCGTATTGGCCGCATGGCGCTTGACCCGGAAGCTTTTAAATCTAATAATTGTGTTAGATAACAATAAAAGGATATTTATGAAAAAAACTTTCTTAATAACTTTAATGACTTTATTTTTAAACGTTGCCATGGCCGAAGATATTAACATGGCCCGCGCTGCAGAACTTGCCTGCCATCGCATTGAACGCCTAGTAACTCTTAGAAAGATTGATGAATCTTATCTTAATAACTTTTCTCATTTGAAAATAGAACTACTGACGCAAGAGAATCCGGAGTCACCACGCTTTAAAGTCACTGGTGAGCAATATAACTCCACCGCAGAAAGTGCAAAATCCATTATTCTCAATTTAAATAATGAGGGAAAAACACTCGGTCATATTTTAAGTGATGGAGCTAGCGAAGTTGGCCCTGTATGGGGAACTAAAGATCCGGTGACACTAATGGAAAACTCATTACATTTTGTGATTGAAAATGGTCCAAGCAATAATGAAGTTTCACATTTTCTAGTTGATTTAAGTAGCGTGAGTTTACTACAAGATCAAACAACTGGACAAAAACTGGTAAAAGCAAAAATGACCAATTCCTTTGATAATAAAATTTTATTGGTTTGGTTAAATATCGAAGGTGAATTTATTCGTTATGAGATTACGCAGTAGTTTTTTATTTTTATTGGTCCTTGCTGCTTGCTCGTATCGTACCGAGCATCGCTTGGAGGATTTAGGAGACATTTTTGTCTCGCAAGAATTGCTCACAAAAATTTCCTATGGTGAAGTCCGTGACGTGGTTTTTAAACCCAGTTGTATCGCTTGCCATGGCGACTCTGGCAATGTCAATTTAGAAACCTTTGAAAGTACGCGCCCTCACCTGGAAGAAATTCGTGCCACTTCTTTGAATTCTAGAACAATGCCAAAAGCACCATTTGCCAATTTAAATAAAACTCAATTGCAATATTTAGCAGCATGGTACCAGGCCGGCACTCCAGAATTTGCCAAAGACCCGAATCCTCCTCGCCCTCCTGAAGTATTAAAACCAACTTTTGCTTCTATCAAAGCAAATATTTTTGTTCCTAAATGTATCAAATGCCATAACCCCGATGGAAATGCTGACCGTGTGCCGCTTGAGACTATCGAAGATTTAGTCAAATCACCGTTAGAAGTAGTTATTCCGCAAAATGCTGATGAAAGCGGATTAATTTTGGTTTTATTAGAAGGTGCTAGAGGAAAAATGCCGCCAGAAAATTCTGGCATATCTCCAGTGAGTGCCAGTGAAATTGAAATCATTAAAACCTGGATCAACAATGGAGCAAAAGATTAAAAATTTAATTATTTTTTTAGCTATCATTTTTTTGTCACCACAAACTTTCGCTAAAAATTGTGTGATTGACACAACTCAAAGTAGCGCTGAGTTTGTAGCGACGGGAAAACCTGCCATGATAAAAATTTCTGGAAAAAGCACCAAACTCGAAGGCGCCATCGACTTTAAGAAAAATCAAGACCTAGGGACAATTCAAATTGATCTCAACACTTTTGATACTGAAATGGAAACACGCAACGAGCACATGAAAGAAAAATACTTAGAAGTTAATAAGGCCAATAATAAAATGGCCATATTTAAATTAGAAAAATTGGGAACGCAAGATTTTCAAGGAAAACTAACACTTCACGGAGTAGAAAAAAACATCACCGGTCAGTCCGTTACTAAATCCAGCGAAACTGATTGTGAAGCAACCGCTGATTTTTCGTTAAAACTTTCAGAATATAATATTGAAATCCCCTCTTACTTGGGAGTCACTGTGGCCGAAGATGTAGTGGTCAAGGTCTCAATAAAAGGAAAAATTCTTTGAAAGGTATCTTTCTTTTTTTACTTTTTCCTTTAGTAAGCTGGGCCTTTTCAGGCATGGCACGCCACGGTTATAATAATTGCATCGCCTGTCACGTCAGTCCTTCTGGCGGCGGCATCCTAAATCTTTATGGCAGAGAAATCTCCAAAGAAGTGCTCTCCACCTGGGCACAAAAAAATGAACAACAGGCCTTTTATAATCTAACTCCTTTGAGAGAAGATTTTTATGTGGCAGCTTTTGCTCGCGGTTTGCAGCTACATAGACAAAATCAATCTTTAACCGAAGGAAAACCTATTTTAATGCAAGCTGATTTAGAGTCGGCCTATATTTTAAATAAAAAAATCATTTTTGACCTGACAGCGGGAAGACAAGAATATCGCACCAGCTCTACTCACTCTACTGATCGTTTATACTTTCGTCGTTATTTTATTGCCGCCAATATTTTAGGCCCCCACTATTTGCGATCGGGTAAATTCCAATATACATTTGGTCTTAATGATCCAAATCATTACAGTTCTGTAAGACGCGATTTTTCCTTTGGCCAAGATAGTGAAACTTTTAATTACGAATACTCCTACTTAGGTGAAAAACTTAATATTTATTACGCAGAAGTTAGAGGCAACCCACACGATGAGAAATCTTATAATAAAACTAAGGGCCGATCCCTCACCACTAGTTATTTTTTCTTTAATAAAAATAAAATTGGTACTAGCATTCTAAATGATCATGATAAAAATAAATCCCGCGGCATCTATGGAGTATGGGGAATTTATTCTTTTACTAAAAAATTATATGCCGATGCAGAATTTAATTTGCAAAGAAAAACGAATCGCCCCCTTAATACCAAACAAAACGGGTACTCTAGCTCCAGTAAAGTCCACTATGTTGTGTTAAAAGGAGTCATTCCCTATTTAGTGTGGGAGAAATCTTATTTAGACACAAAAAATCCATTAGTTGAAAAATCAGTCTATGGCGCTGGAATTGACTTTTTTCCACGTCCGCACTTTGAACTCAATCTCAACTATCAGCGAGAAGTCTTAGAAGAGGTCAAAGATTCTGCTACTAATATGGCCTGGCTAATGCTAAATATTTATTTATGAAACAAAAAAACGTTTTTGGCGCTGATTTGAAACCTTGTTCCAGTAATCCTATAACTGGTTTTTTTCGCGACAGTTTTTGTCACACTTGTGACGATGATCAGGGCGTTCACACAGTTTGTATTATTTTAACTAAAGAATTTCTGAGTATGAGTAAATATTTAGGCAATGATCTCTCCACTCCAAAACCTGAATTTGGATTTCCTGGGCTTAAGCCTGGAGATCGTTGGTGTTTGTGTGCTGCGCGCTGGAGTGAAGCTTATGATAATGACTACGCCCCAATGGTAGATCTTGAGGCGACGAATCTTAGAACGCTGGAAGTAGTGGACTTAGAAAAACTAAAGAAATTCTCTGTTACAAAATTGGTTTAATCGCACCGCAACTTTTATTAACAAATTTCCCCGTATAGTTAATTTTTGAGTCTTCGCCTTTTTTGGTCATTTCAACTAGGCCTTTTAATTTTTCTTTACTCTCAACTTCCCAAGTCGCTTTGCCTTTTGTGCCATCTTCACAAATAAAATCAGTCACCATTTTTTGCGCTGTCTTAGTCACGATATTGGTTTTACATTTTTTAAATTTATCATCTGGGGCCAGAGTATCTTTTTTTAACATTTCTTCGCTATAACAAACTTTAATGGCGCCATTAGAAGAAATTCCCGCTCCCATACTGGCCATCATCGCTTCCATTTTTTTTCTTTGCGCCTCAGGCATTTTGGCCAAAGCTTTTTGAATTTCAGCGCGCGGGTCGCTTTCTACTCCTTTAGCTTTAATTTTTACATCCAGCTCCCACAAACCTGGCGTCATATTAAGCGCCGCAAAAGTTTGGAAAGATAAAAAAAGCACCAGAAACATAAGTTTTTTCATAAAATTCTCCTGCAGCTATCTTAATAAAATCGATTATCTCTTGGCAAGTGTGACCTCTTCTCTTTAAGATGAGATATGCGTTTTGATAACTCTTTTCAAACTCTTCCCGATTTTTTTTATGCTGTAGTAAAACCGACGCCTATTTCTAATCCGCGTTTAATTCATGCGACAAATTTAAAAGAACAATTGGGTTTGACGCAAATTGATTTAGTCGGTTGGTTAAACAGCACGACGAACTTAACGGGCGAGCAGCGCATCGCCACTCGTTATGCCGGTCATCAATTTGGCCACTTCGCGGGACAATTAGGAGATGGCAGAGCACTCTCACTGGGTGAAACTCTTTTAGATAATTCACGTTTTGAAATTCAAACTAAAGGTTCAGGACTGACTCCATTTTCCCGCATGGGAGATGGCAAAGCGGTTATTCGCTCTAGTGTGCGCGAGTATTTATGTAGCGAGGCGATGTTTGGATTAAATATTCCCACTTCGCGCGTTTTAGCGCTTTTAATTGGGGACGGACCAGTTTACCGCGAAACAGCTGAGCGTGAAGCTTTGGTGGCGAGAGTCTTTCCTAGTAATTTACGTTTTGGTCATTTTGAAATGAGTTTTCATTATAAAAAATTTGATGAATTGGATGCCTTGATTGATTACACTCGAAAATATTTTTATAACAACGTTTCGATAGAGGAAATGTTAGAAAAAATTATTAAAGACACAGCAAAACTAATCGCGCAGTGGCAATCTGTAGGTTTTTGTCATGGAGTGATGAACACGGATAATATGTCGGCCTTAAGTTTTACTATTGATTATGGGCCATTTGGTTTTTTAGAAGATACTAACTTGAATCATATTTGCAATCACTCTGATCATGAGGGCCGATATGCTTTTAATCAGCAGCCCAGAATTGGTCTATGGAATTTAGAAAGACTGTTAACTTGTTTTCAAAGACATGTGCCTATTCCTAAATTGCAAGAATTACTGACCATGTATCCTCTAGCTTTTGAGGCAGAACATATAAAGCTTTCGCAAAAAAAATTGGGACTAGTTCAAAGCGAAAAAAATGATTCAGAGCTGTTTGAAGAAATTGTCAGAGTTTTAGATCTAAAGCGTATTGATTATACTTTTTTCTTTAGGCAACTCTCCACTTATAAAATGGGAGAGATCGAAAGCTTAAGTCTTTTGTGGAAATACTATTTTCAATTTGATGAAATGACTAATTGGTTTAAAAAATATGATGCGCGTTTGGCGCAAGAGAGTGCGCAAGATCATGAGCGCCAAAAACTTATGAAACAAACTAATCCAAAATATATTTTAAGAAATTATATCGCCCAAGAAGTTATTGATGATGTAGAAAATAATCAGACACTAAAAATAAATGATTGGTTAAAAGTTCTTTACACACCTTTTTATGAACACGAAGAGTTTGAAAAATATTCGCTACCCACGCCGCGAGAGAAATCCGGTTTAATTGTCAGCTGTTCATCTTAACTACATATGTAGCGCACGATTTTCCGTCGCCGCTAAACACGCTTCTTTAAAAGCTTCAGTAAACGTAGGATGAGCATGACAAATGCGCGCGATATCTTCCGCCGAAGCGCGATACTCCATCGCCGTCACAGCTTGCATAATCATATCAGCGCAGCGCGGGCCAATCATGTGCACGCCTAAAATTTCATCGGTCTTTTTATCGGCCAAAACTTTTACCAGGCCATCCATATCATCACTAGCGCGCGCGCGGCCTAAGGCCTTAAAGGGAAAAGATCCCACTTTATAATCAATCTTTTTTTCTTTTAATTGCTCTTCGGTGTAACCCACTGCCGCCACTTCTGGCCAAGTATAAACCACACCAGGAATTAATAAATAATTCACATGAGGCTTTTGCCCAGCGATTGATTCCGCCACATAAACCCCTTCTTCTTCTGCTTTATGTGCCAGCATCGCGCCCTTAACCACGTCTCCAATGGCATAAATATGCGGCACATTGGTTTTTAAATGATCATCAGTAATCACTTTTCCGCGCTCATCAATTTTTACCCCGGCCTTATCTAGACCTAATTGATCTGTGTAAGGTTTTCTGCCGACAGCAACTAAACAATAATCGCCAACAATTTCTATTTCTTTGTTGTCCACTTTATTTTTTGCCACGACTTTAATTTCATTGTTATTTTTTTCTACTTTTGTCACGCCATGGCCTAAGAAAAATTCTACGCCGTCTCTTTTTAAAACTTTTTGCAGCTCGTGACTCATAGTCGAATCCATCGTGGCAATAATATTATCAGCGTACTCCACCACTGAAACCTTGGCACCAAGTCTGCGATACACTGAACCTAATTCAAGGCCAATCACTCCGCCGCCAATGACAATTAAATGTTTGGGAATTTCTTTTAAATAAATGGCCTCAGTGCTGGTTATAATTCTTTCTTTATCAATCGTCACACCGGGAAGACTAGACGGTTTTGATCCAGTGGCGATAACAATTTTTTTGCCTTTAATGGTCGATTTTTTTTCACCGTTAATTTCAATAGTATTGGCATCTAAAAAACTGCCGTGACCTTGAAACACTGTAATTTTATTTTTTTTCATTAAATAAGCGACGCCATCACAGGTTTTACTGACCACATCTTTTGTTCGATCAACCATCTTTTTAAAATCTAATTTAATCTCACCGATATTAATTCCATGATTCTTAAATGAATGGACCGCTTGATGATAACGCTCACTTGAATCGAGCATGGCCTTCGAAGGAATACATCCTACGTTCAAACAAGTTCCACCTAATGTTTTATATTTTTCAACAATGGCGGTTTTAAATCCTAATTGAGCGCAGCGAATGGCGCAAACATAGCCACCAGGACCTGAACCAATAATAACCACATCAAATTCTTCCATATAAACCTCTAAAATGTATTAGTTCAATTATATTCAAAATTTCACACTCTCGCAAAGGGCCAGTATTTCCTTTAATGAACTTTTTTGTCTGACTTTCACCCACTTTCTTCGAATCTGAGAGCCTTTCTTGTTATGAGCATTTGTTACAGTTTATATATCTGCCCTAAATTAAATTGACTTTTGTTCGCTTATATTTTAAAAATAAAGCATGAGAAAGAAAAACCAGGCATTGGTAACTCTATTTAATCTGAAAGGTGCCGGAAGACCTCGCTTGGCAATAGAAAAACGCCGCAGCATTCCTCATCGCACTCGTGAAAGTTTTAAAAAAGGAACACCTGTCCATGTGACGATTAAACTTAAAAAAAATATTGTCTTCACACTCAGAAATAAGACCATTTTTCAAAAGATCGCGAAGGCGGTGCAAAAGGCCAGATTGAAAAAATTAAGAATCATTCATTTTACAGTGCAAAAGGACCATTTACACTTACTGCTAGAAGCAACAGACAAAATTGCCCTCGGTAAAAGCCTACAATCGCTGGGAATTTCACTTTCCAAAAGTCTGACGCATCTCTTAAAACGCTCCGGCAGCGTTTATAAAGAGCGCTACCATGTGCATATCTTAAAATCCATCAGAGAAATAAAAAATGCCAAACTTTATATCTTAGGAAATGCCGTCAAGCATGGTGTAATCAAAGATAAATTTGACACCTTTTCTAGTGTTATTAAAGAACCCAAAATCGCTTGGCAATTTGATTTTGAAAAATACTTTTCTGATTTGCTGCATTTTTTAGATTACGAAAAAATTATTAGTGACTTAGTTGATTCGCCGAAATTTTTTTTAACGAAAAAGGGTCTAGGATAAACTTAAAACTGGCCCTAAAATTTTAATTACTTTCTTTTTAGTATCCAGACACATTTTTGCACCCAGAGGAATGGTCCACAGCGGATCAGTGTGACCAAAATCAACTTCTGTGATCACTGGAAATTTATAACCACGCAAGGCCTCATTTAAAATCATATCTAGTGAATCAGTATCCTTAAAACCCACACAGCGAGCAAAGCGTCCAATCACTAGACCTGTTATTTCTTTAAACACGCCCATCTGCCTTAATTGAGTAAAAAATCGGTCAATTGATTGTGTGCTCTCGCTCTCATCTTCTTCTATGACTAAAATTTTATTTTTAAAACTTGGCCAATACTTTGTGCCGGCAAGAAGTAGCATGGTGCCCATATTGCCGCCGATGATTTGACCGCTGGCCTTACCGGATCGATGAACTTTTCGCCCAGGATTAGTTGTCCATTTCATTTGATTATTAATGTACCACTTGTTATCAGAAAATTTTTCTGAATCGGATAATAAAATTTCTTTCTTGTTTGTTAAGAAAATATCTAAAAATACTTCACTGGTAACTAATGGCAGTTCTGGTTTAACAAAAGTAATCACTGCTGGGCCATTAAAACAAATTAAACCAGTCGTTTTATGAATGGCCACCAGTAAAGAAGTCGTATCACTATAACCCATTATAATTTTCGGGTGTTTTTTTATGTAATCGTAATCTAGTGACTCCAGTACTTGATGCGTATTCATGCCGCCCCAAAACGAGAGCAACATTTTTACTTTTTTATTTTTATAAATTTCGTGAAAGGCCTTTACTCGGTCGGCAACATTACCTGCGGCATGACCCTTTTTATCATAAAGATTTTTGGCCTCAATAATATTAAAACCTAGTGCGCGTAAAAAATTATAGGCGCGTTCGATTTTAGCTTGATCTAAACTGGCAGGATTTGAAAGAGCAAAAATCCCAATACTATCGCCTTTTTTAATTTGCGGCGGCTTTATGGT
>Ga0163144_10030025_pt1 | contig 10414 bp, 14 predicted proteins | sample OliLak19BULKMAT1_FD_123175 | JGI IMG/M metagenome (GOLD analysis project Ga0163144, IMG submission 123175) | Freshwater microbial mat bacterial communities from Lake Vanda, McMurdo Dry Valleys, Antarctica - Oligotrophic Lake LV.19.BULKMAT1 | ecosystem: Environmental > Aquatic > Freshwater >...
CAGATGCTGGGTACATGGGGCACGGGCGCTGGCGGCGCGATAGTCTCCGAACATCACGTCATGTACGAGATCGGGGCCAGCGATCGGGGCGTGTTCGAGCGCGCGGATACGGGAGTCGCACGCTACGCTGTATTCGAGAACTGTCCGCTCGTCGTGCACCTCGAAGACGAGACGCGCATCATCGGTCGCGCCTGGGTTGCGTGCACGCCGTTGCGTTCGGCCCGCGGTCCCGTGGGCATGCTGTTCAACGATGGCGGCGAAACGCAGCAAGCTTTCGATGAGGGCAAGCAGACACAGGCTGTTATCTTGTGTGCGGTGCTCGGTGCCATCTTGGACCTCACTCGCGATGGGACGCTTGGCCGAAAGGCAGCGCACGAACCAGCGAGCGCGCCCAAAAACTCGAAGGTCGTCGCGGCCGTTCGCCTCATGGCGACGCAGATCTCGCTCGATGCCGGCGCGCTTGCGAAACAGGTGGGCATGAGTCCGAGCCATTTGGCACGGCTGTTCAAGCAAGACATGGGTCTCTCGTTGCTGGAGTACCGACAGCGGCAGCGGCTGGAGCGCTTCTTTGCTCTGGTCGATGCAGAAGGTGGCAACTTGCTGGCCGCGGCGCTCGACGCGGGCTTTGGTAGCTACGCCCAGTTTCATCGAGTTTTTCGAGCTCGTTTTGGGCAGAGTCCTCGCGACTACCTCAAGACTTCGGCCGCTCAGAGATCGTAGGTGAAGCCGACCGTGATGCCGCCCGTGAAACCGGCGAAGCTGGCTACGGGCGTTCCGACGCCGGTGAACACGAGTTCGCGCACGTAGCCACCGAGCTCGCCTGCGAGCACGAGCGTGAACGACTCATCGATGTCGGCTTCGAGCGCGACGCGCCCCGAGAGCGTCGCCGCCCAACCCACGCCGAGCTGTTCCGGAACGCCCAGATTACTGCGTCCTTGACCGAGAACGGTCAGCAGGCGCGCTGTCGGACCGAGAGTGACTCGGGGTCTCGTCAAGAGGGTGCGTTCGACCGCGAGACTTGCGGAGACGCCGTAGCTTGAAGGCGCCCCCAACGCACGCGCCCCGAGCTGTGCTCGAGCTCCGCGCCCAGGCGCCACGACCAGTCGGGACCCGTGCGCAGGCGCAGCCCGACCCCGCCCCCCAAGAAAGCTGGCATCTCCCCAGCCAACCCTCGGGCGCTGGCGATGGCTTCGAGCGACCAAGCCGTACGAGGCGGGCTGGCGCGCGCGGCATCGTCCGGTCGTGGGGCCAGGGGGGTTTGTAGGATTTCGGCTCGGTCTACGTCGGGATCCGCTGCAGGTGCAGGGGCATCGTCTGCAATGAGCGGGTGACGCGCCACGCGCAGGAGTTCCGTGATGCCAACGGCCAACGTTCGGCTCCGGCTTTCGAACGGTACGTCGTGGAGGCTGAGGCGCGTACCGATATTCGAAGCGCGCACATCCGGGCCACGCGAAACAATCGTCACCTGCACCTCGTACTCGTCGGTCGCGCACAGCTCGACGGCCAGCGTCACCTGAGAGTCTGCGAGTTCACTCGAGGAGGAGTCGAGCACGACCCAGCCGTCGGCGCGGAGTTCGAGGGAGACCAAGCGCACGAAGTCGAGCGCATCGAAGCAGAGCGTTGCGCAGCTCGGGAGTTCGACGCGCACCGTTTCACCGTCGGCACTGGCCTCTCGAGGCCAAACCCCGAGCAAGCACGCCAAAGCGAACGCGCCCATGCCGGACTTCATGGAGTTTGCGGCACCAAGCGTTCGATTGTCAGTTGATGCCGACCTTCCGGGAAGCGAGCCCGGTACTCGGCGGCCCGTTCGGCTGCGCGGTCCATTTGGCCCAGGCTGGCGTGCAACTCGATCAAGCGCAGCAACGTGTCTTCCCAGAGCGAGCGGGGGGGCCGTTGTCCAAGCACCCACTCGAAGGTCTCGAGCGCGACCATCTGCTTGCCGCGGCGCAGTTGCACGACGCCGAGGCCATAGCCGGCCAAGCTGCTGCGCGCGTCCGTGGGATATTCGGCGACGATGTGCGCCAGCGCTCCTTCGGCCTCCGGCCAAGCGCCGCGAGCGCGCGCCCGGTCTGCTTCGTCGAGCAACTCGATCAACGTTCGGACGTGCACGGTCGCAGGCGCCGTTGGGCTCGCGTCCCGGGTTTCTCGAATCGCCTGCGGCGGTTCGAGAGGTAGAGTCGGGGCGGCCAGCGGCAGCCGATTTTCAACCGGGGGGTTCGTGGGTGAGAGCACGTCGAGGGATTGGCCCGCGGCAAGCCGCATCACACCTTCGGGCAACAGGGCAGAACGGACGACCACCACGCCTTCGCTCACACCGACGCTGAGTCCAGTCGGCTTTCGCTCCACGAAGAAGCGAGTGCCGACGACCTCGACGCGCGCCCACTTGCCTTCGATGACCCAGCGACGCGGGCCCCCCGGCACGACATGAATGTCGAGGCGCCCGCGCTCGAGCAGAATCGAGAACTCTTGCGGCGTCGAAGAGAGCGCGACGACGCGTCCCGAGGCTCCAATCGAAAGCGAGGAACCGTCGGCAAAGTACTGCGTGGCGAGGCCGTCGCTCGCTGACAGCTCGCGAAATTCCTGACCGTCGCGGGTGAGCAACGAGGCGGGCGCGCCTCGACCCAGGACGCCTAAGAGAGCCGCTGCGACGACCACTGTCGTCGCCAGGCCCCAGCCCAAGCGGAATCTCCAACCACGTCCAGGGTTTTGCCGTGTGTGCGCCAAAACACGCGCGCGCATGCGCTGCAGAGCGGGTCGTGCGGTGCTCGCGTCCAGGAGCCGGCCGAGGGGAGCCTGAAGCGGTGGTCGGTCGGAGTTCACGATTCGTCCTCCGGTAGTTCTACGGCGACGGCCTTGCGGACGGCCGCTTGGGCCGCAGCGATGCGGCGTTTGGCCGTGGCAAGAGAGCAGCCCGTCTGGTCGGCGACTTCGCCCAGAGAACACCCTTCGACGGCTCGCAGCATCCAGGCAATGCGCAGCTCCGTAGCCAGGCCCCCGAGCACGGCGTCGACGCGTGCAAGTTGGAGTTGCGTCTCTGCGTCCACTCCGTTGGCCAAGGCCTGAAGAGAAGCGTCGCTTTCGCCCGACGCCATACCCAGACGCTCCAGCAGCCTTCGCTTGCGAAAGCGGCGGTGGACTTGGCGCACGGCGATCTGCAGCAGCCAAGCGCCAAAGCGCTCGGGGTCTCGCAGAGCGCCCAGATCGCCAAACGCAGTCAGGAAAGCGTCCTGCGTCACGTCTTCGGCTTCCGCCGAACGCCCTAGCAAACGAGTGACGCGCAAGAGCGTGCGCTCCGCGTGTCTGTCGTAGAGTGTGCCAAGAGCAGCTCGGTCCCCGGCCACAGCGCGCTCGACCAAGCTGGCATCGCTGGGACCTTGGCCGGTCGGAACGACGAGCTCGACGAGCGTGCTGGTCGGCCGAGCAGTCGCAGGAGTGGGCAAGACGACGGCGAAGGCAAGTGACCAAGACATAGTTGCGATCCGAGAGCGATCGAGAGGACCATGAGGCGGGGAAAACGGCTCAAAAAAAAGGCACCTGCACTTTTTTGAGCCAAGTTGAGCCAAAGTCGGGGGCAGGCGGCCCGGGAACACATGAACATCAGAACCGTTTCCGCGAGCGTTACCTGCCTTGCGGCCCTCTTTCTTTTGGGTTGCTCAGGCGAAACCGAGCTGTTCGAGGCAACCGGGCAGGAGCTTGCGTCGCAGGGTCTTGGCCCCTGCTCCATCGTGCCGGCTCCGCTGCCGAACGAGGTCGCCATCGAAGATTCGGCAAGCTGCGGCGAAGGTGTCTGTCTGAGCTACCAGGGACAGGTCGAATGCTCTTGCCGCTGCGATGGCCGAGCCGAATACGGGCCCTTTTGCACGTGTCTCCCTGGCTTCGTGTGTCAGGCCGACGTCGTTCCCGACTTCGGCCTCAGCCCGCCGTCGAAAGATCCGGCGGGCAGCTATTGTGTTCGCCCCAGCGAATGAACGCGCAGCGCGCTTGTGCAGAGTTGTGCTGCTCTAAGCTCGGCCCCCCCGCGGCCGTTCTGGTTCTCGTGCTCAAAAAGTGGCTTGTCTTGGGGATGTGCGTCACGGCCTGTCTGCCCAAACCCGTGGCGGACGACAGTGAACTCGCGCCAGACGGCATTTGGCAGCGCGAGATCATCTACCCGAGTGCCGAGGAAGGGCAGAGCTACATCTGCGCGCCCGCTCTCGACGCTCAAGGCAAAGATTGCGTCGTCGTCGAGGCGCTGCCTCTACTGCTTGGTTGTGAGCGCCCGGGGTACGCGCAGGCGTCCAACGAGATGATCTCGGCGGTGAAGGAGGCATTGATCGCAGCGAAGCGCAGCGTAGCCGAGTATCGTAACTACTGCGCGATCGTGCCGCTCACTGGCGCGGCTGCTGCTGCTTGCGTCGCGGGCGAAGCGACCACCGAGCGTGGCTACTGCATCCGCGACAACCGAGCGGGCTGTGACGTCACTTACGCCCAAGCGCTCGAGTTCACGACCAGTCGAGATTTTCCGCTTCCAGCCCAAGGCGCGTTCGTGCTCGCTCGCTGTCCGGCCAGCGACCAATAGCGGAACGACGAAAACCAGCGAGGCGAAACGCGACAGTCGCTCGAGACGCTCGTATTTTCTCTTGGATTTGCCACGTATGGCGCGAGAGTATGGCTCCAGCAGAGAGGCACCCACGCTATCGACCCATTGCGGCCGCCCCGGAACACGCTCACCCTCATTCCATGGCACGCTGCTCTCGATTCGCGCCACTGCTCCTGGTGCTCTTGGCGGGCGCGGGCTCGACCGTGGCGATTCCCTCGGCAGCTCACGACGCACCTACCGCGCAGGGCAAAGTCGACATCGGACCCTTACTCTCGCGGCTGGGCAGCTACGCGCTGCGCTTCGAGCAAATGGAGAAGCGTGGCTCATTCTTGCTCAAAGGTCGCATGGACGAACTCGACACGAGCGGCGGAGTCGACGGCACCAAAGAACTAGTCTTGCGCGTCACCGCCACCCCGGGCGAGCGCGTCACCGAGATCCTCAAATACATCGAAGATGGTGAGGACAAGACGGGTGAGGCGCGCGCCAAGCAAGCCAAAGCCAAGTCCGAAAAGCCCGACGCCAAGAAGAAGTTTCGCTTGCCTTTTCATCCTCTCGAGCAGCGGCGCTACGCCTTCACGCTGGTCGAACGGGATGCCAGGTCGAGGGGGCGAGTGCGCGTCGCTTTCAAGCCCTTCGAGCGTGCGGAGACGGCGTTCGCCGGCTCGGCGTGGGTCGATGAAGCCAGCGGCGAGGTGCTGACGTTGGGCTTCTCGCCGACGAAGACGCCGTTGTTCATCGATCATGTCGACATCAAGATGCTCTTTGACAACGCGACATCGCTCGGTCGTGCGCCCTCGAGCGTGTGGTTCGAGGCTCGCGGCGGCCTGCTGATCATCAAGAAGCACTACCTTGGTACGGTGACGCTCACCGACGCCAAGATCTCGTTCTGAAGGCTCGTTTCGGGCCCGTCGCGCTCAAGGTCTGCTCCCGGAATCGAAGCCGATTGCGAGCATCAGCATGAATTGGCTCACAGAATCGACACGTCGCTCATCGTAGTAAAGCACGTCGTCGACGACGACCGCGCCTTGCGCGTAAGGAGCCGTCATGCCGCCGCCTCGCATGTAGACGCCGGAGAGTCCGATCGAAACGCCACTGTCTGCGACGTAGCGCACGCCCGTGCCGAGACCGTAAGAACCCGTCACGGCTGTGCCCAACGAGTCATCCGCGCTCGACGAAGAACGTGCCGAGCCGCCGACACTGACGTCGAGCATCCACAAGCCGGCTAGCAAATCGAGGTGTGGACGCACTTTCCATTCGGGCTCGAGGCGGAGCACGCCGTGCAGCCAAAAGCCCATGCGATTGAGGCGGTAGTCGTCGACGTCGCCGCGGTACATGAACGTCCGCGACACGCCACCAAAGCTGTCGAAGCCGGTCTGCACTCCAATGAGCAGCGGCCAACTGTGCGGTCCGGCGAGCAGCGTGACGTCGAGCCCGCCGCCGAGCCGCTCCGTCGTCAGGTTCTTGAAGTCGTCACCGGCGATGCTCAAGTGACCGCCGAGCGCGAGCGAGTAGCGAAACCATTCCGACCGCGCGAAGCCGCTGGAGCTCGAAGCGATCGAAGAACTCGACGGACCCGAGCGCGTAGCCTTCGAGCTCGACCCCGAGTGATGCGTCGAGTCGCTACGGTGCGGCTCGTAGACGGGAGGCGGACCGTCGGGGTCAAGGCGGGTCTTGCCGTCGCGAGGGTCACGCGCCGGCGCGGATTTGCTAGCAGGCGGCTCCTTGGCGGGGGGCTTTTTCGTGGGCGGATCGCGCACGACCTGGCTCTGCGCTTGCGCTTCGGGCGCCCAAACCAAGTAAGCGACAAGCAAAGGCGCGAGCGCGAGCCAGCGGTTCGAGCGGTTCGAGCGGTTCGAGCAGGTCGAGCAGGTCGAGCAGGTCGAGCAGGTCGAGCAGGTCGAGCAGGTCGAGCAGGGGAGTGCAGCCAAACGGCTCATCAGAGTCTTACGCCGTCCTGTGGGATGATCTTCCGAGAGGACACCAGTTTGGCCAGCATGTCCCATTTGGCGCCCCGGCGCGATTCGGCCGCGTGAACTCGATCCAATCTCGCCCCCGGGGGTTCCCCCTGCGCCATTTCCAGGGTTGCTGAGCCGCCGCCATCAGCCACCGCGCCCTGCCATCAGCGCGTCCTCGATACGCGCTTTGCCAAACCAGTCCTCGGCAACCAGTCGATTGTGCCCGCGGCAGAGCACTCGCAAATTCACGACATCGCTGGGGCCGCCGATGGCCCAAGGCCTGATGTGATCGAGCTCGAGACCGCTGCGGCAGCTGCAGCGTTCACCACTTTCCCCCACGAAGCTGCATTGCTCGCCATCCCGCTCGAAGACCTCGCGCCGAATCGGCCTAGCGATCGCGCGTTTTCTGATACGGCGAATTTCAGCCGCGCCGGCGCGGGTGATCGATTTTTCATCGCGCTCAGTCGGCTTCACGTCATTCTTCGTCTCGTGCTCTCGCTTTCTCGTCGCGTTCGCTGGCGGCTTCGTTTTCGGCGCGCGCTTCGTCTTCGCCAGCTTCGTTCGCTCCAATTCTTTCACGAGCACATCGAGCGCCCGGTCGAGCACGGCCTCCAAACTGCGCGAAGGATTTTCGTGGCTCATCAAGTCCAGCGCGCGCTCCAACCGGGCGCACGTCGCCTCGCCGATGGTCAGCTGCAACGCGAAGCGCTCGGCCGAAAGTGGCTTCACCTTCTGCGCTCTCCGAAATTCAGCCGCATCCGCCTGCGGAAAGCGCGCTGCCAGCCACCGCTCCAATTCCCGCCGACTCGCGCCGCGCGCCATCTCCAAAAGCTCGCCGCAGTTCTCGGCGCGCAGGTGCGGCTTCAACAGAGCCACGCCGCTCAAATGCAACGTCCCAGCGGCAAGCCCGTCGACAATCGCGGGCCACTTGCTGGCCAGCCTCGAAACCGTCATACGTCGATAGGCTTCGTCTTCGCTGAGCCCGAGTGCGCGCTGGCAATAGTCGAACAGCGACGAGTAGCCGAGCCGCAAATGCAGTCGGCGCTCTTCGATTTCAATCAGGTGCGCAACAATCGCCGCCATCGTCTCGCGTTGCCGCGCCTCGAGCGCACGCAATGAATCGACCAACTGCGCATCGGAAAGCGTCCGCAAGTCATCCATGGTCGCTAGCCTACACCCTGCTTTCTGAGCCTCGCTGGAGGCGCGTCAGCACACGAACGCGCGATTGGACAGCTTCGAATTCACCTGGTCGCGCGATCGCCCGCGAGCGCGGCCGCTAGACGTCTTCAACCGCGGCCTTTCCTCTGGGCGAGCGCACTTCGGCGTCGCTGCCAAGAATCGCCGTCAAGAGAAATCGGAGCAAGTGGCCAAAAGATGCGCGTGCTGTGCGTTGCGTTTACTCGAAAGACGCGCGCTGTGCGTTGCGTTTCGCCAAAAGATGCGCGCTGCGCGAAGCGTCTGGTCGCATGGCGCGGGTACAACGGTGACAAGTCGGACCGGGCACACGGGTGACACGTCGGACCGGGCACACGGGTGACACGTCGGACCGGGCACACGGGTGACACGTTTCGCGAAGATGTGAAACATCGGGTTCATGCCGTGGAAGACGACGCCACCAATGAACGAACGGGGCAAGTTCACCGCTGCAATGCTCGAAGGCGAGGAGACCTTTGTTTGGTGCCCCGGCCCGAATGCACTCGCGGCACTCGTCCAGCCTTCTGCCGCGCCGGCGCGGGTAGCGGTTTACTCGGTGCTGCTCCCCACAATCAGATGTGAATTCAGCCGCGCCGGCGCGGCCTGACGCGGCTGGCTTTTGATCGGCTTCTGCGTGGCCGCGCCGAGGAGCTGCGGCCCAGCATGCAGTTGAAGGCTCTCTCGGGCGCCACGCGTGCACTTGCGCCGGGGCCCACCGTTGCCGTGACTCAACGTTGCGCCGGGGCCCACCGTTGCCGTGACTCATCGTTGCGCCGGGGCCCACCGTTGCCGGGACTCATCGTTGCGCCGGGGCCCACCGTTGCCTGGACTTATCGTTGCGCCGAGGGCCCGATGCTCCACCAAGCACTCGACGTTCGAGAGTCGGACCCGCGTCCGTGCGAGTGAATTGCAGAACGTGAGAGAAATGGAACCTTTCACGAATGGATCCCGCGCCGGCGCGAGTGAATTGCAGAACGCGAGCGAGTTGGAACCTTTCACCGCCGGATCCCGCGCCGGCGCGGGTGAATTGCAATCGCGCCACTTCGCGCGTCGCTACGCTCAGGCCACGGCTGGCGCACTTCGAGTTCCTCGAGGCGGGCGCCGTCAGTGGCAGCCCACGCGCGTCTTGCGGAGATCCAAATAGTCGAGTCGCGCTGCACGAGGTCACGAGACACGGTCAGGAACATCCGAGACCGATCGTGTCGGGAGCATCGTCGAGCGTTCGTTCGGGAGCGCGTTCGTTCGGGAGCGCGTTCGTTCGGCGCCGAGTTCATGAGGGCTGCTCAAGGCTGCAAGATCTTGCCTGGCTCGGCCTCGTAGAAATAGTGCCGCAGCGGGTGATTCCGAAACACCAGCCCAGGCGGTCGCGCGGTCACGCCCGTGCGAAAGGCTTTGCGGTACGCGTTGGGCGACATGCCGTAGGTCTTCTTGAAGATCTTGGAGAAATGAAACTGGCTGGAGAAGCCATGATCCTCGGCGATGCGGGCAAGCGGTCGATCGCTACGCTCGATCTGGCTGGCGGCGCTCTCCAGGCGGAGGGCGTTGACGCATTCTAGCGCGCCGAGCCTCAAGTGCGCCTTGAAGAGTCGGCTCAAATGTTGGCGGGTGACGCGCACGTGATCAGCGATCTCCTGCAAGGAGAGTGGAGCGCTCGCGTCGGTGGTTACGTGGCCCTTCATGAACGTGAGCGCCTTCTCGACGGCATCCGGCAGGACCAGTTTGACTTGGGCGTCGTGCCCGCCGAATCCCGTGACGAAGAGACGGACGATCAGCTCAGCAAGAGGGATAGCGTAGGGGTAGGTGGCCGTGTCTTTGAAATCGAATCCGAGGAGTGAGCGAAAGAGGGAAAGGAAAACAGGGTCCCCAGGGAAGTCGCGCTTGAGGGGCCAAGTCGCAGGATCGGGCCAGGGCGGGTTGGCCGCGTCGAGATAGAAGCCGAAAAAAGACTGGGTGGAGCGTTCCGAGCCCCAATCGTGGCGTGCGCTCATCCCCGGGCGAACGCACAGAACCGTGCCAGGACGCGTGAGGATCGACTGGTCATCATAGTGAGTCGTACCTCCACCTTCTGCTATCCAGGCGATGCCGTACGCGTCCGTGACCCACGGTCCGTAGGTGGTGTTGGGCGATTCGATGCTCGTAGCCACCGACGCCAGCTGAAAGCCAATGAGGCGGGGCCAAGGGTCGGAGACAGCCATGCGCATTGCGCGAACGAGGAACGCGTCTGACCATAGGCTGGGCTCCTAGCGCCAGCCAGCCGAGCGGGCGCCATGTTCCAGTAGTTGCATATTCTGGTGACGGGCCGCCATGGTTTCGGTGCTGCTGAGCCGTAGGCTGTGAACCATGCAGCCCACACCACTCGCCCTGACCGTGGCGCTCGTCCTCTCTGGGATTGGCCTCTCTTGCGGGGCCAGGGAAGAAGGAAAAACCGACGGAAATTCGGGCTCTGGAGGCGCGGCCGCAGTGGTCGGGGCGGGTTCTGGTGGCAGCCCTGCAACGGGTGAGCTGGGCACCGTGGTGGAGGGTGCGGACGACCTGCCGACGGACGCCGACCATCCTTACCTTAAGTATTTTGGCAGGTGGGACACCAGCCCCAAAGCAAAGGCGACCGCGCGCTGGGGAGCCGTTTATCTCGAGGCACGGTTCTCGGGCAGCTCGTGCGTCTTGAGACTGCAAGACGAGCAGCTCA
>Ga0163144_10030027_pt1 | contig 10413 bp, 9 predicted proteins | sample OliLak19BULKMAT1_FD_123175 | JGI IMG/M metagenome (GOLD analysis project Ga0163144, IMG submission 123175) | Freshwater microbial mat bacterial communities from Lake Vanda, McMurdo Dry Valleys, Antarctica - Oligotrophic Lake LV.19.BULKMAT1 | ecosystem: Environmental > Aquatic > Freshwater > Lake...
ATTGTGTAAACTTAGGTGTCTTGTAAAACTTTGATTGATAATGCTGCAAATACTTGCCAATGGCATAATTACAGGCGGAATCATTGCGGTGATGGCACTTGCCTTCACGGTGGTGTATTTGCCTACGCGCATTTTTTATATTGCTTTAGGTGGCGTTTATGCCATTGTGCCTTTTCTGGCTTGGACGGGATTGCAATGGGGCTGGGCGTGGTATGTCGCCGTTGCTTTTGCCTTGGTAATTGGTGTAATGCTTTCGTTGGGATGTGAGTTGCTTAACCATGCTTGGCTTGAAAAGAAGAATGCCTCAAGTGGTACGCATCTGGTTTCTTCGTTGGGTATCTATATCATTGTCGTGCAAGCGATCGCCATTATTTGGGGCAACGAGACTAAGGTATTGCGTCAGGGTGTGGATGGGGTCTTTAATCTGATTGGGGTGACGCTCACTCAAGCACAGGTTGGTGGTGCGGCGATCGCATTGTTAACTATTGGTAGTTTTTATCTGTGGTTGCAATCTACTAAATTGGGCTTGGAATTTCGTGCCTTAGCGGATAACAAGAACGAGTTGGCTTTGCGTGGGTTTAGTATTCAGAAGTTGCGATTAGTTGCTTTTGGGATTGCGGGACTGCTTAGCTCGATCGCGGCTTTATTGGTCAGTTGGGATGTCGGTTTCGATCCGCAGGGTGGTTTAGCGGCGCTATTGTTGGCGGTAGTTGCTTCGATTATTGGTGGATCGCAGTCATTTTTTGGGGCGGTACTGGGTGGTATATTGCTAGGAATTTTGCGATCGCAGGTTGTGTGGTTCTTATCAGCCCAATGGTCTGAAGCCGCAAGCTTTGCAATTCTTGCGCTGTTTTTAGTACTTAGACCGCAGGGCTTACTAGGGCAAAAGCTGAGATTGGAGTCGGAATCATGAACTATTTTCTGCATTTAGGAATCTATGCTTGTATCTACTCAATCGTTGCTATGAGTTTGAATCTTGCTGTTGGATATTGTGGGTTGTTGACTTTGGCTCACGCTGGATACTTTGCGATCGGTGCTTATACCTATGCATTGGTGAGCGTGAAGCTAGGCTGGGGCTTTTTACCTGCGGTGGGTTTGGGTATGGCGATCGCATCTGTGGCTAGTCTGGCGGTGTCGATGTCAGCATGGCGGTTTAAGGGTGACTTTTTTGTGATGTTGTCCTTGGCGGTGCAGTCGTTGCTGTTTAGTCTGTTTTATAACTGGTTTAAGGCGGATGCAGACTTTGGCACTTGGGCGAATCTCACCAATGGGCCATTTGGGATTGCAGGGATTCCGAAGCCGAATATTTTTGGGTTACAATTTCAAACGATTGGTAGCATTGCGCTGTTAGCGGCGGTGTTAGCGATCGCCTGTGGTGTCATTTGTTGGTTGTTGGTGTCTTCGCCTTGGGGACGACTCCTGAAGGCGATGCGCGATGATGAACTGGTAGCAAGAGGATTGGGCAAGAATACTAGATTTGTAAAGATGCAAGTAATGGCGATCGCCTGTGCGATGGCGGCATTGGCGGGATCGATTTATGCTGGCTATGTGAGTTATATTGACCCTTCGGCGGCAACGCTTGATGAAAGTATTTTATTCGTATGTATGATTTTAGTCGGAGGTGTGGGCAATTTTAAAGGGCCTTTGGTGGGTGCGGTGTTGTTAATTGCCCTGCCTGAAGTGCTCAGATTTGTGGCGATACCTGATGCGATCGCGGCGAATGTGCGTCTGGGAATTTATGGGCTATGTTTGGTGGCGATCGCCCATTTTCGTCAGCAGGGAATTGCTGGCGAGTACAGGATAGAGTGAGGTGATGGCGATGAATAATATTATTGTGAAACAATCTACGAGAACAAATACCAAGATGTCTGAGACTTCGAGTGTTTTGATGCGCTTTTATAATTTATTCATTCAGTATGGCGCTCAAAAGATTTTGGATGGCGTTTCGGGAGAGCTGTGTCAAGGCGACTTTATTTGTTTGATTGGTGCAAATGGTTCGGGTAAAACCAGTTTTATGAATGCTCTGGCTGGCTATCTGGAGCCAAATTCGGGCGGCATTGTGTTATTGGATAATGCTGATAGTAAGTCGTTTACTTTTCCGCGATCGCTGTGGCAACGCTTGAATATATTTGATGGATTTACACCTGAATTTTTTGCGACTATAGGGCGGATTGGGAAAACATGGCAGGGTGGGCGATCGTTTGCGACCTTGAGCATCTTGGATAATATTGTGGTGGCGACTGCCGATCAGTTGGGGGAAAATCCCTTATGGTCGCTGTTGATGCCGAAACGAGTGCGGCGACAAGAGCTAAAGCAGCGTCGGGCGGCGATCGCTGCTTTAGTAAAATTTGGTTTAGATGGTCGAGAAAATTCCTCTGCGGATAAGGTTTCGTTGGGTCAGGGGATGCGGGTAGCGATTTTGCGGGTTTTGTGGACGTGCGCAAGAATTTTGCTGCTAGATGAGCCATTAGCTGGACTAGATGCTGAGGGTAAAGCGGTTGTGATTGCTTTGCTGCAAGAGTTGAAGGCAAGTGGGATGACGATTGTAATTGTGGAGCATGTATTTAATTTGCCCCATGTGTTGGATTTGGCTACGGCAGTTTGGAAGTTAGAGAATGGTAAGTTGCTGGTGGAAGATGCGGCGATGGTGAATGCGGAGCTAAGGCGATCGCTCGACCACAGCGATCGGGTTTGGCTGGAGGAGTTGGCTGGCGATCGCGGCAGTATTACGGATATTGAGCTTGATGGTGGGGCGGTACTTTCGATTGTTTCGCCTAATGGTGTCGAGTTTGGACAGCCAATTTTGGAGGTGCAGAATTTAGGTGTGATGCGTGGCAATCGTCAGGTTTTGAGTAATATTTCGTTTACGCTGTATGCGGGACAGATTGCGGTGTTGTTTGCGCCGAATGGTTATGGCAAGACTTCGCTTTTAGATGCGATCGCGGGTTTGTTACCATGTTCGGGTAGAGTCTTATTGAATGGGAAGCCAATCCATCGGTTGTCTGCTTGGGAACGTGTCGAACGTGGCATATCGCTGATGAGGGCGCGTGATAATATATTCCCTAGTCTGAAGGTGAGTGAGATGTTGCGGTTGAGTGGGGTTGCTGACCCTCCTGATAACATCCAGCCATTTTTAGAGAAGCAGGTTTCGGCTTTGAGTGGTGGTGAGAAGCAGAGGGTTGTGTTGGCTTGTACTCACGGTCGTTCTTCGATTTTACAGATGATGGATGAGCCTTTTGGGGCTTTGGATGCGATCGGTGTAAAGGAAGTGCGAGAGATGATTGAGTTTGGCGGTCAGAAGGTTTATTTAATTGCTTTACCAGCTAATATTTCGGGAGAAAAAACATGAAACGCAGATCTATTTTTCAGTTTGTAATTAGTTCGTTTTTGGTAGCTGTACTCACGGCTTCCTGTGGGTTGTTTGGAACTACAGATACGCCGCAAGTTAATAATGGTACGAAGTCGCCAGTGGCGAGTACAGAGGTTATTAAGGTTGGTGCTATTTTGCCTTTGACTGGACCGACTGGTTATATTGGCGAAGGATCTAAGCTCGGAATGGAACTAGCTTTGAAAGATAGACAAGGAAATACACCGAAAATTGAGTTTATATTTGAGGACTCTCAAGGAAAACCTAATGTTGGGGTATCTGCTGCAAGTAAACTGCTTGATGTTCAAAAAGTTAATATTCAGGTAGTTAGCACAACTCCTGTGTCTCTAGCAACTTTGCCAGCTTACAAACAGTCCAATAAGGATGTTTTAGTATTAATTCAGTCTACTTATCCAGGGATTACAAAAGGCTATCCATTTGCATACCGTATATATGCTACGGCAGATGAAGAGACAGATTTTATTGCTGAATATGTTAAAAAACAAGGTTATAAAAAAATTGGTGCATTTAATGTAACAGGTAAGTCTGGCGAAGAAGCAATCAAAGAATTGCAAGCCAAAATATCTGCATTTGGAGGTAAAGTTGTTGCAACCGAATCTTTCCCTGCAACAGAAAAAGATTTTCGCACTGGACTACAAAAATTCAAGTCACTTGAACTTGATGCTATGTTTGTTTATCCATTCCCAGCTAGCTATGAAGTAATTTCCAAACAATATGATGAGATTGGACTGAATATTCCTGTTCTTGGTAATTTGAACCTCGCTTTTCCTAACATGGAAGAAAAAATCGCGCCTAACTTTCGCAAAAATGTTGTATTCCCTGCTCCCCGATATTTTGTAGCAAAGGATGATAATAAGATCAAAGCATTTAACGATAAGGTCAAAGCTAGTGGAAAGGTAGCAGCTTTTGATATAGCCTACTCTTATGATATGACAAACATATTGATAAAATCTATTGAGACAAGCAAATCTACTTCTCCAAAAGCTATAGGTGCAGGAATTTTGAAGCTAATGCCCTATGAGGGAGTCTCGGGAACAATACGATTAAATGAAGATCGAGATTCTCGTGCGGACATGAGCTTGGTCACTTTTTCAGAACAAGGTATTAAGGTGCTGACAAAGTAACAAAAAATTCCATATAATGAGCGCAAGGCTTTTCGGTGTTATTACCCTATTATTTTACAGTGGATTAAAATGCAATTAAATACAACTCCTGAATTTCTTCAATATGCTTTATCTAAACTTCTGCTAGACGTTAGAAGTAACGATTTCCCAGTAGAAGAAGTGTTAAAATGCTATGTGAGTTTCAACATGGAACCTCAATTCAGAAAGATGATTAATCTATCTGATAAAGACTGGATATTGAGGATGTTGAGAGATTTTGAGAAGCTAGAATATAAACGTTTTGCGATTTCGGCTTCCAGAAAAATTAAAGAAGACTCAGATGTTCGTCAAGCACTGATCGGAATATGGAATGTATCTACTGACTATGAGATCAAAAGACTTTTGGGCTTTCACCTCTTGGACTATCTAGATATATCAGATGATTTGAGAGAACAAATCAACAGTTTTGTCGCAGAAAATCCTGAAAAATGGCTTGAGGCACGTTCCGACTATTCTTTAGACACCAATCAAGAAAGTTTTGAAAAGAACCGGTCAAGATTGAAGGAATTTCCCATTACCAAACATTTTATTTATCTTTATTTTGCTCTACTTGCAAATAATAAGGATGATGCAAGGGAATTTTTACAATCACATCTTAATTCAAAAGATTTTCTTGCTCAAAAAGTCGCAAGCGATCTATTGAGTAGATTGGCAAAAGAATCTTCGTAAGAGAGAATAAATTGTGATCGAAAATAAAAATAGTCCCTATGAGAGTAAAGCTGGTTGGATTGCATATGACCAGTTATACAGTGGAGAATGCGAAGGATTTGACAAGGTTGTAGATAACATCATCAAAGAACTTAATTTCGACAAAGACTCTACTCATATTAACGTTCTAATTTTAGGCATTGGGACTGGGATTTTTGAGCTACCTTTACTTGCCGCGATAGAAAGGCAAACAAAAAAAACTGTTAATATCGTTGCGATAGATCTATGTCAACAACCACTATATTTTGTGAAAGAACTCCTAATGAGAGGAATCAACAATTTACCAAAATCATGGGAGGAACGCAAATATCTATTAGAAAATTCTAATTGTTGGGAAAATTCTAGTCGCTGGCAAATGTCACCTTATGCAGAAAAAATACAAATAGAAAGTGCCACTCATTGGCTGATAAGAGATGACATTGATTTTGAACCTTTGAGAAATGATATAGATCCCTTGACTGGATTGATTAATTTATCGATGGGATCGAAATGGGAAGAGAGACTAAAAGCAGAAAAATTAATTCTAGAAGGAGGTTTTGACATAGTTATCTCCTCTTTTTGTTTGTTTCATCTAACATGGTGGCGGCGCACACTTTTAGCAGCATTAGACCTATTAAAATTAAATGGTATTATGCTCTACAGCCAAGTTGGAGGAGACGAAAAAATGTTTGAAGGTCGACATAGTAAGTATACAAAATCTAAGGAGGGAAAATTAATTGAAGAAATTTTTGTTAAAAATTTCTTCAAAGATAAAGAAGCTGAGCGTTACTATAATAGTGAGCGATCTTCTACAGCAACGCAACCATTCGGTATCAATGCAATTATGGAAGAACTTGCAAATCAAAAAATATTATTAAAACTCCCAAAACTAAAAATCAAAGATGCGCAAGAAACCACTAGAGTGAAACAAGTAGAACATTTTGAATATAAAATAACTACTAAAGGTTTAGATTTAGACTGCTATAAAAATTTGCTAGATAATAGATTTTTTAGTATGTTCAGAATTATTGAAGATCTAGTTGGCACGGAATATTATAACGAATTACTGATTAAATCATTGTCAAAGATAGAAGATAAAAACAAGTCAGACATATTAGTTTTTGATTTTCGCTGGATCATATATAGAAAGACAAAAGATATTAAGAAATCTCGATTTTACAAAAAATTCTTTTCGGGAGATTAAAAATAATGGATGATTATAGATATTGGCTAATTTCAAATGAAGTTGGTTCGAGACAATACCGCAATGAAAATTCTATAAAAGAAGAAGAATTAGCTGAATTTCTGACAACCACAGGACTTCTTCATCATTCATGTATTGCTGGGCAGTTTCCTTCTAGGAATCAATTGCCTTCAAAATTTTTTGTCAATGCAAATAAGCCCGTTGATAAGCTTATAAACTTTATGAACTCATTTATGAAATATCACTTATTACGAACTAAACAAACAACTCATACCTCAGCTCTTTTAAAAGATTTAATCCCACAATCTAACAAGCCTACAATTTTATGTTATGAGTTTGGCTCTCTTGAAAATGAAGGAAGAATAATTCAACATTCTTCGTTTATAGAAATTAGATTTTTAATTTCAAAGAATATTATCAAAGAAGTAAGACAAATATCTTACGAGACAACTATTTTGTCTAAATATATAGACGAATTCATATCCCAAGTTTATGACATGAAAAGAAATACTGGAAAGAGGCACTTTTTACTAGACTATACGACTGATATTTCTAAGTTGCCTAATTTGGTAAAAATGAGAAACATTATATCAAGACAAGTTGATATAATGGTCTCAGAATATCAAAAAGATTGGGAATTTGAAGCCTACGAAGTAACAGATGAATATTTTAATTCCTTAAATAAGATTACTGCAACCAAAAATTTTTATGACATTATTATATATCTTAGTTTTATTCAAGAAGTTGGAACTATAGTAAGCTATCCAATAACTTACTATATGAATGCTAAACCCATAGCTGAAGATGCTATTTTTCTTTTTTATTCAAGTGTTCTTGGCTCAAAACATTTGGATGATGAATTTTCAACTATTTTTCTAACTAATATTTTTGATACAGCCGAGAAAAGTCTTAAAAAGGGAATAGATAAAGCTGTAAGAACCTATAGCCATGAAAATAGTAAAGCTTTAAAAAACTTTGAGAACCTGCTTAGTTCTATCAAGCAAGAACCATGTAAAAGTATTTTAGATAGGCGACTTTACTATATGAATATCTTAGCTAATCAAAGATATTCCAAAGTTCAAGAGGGTACATCTATAGAAACTTTTTTTAAAGAAATTTTTGATATGTGTCTTTTAATTCATATTGACACTGGCGTAATTAAAAAACAGGATCAATCTACATGGGAAGAACGCTCAAGAAAAAATCTTGAAGATTTTCAAAATTATAGCATTACTATAAATAAAAATATCATTAATGCTAAAACTATAGGAGGAGGTAATGATATACTTAATGATGGTATTTGTCAGATTGAAAAAATGATATTTGCCGTATTTCTAAACTCTTTAAATCATTGGAATAAAAGATCTACACTTACGATAAACGTTGAAAAAATTAATGAAAACAATCAAGAAAATTCAAGATGGATAAGACTAAATGTAGACAATGAATACGATCCCAAACCAGAAATACTAGGTAGTAATAAACCAAAATTTAGTGGTACAAGATATGTTGTTGAATCATGTCTTGAGTCACTAGAAAATAATTCTTATAAAATATTTTTTGGTGTTATTGATGATTGCAGTTTATCTAACAATACATTTAGGACAAGGATTGATTTTTTAATTGACAATATTTTCTCCGTACCGCAGCAAATTACTAAAGGTGAAATTGTTTATGATTGATATCTCATGTATAGTATTTGAAGATGATAATCAAAGATTTGGTGAGTATGCCAAATCAATTACTGATTTAGGCTTCAATTTCAACCACAAGTACTATTTTTATATCCATAATACTAACCTTAGGACGGATATAGATGATGCTGAGGAGCTATCAGCCAAATATTTGTTTAATTTATATCATTGTTTAAGTCAGAAGCAAGTAAATGAAAATATAAATAAAATTAATCTATCCAAAAATGTTATTATTTTGCTTGATTTGCAGCTGAATGGAGTAGTTGAAGGGTCAGATCCAGCGCATTTTCTTTTTGCTATTATTGAAAAAATCGCCAGTCAACATCCAGTCGTAATTTTAATGACATCAACTGATGGGAAAGGAATAATTCGTGTAGTGCCAATACTAAGGGGAATCAAAAATGTTAAAGTCATAGATCCGAATTTATGTGATTTCAATCAGAATCCAAGTCCATACATAAAAAAAGCCTTCTTATCATTTCATGGCAGAGAAGATCTTGAGAGTTTTCTTGGTAAAATGGCAAAAGTTAGTTCTACATCTTGTCATGTCTCTGCTAAGGGAGAACCACCTTTAATTTTATCGGAATTATCTTTATTATTTCAATTTAAAGATTTAGACGAAATGGCATCCAATCTTTTATTAAAATGCGAAAGTACTCAACTTTATGGAGGTAAATCTTCTGCTATAGAAGTTTTAAAAAATTTTAGCTGCGACAAAATGAAATTCAGCATTTTAGGAGTAATCTATATTACATTTTTAGCTTACAGACATTCTTTTCCTAATAGCGATATAGATGTATTTTCTAATGTGATTACTGAAATAAGTAAATGTGAGAAGTTAGCTAATCAATTAGTAGCGGTGAAACAGCCAGAGCATAAAAAGTTTAACAAAATTGTTTTATCATTTTACGATATGATTATCTCTATAATCAAAAATGATAACCAAGACAATAATTTTCAAAGTCTAGAGATTAAGGGTAGTGGAAATAGTCGATCACTCACTCTAGTATTCAATCATGTAGATGCTAATGAATTATCTAAGACATTACAGACATGGCAATCTCGAATTGTTCAAATTATTTCATCAGAAGAACTGAGCGATTTAGAGGGAGATCATTTAACTTCAAAAGCAATTTTTAAGTATCAGGTTTTAAGTTCTGTAGGTCTTTCACAGATTGATTCTTCTTTCTTTGGTGCAATTTATCCAATGAAATTATATTCAACAGATTCAGGAATAGAAATAAAATTTGAAAAATAAAAAATCATGAAAATCATAGTCGTTGATGGTGATCTTGAAGATACTAGATTCAAGAAGATTAGAAATTCATTTATTAAAAATGAACAGTGTGTTGAGGTTTTTTATCTGTATGACGAAAAGTATCTTCGGCAGTACATTTCAGACTGTCAATACAGTGAAGTTGGGTTCGCAAGAGATTATAAATTTTCTATTTGCCTCGTTCATGAATCAAATCAAGAGCTTAGTGATGAAATTATAAGCGATTGGAAGCTAGTCTATAGTGGCGTGCAAGGATATCTTGAAGAAATGTCTAACTGGTCTGGGGAACAAATGAATTATGCTAATTGGAAAAAAATTCAGCTTAGTGGGCAAATCAGAGTTCCCAAAGTATGGAGAGCAATGTCAGGCGAAAATGCTATAACCCAACAAGAAGCTTCTGAACTCATTAATTTTTTTGATAATAACGCAGAAGGAGAAATTCCTGCTTGCTTACTACCTAATTTACAGATATCTTACTTGCCAGCACTATCTATTCTTTGTCAAGGTTATCTTGCCGTTAGATTTTCTAAGATACATAGTAACAGCATCTCTGTAAATGAAGCTCTAACTAAAATGGGGTGGACTGAAGAATTTTTAAACTCTCCAGTTGGTAAATCTTGTATCAATGCTGATGAGAGTCAAATTACTAAATCAGCAGAAGCTCGTTGGTGGTTAGATTGTTTTGATGAAGATATACAGTTTAAAGAACATCTTCAAAATGAGTGGGATAGGTTAGGCGGAACAAGCAAAAATAAGCAAAAAGTTGATTGTTTGATGAAATCTATACACATCGGAAGTATTGATGAACCTAACATAGTAGCTGAGGCACTTATTGCAATTATTAACGTCATTGAGTACAGCACCCTATCCTAAAAATAAGACATGGGGAGCGTCCCGATTTTGTAATGTAGTATAATTTATTACATTTATAGGATTAACACTACAAGAAAGACATGACACCAGAGAAAGCGAAAAGGATACAACAACTTTCCACAGAAATA
>Ga0163144_10030028_pt1 | contig 10413 bp, 8 predicted proteins | sample OliLak19BULKMAT1_FD_123175 | JGI IMG/M metagenome (GOLD analysis project Ga0163144, IMG submission 123175) | Freshwater microbial mat bacterial communities from Lake Vanda, McMurdo Dry Valleys, Antarctica - Oligotrophic Lake LV.19.BULKMAT1 | ecosystem: Environmental > Aquatic > Freshwater > Lake...
GCACGAACGAGAACACCGACTCGAGCGGGAAACTGTGCTGCTCGCCGAGGGAGAGCAGCACGCCGTCGTCGGTGGCCGCCGCCTGCAGCTCGAAGTCGAAGGACACGCAGAAGCGCTTGCGCAGGGCCAGGCCGAACGCGCGGTTGATGCGTGCACCGAATGGTGCGTGCAGCACCAGCTGCATGCCGCCGGCTTCGTCGAAGAAGCGTTCGGCGATGATGGTGTCGAGGGTTGCAACCGCGCCGAGCGCGGCGATGCCTTCGCTGATGTACGCGAGGATCTGCGCGGCGGCTTCCATGGAAACGCGCGTCTCGGCGACGAGCCAGCGCCCGGCCGCTTCCGGATCGTTTCGCCGCGCTGCAACTTCGACGCGAAGGTCGGCAACCGCCGACGACAGCTCGTGGGTGCGGCCGGGCCCCTCGCCGAGCCAGAAGGGAATGGTCGGCGGCTGCATGCCGGCGTCTTCCACGCGAACGCGGCCGGACTCGACGCGCCGTATTCGCCACGAATGGTTGCCAAGCTGGAAAATGTCGCCCGACATGCTCTCGACAGCGAAGTCTTCGTTGACCTTGCCGAGGAATGTTCCGTCGGGGTCGAGCACGACGTCGTAGTCGGCGGTGTCGGGAATCGCACCGCCCGAGGTGATGGCGGCAAGGCGCGCGCCGCGGCGGGCGCGCAGCACACCGTTGACGCGGTCGAAGTGAAGATGCGCGCCGCGCCGGCCGCGGCGGTCCGAAACGCCCTCGGAGAGCATCTCGATGATGGCGTCGAAGTCTTCGCGCGCAAACGCCCGGTACGGATATGCGCGCCGCACGATCGCGAACATCTCGTCCACCGGAATCTCGCCGGCGACCGCAGTCGCGACGATCTGCTGGGCGAGTACGTCGCGCGCGGGGCGTGGAATGCGCAGGCGGTCGAGCTCGCCGGCATACACGGCACGCACGATCGCGGCGGCCTGCAACAAGTCGTCGCGCGTTCCGGGGAAGACGATGCCGCGCGGCACGGCGCCGAGCCAGTGGCCGCTGCGTCCGACGCGCTGCAGGAAGGTTGCGATCGCGCGCGGTACGCCGATCTGGCATACGAGGTCGACGTGTCCGACGTCGATGCCGAGCTCGAGCGACGCGGTTGCCACCACCACCGGCACTTCGCCCGACTTGAGCTTCTGTTCGGCGTCGAGACGAATCTCGCGCGAGAGACTGCCGTGATGAGCGGCAACCTTGTCTTTGCCGAGGCGTTCGCCGAGCGCATGCGCGACGCGCTCGACCATGCGGCGCGTGTTGACGAACACGATCGTTGATCGATGCTCCCCGGCCAGTTCGGCGATGCGATCGTGGATGGCGGCGCTCAGCTCGTGGCTTGCGATGGGGCCGAGCTCGAAATCGGGGATCTCGATGCGCAGGTCGAGCGGACGGCGATGCCCGCTATCGACGATCGCGCAGCGCGCGTCGCCCGCTTCGTCGAGGCGGTTGCCGCCGACGAGGAGTCGCGCGACTTCGTCGATGGGTTTTTGCGTGGCCGACAGTCCGATGCGCGGAAGCGGTCGTCCGGCGAGGTGGTCGAGTCGCTCGAGCGAAAGCGCCAGGTGAAGCCCGCGCTTGTCCTGCGCGATCGCATGGATTTCATCGACGATCACGCGACGCGCGCCGGCCAGGATGCGGCGGCTGCCTTCGGCGGTCAGCAGGATGTAGAGCGACTCGGGTGTCGTGATCAGGATGTGGGGCGGCTTCTTGAGCTGCGTCGCGCGCTCGCGTTGCGAGGTGTCACCGGTGCGCACGGCGACGCGAATGTCGGAGAGCGCGGTTCCTTCGGCGTCGGCCAATGCGCGGATGCCGGCGAGCGGAACAGCAAGATTCTTTTCGATGTCGTTGCCGAGGGCCTTGAGCGGCGAGACGTAGAGCGTGTGGATCGAATCTTCGAGGGTGCCGCCTGCGGCTCCGCGCACGATTTCGTCGAGTGACCACAGGAACGCGGCGAGCGTCTTGCCCGATCCGGTCGGTGCGGCGATCAGCGTGTCGCGACCGCTCGAGATGCTGCGCCATCCTTCGCGCTGAACGGCGGTGGGCGCGCGGAATGACGTTTCGAACCAGCGCTGCACGAGGGGATGGAAGCCGAGGTCGTTCACCGTCGCCGTTCTAGCCCAGGCGTGGTTCGCTGCCCACAGGCGGTCGTGCGGCGCCTCCTCGTGCGGTCAGCGGCTCGCGTCGCAGGTAGTCGGCAATGATCGCGGCGACTTGCGGGAGCGCCCGGCATGCCAAGGCCGCACGTCGTCGGCGGTGGTTGTTTCTCTTGCGTCCGGTCCGTAGAACGCGCCCATGCTGACCGTCGGACGAATTCGTGAGCTTTGGCGTTATCCGGTCAAGTCGATGGCGGGCGAGCCGCTCGATTCGGCCCTGCTGACCGCGACCGGAATTCCCGGCGACCGGGCCTGGGCCTTGCGCGACGAAGCGGCGGCGGAAATCCGCGGGGCCAAGAAGTTCCCCTCCCTGCTGCGCTGCTCGGCACGATTCCTGAGCGAGCCGGGCCCCGGCCAGAGCCCGCCGGCCGAGATCGTGCTCCCCGACGGCCGTTGCGTTCGAAGCGATGCACCCGAAGCTGCGACCGAGCTGACCACACTGGTCGGTCGCCAGGTGACGCTGTGTCCCCTCAAGCCGGCCGAGGACCTCGATCACTACCGGCGCGGGGTGCCGGACAATCCCGACATGCTCGAGGAGTTGCGCGAGATTTTCGGACGGCAAGTCGACGAGCCGCTGCCCGACCTGTCGCTGTTCCCCGAAGAACTTATGCAGTTCACGTCGCCGCTCGGAACCTACTTCGATGCGTTTCCGCTCCATTTCGTCACGACCGCCACGCTGGCGGAGATGGCCTCCCGGGCGCCGGCCTCCATCTTCGATTCGCGCCGTTTCCGGCCCAATTTCGTGATCGAGACGACCGACGGTGCAGGGAAGGGCCTGGTCGAAGTGTCCTGGTCGGGCCGTGACCTGCGAGTGGGCGGGGCCACGATCCGGGCCGTCATGCCGACCGTGCGCTGCAGCATGATTACGCAGCCGCAGGGAGACCTTCCGAAGGACCCGGGAGTGCTGCGTGCGGTCGTGAGAGAGGCCGACCAGAACCTCGGATCCTATGCGATCGTGGTCGAGGCGGGCACGGTTCGCACCGGTGATGAGGTCGTCCTGCTGGACTAGTGACCCTCCGGACGGGCACAATGCCTGTGACGACGGGCACGACCCGTTGCTGACGGACAAACCTCCGAAACCCCTAGCAAGAGGACGAGCCATGGCAGTCAAACCCGTAGACCGAATTCGCACGATGATCACCGACCTCGAGCGCGGCGCGCGCACGCTCGGCGACGACATTCGCAAGAGGGCCGGCAACGTGGCCGTCACGTCCGACCTCGAAGCGGCGCTGCGACAGCTCATGAAGGGTCTTACGACGATTGCCGCCCAGCTCGAGAAGGCTGCCGGCGAGCTTCGCCGCTACCTCGAGAAGGGAAGCAAGGCGGGCAAGAAGGCCAAGGCACGCAAGTCCGCCGCCAAGCCCGCGGCCAAGAAAGCTTCGAAGAAAGCCGCCGCCAGGAAGGCCGCGCCGAAGAAAGCCGCCAAGGCCAACGGCAAGAAGGCCGCCGCCAAACGATAGGGGGCGAATCGCGAACGTTGTGCGGAGACGCGGCAACGAACTGGTGCGGGCGGCGCAATTGCACGCCGCGCGCGCGGATATCCAGCGTGGCGAGGATCGATCGGCGACGCAGGCAAGATTCCCTCCGGAGGGCCGGCCGGCGGTGCACGCATGGATTGTGAAGGCTCGGTTCCTCTCTTAGAGTGCCGCGCCCGGTGACGGGAAAAGTTCGACTCATTCGACTCAGACGATCGTAAGGAGACCAACCAGATGATGAGACTGACCCCGGCTACTCGGGCTGTTGTACTGGCCGCCGGATTCACCCTGGCGCTCACCTCGCCGGCCGCCTCGGCGGAAGAGACCACGACCGTCGTGGTCACCGAGACGGAAACGGCCGCAGCGCCTGCGCCCGCCGAGCCTTTCATGGCGACGATCTACTTCGGCGAATCGCTCGGCTACGCGTACCAGGAAAAGACCGACAACTTCGCATGGACCCTGCAGGTGCTCGCCCGTCCGATCCAGTACTTCGGCATGCAGATCGAGTACCTGAACATGGGCAACGACCACGCCGGTCGCGGCGACTACGACGGCTTCTATTTCGGCCTTGCCCCGATGTACCCGGTCCTCGACCGTCTCGATCTCTACGCACAGGTTGGTATCGCGGTCGCCGACCAGGGCGACGACGTCGTGGGCGGCGCTGGTGCGATGTATCGCATCCCGTTCGAATGGCTCGAGAAGAACAACGTCGATCTGACGGCCAGGCTCGACTACAAGTACCTGAACTGGGCTGCCGGCGACCACCTTGTGACGCTCGGGATCATGTTCGGCTTGCACAAGTAAAGTCCGGCGCGAAATGAAGCATGGGCCGCGGAGCCGGGCCCGAAACGCACGAGCGGGGGGAGACAAACGGCTCCCCCCGCTTCTTTTTTGGATGTTGTCCTGCTGAGCGGCACCTCATGGCCTATCACCACGGAGACCTGCGTCGTGCCTTGCTGCACGGCGCCATCGAGTTGCTCGCCGAAGGCGGACCCGCGCACCTGACGATGCGCGGAGCCGCCCAGCGCGCCGGCGTGTCGCCGGCCGCGCCGTATCGCCATTTTACCGACAAGCGCGCGATGCTCGCCGCCGTCGCCGAAGAGGGCTTTCTTGCGCTCGAGCGCGCCTGCGTGGCGGCCGTTGCCGACGGCGTTGACGACCCCGTGGAGGCGTTCTGGCATCGAGGCGTGGCCTACGTGCAGTTCGCGATCGAGAATCCGGCGCACTATCGCGTGATGTTCGGACCGGAGATTCCCGACAAGCGCGCCTACGCGGACCTGTACCGCGCCGCGACAATGGCCTACGAGGCGCTGCGCGCGTCGCTGCGCGCGTGCGTCACCGCGGGATTGTTCGGGGAAGAGGAGATCGAGATTCGTGCGATGCGCGCCTGGGCCGTCGTGCACGGCCTGGCCACGCTCTTCATCGACGGCCAGATGAATCTCGAGGACGCGGTGACCAGGCAGGCCTTCCTCGTCAGGGTCGGTGCTGTGCTTCGTCTCGAGGCCAACGTCCTCGAAAAGGCGGCGGATGCGCTTCCTCGGCCGGCGCGCCCGAAGGTATAATCGCGCTCCATTTGCGCGGCCCGACGCGCCCGAGGACCTGATGCCGGAAATCGCTCGACTATCCCGTCCCTTCGTTGCCGCCCTGCTGCTGACGGCTGTGTTGCCGTTGCAGCCGGCGGCTGCCGACACCCGGGCGGAACTCGACGAGCGCGTGCGCCGCTCGGGCAGCGTATTCCAGGAAATGCGTAACGCGCCCGACCGCGAGATTCCCGCCGACCTGCTGGCACGCAGCCGCTGCGTCGCCGTCGTTCCGAACGTAATCAAGGCAGCCTGGGTACTGGGCGGGCGCTACGGGACCGGCGTGCTGAGCTGTCGCGGGAAATCGGGCGAGTGGAGTCCGCCGGTCTTCGTGATGATGACGGGCGGCAGCTTCGGTCTACAGTTCGGGGCCAGCTCGACCGACGTCGTGCTGTTCTTCATGACCATCGAGGGCGTGCGCTCGGTGCTCGACAACAAGATCAAGCTCTCGGGCGATGCGGGCGTCGCCGCAGGTCCGGTCGGCCGCGAGGCGGAAGCCGCGACGGACGGCAAGTTCCGTGCGCAGATCTATTCGTACGCGCGTTCGCGCGGCCTGTTCGCGGGTGTGTCGCTGTCGGGCGCCTATCTCGGCGTGAACGTCGAAGACACGCGCACGTATTACGGCAAGAGTTATCCGACCACCGGCGTTCTCTTCGAGGGAAAGGTCACCAGCGTTCCAAAGTCGACATGGGCATTTCTCGGCGCCTTACCGCGGCCCAAGACGGCTGTCGTCACCAAGCCCACCAACAAGAGCAAGACGGCCAAGGCGCCGGTCAGCAAGCCCGCGCCCAAGGCCAAGGCCGCAGTACCTGCACCGAAGGCTCCCCCGATCGCAGCCGCAACGCCTCCACCGTCGGAGTCCGGCGAGGCATCGGGAACGGCCAATGGCGGCGAAGCCTGGGGCACGGCGGCCCAGGGCTCAGAGGCGGTCGGCGGCGAGGCCTGGGGCACGGCGGCGGGAGAAGCTTCCGGAACGGCGGCTACCGGCGAAGCATCCGGTACAGCGGCCGCACAGCCGCCGGTCGTTCCGCCTCCGCCGGTTCCCTAGCCCGCTATATTCATGAATCCGCTACCACGGCTCAAGGCAGCCACTTGCAGTGACTGCGCTCGGTGATTCCGGCCGGAACGAACAGCTTGCGGAACGCATAGAGCGAGTCGAGATGCTCGCGGATCTGCGTGATGCGGCCGCCGTCGATGCGAAACAGGAAGTGGTACCAGTTCTCGTAGTCGCCACCGTCGGCGGCCGCCTTGCCGCGAATGACGAGCTCGGCCGCGACTCGATCCTCTTCGGCCGTCAACGATTTCAATTCCACGTTCAATCCTGAATCGGCGTCGTAGAGTCCGACCGATTCGGTGAAGAGCTTAAGGACCATGGCCTTGCCGCGAAACTCGACGCCGTCGGGCAGCGACGGCGGTACCCAGAACGTCGCGCTGTCGTCGAGCAGGGCCGTGATGGTGTCCATGTCGCCGCGATTGACGGCGTCGAAATAACGACGCACGATTTGCTTGTTCTCGCTTGTGCCCATGATTGTCTCCGGCGATGCGTTCGGGTGTCGCATTGAGCGACGCCTCGAATCAGATGCGGCCCTCGGCGCGCAGGAATGCGAGCGTTTCGCGCAGACCCTGTTCGAAGGAGCGCGGCTTCCATCCGAGCTCGCGCACGGCTTTCGCGCCCGACGGAACCGCGCCGTACTTGAGGAACTCGAGCTGGCCTTTGGGCAGCAGTGGAGGTTTGCCCGTCCAGCCCGAAAGGAATTCGCCTGCCGACGCGACGATGTTGGCGACGGCAAGGGGCATGACGGGCGGTACCTTGCTGGCACGGCCGCTGGCCGCGGTTTCACGCCGGACGGCTTCGGCGATGGCGGTCAGCGAATGCGTCGACTCGCTCAGGATGTAGCGCTCGCCGACATTGGCTTTTCGTTCTGCGAGCAGATGCCCATGCGCGACGTCGTCCGAGTATACGACCGGAATCGCTCCGGGCAGCAGCATCGGCACCTTGCCGCGTACGAGATCGGCGAAGAGATGGTTGGTTCCGGGTGACGTGAGCGGCCCCGGACCGTAGATGCCCGACGGATGCAGGAACACCGCGGGCAGGCCGTCGCCGAGCGCGGCGGTCACGACACGGTCGGCTTCCTGCTTGGAACGTTCGTAGGCGGTTGCTTTCGGTGCGGAGTCGAGCTCGCTCTCGTCGAACGGAACGCCGGGCGACGGGAAGCGGAACACGTCGATCGTGCTTGCGTACACGAATCTCTTCGCGTCAACCGCACGAGCGGCTGCGACGACGTTGCGCGTGCCATCGACGTTGACTCGATCGAATTCGCGCGGATCGCGCAGCCACTGCTCGGGAAGTCCCGATGCGTGGTAGATCACCTCGCACCCGCGCGCGGCCGCGAGCACCGAAGCAGCGTCGGTCACATCGCCTGCGACGATCTCACACGCTGGGGGCACGACTTTTGAAGCCCGCGCAGGATCTCGCACCAGCGCGCGCACGCGCCGCCCTTCGGCGACCAGCAGTCGCGCGATGGCATTGCCCAGCAAGCCCGTGGCACCGGTAAGCAGGACTGTGTCGGCCATGCGGCCCTCCTACCACACAAGTGAGCCGATACGGAAAACGGGCAGCGCATTGCTCAAAGGGTCTGGCTGGCTGGCGTCCGCCCGCCTATCATGCGGCCAGCGCCGGCCGATACCGATGCGCGGGAGGGGATCTTGATTCGAACCGGATGGACCGGCGCGGCGATGCTTGCCGCCCTTTTGTTTGGACTGAACACGACCGCCCATGCGGACGCGGCTGCCGATCGCTGCGGGGGAGCCAAGCTCAAGGCGGCCGGCCGTTACGGCCAGGCCCTGCTCAACTGCAACGCCACGGCAACGCGCCGCAACGAAACTCTCGATCCGGAATGCACGAGCAGGGCGTCGGGCAAGCTCGCGTCGTCGTTCAACAAGGCCGAGGACAAGGGCGGCTGCGTGACCACCGACGACGAAGGCACGACGTCCGCGGCGCTCGGTACCGATGTCGATGCGGTGCTGACGGCGCTCGCGCCGGATCCTACCGACGCGGCCCGCACTTGCGCGGCGTCGAAGATGAAGAGCGCCGGCAAGCAGATTCGCGCCATTCTCACGTGTTCCAGCAAGGGCGCGTCCAAGAGTGAGGGGCCCGATCCTGACTGCCTCGCCAAAGCCGACGAGAAGCTCGTCATTTCGTTCAGCAAGGCCGACGACAACGGCGGATGCACGACCGTGGCCGACGCATCGACGATCGACGGCATCGACACCGACGCGTCGGAGGAACAGGTCGCGGCTCTTTCCCCGGTTTGCGGAGATTCCATTCTCGGCCCCACGCAGGAATGCGACGGCAGCGACGATCTTGCGTGTCCGGGGATCTGCAGTGTCGTCTGTTCCTGTGACGTCCCGCCCGATTGCGGGGACGGCGCGGCGGAGCTCCCCGAGGAGTGCGACGACGGCAACGAAATGAGCGGCGACGGATGTTCGGCGGCGTGCGTGCTCGAAGATGCAAGCGCGCTTTGCGACGGTGTTCCATCGACTCCGGGCGAGGCTATCGACGCAGTCCTCGTGAGCTCGGACTTCGACGCGCCCATTCATGCGACCGCACCGCCCCTCGATCCGGCCCGCCTCTTCGTCGTTGAACGCGAAGGCAGGGTCCGCATCCTCAACCTCGAGGACAACACGATCGAACCGACCGCGTTCCTCGACATCGTCGACATCGTCGATCCGGCCGGCGAAGGCGGCCTGCTCAGCATGGCCTTCGATCCGGATTACGATTCGAACCGGCGTTTCTTCCTCTACTACACGAACAACAGCGGCAACATCGTGATCGCTCGCTATCTGCGGTCGCTCGGCGATCCCGATGTCGCGGATGAATCGACGGGTGAGGAACTGCTCGAGATTGCGCATCCGGGCCAGTCGAACCACAACGGCGGCCAGGTGGCGTTCGGCGCCGACGGCTATCTCTACGCGGGAACCGGAGACGGCGGCGGCGGCGGCGATCCCAACGAGAACGCGCAGGACGACACCGCGATGCTCGGCAAGCTGCTGCGCATCGACGTCGACGTGAACAGCGCGCCGTTTTACCAGGTTCCTCCGACCAACCCCGGCTACGTTGACGGATCGAGCGAGCTCGAGCTCATCTGGGCCAAGGGCCTGCGCAATCCATGGCGCTTCAGTTTCGACAGGAGCACCGGCGATCTCGTGATCGCGGATGTCGGCCAGGGATCGGTCGAGGAGATCGACTTCCAGGCTGCTGCCAGCACCGGCGCCGAGAACTACGGCTGGGACATCTTCGAGGGCACCGACTGCCACGAGCCCGATCCCGCACCGATGTGTCCCGCGCCGCCGACCGGCTTTACGATGCCGATCTTCGAGTACGCGCACAGCGGCGGCTGCACGTCGATCACCGGCGGCTTCGTGTATCGAGGTTGCGCGATGCCGGACTACGCTTCGACGTACTTCTACTCCGACGTGTGCCACAACTTCGTGCGCACGATCGACATCACGGGCGGCGTCGCGAGCAACGCGCAGAATCGCACCGCTGACGCTACGTCGGCGGGCGCTGTCCTGACGTCCGTGGTGTCGTTCGGCGAGGATGCGCGCGGGGAGCTCTACATCCTCGATCTTGGCGGGTCGGTGTATCGCATCGAGCCGGAGTAACGGCCGCGTAATTGTCGGAAGCGTCGCTGCGGATTCGGCGGCGCACGCGTGGCTGCGGCGACGCATGCGTGAAGAAGAAAGAACGTGGCGGACGCGGCGCCCAGTGCCGCGTCCGCCGATCGAATCGCCGCGGCGAGGAGGAGGCCACGCCGCAACGGTTCGAAATTCCGGTCGAGATCAGCCGCCGAACAACGCTTTCTCTTCGGCGATCAGGCTGGCGAACGAGGGCCGCGCCATCATGCGATCCACGTACGCGGCCAGGTTCGGCCAGCGTGTCTTGTCCACCGTGAACTGCGCGTGCGCCAGGTTCACGAACTGGCTGGTTACGGCAATGTCGGCCACGGTCATTTCGCCGTTGACGAGAAACTGCTTGCCGCCTTCGAGCTGGCTCTCGAGATAGTCGAACATCGGCGGGACATCTTCATCGATGGCCTTTTGAACCACCGTCTCGTCGGTGGGCTGGCCCATGAAGCGCGGGCCGACGATGCGCTGGAAGAAGATGGCGCCGGTGATCTTGGCC
>Ga0163144_10030030_pt1 | contig 10412 bp, 8 predicted proteins | sample OliLak19BULKMAT1_FD_123175 | JGI IMG/M metagenome (GOLD analysis project Ga0163144, IMG submission 123175) | Freshwater microbial mat bacterial communities from Lake Vanda, McMurdo Dry Valleys, Antarctica - Oligotrophic Lake LV.19.BULKMAT1 | ecosystem: Environmental > Aquatic > Freshwater > Lake...
GCTGCGCGCGAGCCGCAGCGCCGAGAGGAGAGCGGTCCGAACGGTCGCGGTGCGCGTCATGGAGACCACACGTTGCAATGAACCGGCCATGCGGCCGAGTTCGGTCGGTCGTGTGTCAACCTTGCGACTTTACGCGTGAAACGTGTCTCGTTGGCCGGCCGAGCAGGGCCCGCGCAGCAGTCTGGGTGAACCGGCGTTCACTCTTGGGCCGTGGCCGTCAGGGCCTCGGCGACGTCCGGGCGGCCGACGCGCCAGTAGAGGAACGCATACAAGGACACCGCGAGGGCGGCGCGGGCCAGGTAGAGCGCGAGCGCAACACCGGTGAAGCCGGGGCCCCCGCGAGATAGCTCGGCGAGCGTCTCTGGGGGGAGCTGTCCGGCGGCCTCGGCATAGGCGAGATACGCCCGATCGATGCCGCCTCCAGTGCGCAGCGCGGCGCCGAACGAGATGCAGTCGCCGATGCTCCAGGCGATGTTCGCGAGCGCGGCTTGCCCGAGCCACCACACGCCGCTCTGCCGGCGCAGCAGCAGCACCGACGCGCCGACGATCAGCAGCATCGAGACGGCGAGGTTGGCGGCGGCGACGACGCGGCGGTGCACCGGCCTCGTCAGCGTGTCGGTGAGGCGCCGCGCGAAGTCCTCGTAAGCCTTTGATTCTGCTTCTGTCTGGTGGGTCGCGCCGAGCGTCGAGGTGGGCGTCGTCGAGGGGCTGAGCGCCGCGCACGAGCTCATCGCGCCGCAGTTGCCGAGCACGAACGCCATGCTGGAGACGAGGACGAGCGCGCGTGCACCGCTGGTGAACCGAGTCACGCCGCCTGCTTACTGCGCGCAGTCGATGGCGCCAAGGCGTTTCCACCGCGATCCGCCGCATCGTCGCCTGGGGCCGAGCGACGATTCACATGCCGCTGACCAAGGAAGGTGGCGCGCGCGAGTCCGTATGTCAGTTTGATCGGTCGGTCGGGAACTTCGGCGACGCAACGGTGTCGGAGCCGAGTTCGAGGCGGAAGCGCCGCACGCGGTCTCGTAGAAGAGGAGCCCATCGCGATGGAGATTCGGGTCAACGTCGTCCTGCTCGCGGTGCTCGCCTGTGCGTGGTCTGCGCTCTCGTCCGCCGATCCCGTCGCAGCGCTCGACCCGGCGGCGCCATCGACCCGCGCGCTCGCCTCGCTGGAGGACGATTTTGCGGCGCATCCCGCGGATCTGCGCCTCGCACGTGCGCTCGCGGACTCCTACCTCGAGGTCGGTCGCCCGGGGCTCGCCGTCGCCGCGCTGCGCTCGGCTGATCCGGCGCTGCTCGAAGAGCCGATGCTGGCCCACCGCCTCGCGCAGGCCTACGAGCGCAGCGGTCGCGTGCTCGACGCGCTCGCCACGGCGGACCTCGCGCTGCAGCGCTGCGGCCGCGCGCTCGGCTCGGACACGGCCTCGACGGCGACCCCGGTACCGCGCTTCGACTGCTCGGAGCGCACCTATGCGGCGCTGGACGTTCACCACAGCGCGCTTAGCTATATGGTGCGCTGGGGCGTCGCGGAGCCGCTCGGCGATGCGCGCGCGGCGACGGCGTACCGGCTAGCGACGCGCTCGGCGACCATCGCGGTCGCGTCGGAATAGGGCTTTCCGCCACAGCGCACCGACCCCACGAATCCCGGGGTCGATGACTCGCTCGCTGCCCGCGCCCAATTCGCCAACCCCCGCTGCGCTCCCGGCGCACAACCGCCGCGCGCGGCTCGGTGACGCCCGTTTGCTCGCTCTCGCCGCGATCGGCAGCGGCGCTCTAGTCGCGGCGCTCGGCGCCTACCTGAGCTTCACCAAGCCGAGTGGCTCGCCTGAGACACGCTCTCCGTGGCAGAGCCTCGCAGACGTCGTCGCCGTCTCTGCGACCGTCGGTGGCGTCGCTTACATTGCGACGCGCACGATGCGCAGTCTGCCGCTGCAGCCGAGCGTGCGCGGCGAGGGCAGCGCCCGCAGTGATGCGCAGAGCCGCGCGGCGTTCGAGCTCGAGCTGCTGTCGACGACGCTCCATCAGATCGACGCCGGCCTCGAGGTCGTGGCAGCAAGCGGCGTGCACGTCTGGCGCAACAAGCGCGCCGAAGAGCTCGCGCCGTTTGCCGCCGACGCGAAGTCGTGGGAGGGCGCGTCTGCCCCGGATGACGGCGGCGACCACCACGTGGGCGCGCAGCGCCGCCGCTTTCGGGTGCTTCTGCCTGCGGGTGAGCGCGTCTACGAGCGCCACGAGCTGCCGCTCGAGCCGGGCAAGGACGGCACACCGCGCACCATGAACCTCTATCTCGATCGAACGTCGGCGACGCTCGCGGAGCAGCAGCTGCTGCTCGCCGAGCGTCTCGCCAGCCTCGGGCGCGTCGCGCAGGGCGTCGCCCACGAGCTGAACACGCCGCTCGCCACCATCCGCACGCTCGCCACCGATATGCGCGAGGCGCTGCGCTCCGTGCGCGCCCACGAGACGACCGCGCTGGAGCGCGAGAAGTTTGCCGTCGACATGGACGAATCGGCCTCGCTGATCGCCGACGAGACCCGGCGTCTTGGACGAATTACGCAGTCATTACTTGCAGGTGGCGATCTGGTCAGGCCGACCTTCGATGGTCAGGTACGGCTCGCGGCGGTGGTCGAGCGGGCGCGCGCGCTGGTGTTCGCGGGGGTGCAGGATGGCCCCGAGGTGCGCGTCGATGCCGACGTCGACGAGCTCAGTGTGGCCGCGGATCCTGACCGGCTCGTACAGGTGTTGGTGAACCTGCTGCAGAACGCCTACGACGCCGTCAGTGAGCAGAGCGCGCAGGTCGCGATCCGCGCCTGTCGGCAGGACGGCGTCGTCTCACTGATCATCGAAGACGACGGCCCCGGCATCGATCCGGCGATGCGCGCGCGGCTGTTCGAGCCATTCGCGACCACCAAGCCGCCCGGGCAAGGCACCGGGCTCGGCCTCTACACCTCGTACATGTTGGTGCACGCGATGGCGGGCTCGTTGGTGCTCGAAGAGCGCGAGGGCGGGGGGACGCGCGCGACGGTGCGCTTGCCCGCGGCGGCGACGCGCCGACACCGCACGCCGCATCAGCCGCTTCATCTCGGCAGGGGAGAGCAGTCATGAGCGCGGGCAGCGTGCCGATAGCGGCGACGAGCGCGGGCAGCGTGCTGATCGTCGACGACGACACCGCGTTTCGCTTCGCGATGCGCAAGGCGCTCGCGCGGCTCGGCTACGACGTGCGCGAGGCGCAGAACGGCCGCGAAGCGCTCGCAGCGCTCACGCAGGGCGAGCCGCCCGACGCGGCGCTGCTCGATCTGCGGATGGAAGGGCTCGATGGGCTCGCGGTGCTGCGTCGTCGCGGCGCGTGTCCGACGCGCATCATCGTGCTCACCGGACACGGCACGGTACAGGCGGCGGTCGACGCGATGCGCCTCGGCGCGTTCTCGTTGCTCGAGAAGCCGGTCGACACCGAGGTGCTGAAGCCGCTGCTCGCGCAGGCCATCGCCGAGACGCAGCGCGCCAAGAGCGGCAAAGACGCGCCGGTGCCGAAGATCGTCGGCACGAGCCGAGCGATAGACGAGGTGCGTCGCTTCGTGGCGCGCGTCGGGCCGACCGAAGAGACGGTCGCGATTTACGGCGAGACCGGCACCGGCAAAGAGGTCGTCGCCCAGCACATTCATCTGGCGAGCACGCGCGCGGGAAAGCCGCTGGTCGCGCTCAACGCCGCGTGTGTGCCGCGGGAGCTGTTCGAGAGCGAGCTGTTCGGCCACAAGAAGGGCGCCTTCACCGGCGCGACAGCCGATCACGCGGGGCTCTTTCGCGACGCCAACGGCGGGACGTTGTTCATCGACGAGCTCGCGGAGCTGCCGGTCGAGAGCCAAGCCAAGCTGCTGCGCGCGCTCGAAATGCGCCAGATTCGTCCGATCGGCGAGAGCCGCGAGGTGCCGGTCGACGTGCGCATCATCGCGGCGACCAACCGCGATCTCTGGGGCGAGGTGCGCGCCGGACGCTTCCGCGAAGATCTTTTCTTCCGCCTTCAGGTACTGCCGGTGATGTTGCCGCCGCTGCGCGCGCGGCCGGTCGACATCGTCCCGCTCGCCGAAGAGCTCATGCAGCGCGTCACCACGCGCAAGCACGTGCTCGACGCCGACGCGCGCGCCGCGCTCGAGAGCTACGACTGGCCGGGTAACGTCCGGGAGCTCTTGAACGTATTGCGCCGCGTTTCGCTGTTCGCCGATGGCGACGCAATCGATGGCGCGCTCGTGCGCCGAATGATCTCCGCCAGCGTGTTCGCCCAAGCGCAGGCAGAAAGACAGGAGCAACGCGTCATGCCGACCCAGCTGCAAGGACCAGAGCCGATGCCGCAAGAGACCACGGTCAAGCCCACCACCACCAACCTCGCCAACGTCGAGCGTCAGCACATCGAGACGGTGCTGCAGCAGATGGACGGCAACATCACGCGCACCGCGATCGCGCTCGGTATCGACCGACGCACGCTGCAGCGTAAGCTGCGCGCGTATGGCTACGCGAGCACCGGCGAAGACTGACGCAGCGCGCCCTCTGCGCTTCGCATCCCGCGAGCTCCGTTGCTCACGGCGCCTCGCGTCGGCGCCGTGGGCTCTCCCGCTGATGCTGCTCTGCGGCTGCGGCGGAGGAGCTGTAGCGAGCGCTCCGCCGATGGCGCCAGGGCCGCCTGCGCGTCCCGAGCGGCTCGCGGTGGCGCTGCGCTTCGAGGACGCGGGCGTCGACGCGGCGACGGATACACCCCGGACGCGCGTGGTATTGGCGCTCGTGCGCGAGTCCGACGGGCGCACCGAGACCCACGCGCTCGGCGTGATCGACGGCGCATGCAACTACGTGGCTCCGACCGCCGACGCGCTGCTCGCTGGGAGCTGCTGGTGGGCTGGCTCGGGTGCGAACTACGACGTCGTGCGGCGCGATCGCGCGCTCGTCGTGCGGCGCATTTACGAGGACGAGCAGAGCGAGGCGCTGCCGCTCGAGACGGTGCTGCGGCTGGAGCTGCCGGAGAACGCGCAGCTGCAGGTGATCGCGCCGGACACGCTGCACTGACGGCCGCTGACCACCAGGAACCATCGCAGCATTCCCACTGTCGCAGGCGGAATTGGTTCGCCAGCATGTCACTCGTGCGTGCGCACTGCGCCACCGCTGAGTGAAGCCTCCGGGTCGAGCGGTGGGCCGTCCTTGGTCAGCACGACGTGCAGCTCCGCGCCGCCGCGTGTGTCGCCGCTGGCGTCGTTCTCGAGCAGCGGTGGCGAGTCGCCGATCTCGATGGTGGCGAGATGTTCGCTGAGGATGCGGTGCACGATCGCGAGGCCGAGCCCGGTGCCTCCTGCTTTCGTCGTGTAATACGGCTCGAACACGCGCTGTCGCTCGACGCCTGCGGGGATGCCTGGGCCGTTGTCGCGGATGCGGATGTCGACGCCGCCGTCTTTGGTCGCAGCGAGCACGACGTCGACGCGCGCGGCCGTGCGCTCACCGCCGCCGTGTCGGGCGCGCGCCGCGTCGGCCGCGTTCTGCACCAGGTTGACCAGCACTTGCGTGAGCTGCTCGCGATCGGCGCGCACGATGGGCAGATCGCGCGGCGCGGAGACGTGCAGCGGCACGTCGTTGGTGACGTGCATCGTCTCGAGGTGGGCCATCACCTCGCGCACGTCGAGCGGCTCGGGGCGCGGCCGCGGCAGCCGCGCGAAGCGTGAGAACTCGGTGACGATGTGCTCGAGGCGCTTCACCTCTTCGAGGATCATCACCGTCGACTCCTCGAAGATCTCGGGGAAGTCGGGGTGCCTCTTCGCGTAGGTCTTGCGCATCGTCTCGATGCTCACTTGGATCGGCAGCAGCGGATTCTTGATCTCGTGCGCGATGCGCCGCGCGATCTCGCGCCACGCCGCGATGCGCTCGGCACGCAGCAAGCGGCGCTGCGTCGTCGCGAGCTCACGCGTCATGTGATCGAACGCGGCGAGCGCGCGGCCGACCTCACCGCGCCCGCTGCCGCCGACCGTCGACTCGAGATCGCCCGCGGCGACGCGCTCCGCCGCGGCTTCGAGGCGCGCCAGAGGTCGCGTGATGCCGAGCGCGAGCAGCACGCCGAGCAGCACCGCGACCAGCGCAGCGGCGCCCATCGTGAGCCAGACGACGCGCTCGAGCTCGGCCAGCTGCTCACGCAGCGGTCCGTCGTCGAGCACCGCCTCGAGCCGCAGCGCGGGCGCGCCGCTCGCATCGCGAAACGTGATGATGTCGCGACGGCTGGTCGCTGCTGCGGGCGTCCCGGCCGCAGAGGGCGCGGCGACGAGCGCGAGGCTCACTGGGCCGTCGTCACCGAGCAGGTCGGAGGCGAACGGCGCGTCGAGCAGCCGACCAGCGACGACCACGACCTGACCGCGACCGCGGCCTGCGGCACACGCCACCAGCAGCGCGCGCTCGTCCGTTGGCGGCGCATCGCGGCGACGCTCGTCGCGCAGCCGCACCGTGCGCACGAACGGGCGATCGCCAGCGGCGAGGGCTGCCGCGGCGAGCTCGGGGTCACGCGCGCCGGCGTGGCCCGGATAGTGCGCCGACGCGAGCACCTCGCCGTTCGGAGTGAGCAGCTCCAGCGTGCGCGCGCCGAGCGAGCGCATGATGCGCGGCAGGCTCGCGCCGAGATCCGCCTGGCGCTCAGGGACGAACCGATCGGCCTCGAGCTCGACGACGACGCGATCGACCACGTAGTCGCCATCGCACAGGCGATCGACGGCGCGCCGATCTTGCGCGAGCCGCTCGTCGATCGCAGCGCGTGCGCGGGCGACCGCGGCCTCGAGGCGCTGCGCGTATTCTGCTGTTGCGCGGGTCTGAATGGTGCTGCGCGCCCACAGACCGACGGCAGCCGTCGGCAGCAGCGCCGCGAGCACGACGGTGAGCGTGAGGCGGACGCGCAGGCTCATCGCCGTGGCCCTCGTGCTCGGCGCACTGCGGCAGCGGCGACCGGCAGCACCACGCGCGGCAGCCAGATGTTGGCGAGCTCGAGCGTGCCGAGCGCCGCGTCGAAGCGCACGTCGCGGAGCGCTGCGCGGTAGTGCAGCGTGTCGCGACGCCGACCGAGCACGACGACGTCGAAGCGGCGCGCGGCCTCGGCGGCAGCGTTGGCGTCGCTCAGCTGCGCGGCGAGCGCGCGTGCGGCGTCGGCGCGCCCCGCTGCGGCGAGCGCCGCGCCGATGAGCGGTGCCGCGCCTGGGAGCGGCGGGAGCACGCTGACGAGCCGGGCGTCCCAGCCGCCAGCAGCCGGCGCATCGACCGCGGGCGCAGCGCCGACGATGACCGACACGCCGCGCTCGTCGAGCATCGCGGCGAGGCTCTCGGCGATGCGCGCGAGCAGCGGATCGCCGCTCGGTACGGCGAGCCGCAGCGTTGGGCGCGTCGCTGGCGCACGCGCGCTCGGCGCGGCGGCGACGTCCACACCCGCGATGCGCGCATCGGCGCTCAGGCCGGCGCGCTCGAGGCGGCGTCGATCGATCGACGCGAGGACGTAGCCGCGCAGGCCGGCGTCACGCAGCGCGCCGGTCTCGCTCGCGACGAGCAACACGGGACACACGACGGGCGTCTCTGCAGCGCTGCGCGATCCTTCGGCGGGCGCCGCGTAGAGCGTCGCGCCGAACCACGAGGCGTCGGTCTCGCCGAGCTCGAGCGCGCGCAGATCTTCGTCGCGCGCGCGCGGAGCCAGCAGCGTCACGCGCTCGAGGTACGGCGCGCCGAGCGTGGCGGCGTCGTGCTGCACCAGCACGGTCTCGTGATCGCTGCCACCGACGGCGCCGCGCACGGCGAACGCGCCGGTGCCGATCGCGCGGCGCCGCGGATCGCCGACCGCGATCGCGAGCGGACGTGCCGCGAGGACGCGCGCGAGCTCGACACCTTCGCGCGCCGGACGCAGCTCGAGCTGCAGCGCGCCTACAGCGCGTACGTCGAGGAGTCCGTCGGCGCCGATCGCCAGCGCACCGAGGAGCCACGCGGCGCGCGGCATCGTCGCGGCGCGGCGCAGCGCGGCGACGACGTCCGCTGCGACGAGGCGCTGACCATCGTGTCGACGCAGCGCGCTGCGCAGCGTGATGATGAACGCGCCTGTCGTAGTCGTGCTCGGCACCGGCAGCGACTCCGCCAGCACCGGCAACAGCGCGCCGCGCGCGTCGATGGCGTAGAGCGTGTCGAAGATCGCGGCGGAGACGGCCGCGCCGAGCGGATGCGCTTGGCGCGCAGGATCGACGTCTTCGAGCGGCGCGGCGAGCGGCAGCCGTAGCGCGCCGCCGAACGCAGGCGGGAGCACGCCGTGCGCTCGGGGAGTCGCCGCGAGCGTGGCAACGGCACACGCGAGCGCAGACATCGTGAAGATGCGCGCGGTGAGGCGAGGTCGCCAGCGCGCGGACGTCGCGGCCGTCATTGCACGATCCACAGCCGCGCAGGCTCGGTCGAGCCGCGCGCAGGCTCTTCCACCGCGAGCAGCTCCTCGAGGCCGTCGTCGTCGAGATCGGCGGACGCGGCGATCCAGATATCGCCGGCGAGCACGTCGCTCTGCCACACCGCGAGCACCTGCGCCGATTCGCGCACGCGCAACAGCGCGAGTCGATCTCCTTCGCCGCTGAGCCCGGGTCCGCTGGCGAGCAGCTCCGCGATTCCGTCGTCCTCGAGATCGGCGAGCGCGAGCGCGGTGCCGTACGCGACCGCGCCACCGGGCCGCGCACCGACGCGCACCGCGAGCCGACCGGCGGGCGTCACCACGGCCTCGACGTCGAGCACGCTGCCGTCGGCGCGGCGCAGCTTGCGCGCGACGCGCGCGTAAAAGCCAGCGAGCGTCAGCGGACCGCTGCGTCGCTGCGCTTGATCGCGCGGCGCGCCCGCGCCGAGCGCGCCGAGTCGCGCGGAGAAGTGATCGTGACCGGGCACCGCGAGCGCACACGCGTCGCCGAGCGGATAGAGATTTTGCCCACACGGCGCGAGGCTCGCGCTGAGGACCAGCCGCCCGTCGACCAGCTGCGCGCGCGTCGGCGCGGCGAGCTCGCTGGTGCGCAACAGCACGCCGTTGCCGTCGGCGGCCGCGGTCGCGATGGTGCGTCGCGGGCGCGACGATGCGCGCGGGAGTGTCGCGGCGAACGTCTGGCTCGCGACGGACTCGAGCTGCAGCCTGCCGCGCGCGCTCGAGCCGAGCCGCACCACTTCGACCGAGTCCGAGTGTGCGAGCACCAGCTCGCTGCGGCCGTCGCCATCGAGGTCCGCTGCGGCGAGCGCGACGTAGCCGCGCCCCGGTAGCGCGAGCGCGCGCGCGACGACGGTGTCCTCCGTCACCTGCGGCAGCGCGCCGACGTAGAGCCGCAGCTCGGCGTCGAGACGCGCGCGCACGAACGGCGAGCCGACGCGCGCAGGCGCTGCGCGAAACAGCGCGCGCCAGCCGCCGCGGGAGGTGCGCCACAGCGCGCCGCGAACGACCAGATGGTTGCCGCGCGTCTCGAGCACGATGCGCAGCAGCGCCTCGTAGCCGCGTCGTGCGGCGGCGCGCGCGGGTGCGTCGCTCTCGTCGGCAGCGTCGCTCGCGTCGATCGCGACCGCGTCGACCGACTGAAAGCGCACGTCCGCACGCAGCGCGCTCAGCGTCGGACCGGTCAGCGCGGCAGCGAGCGCATCAGCGCGCGGCGCCGCCGAGAGCACGACGCACGTCTCGACGCGAACGTCACCGCGCGCCTCACCGAGCGACGCCGCGCCGAGCGCGTTCGCTACTTGCGCCGCCAGTGTGCTCGCGAGCGCGTCGACGGTGGAGCGCTCCGCGCTCGCGCTCACCGCTGGAACGCCGCCATCTGCTGCGCCTGCGTCTTGCGCGTCTGCCGCGCGCACGCACGTGGCCGTCGCGAGCGCGAGCGCCAGCGCGACCCCGTGGCGCATCACGGCGTGGCTCCAGCGCCGCCCGCGCGCGGGGGCACGGAAGGAGCCGGCGCGTTCGACGTCGTGCCGCCCATCTGCTCCATCAGGAACGTGCTCGGATCCGCGACGTCGAGCGGCTGTGCGGTCTCCGTCGGCTGCGTGCCCTCGAGGAACACCTCGTCGATCGCGCCAGCCATGCCTTCGTACGCGAGCAGCCCGGTCGCCGGATCGATACGCGCAGAGGCGACGCCGCTCGGCATCGGGAAGTCGACCGCCGGCCTCCCGCGCAGCACCTCGGCCACGAGATCGATCCACACCGGGAGCGCAGCTTTTGCGCCGCTCTCGCGTCGACCGAGCGGCCGTCGATCGTCGAAGCCGACCCACACGCCGGCGACGAAATCCGGCGTATAGCCGACGAACCACGCGTCGCGCGCGTCGTTGCTGGTGCCGGTCTTGCCGGCGATCGGGCGCTCGAGGCGCTTCGCCGCGACGGCCGTGCCCGACTGCACCACGCTCGTCAGCATGCTCGTCAGCACGTA
>Ga0163144_10030035_pt1 | contig 10410 bp, 9 predicted proteins | sample OliLak19BULKMAT1_FD_123175 | JGI IMG/M metagenome (GOLD analysis project Ga0163144, IMG submission 123175) | Freshwater microbial mat bacterial communities from Lake Vanda, McMurdo Dry Valleys, Antarctica - Oligotrophic Lake LV.19.BULKMAT1 | ecosystem: Environmental > Aquatic > Freshwater > Lake...
GCGCTGCAAGAGACCTGGAGTGGCCGCATCGACTTGCGCAAGGTTTTTCCAGACCGAAACGTGGCAATCATTGGCGAGTATGGTTTGGTGAGCCGGTATCCGGTTACCAAGGCGGGATACATCCAGCCGGTGGGCGCGCGGTTCGAAATCGACTACAAGGGACAAGCGGTGGCGATCTACCAGGTTCACATGCCGTCGCCCCGGTATGAGTTTTCCAAATTGCGTGGACGCGGCCTCATTCGGGAATTGATCGGCGGCGGCGGCTTTCATTCCAAGCAGGCGCGCGAATCGTATTCCAATTTCATTGAGCGGAAGGCGAAGATGTCGCGCGAACTGATTGAGGTTTTGCAGAAAGAGAAACTTCCGTTTCTGGTTGTGGGAGATTTCAACATGCCTGCCAACGGAAGAAATGCGGGATTATTCCGGTCGCATCTCAGTGACGCATTCCAACAAAAGGGGCTGGGTCATGGAAACACATTTCCGGGCGAGAGCGGCAATCGACTGGCGAATTTTCTCGGGCCGTGGCTGCGGCTGGATTACCTGTTTGCCGGGAAGGATTGGGAGACGCTGATGTGCCGGGTCGAGCCGCGATTGCCCGCGCAGCATCTGGCGGTGGTGGCGCGGTTCAAACTCCGGAGCCCGGCACATAATCCTTGATGTTAAGTGCTGTTGTGGCAGCTTGAAGCTGCATTTTTATTATGAACAAACCCAAGATTATTGCTTATTTGAAACCGTCGTGCGGCTGGAGTCAGGGCGTGCGGGCCATCATGAAAAAATACGACCTGCCTTTCGAGGATCGGGACATCATCAACGATCCGGTGCAGCGCCAGGAGATGATCGAGAAGAGCGGCCAGATGTTGAGCCCTTGCGTCGAAGTTGACGGGACGATGCTTCCGGACATCAGCGGCGAAGAAGTCGAATCTTATCTTTTGGCGAACAAGCTCGTCGGAAGCAACGACCGCCAGCCCGATGCGCCGATTAATCAGCCTTGCGCTCACGAAATGCCACAGGCGGCTCCGCTGGCCTTTCGCCGCTAGAAAAATCCTTTCACGAAAAAACGCGAAGGTAAAAGCCTTCGCGTTCTTTTTTGGAGAATGGTTCCCGAGTGGGGTCAGGAAGGAGTTCGAACCCGTGCCGCCGAACTGAGTTTCCTATTTCTTATCCATCTGGATGTCCGGCATGTCCTGCTTGGCGATTGCCCAAGCCGCGGATGCATCGGACGGCAACGGTTTCACCATCACGTTGCGGTATTGAACTTTGCTGTCCGGGTCATGCTGTTGGAACGCCAGATAACCGCTCGTGAACGTGTTGTGCGCGTCCACAAAGTCGGTGACGATTTTGTCATTCACTTTGATGATGATGCGATTCCCGATGGCAACGATGTGCTGTGTCCACCAGGTGTCATCCTGGACCAACTGTTCGTGGACCGGAGTTGGAATGGGGTCGAAATTCCGCTCGGGCGCGTTGTAAAGACTGCCGGTTCTTTGCGGGTCGGAACTTGTGTTCTCCACCTGCGCCTCGTAGCCGGCGGGCCAGCCCGGGCTTTTTACCGCGCGAAAATACATTCCGCTGTTCCCGGCGTGGTTCAATTTTATTTCCGCTTTGAACTCCAGATTTGTGTAGGTGTTCGGGCTGAATAAATGACTTCTCCTGCCCAAGCCATGCAGCATCCCTTCCTCAATTTTCCAATCTCCGGGGTCTGGCGAGGTCCAGCCACTCAAAGTTTTTCCATCGAACAGCTCGATCCAGCCCTGCGACAGGGTTGTATTCGGTGTGTCCTTCGCGTCAGCAGCCGTCGAGGCGGCGGGTTCGCCCGGTTTATTGCAGCCGACGACAAGCAGGAGTGGAACGAGCCAGAGAATTTTCATGGCGCAATGGTTTAGGCAATCGTTGGCGAAATGCAAGACTCGACACTATTTCTGTTTCCGGCAAATTTTCGGCCATGCGAATTGTTCGTTCCGTCACCGCCATGCAGCGGCTGGCGCAAAAGCTCAAACAACAGAAGATCAAAATCGGTTTCGTGCCGACGATGGGTTACTTGCACGACGGTCATTTGAGCCTCGTAAAAAATGCCCGGCAACGCGCCGGAAAACGGGGGCAGATCGTGGTCAGTCTATACGTGAATCCCACCCAGTTCGCGCCGCACGAGGATCTCTCCAAATACCCGCGCGACCTGACCCATGACCGAAAGCTTTGCCGCAACGCGGGTGTGGACATTCTTTTCGTTCCATCGGACGAGGCCATGTATCCGGAGGAGAAGGGAGATGAATTCAGCACTTACGTGGTCGAGGAAAAATTGTCGCGCAGCATGGAAGGGGCGTCGCGGCCCACCCATTTTCGTGGTGTCACGACCGTGGTTGCCAAACTGTTTAACATTGTTTGCCCGGATGTGGCGGTTTTTGGCGCCAAGGATTTTCAGCAGGCCGCGGTGGTCCAGCGAATGGTGCGTGACCTGAACTATCCGGTGAAGATCGTGGTGGCTCCCATCCACCGGGAACCCTATGGGCTCGCGATGAGCTCGCGCAATAAATATCTCTCTCCGGCGCAACGCACGCAGGCGACGATCCTTTGGCACGCCCTTCAACAGGCCAAGGCCAGCGTCAAGCGTGGCTCGGTTCCCGCGAAAAAACTCAAAGCTCAAATTACAAAGTCGGTTTCCGCGCAGCCTGAAGCGCGGCTCGATTACCTGGAATTCTTCGACCCGCGGACGCTGGAGCCGGTCTCAACAGTGGGGCAGGGAACCCAGATGGCCCTAGCCGTTTTCTTCGATAAGACGCGATTGATCGACAACGCGAAGCTGTAGCCGACACGAGGCGGTGATTCCGTTCCTCCGTGGTTCAACTCTGGTAATTCTCCATCCCCACGCACGAGCAGACTGGGTTGAGATCGCCATAGACGTCGTCCACGCGGGCCGCGTGCGGCCAGAATTTGTAGTCGTGCAGGCTCTTCGCCGGGAACGCCGTCGCCGAGCGCGCGTCGAATTCAAGCGGCAGCGGCAGACAACGGGCGGACATGAAGGATTCCCTTTGCAGACAGCGATTCGATTTGTGATTCACGCAACGTGATGACGGCGACGGTGTCACCCACAGCGTTGAACACCTCAAGACTGTAGCCGGGTTCTTGTCCGGGCCGACCCTCATGATATTCCACGATGGTCGCAACGTCGCCGCGGCGGAGCCCGTCCTCCTGCACGTCGGTCTTCAACGCCACGCGGCTGAACAGTTCAAATTTCATCTTTGTCAGGATAGAGAGTTACAAACTTTGTCCGGCCTGTCGCCCCTTCGGTCATCCGGACGCTTGCCACTCGAAGCTGTCTGCCGTTCGGCCCGGTCAATGTGCCACGAATCCGGTATTTGTCGCCGTATTCCGTGGCCTGAACCAGTTCGGCTTCACCCTTTAGCAAGCCGCGTAAATCTTCCAGCAATTTATCAGCGTGTGCAAGCGTGTATCCGGCCAGCGCGAGGAACTTGGATTTGTCGTCCTCGTCGCGCAGCCTCAGCAGATAATGCGTCGCCTTGATGCGGGCAATTTCGCTGTTGGCTGGCAGTTTCATGCTGGCAATGATGCGGCGGTCTCACGACGCGCCGCTACGAATAATTCTCCATCCCCACGCAGGAGCAGACCGGGTTGCGGTCGCCGAAGACGTTGTCCACGCGGGCCACGGGCGGCCAGAATTTGTAGTCGTGCAGGCTCTTCGCCGGAAACGCCGCCGCTTCGCGCGTGTAGGGACGATTCCAAGCGTCGCTGGCGATTTGATCCGCCGTGTGCGGGGCGTTCTTGAGCAGGTTGTTCTTCGCGTCGGCTGCCCCGGTTTCCACGGCGGTCATTTCCGCGTGGATGGAAATCATCGCGTCGCAGAAACGGTCTAGCTCGCATTTTGATTCGCTTTCGGTCGGTTCGACCATGAGCGTGCCGGCGACGGGCCACGAGAGCGTCGGCGCGTGAAAGCCGTAATCCATGAGGCGCTTGGCGACGTCCTCGGCGGTGACGCTCTTGAAGCCGCGCAGGTCGAGGATGCATTCGTGAGCGACGAGCCCGCGGCTGCGGTAGAGCGTTGGGAAATATTTTTCGAGCTGCTTGGAAATGTAATTCGCGTTCAGGATGGCGAACTTCGTCGCCTCGGTCAGGCCGTCCGGACCCATCATCGCGATATACATCCACGAGATGGTGAGGATGCTTGCGCTGCCCCATGGGGCGGCGGCGACCGGGCCGATTTGAGATTTGAAATTTGCGATTTGAGATTGGTTGCGCGGCGCAACCACCGGATGGCCGGGCAAAAATTCCACGAGATGTTCCGCCACGCCAATCGGCCCGACGCCCGGTCCGCCGCCGCCGTGCGGAATGCAAAACGTTTTGTGCAGATTCAAATGACAGACGTCCGCGCCGATGAAGCCGGGGCTGGTGAGGCCGACTTGCGCATTCATGTTCGCGCCGTCCATGTAAACCTGGCCGCCGTTCGCGTGGATGATTTCGCAAATCTCGCGGATGGTTTCCTCGAAAACGCCGTGCGTGCTCGGATAGGTGATCATGAGCGCCGCCAGCGTGTCTTTGTGGGCTTCGGCTTTAGCCTTAAGGTCCGCCATATCTATGTTGCCGGATGAGTCACATGCGACGGATACGACGCGCATCCCGGCCATCACCGCGCTGGCTGGGTTTGTGCCGTGAGCGGACGATGGGATTAAACACACTGTCCGATGGGACTCATTGCGTGATTCGTGATAGGCGCGGATGACGAGCAACCCGGCGTATTCGCCCTGCGAACCGGCATTTGGCTGGAGCGAAATGCCGGCGAAGCCGGTGATCTCCGCGAGCCACGTTTCGAGTTGCTCGAAAAGTTTCTGATAACCACGCGTCTGTTTGATCGGCGCGAACGGATGAATCTTCGCGAACTCCGGCCACGACACGGGAAACATTTCCGCCGCCGCGTTGAGTTTCATCGTGCACGAGCCGAGCGGGATCATCGAAGCGGTGAGCGAGAGGTCCCGCGATTCGAGGCGCTTGATGTATCGGAGCATCTCGGTCTCGGAGTGGTAGCGGTTGAAGACGGGGTGTTGTAAAAATGACGAATGACGAAGGACGAATGACGAGGGCTGATTGGCGCGGAGTTCGGTGACCGAAAAGCCAGCAGGCTTATCGCTGTTGAAGATTTGCCAAAGCTCATCGACCTCGGCCGCGCTGGCGGTTTCGTCCAGCGAAATTCCGATCGTTCGCTCATCGATGGCGCGAAAGTTTATGCGATGGGTTTCGGCAATTCGCAAAACCTCGGCGCACTTTGTCGCGTCGAGAGTCACGCGCAGAGTATCGAACCGCGCAGAGGAGGAAACGGCGCAACCAAGTTTCTCCAACCCGGCGGCCAGGATTTCCGTCAGGGCATGAACGCGCTGGGCAATCTTCCTCAAGCCTTCAGCCCCGTGATAGCAGGCGTAGAGCGACGCCATATTCGCAAGCAACGCCTGCGCCGTGCAGATGTTGCTGGTGGCCTTCTCCCGGCGGATGTGTTGTTCGCGGGTCTGGAGCGTGAGGCGCAAGGCCGGTTTGCCACGCGCATCGCGGGAAACGCCGACCAAGCGGCCAGGCATGTCGCGTTTGAAGGCGTCGCGTGTGGAAAAGAATGCCGCGTGCGGTCCGCCGTAGCCCAGCGGCACACCGAAACGTTGCGCGCTCCCGACCGCGATGTCCGCGCCGAATTCGCCCGGCGGCTGGATCAGCGTAAGCGCCAGCAAATCCGTTGCAACGGCCACCATTGCTCCGGCGGCGTGCGCTTTCTCTGTGAACGGCGCGAAATCGTGAATCGCGCCAAAGGTATCCGGATACTGCACGAGGGCACCAAAAACCTGGTCGTTAAATATAAATGATTCGTGGTCGCCCACGACAACTTCGATGCCCAGCGCTTTGGCTCTGGTCTGGACGACTTCGATGTTTTGCGGATGACAGTTTTGGGAGACGAAGAAAATGTTTCGCTGCTTCTTCATCGCGTGGCACAGATGCATGGCTTCGGCGCAGGCGGTTGCTTCGTCGAGGAGGGAGGCGTTGGCAATATCCATCGCCGTGAGATCTGAAACCATCGTCTGGAAATTCAGCAACGCCTCAAGGCGGCCCTGGGAAATCTCCGCCTGGTACGGCGTGTATTGGGTGTACCAGCCGGGATTCTCGAGCACGTTGCGCTGAATCACCGGGGGCGTGATCGTGTCGTAGTAACCCATGCCGATGAACGAGCGGAAAACTTGATTCTGCGCGGCGATAGTTTTCAGGTTGCGCAGCGCCTCAGACTCCGTTCGCGCCGTCGGAAGATTCAGTGGTGTGCCGAGCCGGATTTGCCTGGGGACCGCCGCGTCCGTCAATGCGTCAAGCGAATCGTGGCCAATCAGCTTGAGCATCTCCCCGGTCTCAGCGGGGTTCGGCCCGATGTGGCGATGGACGAATTTATCGGTCGGAGCAAGAAAGGTGTCGGGGGTCGAGACAGCGGGTGGAAGAGTGGTTTCCGGGATCAAAATATTAGTGGGTGAAAGAGTCAGCGCTTCAGACATCGACACAGGCTAAAATCGAGTTGTGGCAAATCAAGTGACTTTTGAGAAAAAGTGGCTTGGCGTCCTGGAGGAATGGAGTTCCGTCCGAAAAATTCTTGCTGCAACCTTCCCCAAATTGCGGCAAAGAATAAACATGGCAGGCAAAGATCGGATACCAGTTGTACCCCAGGACTTCGGTCAAAATCCTTTTGGCGAGTTGAGCGGAGACGGGTTGCCGCCCGGCCCGCCCGATGCTCCCGCGCCAGTGGCCTCGAAAAAGAACCGAGGCCGCGTGGATATTTTGCGACAGACGGCGCATCGTGGTGGAAAAACCGTGACGGTTGTCACCAATTTTGTGGGGATCGGCCTGCCGGAAAAGGAATCTCTCGCCAAGGAAATGCAAAAAGCTTGCGGATGCGGAGGCACCGTAAAAGACGGGCGGATCGAGATTCAGGGGGATAAACGAGCGGAAGCCGCTCGGATTCTCACTGAGGCCGGGTTTCGTCCAGTCTTCGCGGGCGGCTAACAAGAACTGCGTTTTTCAAAGTGAAAAAGGGCGGATTCGGTTGCCCGATCCGCCCCCCGAGGAAGAGTGCGTACTCTGTTTCGCGTCGAGTTTGCGCTGTTTACTTTTGCACGGCGTCCTTCACGGCCTCTCCGGCTTCTTTCGCAGCGTCCCCGGTTTTTTCAGCGGCATTGTCGATTTTTTCCCCAACTTTTTCGGCAGGGCCCTTTTCGCAGCCTGTAATTGTGAGGAGGCCAAGAACGGAGAATACCGCCAGCATTGTCTTAATCATTTTCATATATTTTTTTGTTTGGTTATCGGCTCGGACAGTAAATGAAAGCGCGTTCGGCCCCGGTGTGCAATGGGAAAATGGTTTGCGTATCTCAGCTTTCAATGAGTTTGAAAGCTGTTTTGTGCGATGCGACGAGCCTTCGTCATGCAGCGCCGATCCTTTCACAACTTCCCAGGCCCGACTTGTTGAGGTTGCAAGTTGTTGTTAGGTTCACGCCATGAGCAAGGCCTTTACCCGCGAGGACGACGCCGAAGAGTCAGTGATCCGTCCGCCCGTTTCGTCGCTGCCTCCCGGTATGAAGAATTACTTCACCTCCGATGGCGCCCAAAGGTTGCGGGAGGAATTGGATCGCCTGATTAAAGTGGATCGACCCGCGGTCTCGTCTCTGGCCGACCCGGTCGAAGCAAAGGGGCGGTTGCAGATCCTGGATCAAAAAATCGCCCAGCTCAGCCACAGCCTTCAATCTGCCGAGATTGTGCCACCGCCGGTCGAACCGGACGAGGTGGTTCGCTTCGGCGCATTTGTCACGGTTCGAAACAGGGCAGGGGATGAAACGGAGTATCGGATCGTCGGCGTTGATGAAACGGATATCGATCGCGACTGGGTGAGCTGGCGGTCACCGATTGCCCGGGCGTTGATCAACGCGCGCGTCGGCCAGCGGGTCCGATTTCAATTTCCAGCGGGTGAGGACGAATTGGAGATCATCCGGCTTCACTATGGTTAAACTTCGTTGCCGCCTCACGTTCACTCATGTCTTCGAGACCCCGGTTCGGACATTCTCCTTGACTGGCCGATGCACTGCGTCGCAAGAATGTCTTCACTCGAAACCAAGCCATCGGCCGAGTGTGGCACCGAAAAGCAACCAAAACATAAGGCCACTCAACGCTTGAAATCGCGTCTAAATAATCTTTTTAAAAGACATGGAGGGCCGAAGCAGGCGATGGATTCCCGCTCTTTGCGTCGTTCTCGACCTGGCGTGACGTGGGCGCTCGGGTTCATTCTCATCGGCCAGATGTTCGTTGCGACTGGAGCCGAAAAAGTGGAGTCGGTTGAACCCGCGGACACGCAGGAAACGGCGCAGCCTTCGGAAGCGGACAAACTTTTTTTCGAATCCAAAGTACACCCCATTCTGGTCGAACGCTGTTACGAGTGCCACTCACACGGGAAAAAAATCAAAAGCGGTCTGGCGCTGGATTCACCCTCGGGGTTGAGAATCGGCGGCGATGGCGGGCGCGTGATTGTCCCGGGGTCACCGGAAAAGAGCCGGCTTGTCATTGCGATTCAACACGGCGACGAGGTGTTGCAAATGCCGCCAAAGAAGAAAATCTCGGACGCGGAAATCGCCGTGCTCGTTGACTGGGTGAAACGCGGTGCGCCTGATCCGCGGTCGCGTGGCGGAGAGAGGGCGTCCAAGGATAGAATCACCGGTTCGGTCTGGGCATCCGCTAATCTCGATCGTCTTGACTGGTGGAGTCTTCGTCCGGTTTCCAAGCCACATCCCCCGCGAGTTCAGGCGCGGTCCTGGCCGCGAAATGATGTGGACAAGTTCATCCTGGCTGGTCTTGAGGAAAATGGATTGAAGCCCGCGGTCGAGGCCGACCCCCGCACGCTCGCGCGACGACTGAGTTTCGCCCTCACCGGATTGCCACCGAAGCCGGAGGCTGTCGAGCGTTTCATCTCGCGCACATCGCCGCGTGCCTACGACGAGCTGGTGCAATCGTTGCTCGACAGCCCGCACTTCGGCGAGCGCTGGGCGCGGCATTGGATGGACGTGATGCATTACTCCGACACCCACGGCTACGAGTGGGATACCCCGGTGAAGAACGCGTGGATGTATCGCGACTACCTCGTCCGCGCCTTCAATTCAGACGTTCCTTTCAATCAGCTCGTGCTTGAGCAAGTCGCCGGCGACCTCATCCATCCGCGTATCGATGCGCGAACCGGTTTGAACGAATCGATCCTTGGCCCTATGGCGATGCGTCTCGGGGAACGGCGGCACGGCGACAATGCCGATGCCGAGGGCGTCACGCAGGAGGCCATTGCCAATGTGATCGATACCGTGAGCAAGGGATTCATCGGCACCACGGTTGCCTGCGCCCAATGCCACGACCACAAGCTGGATGCCATTCCGCAACGGGACTATTACGCACTGGCGGGGATCCTGATGAGCACTCGCTGGGGGGTGCGCTCCGCCGACGCCACCGATCCGAATCTGCCGGTCATCAAAGAGCTGAAGGAAATCAAGCGCGACATCCACAAAGAACTTGCCGGTCAGTGGCGAGCCGCCGGGGACTCCATCAAGGATAAAATAATTGCGATATCAGTGGACGGCGCGAACACATCTTCCAAAGAAAAAGCGGCAGCCAAACCGGGTATGTCTGATTCGATCGAAGCAATCTGGCGGAAATTGAATATTGCCATCACGAACGGCACTTCGCTCGAAACGGCGTGGACCACGCTGGCGGAGGATTTCACCCGCGAACGCGCAAAACGAATCGCTGCCAATCAAACCAACCTGACGTTGCTCGCGGATTTTTCGGGGAATGAATTGCCGGCGGATTGGCGGGTGGATGGTTTCGGCATGAAGCATGGCCTGGTGAGCTCTGGCGCAATGGTCATTGCGGACGAAGGCGACGGGGTGCTCGCGCACCTCCTCCCGGCCGGGCGTTGGTCGCATGTGTGGTCTGCTCGCCTTGCCGGAGCGGTGCGCAGCCGCCTGTTCGATGCCAGCCCGCCGGTCACATTTTCGGTCGGTTATGCGGGCGGCAAGGATTCAGCCCAGTCGCTCATCGTCGATAATTGTTTTCACAGCGAGCGCATGAAGTTCCTGAAACAACCTGCCCCCGGGTGGCTCACGCTCACTGCGGGAAATTTTTCGGCCCTCGCCGGCGGAGTGGACCAACGGCCTCGTCGCGTCTATCTCGAACTGGTCACCAAATCCCTCAACAACTACTACCCGCCGCGCACGGCTTACGATGGATTGAAGGAGAACGATCTGTCCGATGAACGCTCCTGGTTCGGAGTCACTCGCGTTTATCAACACGCGGCGGGTCATTCGCCTTCGGATGAACTGACGCGGTTCGCCTCCCTTTTCGCGAACACGCCGC
>Ga0163144_10030036_pt1 | contig 10410 bp, 7 predicted proteins | sample OliLak19BULKMAT1_FD_123175 | JGI IMG/M metagenome (GOLD analysis project Ga0163144, IMG submission 123175) | Freshwater microbial mat bacterial communities from Lake Vanda, McMurdo Dry Valleys, Antarctica - Oligotrophic Lake LV.19.BULKMAT1 | ecosystem: Environmental > Aquatic > Freshwater > Lake...
AACTCCGGCCTGATCTCCGTGGTGATGATTCCGTTGTAACCCTGTTGGATAAACTCCCAGGGACCGTTCAGATCAAAACAAACCGGCACGGTTCCGCAGGCCATGGCTTCCTGCGGTGTCATCGGCCCGCCCTCCCCCCAGAGCGGACTTTTTCCAATGTTGAGGGCGAGAAAAACCGCGCAGGTTTGCATCTGCGAGATGATTTCCGATTCCGCGCCTTGCAAGCGGAAGAAATCGAGGGTGAGACCGGATGCGGCAGTTCGTTCGCGAATGCAGCGGATGTATTCCTCGCCATGGTCCCCTTCGTCAAAATATCCCACCCGTAACCGCTGACGGCGGCTTTCGTCCGGCTGCCAGTATTTTTCGTCCACCAACTGCCGGAGCACGGCGGATTCCTGCTCGAAAACAGCCCGGTGCCAGGCCTGCACGACCCGATTGACCCCGGCCGCACGGATAATTTTCCCGCTGGCGACAAAGCCGGCCAGAACGGGGAAATGACTGCGGGACGAAGCACCCAGTTCCTGATCCCAGAAATAGAAGCGGTCGCATTCGTCAAGAAAAGCGCGGGCTTTGATCCAGGAGGATACGCAGCGCACCTCCTCCGCCGCAGCCCGGCGATCCCGGAATTCGTCCAAGGAAAGAAAAGGGGCATGTTCCGCCAGCCAGCCGGCATGCTTTCCATCCAGACTGACCATCCAAGCTTCATAACCATGACGCCGAAGCAGCAAAACAAGATTATTCAGAAGTTTCTCTCCTCCGCAGTAACGATCACTGCCCTTGAGCGATTCATCGGTGGCGTAAGAAACAAAAATTTCCGGCTTGGCTGACGCCCTCACCGGTTGAAAGTTCGGAACTCCCGGCCCATCGGCCGACGGGGCCCGTAGCGGTTTCAGGTCAGCGCGGACAGCCGCCGTCAGCCGCCGCGCCGCCACCCCAAGGCGACTCCAGGCAATTCGGGTATTTTTAAAGATCATGACGAAAATCGACGGGCGAGATGAGAAAGGCTTTGGGCCAACCGGTCAACCCCGTTTCGAGCCCGCTGCCCATCGAAGCGGTCGCGTTCCGCCCACGATGAGACAAGGGCCAGACGTTGCGCCGCCTTCTCCGCCACGGTCACGATCAATTCCGGTGGACACGGAGCCTCGAAGATTTCCACCTGGTCAAAACCCGGTTCCTGGAGACGCTTCCAGGCCTTCTCCACATTTTCCACCGTAATATCCCGGATGCAGTGGGGGCGCTCCATCGGACAATGCCAATGACAGCTCCGGCAGGGCATGGCCTGGGTGAGTACGACCGCCGGACCACTCGATGGCAAAAACCGCCCCCAGTGACCTCCTCCAAAGAGAGCCAAAATCTGGCGGCCGCTCGCGGCCGCCAAATGCATCAATCCGGAATCCCTCCCCACATAACCGGCCGAAGCCGCAATCAAAGCCAACGTCGGGGGAATTTTTAATGGGGCGGCCGCCAGATTCCACGTCACCATCGAATCCGGCAGAGCGGCCCGGATCCGTTCAATGGAAGCGCTCTCTGCCGTATTGCCAAGAAAGAGCAATGGGATCCCGAGGTCCTTCCCCAAGGTCGCCAAGCCGGTGCTCCAATTTTTTTCCCCCCAATCTTTGGCGGCAATTCCCTTGCGGGCTCCAGCGCAAACCACCAGATATTTGCCTTCTGGCAAACCGGCCCGCTGCAACCATTCCCGCGCTTCTCCGACCGCCTCTTCCGAAGCCTGAAAACGGGGGATCGGCAGGTCCAAGGGAAGAGACAAGGCCTCGGCCAGCCGGGCGTTTTTCTGCAATTCCGGGACCTGAGGATCCACCTCCACGGTCTGGCTCAAACGATCCGCCAAGGCAAAAGGATCCGTATTGGTCCCGGTCAGCCAGATCGGGTCGGTGCTGCGGAATCCCAGGGTTCGACAGGTGACCGCTGGACTTAACAGCCAACGTTCATCGAAAAAATTCAGTTGAAACGATCCCGCCAGGTACAGGTCCGGTTTAAACTTGGCGATGGCGGCAAAATCCTTTCGGAATGGTCGTGTCTTCCGTCGCGTCGCCGCCTCATAGGGGCTTTCGCTGAGGGTATGAACCCGAACTCCTGGAAAAATTTCTTTGGCCAAGGCATTGGCCGGGGAGCAGGTCAGCAATTGCAGCTCATGACCTGCGGCCACCAGTCCCCGCACCAAGGGAACCCGCAGCACCAGATCCCCCAGACCATCCGAACTGTTTAGCGTGATTTTCATCGCACCTTCACAGCTTTTTCCAACTTCGAAAATACCCAGGCAAAAATGCCTTCCAGGAAAGATTCGTACCGGAAACTCGTACCGTCTCGCGGGCTCTGTGAAACTCCCGCCACCACCACGATGCGCGGAGGCGTTCCCAGGGCCACTTTTGGGTGGAAATTGTTTCATAAGCCCCATGGAGTTCCTCTAGGGTCAGACTCCGAAAATCTTCCACGAAATAAATGGGCAGATCCGCGAAGGCGTCCAGAGCAGGCGTTCTTTTCACCACGGGAATGGTCCCGGCCGCCAGAGCCTCCCACATCCGGTGGGTATCAATGCCATTCCCACGGGGACAAAGTACGAAACGGTGGCGGAGCAGTTCGTCCGCATATTCCCGCATGGAGGATTCTGCTCGATGTTGGGTCACCCAATCTTCGTGACGAGTGGCAAAATCATCCCACACCGCTTGGCGCACTTCGGGATGACTCTCCGGGCGAAAATTGACGTATAACCATTTCGTTCGTGGTTGGGATTCCTTCGACAAATCTTCCGGCTTGAGCGTGATGGCACAATACGAATTGGCAAACCCGAGCGGAAGGGCCCGCACTTCGGGAGAAAGTGAATTGGTGGAAAACCAGACCGCCACCTGGGACGGACGCTCGGACGCCATCTCGGCGCTGATGGGCAAATCGCTCTCCGAAGTAACCAGGACTACCCGGCCCCGTTGTCGTCTCAAGATTTGAAACAGCCGCGGCAAATGGTCCACCTTGGCATAAACAATGTCACCTCCGGAAATCCGTCCCGAGTTGCGCGGCACCGGGCACCGTCGGTCGGTACTCCAGATGTGGTCACAACCTCGCATGAATTGCTCGGCACTGAGAAAATCTTCTGTCGCGTTGGCGGATGGCGCAAAAATTGACATTATGAAACGAGGCGGTCTGTTCACACCCGCAGATATCCGCCTACTGAGTTGGGGAGTCAGCCGGCTTGTCGTACAGCCGTTGGATTTGCAGAGCGAATGGGTTGAGACCGAACCTGGTACCCAAAGCACCACGGCCAGCCCAGCGGTCCGAAATAATCCGAATCCAATACCGGGCCTTTTCCGGTGAGTAATCCAAGTCCACCCGGGAGATATCACCCGGCTGAATCACCAAATTTTTTACCGGCAAACCATCGAGTTCTATTTTTACTGTGACCGGACCCTCTTGGTTGGAGGGAGCCCGAAGAACAAGAGCTCTCACCGGCGCCTCTGCTCGGGCATAAAATTGAGCTTCCGCAGCCAAATCATAAAATTGGTCAGGAGACTTCCGTGTCCAATTAAATATACCAAAGATCCGCGCATCCTGTTCGCGAAACTCCTGACCGGGAGAGAACACATATCCAAGCAACCCGAGGACAAGTACGATAAAAACCACCGGCAAGTGTCGGGTAGATTTTGTGAGAGGAAGAGCACAGGCAAAAAATTGCCAGATAATGAGCCCGTCCGTATCCGAAAGAATTCGCGTATCCACCAAATTAGGAACGAGCCAACAGACAATCGTCAGTAATGATATTAAAGCCAATATCCGGCCATTGGCTCCCACCGGCTCCCTCAGTACACAGAACCCAAAAAATATCGCCCCGATCCAAAGCGCAGCCAACCCGATGGCAGCCAAGATTCCTGACTCACTGGCCATCTGCAAAAACGAATTGTGGGCGTGGAAGGAGTTTTGAGTTCGAGGATTGTAGAAAGAAAGAATTCCATCGTCTTTCTCGGGATGATCGTAAACGTCCTCCAATTTTTTCCCGATAAAACTCAGATCACCGTAGTATTCCAGGTTGTGAGAAAATTTTCCCAGGCCAACGCCGCTGAGCGGATTCGCGGCTATCATGGAAAGAGATTTTCGATAGATGGAGAGTCTTTCGGAGTTCTGATTCTCCCAGGTGGAAACAGAGAAGAAATTGTGAATCCGATTCCCCAGTTCTCCACGAGGCTGACTGAGCCCAAACAGAATCATGCCGCCGAGAGCGATCAGCACCAGACCGACCGTAATGCTGATGCGAAGCCAGTTCCGTTGCCTCAATAAGATGAATATGAGAACTCCAGCGGCAAGGACGGCTCCCAACCAAGATGACTTGGAGCCTGTGGAGATAAGGAACACTCCAGAAACCACCACCCCAGCCAGGGCCAGGACTATAAATCTGCGTTTGCCCACCCAGCCCAGCGCAATGCTCAAGAATACGAAAAAGGCAAAGGCGAAGGCAGCCCCGGCGCCATGCCAACCTCCCAGAAAAAACTCCGGGATGGGAGGGCGGCTTTCGGCGGAAGGAATCTTGTAATAAAGAAACACGCCGATCGCCCCGGTCATAAGAATGACGGTGGCTTGCAAAAGGGAAATCGCTACCAAGGTTCGCTCCGAGCTTTCTCGGGTAGACAAGGTCTGACGGACGAGAAGAAAGATTGCGCAACCGGTCAGAAAAACCTGGGCAGAAATAATACCGCTAAGTTCCCAAAAAAAATGCAGAGAGGGGATCGCCCAAAATAAGATCCGAGCGTTGGTCCATGAGGGGGTGATCAGGGTGAAAAGCAGACTGGCAAAGACGAGGATACCCAGGGCCTGAACTCCCGCATCCCAGGAGTTTTGGGGTCGCAGGCTGCGCTTGCTGGCAATGCATTGGCTCAACCATCCCATGAAAAAAGCGGCTAAGGGAGTGAGAACTCCCTCGATAACTGGCAATTGGCCGCCTTCCCTTAATCCGCCAAGAACAGGAATAAAGACCAGAACATAAGCACTGAGCCTAGGGGGACAAAGGAATCCGAACAGAAAAAAACTAATGATTAACGCGAAAAACCATGGAGTTTGAGCAACCCAGGTCGCGCCGTACAGACAATATTCTGTAAACAGAAGCCTGACACAAAGAAGCGTAAATATCCCGTAGAAACCCACGGTCAAAATAGCCCCGCCGGATCTTACCCGCCGTTGAAAAGCTTGGCTCATGAAAAAAGGTCAGGTGCCTCGGAACAAAGCGACCGTCTTTACGGTCTTGAAAAGAATAATGAGGTCAAGCCAGACGCAGCGATTCTTTACGTAATACAAATCATATTCTAATTTGACTTTGGCGTCCTCTACGGAATTTCCGTACCGATAGAGAATTTGTGCCCACCCCGTCAACCCCGGACACATGCATAAGCGAGCCCGATAATAGGGAATTTCGGATTGCAGCTTTTGTACAAATTCCGGTCTCTCCGGACGAGGGCCAACCAGACTCATCTCACCCCGGATAACATTCCAAAGTTGGGGCAGTTCGTCGATCCGCGTCCGTCGGAGGAATCCACCAAAAGGAGTGATTCGTTTGTCACCCGCCACGGCCCATTGGGCCTGGCCGGAAGGCTCCGCATCCCGCACCATGGTCCGAATCTTTGTGATCCAAAAAGGGCGACCACTAAATCCCACCCGCTGCTGCCGGTAAAAAACCGGGCCTCGGGAAGTAAGCAGGGTACCAAGAAGGGCAAAGCCAATGACAGGAAGCGTGATTATGCCGAGCAATCCGGCCACCGCGATATCAATGGAGCGTTTTGTGAGGCGGAATAAAAGTGGAGTATCAGAAGAGGCCCAGAAGGTAGCCGGCAGCCAGTGATCTCCCAAATGGTGGATGGGAATGCGTTGGAGCATCCGCTCGGTGGCGGTCAAAACAGGATAGACAGCAATACCCATTTCAAAACAGGACATTAAGACATCAATGATTTCGCGGCGGATTTCTCCGTTGATGGCCAGAACCACTTCCTGAACATCGAGCTTTTCCACCCACGGTAAAAGCTGATCGCAAGAGCCAAGGATCTGGACCCCGCTGAGCGAGGTGCCATGCTTGGCCTGATCATCATCCAGGATACCCACCACATGCCACTCTCCGCTGGAAGAAGCCACCTCTTTCACAAAGTGCCGCCCGGAGTGTCCGGCCCCAATGATGATGCAAGTTTTGAGCAGGGACGAAATTCCAAAAAACCGTCCGGATGCGAGCCTCCCCAAGGGAATGACGGCCACAGTGAGCAGAAGAAAGGTGAACGGTGCGATGCGGGGCAAAACCTGTACGGAGATTCCGCGAGTGGTCCCGGAGCTAAAAAAGAAATAGTAGAGAAGATAAACTCCCAAAGCGATCCCCCAGGAAGCCAGCCACCTCCGGAGGAATAGACGAAAATCACGCAGACTGGTAATATCCAGTCCGTCATTGAGATAGCCGATCATGAGAAGAAGAAGCGCCAGCCCCATCACCCAGGGCCATTGTACGATGGCATCCTCCAAAGATGCTTCTCCTATGACCCAAGGCAGGGCCAAAGCGATCACCGCGACTACGCTCAGAATAAACGTGTCTATCACGACAATGCCCAATTTTTTTTCCTGTAATGAAAGCATTATTAGCGAAAAAAGTGATAGGCCTGCTTCTGGACCCAAGCCGGACTCATTCGAAGAAGGAAGCTCGCCATCGCCCAGGTACAATTTTGAAAAGTAAACATTTTCAGGCGTTTCATGGCTGTCCACCGCACCCGAAATTCCGTGATGGCAAGTGCAAAGCCACTGCGCCGGCGAAAAAAATCGTGGTCGCGGGTGAAATTTAGAAGTGCTTGCTGCACATTGGCAAATTGCCAACCGGCCAAAGCACCGTCAACCCAAAGAAAATAATCCTCCATGCGACCGACGTCGGTACGATATCTCACTCCGCCGTCAAACGCTCTGCGGCGGAACATAACGGTGGGATGATTCAGCGGATTGCGCCGGGAGAGAAGCCTGACAATATCTTCATGCCGGGACGGAAGGCTCTTTTGTTGGACAAGGATCCCCTGCGCGTCCACTTCCCGGCAGAGGGCACCAACGACATCTACCTCGGGATGAATCTCGAGAAATTCCCTCTGCAGCCGGATCCTCTCCGGGAGGGATTCGTCATCCGCATCCATCCGAGCCAGATAAGAAACCGATGGGTCAGCCAAAGCGACGTCGATCAGACGGTTCAAGCCTGCGGCTAGGCCAACGTGGTGGGGCGATACCACCAAATGCACCGTCGCGGGCAATCCCTCCCGCGCCCAGGATCTCGGCGGAAAGGAATCACCTCCGTCGAGGAGCATGTAAATTGCATCTTCTGCACTGAGACTCTGTGCGGTTGAGCGCACGGCGCGAGTCAGGAGATCCGCAGAGGAACCAGCCTTAACACAAAGTAAAACCGCCGTCCGGCTCATGGAGAAACGCGAAGCAAAGGCAATTCGATTTCTTGGTGAGCAGATTCGGGCACGAATCCGGTCAATCTTGACACGTCAATGCGGTGACCGTCCAGCCAGAGCAGAAGCAAGGCGGCGCTTGAATAAGTCTCGGATGAACCAGCCCGGTTGTCCAAAACGCTTTGTACTTTGTTCAGCGGTGCACAAAATGCAACCGACTTATTAAAACAGAGAAGTTTGGGATGGCTTCGAACAAAAAGCATGCGGGAAGCGGACAGCCCCTGCTCAAGCCGATTGGGGTTTGTGTAGGGGAGCCGTCGCAAAAGCCTGATTAAATCAGCGGTGCGGTAAACAGAGCTCGAAACTTCAATCGGATAGCCGAAGTCACCCTGTTGCCCGACCCAGGAAAATTCCAGCACTCCATCATCCCGTTCGGAGGAATCTGGGAAGGATTGGTCACACTGATTGGAATAACAATACCTGGTATTCTTTCCGACCCGCAACGAGAATCCAAGCGCCTTCGGCATCTCCTCAAGGCGATCGACTATATTTTGGAGAGAAAACGAATCGACAAAAAGATTATCGTCCACCAGAAAAAGAACATGGTCTGCCTTAAGGACGGTTTTGCCGTTCCAGAACCGGCGGAAAATGCCTCCCTCCTGTCTTTGCTCCAATTGAGAAAGCAGGTCGCGTTTAAAATTCTCCTCTTTGATCCATTCAATATTCCCTTCTTCAGCAGAAATACTTTTCAGTTTTTCATAACCGCGTTCGGAATCGGATCCCGACGTGTGATAGACCACGGAAATCGGAGTATCGGTCGCTTCAGCGCAATGCAACCGGAACGATTCCAAGGTGCCATGCAATTGGAGAGGACGGTCCTTAGAGAAAATGATGGTACGAATATTCAAGATAGAAAAGGGGTTGGCCCCGAAAATTGCCCACGGATGTCCTCTCCACGCAAGAGCTTTGAATAGAGGGCCTCGTATTGATTGGCTATGGCAGCCCAAGTGAAGGAACGCCGCCAGGCGGAATGAAGCGTCTCGCCCATCACAGTGCGCGCAGATTCAGACCGACAGAGCCTCTCCAACAAAGGTACACTCGCGGTCACGTCTGCACAAACTGATCCGTCACGGTCCAACAAAGAGCGACCGGGCAAAATCTCTCCACCACCCATCCATTTGGTGATCTCACGAGCATTACCCACATCGGTGACCAGGAAGGGCGTGCGGGCCGCGGCGGCTTCAAACAGAACCAAAGGCGAACATTCGATCCAAGAGGGGAAAAGCATGATATCGGCCTCCAGGAAGGCATCCACTGTCTCCTCTCGCGAAAGTGCGGCAAAGAGTACCTTGCGATTCGCTGACGCATTTACTTTTCCCGCAACGCGGCGGGCAGCTTGAATCTGTAGGGGAAAGGCAAATCCGCTCAAACCCCTTCCCCGCAGCATTTGATAGAATCCTCGGGCTAGTTTCCGTGGCCCGAACATCTCAATGGTGGGTTTGGCAAAATCAGAGCTGACCACGAGCAGGGTGGCATTTTCGATCTGAGATTGAGAAAATATCTGGATCGCTTCCTTCTGGCCCTTCGAAATGGAGAGATAGCCGGCCACATGAATAATCAGCAAACCATCCGGAGGAATTTCCCAGCGTTTCCGAAACCGGGGAGCCGGTTGCCGGTCGAACTCCTCCTCCGCCGCTCCGTTCGGAATGATGGCGATCTTCTCAATTCCGGCCGCACGGGCAAAATTCACGTCGCGATAGTCATCCGATAAAAATACGCAAGCGTCGTACTCCGCCATCCACCGCTTCATCTTCTCGAAATAGGATCGAAACAGGGGATCCGCCAGAGCAGAAAATCCAGTGGGAACAAAAACTGTTTTGGCTCGAAGTTTGGGCAGGAGAGGCAGCGCCAAATCGGTCGCCCATTGCTGGGCCGCAAAATTAACGATCAGATCAGCCTCGGATTCCAGAAGAAACTTTCGGTAGTCTCCCACCTTCCCCCGCAGGCCCAGGGCACTCTTACCCCCCACGTCGAAGGAGCAAACTTGTACCCCTTCAATCGTGGCAACCTGTGCACGATCAGGGTGCGTTCCCGTGGCGACCGTGACCTCATGTCCCTTGGCAGCGAGCCGCTCAGAAATCTGTCGAACGACCTCTGACATCCCGTGTCTGGCCGGAAGATAAGATTCAACCGTGTGGAGAATTCTCAAAAAAATGAGGGCAATACCCTTATAAGGATGGTAAAACGGTTTTGTCGCTGGCCACCTGCCAAACCCGACGGAGACCTTCGGGAAGCGGTACCGTCGGACGCCATTGAGAACAATCTGTCAGCTTGGCACTGTTCAACACATTGGCCGCCACATCAAAATTCCGAGGTTCAAGAACGTTCCGGAAAATTTTCCGCCCCGAGCGGGCAGCGAGCGGTTCGAGCTGGGCAAGAACCTCGGCGTTTGAAGTTCCCACGCCGGTTCCCAGGTTATACACTTCGCCCTCTGCCCCGTGATCAAGGGCGGCCAGGATGCCTGCCGCCACATCCGCAACATGGATATAGTCTCGCACCGTGCCGGCCGCCCCATAAATATCCACTGACTTTCCGTGGAGAATGGCATCCACAGCGGCGGCAATAAACCCCTGGCCTTGCCGCGCTTTTTGCTCTTCTCCATAAGCGTTCGCCGGTCGCACGACGATAACTGGCAACCCCATGGTGCGATGAAACATCTGGGCATAAAGATCAACCGTTAGCTTGGTGATGCCGTAAGGACTGAGAGGAGCGGTCGGATGATCCTCTCCGATGGGCAGTTCTCTCGCCGTGCCGTAAACCGTTCCGCCAGAAGAAACCAGGAGTACGCGGGCCGCACCAGATTTCATCGCCTCTTGAAAGAGTCTGACCGGTGATGGCAAGTTGGAAAGCAAATCAAATACGGGGTCGCCATAGCTTGTCTTCGGAACAGTGGCATAAGCCAAATCCAGGATCTCCATTCCTTTCTCCAAGATGGATTCGAGAATGT
>Ga0163144_10030038_pt1 | contig 10410 bp, 9 predicted proteins | sample OliLak19BULKMAT1_FD_123175 | JGI IMG/M metagenome (GOLD analysis project Ga0163144, IMG submission 123175) | Freshwater microbial mat bacterial communities from Lake Vanda, McMurdo Dry Valleys, Antarctica - Oligotrophic Lake LV.19.BULKMAT1 | ecosystem: Environmental > Aquatic > Freshwater > Lake...
GCGCCACACGGGCGGCGGGGATCACGCCCCCGCCGGACCCGCTGACGGCCGACCCGCTGGCGGTGCATGGACTGACCCTCTGGCGGGGCGGGCGGGCGCTGGCGGACGCGACGACGGGCGCCCTCGCGGCACGGCTGACGGCCGCGGCTGGGGTGTGTGATGTGGTGGTGGTGGATGCCTCGCCGGCGATCACGGACGCGGGGCACGCGGCGGCCTTCCCGCGGGCGGCGGTGGTGCTGGTGGTGGCGCGCTGTGACGCGGCCGGGCTGGCGCACGCGGAGGAAACGGTCTCCCTCGCGGACGCGGACGGGGTGCCGGTGGTGCGGATCGTGCCGACCTTCGCCGGGCCGACGACGCTCGCCCGGGAGGCGCTGGCGTGGATGCGCGGCCGGTTCGGGGACCGGGTGACCCTGACCACGATTCCCGCGGATGTGCGCGCGGCGGAGGCGCCCGGCAAGGGCGCGCCGGTGCTCGATACGGCGCCCCGCTCGCGGGTGTCTCAGGCCGTCCGGGCGCTGGCCGATGAGCTGGCGCCGGTGCTCTTCCCTTCAAGAAACGACGTGACTCCATGACGCCCCCCCGAAAGTCCTTGCTGGGCAACGTGGCTACCCTCAGCGGGGCGACGGACGCCGCGCACGTGGTGGCCCTCCGCACGGTCCCGAAAGGCGAGACGCTCCGGGAGGTGGCGCCGGCGGCGCTTCGCCTTGGCGTGGCTCAGGTGCGGGCGCCCGTGGGGCCGGACGATCCGGCGCTCGCGGAGCTGGTGGAAAGCATCCGCACACACGGCGTGCTGGAGCCGGTGCTCGCCCGGGAGACGGCGGCGGGGCTGGAGCTGCTGGCCGGACACCGGCGGGTAGCGGCGGCGGCCGTGCTGGGCCTTCAGACGGTGCCCGTGCGGGTGCTGCCCGACGTGGACGACGCCGCGGCGGCTGGGATCACAGCAACAGAAAACCTCTCGCGGGCGGACTTGTCCCCGTGGGAGACCATGCGGGCGATTACGACCCTCCGTGATGCATGGCGCGCGGCCGGGAAGGTGGTGACGGTGCGTGCGGTGGCCACGACGGCGGGGCGGAGTACGGGCGCGGTCTCGGAGGCGCTGGCGACGGCGGACGCCCTCGCGCCGGCGGTGGTGGGGTGGGAGACCCGGGCCGAGTTTCGACCGTTGAACACGCTCGCCTGGCGGGATCTCGTGGCGGCCGCGAAGGCGCCCGACCCGGCGGGGGAGCTGGCGCGGTTGCTGGCGCCGGCGCTCGTGCCCGCGTGGGTGTCCGCCGGACCCGCGGACGACGACGGGCCGGCGAACCCGGCGGGGAAAGCAGGCGAGAAAGCAGGCGGAAAAGCTGCGGGGAAAGCTGCGGGGAAAGCTGCGGGGTCGCCCGTCCCCCGTGCCCGTGCGTGGACGGTGCGCCTCGTGCCTGGCGCCCCCGTGGCGGCCCTCGCCGGCGCGGAGGTGGCTTCCCTCTCGCCCGCTGACGCGCTGGCCGTGCTGGCCGTGCTAGAGCCGCTGGTGAAGGCGCTCCGGCGCCAGACCCGGGCGACGGTGACACCCTCTCTCGATCAGGACACTTCTCGATGACGACGACGACAGACCCCCGCCTCGCGGCGGCGACGGCGGCGGCCCTGCACACCGCGCTCGGCGCCTCACACGTGCGGATAGCGGACCTGGCGGCCGCGCTCGGGGTGCCGGCGGCCTCCCTCAACGAATGGCGCTACGGCCGGCGGACGATGCCCGCGGCGATGCGTGCCCGGATTGCGGTGCTCTTGCTCCGGCGGGCGGAGGACATGCGGCACGCGGCGGAAGCCTTCGCGGACCTCGTGCCGGCGCCGGCCTCGTGGGGGGAAGCGGACCCGCCGGCGGGCGACGCCACACACACGCGCGCGTAGCGTAGTTCGAGGACCGTCCGGGTGGACTTATGGGGCGACTTCTCCCGGACGGTCGCTTGACTTCCCGCTAGACTTTCCGCCCTCGCGGACGGTGGTAACCCGGGGGTCTGACACTCCGCGCCGGGGATGTTCAACGGTTGAAGGGGGCCGCCCCCGCTCGACTTCGCGCTCGACTTCCAGTGACTTTCCCGGTGACTTTCCGCCCCGCGCCGGGGGAAGAAGTCTGCACGAAAGTCTGTAGCGCGCGCCGGGAAAGTCCGCGCGAAAGTCCGCCAACGCGCCGGAGAAGTCAGCGCGAAAGTCAGCCAACGCGCCGGCGCCGGCCGTGACGTTAGCGGGCCGCTAACCCCCCCCAATTCTGCCCCGACACGGGCGGGAAAGTCTGGCCGGAAGTTTGGAGCGCGGCCCGGCGTACTGCACTCAACAGAGGCTACTCGACCAATGCGACTCGCTGACGATTGCGATATTCCGCCCGGCGTCGACGTGCGCGACCGCTTCTTCGATTTTCCGGCCGTGTGTCGTGAACTTCCAAGCGCCCGAGACGCCGGCGCCGATGATGAGAAAGTCAGCGCGCGCGACGCCACTCGCGAGCTTGCCGCCCGATCGTTCGATTTCTGCTTCGACGGTTCGGCGTGGACCGTAAACGAAGGTGCCCGTCAGGCAGAAGCTTCGTCCATCGTGTTCGACGTGTGGCGCCGGCCGCGTGAGCGGCAACGTCGTCGGCGCGTCAAAGCGCTCCGTACCTTCAACACCGGCCGCGCGTTCAAGGAAGAGCTGTAGGTCGGTGCGTTCTTCTTCCTCGATCACGCCGTCCTCCAGCACGTCACGAACCCGCGCGGTCAAGTGACGCGCTGGCCACTCCGGCAGGACGTGCCCGTAGTTCGTCAACCACTGGTCGAGCGCCACGATTTCCGCGTCGTTCAGGTGCCCGTCAGCTAGGATGCCGCGACAGAGCCCGATGAGCTGACTGTAAGCCGAGTCGATCGCCGCTTGCTGTACAAAGAATCCCGCCCGCGCGATTTCGTTCGCTTGGCTGTCCGGTCGTGGCATGGGTTCCCGCTCCGTTCGCGTGGTGACGGTCGGCCTGACGGTCTCGGGTTGAACCTATGTGCGGGGTCCGTACCGGCAAGACAATCGCGCTTCGATCACTTCCGAGAGGTGGCCGCAGGGTTTCTAGGTTCTCCCCACAGCCCTAATCCCTGCGGGAACCGCGCCGGGGCGGGACCGGTCTGTACATACGGTCTCAAAGTCCCGGTGTAGGTGTATCTCACCCCCGCGAAAACACGGCGAATCCCGTATTGGCTAAGGGATTCTGGCCTCGCACCTCACGCGCATGGCCGGGTCTCGCCCTTCCCCTTGCGTCCGGTAATGTAGTGCCGTATTATTTATGGCATGACTACCGCTCTCGTGACGATCCCCGCGCCTGGCGCCTTGGCCCCGATGGCGGCCGGCGCCGCGGCCCTCTTCCGGCTGTGGCTCGGATCGAAGGACGCCGGCACGGTGCGGGCCTATCAACGGGACCTGGCCAGCTTCGCGACGTTCGCCGGATTCGAGACCGCGGCGGGTGCCCTCGATGCCTTCCTCGTGCTCGATGCCGGCGCCGCACACGCGGCCGCGCTGGCCTTCCGCGACGGGTGCCGGGCCGATGGCCTCGCGGTGGCCACGGTGAACCGGCGCCTGGCCGCGCTCAGGTCGGTGGTGTCCCTGGCGCGCCAAGTGGGGCGGGTGGCGTGGGCGCTCGACGTGCCGGACTTGCCGGCCGTGAAGTACCGCGACACGCGCGGCCCCGGCGTGGCGGGCTTCCGTGCGCTCGTGGACGCGGCGGCCGTGCGACTCGATGCGAAGGGCGCCCGGGATCGTGCGGTGCTCCGGTTGCTCTTCGATTGCGCGCTCCGCCGGGCGGAGGTGGTCTCCCTCAACGCGGGGCACTACGACGCGGCCGGCGGGGCGCTGTGGGTGCTGGGCAAGAAGCGGCACGACCGCGAACGGATGACCCTCCCGGCGCCGACGCGCGCGGCCCTCGATGCGTGGCTCGTGCTCCGGGGCGCGGTGGCCGCTGACGCCCCGCTCTTCATTGCCCTCGACCGTGCGACGGCTGGCGTTCGGCTGACCGGCCGGAGCGTGGCGCGTGTGGTGGGTGGACTTGGGCTTGCGGCGGGGCTGGGCACGGTACGCCCGCACGGACTCCGGCACGCGGCGATCACACACGCCCTCGACTCCACAAACGGCGATGTGCGGCGCGTGGCGGCCTTCTCGCGACACCGGAAGCTGGAGACCCTGACCGTGTACGACGACGCACGCCGGGATCACGCGGGCGACGTGGCGGCGCTCGTGGCGGGGGCGGCGTAATGGAGTGGTATCTCTGGTGCGACGCGCTCAAAAAGGGGAGCGCAGAGGATGCGACCCCGAGAGATAAAAAAGCCGCGATGTTTGCCGCAAAGCTGCTTTTTCAAATGGCTGATCCAAGCATGCCGGATCAGTGCTGGGTTCTTGTTTGTGCACTTATCACCGCCGCGGGATGGGGCGGTCACGTCTGGCACGGCGCTCCGCTGGTTGCATTGAAGAATCTGCCAGCAGCGTCGAAGAAGATGGCTCTCGCAATCCTCGCGACCTCACCGGCCGCCGAGGTGGCGAGGTGGGCGACTCAATGCCAAGCCGAGATAGAAGAGCATGAGTAAGGGTCCGTCAAGAGCTATTCTCGGACCCTTCCGGTTCCACTAAGTGACGTTACTCCGGCGCGGGGCCTCCGACGACTTCGACCGCGTACAAGCATGGGCGCTCGCCAACGTGTGCGCGGTGGCGCGGATACTGGTGCCGGGATGGGGCACCGGGCGCGGTGGACACCTCCGCGGGCCGTGCTTCCTACATGGCGGCGAACACCCGAACCTCGATGCGCGCGACGGCGCCGGGTGGCGCTGTCACTCCGGGTGCGACACCGGCGGGGATGGCGTAGACCTCTGGCGCCGGATGCGACACGGGGGCCTCGATGTGCGGGCCGGACGGGTGGCGGCCTTGAAGGATCTCGCACCCTACGCCCGCGTGGTCCTCGATGGGCACGCGAGACCGGCGCCGCACGTCCCGGCACCCCGTGCACGGCCGACCGTCCCACACGCCCCTCGCGCCCTCGCGGTGGCCCTCGCGGAACTCCGGGCGGGGGGCATGATCCCCGCGGATCCGGCGGCCGTGTTTGCGGGCCTCGTGGCAATCGGGCGCGTGGTCACGGACGCGGCGGACTGGGCCGGGCGCTGCCTGGACTCGTTTCACCCGGCGGAGCTGGCGGCCGCGGGGCTGTGGGATGACTTCCCGGCCGGGGGCCTTCGCCCCGTGCCGGTCGCATTGCCGGCCGTGCTGGTGGTGCGTGACGGGACCCTGACCTTTACGCCGCTCGGATCATGACGACACCCCTCGATGCCGCGCTCTCCTATCTCGCGAAGGGGTGGAGCGTGATTCCGATTCTCGCCGGCACGAAACGGCCGCCGCTCCCGTGGAAGGACTTTCAGACCCGGCGCGCCACGGTGGAGGAGGTACGCGAGTGGTTCACCCGCTGGCCCGACGCCGGCGTGGCGATCGTGTGCGGCGCGGTCTCCGGCCTCGTGGTGGTGGATCGTGACGGGGACGCCGGGGCGGAGAATCTGACCGTGCGGGGGATCACCTACCCGGACACACCACGGGTGCGGACCCGACGCGGGGAGCACGTCTATTTCGCGCACCCTGGGCACCCAGTCGAAAGCCGGGCGAACCCCGATAACGACCGCGTGCGCGCGGCACACCCGACACTGGCGGGCCTCGACTGGAAGGGGGACGGGGGCTACGTGCTGGCGGCCCCGACCGTGCACCCGGAGGGGCCGGTGTATGCGTGGGACGTGACGCCCGACGCGGCGCCACTCGCCCCGTTGCCGGAGTGGTTTTGGGAGATGTACGCGGAAGCGCACGAGGACCGCGGCGCGCGGGTCGCGCCGGCACCTCCGCCCGCGTGGGACGCTGACGACGCCCGGCCGTGGGACGACGATGAACCGCACGGGGGCGGAGAGGAACCGCCGGCGGTGGAGACCCTCGCGGACTCCTTCGACAAGCTCCGCACACCGCTCCCGCCTTGGGTAGCCGGCGTGCCGACGCCGGACTGGACAAACTTCCGCGCGGTGCTGGCGGGCGTGAAGCAATCGGACCTCGATGCGGCGGGCGGCGAGAACCCCGACCTGACCGCATACAATCGCGTGGAGGCCGCCGCGCGGCGGGGGAGCTACTGGCCGGCGGGTTTGCATATGGTCACGGGCTTTACCGGCGGCGGGAAATCGGCGTTCCTCATGAACGCGGTACACGCGGCGCTGATGGCGGGGCATCCGGTGGTCTATGTCTCACTCGAACTCAACGCCCTCGAACTCGCCGCGCGAATCGTCGCCCGTACTGGCCATGCGAACGGCACGCTACACGTGCCCTCGTGGGCACTCCTCGCGCAACGGGCGGAGCGTTCGCCAGAGCAAGCGGCCGCGCTGGAAACGATCCTCGCGAGCCTCGCGCCCGTCGCGCACCTCTTCCGGCCGATCGTGCCGGAGGGTGGTGTCGATTTCGGCGCCATTGAAACGGCGGCGCTCTCCGCCTGGCGCGAGACGGGGAAGGCTCCGCTCGTGTGCTTCGACTACTTGCAAGCGTCGGCAATGGTGGCCGGCGTGGACCGGGTGCTCGCGCTCCGAGAATACATCTCCGAAGTGACGATGAAGCTCCGCCGGCTCACGCTCGACAAGCCGGACCAACGCTACGCGCCGGACAGTGACATCACGTGGCACGGGTGCCCGGCCCTCGTGCTCTCAACGACCGCGCGGAGCAACGTCACCGGGGAGAATGCGGTGCTCGATGCGGCGAAGCCGGACGCCATCCAAAAGGCCGACCTCGAAGCGTTGAAGGCCCTCCCGAAAGAAGCCGGCGAAATCGAAACGACGGCCGTGACCGCGTGGGTGATTGCCCTCGGATGGGAAGAACGCGCGGACGGAACGCGCGCAATGGCGATGCGCTGTGCAAAACAGCGATACACGACGGTGGGCGCGTGGGTGCCGTTTGCCTTCGATGGGAGAACCGGCACGATGACGGAAGAGCGTAGCCGATACGGCGCCCTGGTGACCGAGAACGGGGCGGCGGTGAGGGCGGGCGCGCGCGCTGACCGCGCGGCCCTCGATGCAACACACGCGGACGAGAAAAACCGTGATGCAGCACGCTACGCGGACGAGGATGCACGCGACCCACTGACAGGCAGCGCGAAACGTGCACGCACCGAGAAACGAAACAGCGAACGCAAGAATATGAGGGCACGCCAACAGAAAGAAATTCAGGGCACGCTCACGACGGCGGCGCCGGCGAAGAAACGCACGGGGGCACGATGACACCGCGGAAGAAGCCGGAGCCGCTCCCCGTGGTGCCATTGCCGGCGATCACCGGCACGGCCGCCGGCGCCATCGTCCGCACCGGCAGCGCGACGGCCTCCACGGGCGACGGCAGAGACCCGCATATGCTCGCGGCGGTGCGTGCGTGGCTCGATGGCGCGGCAGAGACAGACCCCGACCGCGAACACGACGGCGGGACCGCGCTTGTCACCGCGCTTGGCGCTGAACTCTCGGCACGCCTTCGCGCGCACCTCAACACGCCGGCAACGGACCCGCTCTTTTTCGGCGCGCGCGGGTATCGCGCCATCGTGGAAGACTGGCGCCTCTTTCGCGACGACACGCCGCGCGCGGTGCGTGACACCTTCTTCGTGGATGTGGAGCTGATTGCCGGCGTGGGCGCCTACGCGGCGAATGCGGCGGTAGAATCGTGGAAGCAACACGGACTCCGCGCGGCCTTCGATCCTCGTGTGGCGGAGGGCTGGGGCCTTCCCGCAACCTTCCCGGACACGGAGGTAAAGGCGCTGATTACCGGCGCGCGCGCGCTGCACGCGGACATCGTGACGCGCACCCTCGCCTATCACACAACGGGCGATATACCGCCCGCGCTCGTAGGGACGGCCTTCGGGGGGAACGGTCCCGAATTCGAGGCCGCGTGGGGCGACTCGATCCGCGCCGGGACGGCCTTTCTCCGCCCCGACTACGCGGAAGAAACGGCGCTGCTCGCGGCACACATCCCGACCTTCCGCGTGGCACTGGCGCGCGTGCGGGACACGATCGCGCGCGACAGCTACACGGACGACGAAACGCGCGCGCTCGTGGATCTCGTGGCGCCGCGGTGGACCGTGCTACACGGCAACACGTGGGACGACAAGCGCGGGTGGATGGGCGACGGCCTGACCTTCTGGGCCGTGGGGGAGCACCGCGCCATCGGCGCCGCGCGACTCGCGGAAGCCATACGCGAAAAGGCGGAAGCCGAACACCGCGCGCGGGAGGCGGAGGCGCAGCTCGCGGAGGAACGCGCCCAACACGTACCGCGCCGGCTATCGCTTGGCCCTGGCACGGTGAAGCAACACACGCGGCAGACCGCCGAATATCACCGCATGATCCGCGCGCTACGGAAAAACAACGAAATCGACGACGATGAGGCAAAGCTTTTCCTCGACCTCGACCCGAACCCGTTGCGTGGTGATGCGATGCTCGCGGCGGCGGCGATGCTCACCGTTGCCCAACAGAGCGGCGCCCTTCGCGACCTGCAAGCCGCAACGGTGCGCGTGGGGAAGGTGCAGCTCGATGCCCGCATAGCGATTCCACGCCTCTCGTTAGAGCAGCTCGGAAGACTCATGGGATTCGACCGCGACGGCGCGCGTGCGACCGCCAACGACAGAGCGCGAGTCAAAGCCGCAATAGTAGCGATGGAGGCCGAGCGTGACATCATCGTTGAAATGGCGGTAAAGGACGGGGAGAGATGGCGCAGAGATGTCGTAATCAAAAAGAGAACCCGGTTGCTCGATGAGCTAGACAACAAAAGCACGGGAGAAAAAGAGTGGCTGATTCATGCGTCGCTCGCGATCGGCTACAACACCGGCGCGGTGTTCCTCGACCAAAGCGCATGGACGGCGGGCCTTCGCGCGATTGGCGGGAAGGAACTCACGGACCCGATGAAATGGGCAGACGTGTATCTCAAAAACTTGGCACTCCCTGGACTCATGGAGGCGAAGCGCGAGGCGAAGCGCACGAAGGTGCCTGTTACGGCCGCCGGGTTCGAGAAGAACCTCACGCTCAGCACGCTGTGGGATCGGTTCGGTATCCCGTCCACGATGGAGGCCATCCGAAAAAAGCGGGGCTTTACAGGCGCGGGCGGGGTGCACACGACGATTGAAACCCTTCTGGCGTTTTGCGTCGGTTCTCATGCCCTCCTCGCGTGGAAGCCCTGGTACGATGCCGCCGGCGCCGTGAAAGGCTACACGGTCCGTATGCCGGCCCCGTCCGGTGCACTCACGGACGAATCAGAGACCGCGCTCGAACTGCCTTTCGACTTTTCTCAGGGGATGGCATGACGGCGCACACACGAGATTCTGGCCCTTCCGCGCGGAGGACGGGGCGTGTTTGGCCCGTCTTGTGGGGTGGTCTGGCCCGTCTTGTGGGGTGCTTTGGCCCGTCTTGTGGGGTGCTTTGGCCCGTCTTGTGGGGTAGGGGTGTCGCCTATCCCCGTTGTTTTTCAACGACTTACAGCGTTGACCCGCGCCTACTTTCTCTACTTCCTCTACTTCCCCTAAGGGGAGTAGAGAGTAGAGAGGAGGTCCGGCCGGCCCCGCCGCTGACGCTCCGGGACCGCCGGCCCTGGGGAGAAAGCACACACGCGCCCGGTGACGCTCCCGTGACGCCCGCGCGTAGGGTGTGCGGATGCCTGACCTCACTTCCCTCCTCCTCGCGCTCGTGCTGGGTGACCCGCTCCCCGCGGAGGACCGCCGGTGGCTGGCCGCCTTCATCCTCCGCGCCCTCCGCGCTGGGGTGCGGTAGTCGGTACGCCGGTTTAGCAAACCGGAGCCGTGGCGCCGATCGTGTGGGCACGGCGGACCCGGACCCGCGGGAAGTTGTAGACCTACAACACGCCCGGCCCAAAGTTTTAGACGTAAAACATTGCTCACCTCGTGCCCGCGGACGGGGACCGGCGCCGGGCGGCCTTTGCGCGTGGCCGGTGGAAAAAATCGCGCGACTCGGCACCGCGCCGGGCGGGCGCGCCTGGGGGAACGGGGGGAGCGTTCCACCCCCCGGGGGTGTCTCCGGGCGCCAAGTTCCCCCCCTTAAAAGGGCCGGGGCGCGCGAGGCGTGCGCGTGCGGTGGGGGCGCTTCGGGTTATCGGCCGATAACCGGCCGTGCGGCTGGGTGCCTCCGATGACGGCGCCCCTCGTGGTGCTGGCCAGTGGGAAAGGCGGGACCGGGAAAACAACCCTCGCGCTGGCGCTGGCGGCCGCCTGGCGGACTCCGGGCCGGACGGTGGGCCTCGTGGATGGGGACGCGCAAGCCGGCGCCACACGGGCGGCGGGGATCACGCCCCCGCCGGACCCGCTGACGGCCGACCCGCTGGCGGTGCATGGACTGACCCTCTGGCGGGGCGGGCGGGCGCTGGCGGACGCGACGACGGGCGCCC
>Ga0163144_10030039_pt1 | contig 10410 bp, 9 predicted proteins | sample OliLak19BULKMAT1_FD_123175 | JGI IMG/M metagenome (GOLD analysis project Ga0163144, IMG submission 123175) | Freshwater microbial mat bacterial communities from Lake Vanda, McMurdo Dry Valleys, Antarctica - Oligotrophic Lake LV.19.BULKMAT1 | ecosystem: Environmental > Aquatic > Freshwater > Lake...
GATGATCGGCACGCCGGCGTCCATGAGGGCGAGGCAGCCGCCGCAGATCGAGGCCATCGAGGTCGAGCCGTTGGAGGCCATGATCTCGGAGACGACGCGGATGGAGTAGGGGAAGGCGTCTTCCGGCGGGAGGATCGGCACGAGCGAGCGCTCGGCGAGCGCACCGTGGCCGATTTCGCGGCGACCCGGGCCGCTGGTGCGGCCGGTTTCACCGACGGAGAACGGCGGGAAGTTGTAGTGGAGGATGAACGACTTCGAGGTCGCACCGCCGGTGAGGCCATCCATGTCCTGGGCTTCCTTGGTCGGCCCGAGGGTGGTGATGGCGATGTTCTGCGTATCGCCACGCTGGAACATCGCGCTGCCGTGCACGCGGGGGAGCACGCCGACCTGCGCCTGCAGGGGGCGGACGCTCTTGGCATCGCGGCCGTCGGCGCGGACGCCGCGCTCGAGGACAGTCTTGCGGTAGGCCTTGTATTGGAGGTCTTCGAAGACGACGTTGAGGTCGACATCGGTGAATTTGCCTTCGCCGAGTTCGGCGAGGAGCGCGGCCTTGGCCTCTTCCTTGAGCACCTTGACGGCGGCGTTGCGGACGGCCTTTTCCTTGCCGAAAATGGCATCGGCGAGGCGGGAGTCCGGCACGACCCGCTCGATGATGGCACGGGCCTGGGCCGTGGCGCCGACGAGCGGGAACACGGACTTCGGTTTGCCGGCGAGAGCGACGAGTTCCTTGATCGCGGCGATGATCGGCTGGATCGACTGGTGGCCGAACTCGAGCGCCTTGATGAACTCCTCTTCGGGGAGCTGATCGGCCGAGCCTTCGATCATGAGCATGTTCATCTCGGTGCCGACGTAGATCAGGTCGAGCGAGGAGGAATACATCTGCTCGATGTTCGGATTGGCGACGAAGGCGCCATCGATCAGGCCGACGCGAATGGCGGCGATCGGCCCGTTCCACGGGATGTCGGAGATGGCGAGGGCGGCGCTGGCGCCGTTGACCATCGAGATGTCGGAGTCGTTGATCTGGTCGGCCGACATAAGCTGGCCGATGATCTGGACCTCGTTCAAGAGGCCCTCGGGGAAGAGCGGGCGGCAGGGACGATCGCAGAGGCGCGACGTGAGGATTTCCTTTTCGGACGGACGGCCCTCGCGCTTGAAGTAGCCGCCGGGGAAACGGCCGGCCGCGGCGTATTTGTCGCGGTAGTCGACGGTGAGGGGAAACCAGTCCTGGCCGGGTTTCGTGGTCTGCGAGATGCAGGCGGTGACGAAGACGTTGGTCTCGCCGACGCAAACGTTGACGGCGCCATTGGCGAGGCCGGCGATGGAGCCGGTGGAGAACGTGATCCCGAGGCCGGGCACGGTGACATTATGTTTCTGATTCATGAGCTTTGTTTCGGACGGACGGATACGGACGGTTGGCGTGTCTGCGGATAGGACGAACCGGCCGGCGACACGCGGCTGGCGGTGGTTCGTTGGGCGCCCGTGAGACGGGCGCAGCGACGGCTGGGGAAAGCCGTGCGCGGGTTGGGTTTGGTAACTGGACTGACTCTACTAACCCGCTCTGATCTGCTCGCTCAGACGCGAGAGATTTCCGTTTGGCGCCTAGTTCTGAGGTAGGGCGGATTATCCTTAATCCGCCGCGGCGCGTTAGGGATAACGCGCCCTACCTTTTTAAGAACCAAACGGAAATGTCCCGGCCTGGATTTCGAGTGTCGAAAAGACAACGGGCGACCCGCGGATCGGGTCGCCCGTTAGATTGGAAGCGTTAGCGGCGAAGGCTCAGCTTCTGCAGCAACTCGTTATACTTTGGCAGATTGTGCTTCTTGAGGTAATCGAGGAGCTTGCGACGGCGTGAAGCCATCTGGAGAAGCCCGCGGCGCGAATGGAAATCCTTGCGGTGCGTGCGGAGATGCTCGGTCAAGTGATTGATGCGAGCGGTCAAGAGCGCGACCTGGACTTCGGACGAGCCGGTATCCTTATCGTGAATCTTATATTCGGCGATGATTTCGGGTTTAACTACGGTAGTGGACATGGTTTTGTGGTTTAGTTCACGACTGTAGGGCACCTTTGCAGGCACCGTGCCACCCGCCTCGCCCGACTGGAAATCGGGTGGAGCCGGCGTCACCGTTCGCAATCCGGCGGAGTGCCGGACCAGTCATGGTGGGACCCCGCAACCGACGGGATTCCACTAACGCAAGGTGGCAGAATCCGGAAACGCGGTGCGGCGCGCAAGCTGATTTTTTGGGGTGGGAGCTGGGGATCAAAACAGTCGAAGCAGCGTCGAAAAAAGGGACGCGCGGCCGACCGTCAACGGCGGAAATCTGACAAATGCAAAACGCCCGCCAAAGGTTCAGCCGGCGCGGAGGTTGAGCGATTTTACGTCGGCGCAGCCTGGCAGCGCACGAATCCGCGCCACGATCGACTCGCGGTGATGAAAGAGCTCGTTGCGGACAACCGAGTGCGCAACCAGCACCACAAGCCGCTTGTTCTCGATGCGCGCGGGGTGGGAATGACCGGCATAACCGGGGCCGACCAGTTCCGGCCAATGTTCACGAATGGTCTGCTCGGGCGAACTGCGGCCGATCTGGTTTTTCTGCAGCAGGTCTTCGATCAGCGCTGCGAGCGGTTGCGTGGAGCGCTTCTTCGCCCGCTTCGGATCGTCGAAGGGCACGCGCCGCAGATCGCCGACGAGCTCCTCGGCGATGCGACTGAAGGAATGCGGCTCCGGCGAAGGCATCGGGGTCAGCGACCGTCCGTGGTCGTGGGCGGTTCCTTCCGGCAATCGGCTTCGTAAAGCCGGCTGTAACGCACAAACGTGCCGAAGGCCGTCGCCCACGCGATGTAATAACCGGGAAACCCATCGAGAAAGCCGCGGCGCATCACGTAGCCGCGGAAGAAGCGCCAGGCCGGCCGAAAGACGGCGGCGCCGAGCGAAAAACGCGCGGCACGGGATTGCTGCTGGCGGACGAAGAGCTCGGCGAAGGGATTGATCTTGGCGACGTGCGATGCGAGCGAGGGAAACGAATAGTGGTGCAAATCGCCGCGCAGCGTGGCCACGCGTCCGTCGCATTCGATTTTTTCATGCACGAACTCGTCGCCGCCCCAGCGCGCGCGGCTGCGGTGAAAGAGCCGCAGGTTGAGATCGGGATACCAGTCGCCGTGCGTGATCCAGCGATCCATGAACCAGACTTTCCGCGGGAAGCGCGCCCCCGCGAAGGTGTCGCGATCCGCGCGCGCAATGAAAGCCGTGATGGACGCGCGCAACGCGGGTGAGACTTCCTCATCGGCATCGAGCGCGAGCACCCAGGTCTGCGTCGCGAGTTCGAGGGCGGCGTTCTTCGTATCGCGGTAGCCGCGCCAGGGCAGGTGGTGGACCCTGGCGTTGCCGGCGCGCGCGATGGACTCGCTGGCGTCGGTCGTGTCGTTGAGCGCCACCACGATCTCGGCGACCCAGCCCTGCACGCTCGCGAGGCAGCGCGGCAGGTTGGCCGCCTCGTTTTTTGCGACGATGACGACGGAGAGAGGAAGCTGGCGCGCCGGAGAAACCACGAGTGAAGACTAATGGACACGAATGGCTGGAAAAGAGAGTTAGATTTTTCCGCAGAACGAGCGCGGGATCTGGTAGAGGTAGCCGCAGGAGCGCCCTGAGCGGACGAGGGCCTTTTTCGCGGCACCCGTGCGGAAGAGGAGCGCGCTGAAAAGGGCCAGCAACGCGAAGCCCAGGGCCTTGAGGAGGTTGGCGGGTAACCGGCCGAGAAAATAAGCGGTGGCGCCCGGCTGGCCGGCCCGGTCGATCACCCGCGAACGGGCGGAGTCGAAGGCGTGGCGCGAGGCGTAGCGGAACGTTGTCCTGCTCGCCGGCATCTGGTGCTCGACCGCGGCGGCAGGTGCGAACCACACCTCGAGTCCGGCCGCGCGCACGCGGCGGATCATCTCGCTGTCGCCGCCGGAAAAATAATTGCCCGCCGCGCGATCGAGCGCGGTGTGAAACGGACCGAGCTGCTCGAAAACCCATTTGGGCAACGCGAGGTTGGCGCCCATCGGCGAGCGCTTTGTCGCGAGCGGCCCGAGGTCCGGGCGGAAGGCGAGGGGCGCATGCCACTCGCGCACCCAGTCGGGCAGACCATTTGGAAAAACGGGAATGACCTCCCCGCCGACCGCGCCGATGCGGCGGGTGGGATCGGCGAGGAGTGGGACGGCCATCTGGGCGAGCCAGTCGGGGCGGACGAGGATGTCGTCATCGCCGAACAGCACGATCTCGCCGCGGGCCTCGGCGATCGCGCGATTGCGCGCATGGTCGAGACCCTGCTGGGACTCACGGATGTAGCGCGGCGCGGGCCGAGCGCGGGAAAATTCCGCCACGACGGCGGCGGTGTGATCGGTGGAGTTGTTGTCGATGACGAGCACCTCGTGGTGGTCGCGGGGAAACTGTTGCGCGGCGATGCCCGCGAGGGTTTGCCGCAGGAAGTCGGCGCGATTGTAGGTGGGAATCGCGACGGTGACTTTGATGTTCGGTTGGCTCACGCGGGTAGGACCCGATCTCCGGGCGGGCTGAACTTCGTAGCGGAACGGCTTTCCTTTATAACGGAGCCGGAAGCGGCTCCGCTACCCGGCCCGCCGGGAGGTCGGGCCCTACCGCACGGACGCGGCTGCCGAATGACAACGCAGAAAAAGCTTCCCGAGCGGCGCGGCGGCCGGTTCGCTCGGCGGATGGCGTTCAAGCACTGGCCCGTGGTTCGCGATTTGCGCTTCGCGCAGAAGAGCGGTCGCTACCTGCGTGGCGCGTGGAAACGCCGGCCGGATCTGCGCTGGGAGGAATGGCGGCGGATCGCGCGTCGGTTCAAGCAGGACGACATGGGCAGCTTTGCGGAGCGCGGCTATCTCTTCCAACTCGCGAGCGATCTGCCGGCCGACGCGCAGGTGGTGGAGGTCGGTTCGTGGATGGGGGCATCGACGTGCTTCATTGCGGGCGGATTGAAGGGTGAGCAGGCGAAGATTTTCGCCGTCGATAATTTCCAGGGCCTGTCGACCTGTGGCGAAGACGCGGCGTGGTATAACCGGCATTTTCAAAAGCTCGGGGCGCAGAGCACGCTGGAGATTTTCCGCGCGAATTTCGCCGCGCTCGGATACACGTCGCGCGGCGAGCCGGTGGTGAGCGACTCGCTGGCGGCAGCGCGGCAGCTCGAGGCGAAACGCGGCGCAATCGATTTCATCTTCATCGACGGCGATCATTCCTACGACGCGTGCAAGGCCGACATCGTGGCGTGGGCGCCTTTCGTGAAGCGCGGCGGCGTGATCGCGTTCCACGATTTTGGGAGCCGGGCCGACGGCGTGACCCGTGCGATCTTCGAGGAAATCAAGAGCGGCCGCTTCGCCGAGATCATCGGCGTGGCGGGCACGATCATCGCATTTCGCCTGTAGCGCGGATGCTCCGCCCGCGCGGATCCGCACCGCCGGTCCGCGGCCGCACCCCGCGTTCGTTCGCCACCGTCAACCCGCGCGCCGCGACCAAGCCTCCGCGCCCCAGCGGCAAGATGCCGCCGGCTCTTCCGAAGCGACCCGCCCCACATTGTAACCTATTAGGTTACACTCCGGGGCGGCGCTTCCTGGGAGCGGAGCCGGACATTGTAACCTATTAGGTTACAATGTGACGAGGGGCTTACTCTGAGCGAAGTGAACGTGTAACCTATTAGGTTACAATGTCGTGAACTTTGGCGGAGCGAGGGGGCGCCAGACTGTAACCTATTAGGTTACAATCTAGGAGACGGCGAGGGTGCGGGTGAGGGCGGCGAAGACCGCGTCGGCGGTGAGGTGGCGGACGCAGTAGCTGCGGTAGGAATCGCGAGGGATGCAGGGGCCGGGGGCGGCAGCGCCCAGGCAGGCACAGGGGAGGGGAGGCTGGAGCGGCGTGTGGCGCTCGCCGAGGGGGCGCCAGATGGTCGCGTTCTGGGAGCCAAAGAGCGCGACGACGGGCGTGCCGACGGCGGCGGCGACATGCATCGGGCCGCTGTCGTGGCAGAGAAACGCGTCGAATTGCGCGAGCAAGGCGGCCAGGGCGCCGACGTCGCGGGGAGGGTCGAGCGTGACGACGTGGGTCCTGGCGTTGGCCTTGATTTCGGCGACGAGGGGTTGTTCCCCGGGGCCGGCGGTGAGGAAGACCTGCGCGCCGAGTTTGTCCTGCAGGCGATCGCAGACTTCGGCGAAGCGCTCGACGGGCCAGATGCGGAAGGCGCTGCGCGTGCCGGGATGAATGAGCACTTTGTTGCCGCCGCGCGGAACGAGCCGCTGGGCGGCCGCGATAGCTTCGGAGCGCGGCACGAGTCGGACTTCGCGCGAGACGATCGGCACGCCGATCGCGGCGGGCAGGGCAAGATATGTATCCGTAATGTGATTGGCGTCGTAGAACGCGTTGGTCACTTTCGCAGGGTGGGTGTAGAGCCAGCGATAGCGGAAGGGAATCAGCTCGCGGTCGAAGGTGGCGCGCGTGCCGGCGCCGGTCAGCCGCGTGACCAGCGCGGTGCGGTCGGTGTTGTCGAAATCGAGGACGTGCGTGAAGCGGGTGCGGCGGAGCGCGCGCGCAAAATGGAACCAGGCGAGCGCACGGCGGGGGAAGACGAGGCCCTCGTCGACATCCGGGTTCAACGGCACGACGCCGGCATAGGCGGACTCGGTCAGCACGGTGATCCACGCATCCGGCCATCGAATACGCAGATTGTGCAGGACACTGCCGAGGAGCACGATGTCGCCGAGGTAGCGACGGCGGATGACGAGCACGCGCGGCACGCGGTGCGGCGCGAGGCGGGCCGCGGGGGCGGTCTGCGTCCCGGCCGCCGCGGTGAGGTCGAAGGGCGACGCGGTGGCCATCAGAGCGCGGCGGGCAGCACCGCGCTACTGGCCTGGCGATCGTAGAGCGATTTATAGAGCGTGCTGCCGAGGTAGAGTTCGGTGTGGCTGCCGGTCGCGACAATCTGGCCGTGGTCGAACACCAGGATCTTCGTGGCGTCGCGAATCGTGGAGAAGCGGTGCGCGATGATCAGCACGGTCTTGCCGGGCATGAGCTGCTTGAGGGCGAGCTGGACCTTGGCCTCGCTGTCGCTGTCGAGGGCGCTCGTCGCCTCGTCGAGGATGAGGATCGGGGCGTTGCGGAGGAAGGCGCGCGCGAGGGCGAGGCGCTGTTTCTGTCCGCCGGAGAGGCGGGCGCCGCGTTCGCCGACGATCGTGTTGTAGCCCTGCGGGAAGCGGTTGATGAAATCGTGCGCATACGCCGCCGCGGCGGCCGCCTCGATTTCGGCGGAGGTGGCCTCCGGCCGGGCAATCAGGAGATTGTGATGGATGGTGTCGTTGAAGAGGACGGGATCCTGCGAGACGATCGCGATGTTGCGGCGGAGGTCGGCCAGCCGGAGGGAACGCAGATCAACGCCATCGAGCGTCACGCGGCCGGACACGGGATCGAAGAAGCGCGGCACGAGGTTGGCGAACGTCGACTTGCCGGAGCCGGTGGGGCCGACGAGCGCGCAGACGGTGCCGGCGGGGAGGCTGAGGTTGACGTTGCGCAGCACGGGCTCATCGGCCTGGTAGGAGAACGAAAGCTGCTCGAACGCGAGGGTGCCGGTCGCGCGCGGGAGGGGGCGCGCGTCCGGGGCATCGACGATCGCGACGGGCGCCTGCAGCACGGCCTCGAGGCGGTCGAGCGCGCCGAGGCCGCGTTTCGTTTCGTTGTTCAGGCTGCCGAGTTTTTTGATCGGCTCGTAGCTGGCGTAGAGCGCGGTGATGAGCGTGATGAACGTCTCCTGCGCGAGGTGCACGCGGTAGGCGTAGACCAAGGTGAGCGCGATGCCGATGGCGGAGATGATCTCGATGAGCGGCGTGAGCGCCTTCTCATATTTCATGAATTTCATCTGGGCGCGGATGAGCGTCTGCGAAGCGCGGCCGAACCGGGAAATCTCGCGCTCCTCGAGGTTGAAGGCGCGCACTTCCTTCGTCGCGCTGAGATTCTCGCTGAAGATCGCGGTGACGCCGCCCAACTCCGCCTGGATTTGGCCGGCGCGCTTGATGAGCTTCTTGCCGACGTAGCGGATCGGGAGCACGGAAAGCGGGATGACCGCGAGCGTCACGAGCACGAGCGCGACGCCCTGTTCATGGTAGGCGGTCCAGGCGATGAAGGCGATGCTGCCGATCAGGCTTGCGGGGCTCTTGACGATCTCGTTGGCGACGGTGGTGAGCGTGACCTGGAGTTGGTTGGCGTCGGCGAGGCCGCGCGACAGCAGATCGCCGGTGGAATTTTTTTGGAAAAACGAGAGCGGCAGGATCTGGAGTTTGCGGAAAAAATCCAGGCGCAGCGCCTCGAGCACGCGCGTGCCCACGAGCTGGATGAAGTAGGTGTTGAGGTAGGTGGCGACGCCGCGCACCAGGAAGATGAAAGGAATCCACAACGTGACGGCGACGAGTTGCCAGGTGGTGAGCGGCGCGGCGTTCTCGGCGAAGATGACGGGGAAGACCTTCTTCACCATCAGCGGCAAACCGAGGCCGGAGGCGACGCCGGCGATCACGCCGCACACGATCGCCACGATGAGCAGTCCGCGATGTGGACGCAGGTAGCTGAAGTAGGGGCGGAGACGGCGCATCAGGCAGGATGGATAAGCGGGATCGCCTGACGACCGTGGCGGCGGTAGAGCTTGAAATCGGCGTCGAGGGTGAAGACGCGGGCGTTGGTGTGGACTTCACTCATGCGCACGAGACAGGCATCGGCGAGGGACATGGGGACGTCGTGGTATTTCGCGATGAGCTTGGCGACGGCCGACAGATGATCGTCCAGATCAAAGGCGAGGCGGACGAGGTCCTCCTGCAGAAAACTCATCAAGGTGGGGACGCCATTGTGCGCCTCGACGAGAAGAAACAAACTCTCCGAAATGACCGCTTCGCAGGTGAGGAAAGGCGGCTCGAGCGCGGCGAGCTGCTCGGCCGCCCAGCGGTGCGCAGCGTCTTGCTTGTCGATAAACGCGACCAGGGGACCGGTATCAAGGACGACGGGAGCGCCCATAGCCTTCAAGGGTTTTGCTGCGGGCGGAAAGGTTTCCTGGTCCGGAAGCGGCGCCGATCAGATGCTTCGCGCGCTCGTAGAAAGAACCCGTTGGTGCAGCCGAGTGTTTATGGGCGAATGCCTCACGCAACACCGCCGATTTGGTGGTGCGACGACGAGCGGCTTCGGCCTCCAAGCGGTCATGCATAGCCTTCGGCATTTTCACGGTCACGGTCGGCATGGACGTAGGTATTACCGCTTTGGCAGAGAGTCAATACGGGCTTCAGTCCTTCGAGGACCGCACGTCGAGCGCGTCGCGGAGACCGTCGCCGAGAAAATTCAGCGAGAACAGGGTGAGCGAGAACACCGCGCCGGGGAACACGAGCAGCCACCAGTATTCCTCCATCTTTTCCGCGCCGTCTTTGATCAACACGCCCCAGGAGCTCATGGGTGGCTGCACGCCGAGGCCGAGGAAGCTGAGAAAGGCCTCGAGCAGCATGACGGCGGGGATCGTGAGCGTGGTGTAGACGATGATTGGGCCGAGGATGTTGGGCAGGATGTGCCGGAAAATGATCCGGCGGCGGCCGAAGCCGAGCGAGCGGGCGGCCTCGATGAATTCCATTTTCTTCACCGCCATGACCTGGCTGCGGACGATGCGCGCCATGGTGAGCCATTCGACGGCGCCGATGGCGACGAAGAGGAGCACGATGTCCCGCCCGAAGAACACCATCAGCAGGATCACGAAGATCGGGAAGGGCAGCGAATACATGATGTCGACGCCGCGCATCATGAAGGCGTCGAGCTTGCCCCCGAAAAAGCCCGCGACTGCGCCGTAGACGACGCCGATGCTGAGCGCGACGAACGTCGCGCAGAGGCCGACGCCGAGGGAGACGCGGCCACCGAAGAGCAGCCGCACGAGCAGATCGCGGCCGAGTTGATCGGTGCCGAGCCAGTGTTGGGCGCCCGGCGGAGCGAAGGTGTTGCGCAGGTCCTGTTGCTCGTAGCCGTAGGGCGAAATCAGCGGGCCGAGCACGCAGGCGAGCGTGATCAGCGTCAGGGCGGCCATGCCGAAAACGGCGAGCCGGTTCTTGCGCAGCCGCAGCCAGGCGTCGTGCCAGAGCGAGGAGCCGCGCTCCAGCTCCGCTGGAGCTAGGGGCGCGGGACTGGGGACGAGTGACGAGTTGGCGGAGCTCATGCGTTCGCCTTAGCCCGCATATTTCATGCTTTCTGCGTCCTTTTTCCGGCGTTTGGCGGCGGACAGGCGGTGAGCGTGCGTGAGCGTGCGTCCGATGCGGGCTAAAAGCAAAACCGCTTGGGGTTTTGCACTTAGCCCGGATAGCCAAAACGGTTGAATCGGTAGACTTGATCCGAGCACACCGTGGAGGGTCGCTGGC
>Ga0163144_10030040_pt1 | contig 10409 bp, 8 predicted proteins | sample OliLak19BULKMAT1_FD_123175 | JGI IMG/M metagenome (GOLD analysis project Ga0163144, IMG submission 123175) | Freshwater microbial mat bacterial communities from Lake Vanda, McMurdo Dry Valleys, Antarctica - Oligotrophic Lake LV.19.BULKMAT1 | ecosystem: Environmental > Aquatic > Freshwater > Lake...
ACTTTCCCGCCGGATTGAGTGACGGTTGCAACGTACGACATTCACAATCATGAGCACAATGCGGATCTACCGAGGCCAGAGGGCAATGCGCTGCGTGTGAACCGCTCGAGGACTCCACCATGGTATTCACATAGAAGGTATGACCATCATAAGACACCCCATTCGCAGCCACTGCAGTCGCTGCAGCCGCCGACATGGCGGGCGGTTCACTCGGAATACCTTGGCGCGTCGACTCACTTGAACTTCGAACTTCCTTGGAGTGTCAAGGATAGTTAGTCTTTTAGCAGAGTTTGGTATACCCCATCGACAGAAGTGCAGGCAGTTAGATCCAGTCATAGTCAGCATGATCGTGGAAAGTTTCCGAGAAACAGTTCTCCGCAGGCCGCCAGTTTGTGGCAATCGTACGTGCATATCACGCTGTGCGTGAGCGATGGTGATACGAGGGACGTATCAAAGGACATATCCCAAATGATCTCCACGATAGCGTTTCTCGCTGAAGAATTTGCGGAATGGGGCGCACAACTGCCCGCGAATCCGCTCTTGATAAATCTGTTACGAGAGGGCGCGAATGCCGCGGCGCGGGATTCGCACAGCGCTGCTGTCGAAATACCGCAGTTGTATCGCTACGGCGTCCTGGCACAAGGGGACTGTCTTTTTGCGAGCATATTGACGGTGGTGGATACGAAATTTCGGCAAATCCCTCGATACCGCGAACAGGTAGCTTACATCGCCAACTTTCGACTGCATGAGCTCAAAAAGCGGTACCGCACCCTCGCAGACCACGAACGCATTTTCGGCTATGACGCCGAGTACGATCATCCGATGGAAGTGAATATTGAAGCGAAGGAGAGCGTGGCCGCCGCCGCCAAACAGCGACATGCTCCTACATTCTTCAGCGTGTACTCGGCAACGTTCTCAAAACCCGCCACAACCTGCGACGCTCAAGCATTTTGTATTCTGGCCATGATGTATGACATTGGTATCTTTTTGGTGGAATCTCATGGGGCGCGTGGCGATCGCCCATCATTCAGCGTTACTTCGTTCCTAGGACCGGGTCGCGAAGCGAATCCCTCATCACACTTGTTTCCCAAGAACGTCTGTTTCGTGCAGAATCATAGGCGAAAGCCGGGACATTTTGAACCGATGTGTGGTGAAAACTCTCAGTTCCTGTTTTCTACCGAGACTCCTTGGGTTCGGTGCATCTGGACCGCATTATTTACTGAGAAATTTGGTGGGATTCGGAACGCGCAACTCCAGGTACGCCATGAGCATCTTTCCGCTTCCTGTAAACGGTTCGCGACCATTATGATTTTCTCACTTTGGATATCGTACCGTCGTTGATTCAGGCAATTGCGAAAACCAAGAGTAGTGCCACTGCTTCATCGACTGGGACGACGACGGGCGGCTCTGCGCCCGACGCCGGGATGTCCGATCCTCTGTTGGTCGCCGCTCCAGTTCTTGCGAGTGCTACCGCGTCAGTGGACGAGTGCGCGGTCCTGATTATGGAAGTGAGAGTGCAAGATCGTGGCCCTGCTGTTGCACCGCCTCGCTCGTGTGCGGAACAGCACATCGTGGATTTGCTTTCTGAGCTGGCTGCAGCTCCGGATGCGATGGTGGTGACTGAAACTGCGACTTTGACAGTGCCAGCTGATGCGAAGGAGGTGAAAGAGGTGACGATTGCTGCAGTCGCGACCACTGTCTCTAGTTTGGCTGTGACACTGCAGCGTCCACAAATCGGCACCCGCGACACATCTGCTGCCGTAGTGGACCCCGACAGCGTTCTCTCTTCCGTTGGTAGTGCTGCGCCTATGGACTTTGAACCAACCCCATCCCGTCCACCTCTGCTACACCTCGTAGGGCGATCACACAGTATGGAAGCCTTTCTCACTTCCAAGCTACACCGTGCTGGTTCGAAACGAAAACCAAATGCGAAAAAAATGTCGCAAAAGCCACGAACGCAGCTCAAACGACGAACTGCAGCAAAAGAGAGGTTTGTCAATACAGCGAAGACCCTCGCCGACAATTCATGTCCGAATGTGGTATGTTGTTTGGGCCGTTTCCGACAATTGCTAGATGCTCGTTTCTTCACGTTTGAGCCTTTTTGCATGCAGCTGTGTACGTTCAACCCACCAGATGGCACGTTTACAGTTCAGTTCGTGGGAGCGTTATTTTACAAGCACCCGACTATGTCAACAGCCACACTAGATGCTGTAAGACGAAGCGTGGCGACTGAGATTTCCTCCTTACTGTCCACTCGTTTTGCATTCAACTTCGACAATTTCGGATCGGGGATCGACCGACCAGACGGCGTGACGCGTTCGGACCGCTCAATACCTCTTGTCGAATAACCAGGTGCACTGGTGTCATGACGACATTCGCACGGAGCCTTAGGTGCTGTCGATTCCGTCGGCTCTTCAGACCATGGTTGCAAAGGTTTCGATGTTCACTGATTTTACGCTTGTCCTGGTTTCGGGTTATATTATATTTCAAGACCAGACGAGGCATGTACACCGCGATGCGATGCGATGCGATTCTAATGGCAATTCCGTCAATCAACGCGTTATTTCCTTCATTTTCATAATCGGGGTCAGGACCCCGATGACCTCCCTAATTGGTCACGGTGAAAAACATGGCAGATGCAAGAAGTCAAGGCTAATTCGAGGCGCGGCGCAAAACCGTTTGTGCGAGAGGCAGATAACGACCCCTTCGAGTGCCCACATAGTTGTTGCCGCGACATCGCTGATCGTCCATCGGTTCTGAAGAATTGGGGCACTGCACGGCGTCACGCTGGACGGCTGCGAGGTGGGGAGGTGCGAAACCCGCATGTGGAATGCGACCCTGGCTGCACGTTTCGAGGCAAGAATGCTAAGGAACTGATGGCCTACTTTCAGTCGAAAAGGGGAGAGCCAGTCCGCGTCCGCCTCAGTGTAAGAGAGGCGAAGGAGCCAGCAGCAGCAACGGTTCGAGCGGCACCGGTACCAGCATTTCTCAAGGATGTGTCAGCTTCCGAGGCAACTACCAATGCAGTTGCAGTGAATGCATGGACCACCATCATGGAGGACAAGCCGCTACTGAGGTTAGCATCTCAACCGGCCGAGCTGTGGAAATCGTACGGATATGCTCTGTTGCCTGCATGCGCGAAGGCCCAAAATTGCATCGAAACCGTCGGGCAGCTGCTCGAGCGCGGTGGTAACGATATTGGCAACGAGGAAATAGCTGGACGTGTTATCCAGCTTAATTTAGCTGCCGTAGTGGCGCCTCGATTGCAGAAATGCCTGAAGTCGCAGTGGCGACAGCTAGTACGTAACGCTTTGCGGTCAGTGGGTGAGGACTTAGCGGGTAGAGCTCCCTTGAACGATCACAAATTGTTGCTGGCTGCACCTGGTAGGGGTAGTCAAAGCGTCCACTGGGATGTGCCTGCTCCGGATGACGAGCATCCCCAGCGTGCGCACTGTATAAGTGTCCTGTTGTACTGCACCGCCACGATGAGCACGGCATTGCCGCGTTTCCCTTCATCCCTGTTATCCTGGCCACTGATAGATCCGGTGCGAGGCGCGTCTCTGACTTTTCTTGCACAACCGCAGTGGTTTCACAGTATCGACGTCGAGGCCGGCTCTGTGTTACTGTTGCGGTGCGCCACCCCCCACTACGGTGTGGCGAACCCTTCTTCAGCGCTGGGTGCCAGACGTGTCCTCTTCGATCTGATCACGTCTGTTCCACTCCGCGATGACTCTGAACAAAGCGCCTTTCAACACTTTGCACACATGTTTCTTTTTGACGTGCTGGGTGTGAGCTTCGCCTTCATCGATTGCGTCAATTCCAATCGCCCTCATCTAGGCAATCCGCTGCACCGTCAAGATCGGGAACACCATCGAGAGCTGATCCTCCAGGTCCGACGCTTGTTCCAATCATTTTCGGAGTGGTTCAACGTGCTGGCACCCGCTGCTTCGGATCCGTGACCCATTGAGTGAGAATTGTCATTTCGCGCCTTTTCTCTCGCGGGTTGCTGCTCTATCGGAACTTTGCGCTCAGTTGTGATTGTTGCGAGCAACTTGACCCACCATCCTCCTTTTGTAAATTAAGTGCTTTATTATTATCGTACGTCACGGCGACATTCACTTGTTGTCCTACTGGCTTTTGCGAAGCAACAAATAATCACACTCCAGTCTGATAGTATAACGAATTCGAACACCATCAATAGTACGACGTCAAAACAGGGTCTCATCAAGCTGCAGAAAAGCTCATGGTGGTCCTTATAACGGTTGGCACAGCTCAAAGTACGATTGTGTAAATTAACTTAAGCAAAATCAACAACGATTGGATGTATGTTCTATGTATACGTTAGAACAGAGACAACGCATCTTCCATGTGTGAGAATCGCTCGATCATTCTGGATTCATACGGTTCCAGTGCGGCTATCAATTGCGATGCATGTTGAAATTAAGCTGCACCAAAGGTTTTCCGCGCGTCTAGAAAGTACTGTCCATCCCGCATATATATATAATAAATACATATATAAACCGCTCATAACCACCATTGCATCACGGATCCGCGAGCTTCCTGATAGACCTCTCGGCTATGTAACCATCTTGACCAGCACCAGTATAGGAACCAATTCGTAGCTACGACTATACATCCTGTTGCGCGTTCTTTCAAAGTCCACTGTCAACTCGACACTGGCACATCGTAGCTATATGACTGATCGCTTTCAACCACGCATCAGACCTAATGTGTACGCTCTCGACCGGAATGCACAGGGTTTACCGTTCAATGCCATACATCTTAAGCTTACGGTATTGACAACAGTTTACCATGCAGAACCGTGAGCGTACGGCCGGTAGTCGGACGGTATCTTCACCGTCCAAAACCGTACAACGCACGGCAACGTATGAGTCTCCTTAACATCTACCGGCATCTGTCCACTTTCAAAAATGTTTGCGAGTGCTAGAATGTAACTCAAAGCGTTTCAAATAACCGGTGGCATCGATGTCAAACCGCCGGATAATCAACAGGGAAATTCGAAGCGCAATGCGTGGGTCCAGCAAGCATGATCAGTGCCTTGACGTGCACTGCCAGACAGCACTACCGATCCTCATTAGATTTATACTGTCGGGCCGCTGCATATGCGGGCTTGCGAATGGAGGGTGGAACTGATCGACGGGCAGGGATAGCTTATACAACGCAATCGCACTCACGGTTGATTGTGTGCGATAGAGCTGCATGGAAGCCCAGCATCATATTGCTTGGAATGTCTATTCCGCACTTGTGTGCTGGAATGAACGTTGATAAACAATTCAATGTACGTTGATAAACAATTCAATGGTATGCAAAGGGTGGCATGGGTGGCAGCGGGCCAAACCGCTCGAAACCGTATGTAGTCACGTTCTTGGACAAAAAGAACCCGGTGATCTGCAAACTGCTTATCGTTCTTTGCACGGCTTTTGAACGTAAGTTACCGCGCAAGACCTAGTGAAAGCAATGTTCCCAGATGTACAGTTTGCACAGTTACGTCGCCTTTATGGCAAACGCATGTATGGTATCACGCTTCAAACCGGCTCCCGCATTCCGCGAGATGCTTCAATGATCGCGGACCGACGTTTGGTCAGCTGTGCTGCTCCCATATCGACAGCTCGGGCGAGCACATACAATCGCCAATCTTCTTTGAGTGCTTCTCGGACAATGTCACCGCCAGAGGTTTAACCATTACCGCAATCAAATCGGACCACGCGGTGACGCACTCAAACGGTACTAGAGCAGTAGTATCATACATTCATATATTATATTACATACATATATTCTGTCATGATCACATCTTCTGCAAATCCAGTGGGTATGACGATGCAGAGTGGCCAGTCAACTTTGCCCGTCATACCCCGGTCTCGTCCGATTCATAGGGGTCGACGTGACATCAAGTTGTACCCACCAGTGTGATTGTGCAGCTCTTGTTCTTGTCAGCCTTCCTTGGCTGGTCTTTACCGTCATTATAAGCCAACCGCGCCCCATCCCATGTCCTTGAGCTTCTCAACGAGCTCGTCGATGCGGTGTAAGCGGCGCTGCGCACTCGTGTGGACAGGAGAATTGAGAGCATCAATTCGGATCTGATTGATTTCCCCAATGTAGAAACGAATCCACGTCCCGAAATTATGCAAGAGCATATAGCCACAAGGACCGCTGCATCCAATAAATTAACAGAGAACGCCAACCGCAAAACAACCGCAACTGTACCGAATGCCCAATAGCATGGCATTTGCTTGTTCCGCGACCATGCTGTTCACGTCCGCCATACAAGGAAACTTGTCCAAGTTGTAACCTTCGCTACAGCCAACGTGATTCCGCCTGTCAATTCGAAGAGGTTGCTGCAGCAGTACGAAACCAATGTTCCCTACAATTGAACAACGTACTGGTGCAATCGATCGATGAAAAAAGCCGTATTCTTGAAAAAAGCAGGTTCTCGATTCATAGCGTAGGCGTGCAGCTTACACCCATTGTCGTAGATGAGTCCAACTGGAGCTGAGCGCATCAGTACTCGCGTTCAGAATAATAGAACCCTGAGTCGAAAACCGGTAAGGAGTACCTTTGCGAAAGCGATTGTAAAGAATCGCGAAGGGTGTGTGAGGCGATTCAACAAGACGCATTAAACTGAAACTGCGCTTCGTCGTGAGCAACACTCACGAAACACGGACATACATAAGCTGTACCCGAGCGCTACACCGTGTGGGCAGAAGAAGATGAAGATGCCAGGAGTCTTGATTTTCGCCTTCTTGCCATTTTTGGTACACGTCGTCTCGTCTTCGTCGGCACCGTGCAGTCGAGTGGGCATCTCATAATTCTTCAGCCACCGACGGCTTTCTTCACTACCCGAAAACCAACAGCCAGCCATAATATCATCTGTGCCAAGAACTTTACTGTCAGTGGTGATGAAGAACAACAAACCAGCTACCAGATACCATTCGGGTCGACGGCCTTCCAGTCTTCCTCCCAATCTGGCACTGGACCGTTAGCAGCAATCTGCAACAGCGGTATCAATCGTTCGAATGATTGCAGAAGCCAAGTTGGCAATTTTTCATTTTGTCTGAGTGGTAAGTCCTGCAGCAGGCGTTCCAAAGAAGGAAAACGATTAAGAAGACGCGCTTTCTGTGCTGCGACGAAAACCCGAGGCGCAGGCTGGTTGACGATCTGCTCCAAAACCTGGCGTACAACAGCTGCATCCTTCACGAGTCCGTTCGGAACAGGGGTTGCCTGTGCCAGCTGAGCCATGTAGCGGATAATAGAGCCCGCCGATTGGAGATTCTTTCGTGCGGCGCGTAACGCCTTGCGCACCCATGACAGCGATGCATCTGTGTGGGAGAACAAGTTGCGAATTTTACGGATCCTTTTCTCCTGCATCAGAAACCCACAAAAAAAAAGAATAAGGATACGTGCACTGCACGAAAGCCCCCAACGCAGAGCCAATCGCGCAGCTCCACTCCATTGACCTTTTTTCTCGACGAAAGATCGGTGAAGTCAGCGTGCAGTTCAAGAATGGCCTGTCGTATTTCCACTGGCCCCACAACCAACCGCTGATCAAAGTAGATGCCTTTGGTGAAACTTGATCCAGGAAACATTTTGAGCTGCTCATGCAGTGGCAGCAGCCCAGACTTTGCAAACTTCGAGTTACAGCCAAGCGCCGTACCATCCATGCTCACGAGCGGGGACGTTGCCAGAGTTCCACATATGGGACACGTGAATTGCGCTTTGTAATCACGCTGCAAGCGTGTGATATAAGACCAGGCGTAGAGGGTCCAAAGCGATCGAGAGAGAAAAGCGCGCATGAGGTTTGGTGGAATTGCCAGCCCACGAGCATGAAGACCGTATGCATCCTGACATACAGACAATATACGTTATGAGAAAATGCGTTCTAAAGAGAGAGATCAGACTGATCTACCACGCGTGATTTGTGATATGCGGCAATCGACGATTTCTGGGTCTGTTTACGGTACATATCAGGGCAATCATCAGCACTCGATGTGAGCAGGCGGAAAATTTAACGATCCATCTGCATACCTTGACATGCAGATGGAAATCACGGAGCAGTTGAAGCGTCACGCAAGTATTGCGTGTTATGGAAACAAGCCCCTGTTGCGCCAGCGCGATGTCTCCAACCACCTTACAGGCGGAACACTGGAACGCAGAGCCAATGTTCAACTGAAAGGCGCGTTCCTTATCGTAGCAGACAACCGAATGCAGCGATGTATCCTATACCGATAGATGACAGAGTGTAAATTTCTCACGAGAACGAACAGGCAACGGTAAGGTAATTCCCATACCGATGCGTGCTGGAGATACCCAACTTTGCATTCGATGCATGGAATACGGCAGCGGCAAGGAGCAAAGCTGCAAATACACATTGTCAAGTCATCCATCTGAGGATGCAAGATACTCCGACGAAAATTCAGCGCTGCTAAGCAAGGCGTAGCCTCGGACGAATAGTCGCATAGCATTTCATCGTCCTCTGGACGATCGGGTAGCACGGTCCCCCGACGATTGTTATCTCCACATATCTCTGTCATGTTTGCGGCCGCTTGTTTGTGAGCGCAGACTGATACAGATTTACAGTGCTCGGCTTGGCACAAATATTCAGAGGAGCCGCTAACGCTACACACGCGCAGTAGACCTCTCAGCTGGCACAGATCATCCGTGTCAGGAAAATCGACAGCGACGCTGTAAGTCCAGTTTGCAAAGCCAGGCTCCTGAAATACCACCTGGTCCCAATCGCATTCACGCAAATATTGGAATGAATCCTCGTGGAACTTAGCTTCCTCCGCATCATCCGCAATTTTGAACACCTCGATGTCATGCTGCAGCACAAAGTTGCGCACATATCTACCAAATGAAGAAGTGAATCAATCAATGGACCGCTGGTCAAATGAGCACGCACACACAAGTACTGACCGAGAATGAACGCACTCTATTTCTTTGGTCTCGGCGATCCATTTCGTAAGGGACTGACGCTCACTTTCCGGCCTCAAAATATCCTGTTCCCGCTCGCGAAGGACCGTCCGCAGTAAATAGGATACGTGCGGCTCCGTTCGTTGACAGTCGCAAACTAAAACAGGGATACGCTCCTCGCCTCTGACAAAACTGACGTATCGAAGACGAACGTGTCTAAGGAACGTTTTGTCTAGTTGACCGCTATCGAGCACGTCGTATAATCCGTAATCAGCAGCTGGAATTGAAACACCATCAGAGGTCAATAGAATGCTAAAAGAGTGGAGGAAAATCGAAAGTAGTCGTGTACCGCATCGCAGTTCATGACAGTACGGCGTATCGTCACCGTCTGGAGATAAGGATGACACCGCCACATCGTACGCCTGCAGTGCGCGGTCGCGTCGATTTTGCTCCGAGAGAGCATCAACTGGAGCGTGGTACGGAGTGCTGTCGATCTGCATATGGTCCACCGGAGAAGAAGGTGAGCTGACAACGAGGCCACCGTCGTGGGATGAACCGTACGCCTCGAGATGTGGGTCGTTGTACGAGGGGAGTCCAGCAGGAGCTGCTTCAAGATGGACATCCATGGAATCCGTCGTGCCGCCTGCGTTTCCCAGCTGCTGTTGGTGCACTGGGGCAGGATTTTCGTCCACATGCTCCGGGTTGCCGTGCGATTTCTCGTACTCGGTTTGCCACGAGGTGTTCCACTGATGTCGCTGCAATGGTTCAGGGTGGTCCGCAATCCATTTCGCGCGAATGTACCTGGCACGGCGCAGCTTTTCCACTGCCGCTATGGTCGATTTGTGAGCGGTACAGTAGCAGAAATGGCCGGCTTCGATTTGCTACACAATAACAAGGTACATGTTACGCTTGTCTCAACGAAACAGCGATGCGCGCGTACATTCCCAGGCTTCAAATAGGCGTGCGGATTGAGGCATAGCTTGTTTGGACAACCTTTCACGTGTGGAGGGGTCACTTCCCCGAGATTCACACGGGCGCACTCAACGCAACACTTGTACAGTCGCCGATCCTCGCAATATTGCGCTTCCAACTCAGATAAATCAAGGACACGCTTGCGTTTAGACGTTTGCATTGTCCAGCATGCAGCGCTGCGCTGCCTGTAAATATGAGTTGCGAAAAAGCACGATGATCACGCATGGTAACACTAGATCATACTGATTCTGTAATGTCTATGGTGTCTACTGAACTTCCTATTTGAACTTAGTGACGGTCAGTACTGTCGATCGATGTACAGCGTCCACCACTCTAATGAACAAGTAACCATGTCTGTTCGACTCTGCGGCTGTCATATTTGAGGCATTTGTAGTGGACCCACTGTCCATACTTGCACCCGTTGTTGGCACACTTGATATAATTGCCTTTCTCGGGTTTTTGGCATACGCAGAAGAGTTTTGGCCGTTTCGCTGCTGGTTCGTCGTCCA
>Ga0163144_10030041_pt1 | contig 10409 bp, 7 predicted proteins | sample OliLak19BULKMAT1_FD_123175 | JGI IMG/M metagenome (GOLD analysis project Ga0163144, IMG submission 123175) | Freshwater microbial mat bacterial communities from Lake Vanda, McMurdo Dry Valleys, Antarctica - Oligotrophic Lake LV.19.BULKMAT1 | ecosystem: Environmental > Aquatic > Freshwater > Lake...
ATTTCTTTGAGTCCGAAGTGATCAAGATCAAGAATTTCTTGTGCGTGTGCAATGTCTAGATTGTCCACCGTCTCATTGTTCCACGGCAGTGCAAAGACCCATTCAAGATAGTTGCGCGTGACCGTTGCCTCAAGAGACTCAGGAGCCGTTCGCTCGAGCCTGCTGATCTGGCGTTTCACTTCTGTTTTTATTTCTTCGTTTACGTCGAGTGCGGCAAGCTTTTTATAGAGCTCATCGATCTCTTCGCCATCATCATCACCAAGCTCCATCTTGATCGCCTTGAGCTGCTCGCGCAGATAGAACTCTTTTTGCGATTTATTCATCGATTCGCGTGCATGCCCTTTGATCCGCTCTTGAATTTCTGCAATTTCAATTTCTTGTTGCAGCTGGCTGTAAAGCAATTCAAGAAAATCATGCTGGCTCTTTGTTTCCAAGAGAGCTTGTGCGTGTTCCACGTTCAAGTTCAGATGAGAAAGGATAAAGTCAGCAATCTTTTCGGGGTCATGCATTTTTGAAAGGATGATATGAAAGTCGGGGCTAAAGGTGTAACCAGATGCGGCCATCTTTTCTGCGGTTATTTTGATGTTTTGTACCTGCGCCGCGATCTCATTTTTGTCGCTCTTTTCGAGTTCAAATGATTCGATGAGTGCATGGAGCATTTCATCTTGCGCAATAACTTCGCTCACCTTCACCTTGCAAATACCTTGAACCAAAATTTTAACTCCCCCCTCAGGGATCTTGATCAGGCGCATTATCGAAGCAAGCGTTCCCACTTTATAGAGATCGCCCGTGCCGATAGCTCCCGTACTATCTACTTGGTTTTTTGCCGCAAGTAGCAATACCATTTTTGATTCGCGCAACGATTGGTTGATTCCGGCGATGATCTTTTCATCCAGCACAAGAAGCGGTACGATCATGTGCGGAAAAACCACCACGTCCATCGTTGGAACCACTGGTAATTTTTCTGGGATCGCTTCCTGTATTTTCTGATTATTCAACATCTTCATGATACTCCCCCTAAGATTTTGCTCCCCGATATCGATGTCGTGATTTACTGCTGATTCTAAGCACAGTTTACGGCAATGCCATAATGGAATACAATAATTCTAACTAATGGTTGGGAAAATTCTTTTTGCCATAGGTTTTTAATCGTAGACCTTGAAGGGTTGAGCGAGATATGAAATAAAATTTCTAAAAAAATTGATGTGCGGCCTACCCTTCGAATCTCGTAGAGTGTAGTGGGGCGCATATTAATAGAGGGGTAAAATCTGATGAAGCACTGTTTAGCAGCTCAGGACGTCACCAAAGAATTTAAGAGTACCGATGCGCTTGTGCAGATTCTCGCGGGAATAACCGTTGAATTCAATCAAGGAACCCGTTACGCAATCATGGGCGTCTCGGGTGTGGGCAAATCAACATTGATGCACATACTCGCCGGCCTCGATCATCCAACTCACGGGCAGATATTATTTGATGGTTCTGCGATCAGCTCATTTTCTGAATCTGCGCGCACTGAGTATTTGCAAAAATCGGTTGGGTTGGTGTTCCAAACTCCCCATCTGATTCGTGAACTTTCGGTTCTTGAAAATGTGATGTTGCCGGGCATGGTGAGTGGGCAAGATGAAGATGTGGCACGCGAGCGAGCTGAGCATCTGCTTGATGCAGTCGGATTAAAAAATAAAATAGCGAGCAAGCCAGGAGCGCTTTCGGTTGGCCAGCAGCAACGAGTTGCTTTGTGCCGTGCGTTATTTAATAAACCGGCATTTTTGCTTGCCGATGAGCCGACGGGTGCGCTGGATGAAAAAACAGGTAGGGCTATTATTGATTTGCTTTTGGAATTGCAACAAGCTACGGGTATGGGAATAGTGATCAGTACTCATGATCAGTATGTGGCCCAGGCAATGGAAGTTATATATGAAATTGAGGGTGGGCGGCTGGTCCCTCAAGACTTCGGGATGAACGGACAAAAGAAAAAACTAGGATCTCAATGAACAAACACACAATTCGAAAACAGACGATGCAGGTAGGCGGACTCACGTTACTGAGCCGCGGCTTTGGTATTTTGCGAGAGCTTCTCATTATTCGTTATCTTGGCGCAAGCTGGATCTCGGATGCATTCTTCACTGCCTATAAAATACCTAACTCGTTGCGTAAAGTTTTTGCCGAAGGAGCTCTTTCTGCTGCCTATATCCCCACGCTGGTGCAAACGGTGCACAAAGAAGGGCGCGGTGCCGTTAACAGTATGATGACGCTCGGATTCATTATGTTTGAAGGAGCGGTGCTTGCATTAGTTGCATTAATTACATTATTTGCTGGGCCAGTTATCCGATTTATTGTACCCGGATTCTCTGAAGATCAGGTGCAAATGACGATTCCCATGCTTCAAATCTTGATGCCCTTTATCTTTTTCATTTCGAGTAGTGCGTTACTGACCGGCGCATTGCAGGCGGTGAACCATTTCTTTATTCCTGCCTTTGGCCCAATACTTTTGAACATCGTATTCATAGCAGGAATTTTAGTTTGTTTGCATTTCCAATTACCGGTGACAGTGCTTTGCTGGTTCGTTTTATTCGGAGGCTTTGTTTTATTTGTTTCGCATTTGATTGCGTATATCAAGCTGAACTTTAGCTTTGGCAGCATCAAAAAAGAAGATATTAAACGCTTTAGATCAATTTTAGTTAAATTTTTATTGTGCCTACCGGCAGTGAGTATCATGGAAGTGAACTTGTTTATCGATACAAGTTTCGCTTCGTTTTTGGGGGAAGGCACTATTTCGATGATGAATTATGCAAATCGATTTGTGGGTATTCCTTTGGGGGTCTTTGCGGTTGCATTTTCCACTATTCTTTTGCCGCATGTTTCTCGAGTGAGTAGCTATGCGCCCAAGCGATTACGTTTTTATTTATTCGAATCGACCAAATTCGTGTTGTGGGTCACTTTGCCCGTGGCCTTGATGATGTGGTTCTTTAATGAAAAAATATTCTCCACGTTGTTTTTATCCGATAAATTCACGATGGCGCAGGTGATCCAAACGGCCGCGATCATGACCCCATTTTTGGCAGGGCTCTTCTTCTTTTCGATCAATAAAATATTACTCAACATGTACTACGCATTGCACGTGACCTGGGTTCCGGCGATTATTTCTGCTTTTGCGACTGCAATTAACTTCCTATTCAATTGGCTGGTTCTTGATTGGCTGGGGGCGGTGGGCCTTGCTTGGGCAACTACCCTTTCAGCGGTTGTGCAAACAATTCTTTTCTTGGTTGTGCTGCGTTATTACTACAAATTCAATTTATACCTTGATGTGCTCGGTATGTTTTTGCTGCGATATGGCCTGCAACTACTGCTTTTTGGGCTTATGTTTAGAGGGCTTTATAGTCTGATTGTTTTTTATATGATGCAGTTGCCTGAATGGTGGACGCATTTGTTGCTCGATAAAATTCTTTTCTGGGCATGGGTCGGCCCACTCGCGGGACTCTTTTTCTTGGCGCTCTATTTCACGCGTAATTTGTTTGGCATTAAAATATACTTTATGGATTAGGAAATAAATGAAACGCATGAACCTCTATCATTCGGCTGGGGTAATACTTTATCGCATCGAGAAAGAAGAAATCCAATACCTGTTGTTGCATTATGCTTCGGGCCACTGGGATTTTGCTAAAGGAAAAATGGAAGTTGGTGAGGCTGAACGGCAAGCAGCGCTGCGAGAGCTGGCCGAAGAGACTGGATTAACCGCGCAACTCGATGGCACATTTCTTGCATCATATGATTATTTTTTTACTGATTACGATGGCCAGAAGGCCTATAAAAAATGTGACTTCTTTCTTGGCCAATCGGATGGCGGCACGGTGGTGCTTTCCGATGAGCACATCGGATACGAATGGCTGGGGTATGAGGCGGCATTGGCAAAAATTACCTTCGATAATGGGAAGGGTGTGCTGGTGAAGGTCCGGGATTACTTAATTGGGCGATAATCACCCTGCGGCCACTTTTAGTGCAAAAATTATGACCTTTGGCTAAAACAGCTCTTACCAGGTTGGCGAAAACTCTAGAATGCGATTTTATTGAGAAAACTGCCTATAAATTGCGGTTTTCATAGAATTAGTTTGATTTGTGCTTGAGAATAAAGTACTATTAAGTTCTAAGTTTAAAGAGAAATAAAAGCATTTATTAAAATATTTATCGCGGGGTAGAGCAGTCTGGTAGCTCGTTGGGCTCATAACCCAAAGGTCGCTGGTTCGAATCCAGCCCCCGCAACCAAATTAAAAAACCAGGTAATAAAACACCTGGTTTTTTCTTTGTCTAAAATTAATTCACACCTAATCTAATCACCGTCATCAGCCGGCGTCGGCTCAGTTTGCGCAGGTGCATCTTCGTCTGGTGCGGTTGTTTCCTCAGGAGTGTCTCCCTCGGCAGGTGCGGTTGGTTCTGTATCTTGCGGAGTATCTTCGGTAGGAGTCGCATCTTCTTCAGGCGTTTGCGCTTCGTCCACAGGAGTAGTTGTAGCAGAATCTTCATCTGTTGGCGCTGGTTGCTCCGGATCGGCTTCTTCGGCTTTCTTTCTTGCTTCTTCTTCAGCTGCTTTTTGAGCAGCTTCTTCATCGGCTTTTTTCTTCGCGGCAGCAGCTTCTTCGGCTGCTTTTTTAGCAGTAATCCTTTTATCTGCAGGGGTTTGTCTTCCGGCAGGTTTCCCGGCGCCTTTTTTTGCTGTTGCAGTACCCTGGCTCTGCTTTGTAGCTTTGCCCGGCCCGGTTTTTTTTGCAGCAGCTTCTTTGGTTTTTGCAGTGGCCTCTTCTTTCATTTCGGCGCCTTTTTTAGTTTCTTCATCTATGAGGGCCTTTAATGCGGCGGCTTTGCGTTTTTCCATTTCAGCTTTTGCAAGAGGTGCTGAACCAGTTTGAGGCGGTGCGCCATCTAGAGGTAATGCGTTGCCCATGCCAGCTCCTACCTGTGCCATTTGCTCAGCTTGCGCTTTCAAGCGCGTGGATTGCGCAGTATTCCCATTTGATTCCGCTTCTTGCGCTTGCAAAGCAAATTGCGCATATTGCTCAAAGAAGTAAGGCCTTGGTTTGAGCGTCCACCACTTTCCTTTATCTCCATCTGGCCATTTGTCTTCGGCTGCCCAATCAGTAGAGGCTTCAGCAGCAATTGAGGCAATTTTTGCTTCTTCTTGTGCTATAACTTTTTTTGCTCGTTCTTCGAGCGGTTTCATGGCTAGAGCTTTTTGTTCTTGTATGTGTTTCATCTGCTCTTGATTGAACCTGCGGTTACCAGAATAATTTCCTGTTGCCCGCTTAAGCGCTTCACTGGCATATCCCGCATAGATGTTTGCAGCGCTTTCGTTTTTCTCTCGAAATGCTTCTCCTGCGAGTACCGCATTTTCTGCCCATTCTTTATAGTAGCGCTCGGGCTCCTCATTTTCGAGGAACGCAGTAAGCGCAGGATCTCCAAACTTCAAGCCATTTGGGAAAACAGGGAGAATGAGCATGTCAGTAAAGCGCAAGCTAGGATAATTCCTCATGCTATCGCCAGGTTTATAGGGAACATACGGCCACCTGCCAGGGCACTCAGCGTCTATATAATCTTTTCTCGGTTTAGGATTCAAGAGTTCTTCTCGATTTCGAAAGCAAAATTTGTGGTAAAGATTGAAATAGGTGGTGAATTGTTCATTCTTCAACTTGAATGTTGGATTAGCGGTACTATTAAAGTTGTCTCGGTTCCCACCTATAACTTTCGTTTCAAATAAATGAACCATCTGTGAATGCTCTGTTCTGGCATCTAAGTCATTTCTTATTTCGGCATCAAAGTCATTAGTTTGAGGAACGTTTCCTGCTGTAGCAGCCGCTTTGCCGAGTTCCGCGCCTATTTTTACGGCGATTTTAATTGCAGAAAATATAGCTTGCATGGCATCGGTTCGATGTGGCGTGCACATCAGTAGCAATAAAACCAAGAGTGATATTTTTGTTTGATTATGTTTCATAAAAATCCTTTTTTAGATTATTTTCATTTTCCTATTCTCCACTACTTGTACCATCACTCGTTTGGCCTTGTGTTGTATCATCGGCAGCAGGTTGTTCTTGTTCTTGAGCAGGAGCTTGTTGTTCTTGTTCTTGAACAGGAGCTTGTTGTTCTTGTTCTTGAGCAGGAGCTTGTTGTTCTTGCTCTTGAGCAGGAACTTGTTGTTCTTGCTCTTGAGTAGGAGCTTGTTGTTCTTGTTGTGGTTCTTGTTGTTGAGCAAGGGCTTGTTGTTCTTCAGCTTCTGCCTTAGCATTCGCAGCTGCTTGTTCAGCTTTTGCCTTAGCCTTTGCTTCTGCTTCAAGAGCTTCGGTTGTTGGTTGTTCGGCTGGTGTTTGCACTTGCGTAGGCGGAGCTTCCGGTCCCTCTGCGGGGGTGGCGCTTTCTGCCGGTTTTTCTTCGGCTTTTGGCGCTGCTTGATTTGCACGAGCTAAATCTGCGGTTTTTCCCTTACCAGGATTTGCGGCTACAAATGCATCAAAATACTCTTGGTACTTATCTCGCCCAGCTCTAATTTTCTTTTTGGCTGCTTCATATGCTGCAAGGCGCTTTAGGCGTGCTTCCTGATTTTTTGGGGTTACGGCTTCTTTTAAGTGAGTAGATTCTGCTGTATCAAATTTAATTTGTAATGCTGTTTCTTCCTTGACCATTGCATCTTCTTCAGCCTGTTCTGCAGGGGTCCTTTTGCGGGGAGCGGGACCATAGTATTCTTCAAGCTGTTTTTTTAATATCGCTTCGTCGGCGAGTCTTTTTTGGATCATTTCTTCACTTATGCCGGCCGCTCTCCACTGAGCTTCACGGGTATACTGCTCTGGGTGCGCTTTTCTTCTGGCTTCATCGGCCTTGGCTGCGGCGTCAATTATTGGTTGCATTTTCTTTGCTTGTTCTAATTGATCGGCTAGGTATGCGTTGGCCATCTCGATATCTTTTTGAGCTGTAGATTTTACTTCGTCTGATTCTGTAGTTGTGGTGGTATTTTCATCTGCTTTGACTGCATCAGCAATAGTGACTGCGGTTCCCACGGCAGTAGTCCCAGCGCTAACGACTTTTGAAGCCTGTTTACCCGTTTTTGAAGCCTGTTTACCCGCTGCTGAGGCCTGTCTACCAGCTGCTGAAGCTTTCTTGCCTGCACTTCCAACGGCTTTGCCGATACTTCCTAAGCGCGCTGCTTCGAGGGTTGGCGCATAGGATGCGAAAAGCACTAGGGCGATAGTGATTATTCTTACTATTTTATTTGTCATAATATTTTCTCCGTCTGCGCCTATACACGCCTTTTTCTTAAGGCATTGCCGACATTATTTATTTCTAAGATGAGTCAACACAACTCATTTATCTTCCTACTAGTACCCTATCCTATTCTCCACTACTTGTACTATCACTCGTTTGGCCCTGTGCTGTATCATCGGCTGCAGGTTGTTCTTGCTCCGGTTGTTCGGCTCCTGTTTGCGGGGCTTGCACTTCTTCAGTTGGCACCGGTTGTTCAGTTTGTTGTGCGGGTTGTTCAGATTCTGGAGCTTGCGCTTCTTCAATGAGCGCAGGTCGTTCAGTTTGTTGAGCAGATTGCTCTTGTATTTGCTGTTCGGCTTCTGCCTCTGGCGCTTGTGCTTCAGAAGGTATTACTTCTGCTTCAGGAGCTTCGGTTGTCGGCTGTGCGGCCGGTGTTTGCTCTTCCGGCGCAGGGGGTCCTTCAGCAGGGCCCTCTTCGGGGCCTTCTTGTGGAATTACTTCTTGCGCGGGTGCCGGTTTTCCGGCTCGTATAGGGCTTGGTGTTGCTGATGTTGCTGCAGGAGTAGCTGCTTTTCCTTGAGCAAGCTTTGAAAGTATGGTCTTTACGATCTCAACAAATTTATTGGTATCAGCATTGGATCCCGGAACGTTTACTAGATAGATTTTTTTGCCGGTTACGTCTACGAAAAATCCATGGATCAATACATCATTATTTTGAATTGTTACTTTTTCATTTGAAATGGTTGTTGGCGCTAGATTTGGTGGTGTTGTAACATGACCACTCATAACTAATTCACCATCTTTAATTGCCAGTCCATATCCTGCTTTTGCGGCCATTTGAGCAGCGGATAATGATTTATCTAATGGTTGTGTATCGTTTGGCTTTGCTTGAGGTTTGCCACTTGGTTTGGCTTGAGGTTGGCTGCTTGGCTTTGTTTGAGGTTGTGCAGCGGCTTGTGGTGCTTGCGCAGCCACTTTGAGTTCTGGGTTTGCTGCAAGGGTTTCTTTTGTTAACCAATCGGATAGTTCCGGCTCTCCAAATTTGTCACCCATGGGAAAACTTGGATAAACAACATCGCGATTAGGAGATTGTTGATTCGGGCCATAAAGAATAAATGGAGCATACTGCCATCGTTCTTTACACATAGCGCCTATAAAATTTATTGCTGGAGGATCTACATGTGCACGTGTTTTCGTGCACTTCATGTGATAGAGATTAAAATATGCTACAAATTGGGAATCGATAAGTTCTTGAGTTTCTTGGTCAGCCTTATTACGATCGGGCAGTATTTTATACAGATAGAGATCTGCTAGGAACTGAAATTCATTGTATTTCTCTAAATCGTGAGTTATATCGGTAACATCATCTATATAAGGGATTCCCTTCTTTGCAGCAGCTGCGCCGACTTCTACGGCAAGTTTGTCCAGTTTGAGCGAGCTTCCGGCTTTTGCGCTTACTTTTCCTCCCTTAGCAACTTTGGCGGCTGCCCTTGCTGCCTTAGCACCTGCTTTGGCTGCCGCAGAAGCTACTTTACCAAGTGCGCCTGCAGCCCTACCCATGGCATCTATCCGATGAGGGCTACATACAACGAGTAGTGAAGCGAACAGTAATATTTTTGCTATTTTACCAATCATATGATCTCTCCTTGTTTTTTCCCATTCAATTTAAGTTCTTTTGTTACTCATCCCCACTCGCATCGGCCTCGGGTGTATCCCCGCTTGGCGCTTGCGTATCGGCGGCTGGTGTATCGGAGGCCTCAGCGGGTTGCTGGCTAGCATCATCTTGGCTTGTTGTTTCAGCGGGAGCTGGTGCAGTGGGTGCTGTTGCATCATCATCGCCAGCAGTAGTTTCTGTAGTTGGAGCCGGTGCAGCGGGCGCTGTTGCATCGTCATCATCGGCTGATTTTTTGGTAGCATCATCTTCTGTTGGCGCTGGTTGCTCCGGAGCAGTTTCTTCTTCAGCCTTCTTTCTTGCTTCTTCAGCTGCTTTTTGAGCCGCCTCTTCTTCATCGGCTTTTTTCTTCGCGGCAGCTGCTTCTGCGGCCTTCTTCTTCGCGGCAGCGGCTTCTGCAGCCTTCTTCTTCGCGGCAGGGGTTTGTCTACCGGCAGGTTTTCCGGCGCCTTCCTTTTGAGTTGTTTCTTTTTGAGCGGCGGTCTCTTTTTGAGCGGCTTTTGCGCCCGCACTTTCACGATACTTTTTAATAGCTTCTTGAACGCCGGCGTGCACTTCTGCAGCTTCATTAGATTCGGCTGCTACTTCTTGTTCGACTAGTTTGTCGATATACGCTCTATTTGCGATAGCTTTTGCAGCCGCTTCTATAGCGACTTCGGCTGCTAAAATAGGGTCGCCGCTTGAAGCTTTTGCTCTAGATTCAGCAGCTTGCCATATATACTCTGCTTTTTGGGCAGAGTTTGTGGCTTGGTCAGCTTTCGCAAGGTTTTCTTTTTCGTAGTTGAGAAATCGAGCCTTCTGCTCGGGTGTCGGTGGGATTCTATGGCCTGCGCCATCGCCTGGTGAACCAAACTTAGCCTCATCGGTGGTCATGGGCAGACCTACCGGATTAAAGCGACCTACTCCAAGCGTGTCAGTCACTGAGGCCGGGGGTTGTTTTTTATAGTTATTTTTTTGGTAGGTACCAGCTTTTATTTTTTTTTGTTCTTCTTCGAGTCTGCGTTTTTTCCTTGCAGCTCTATATGTTTTTTCAGCTGTTACGGCCTTCTGGCATGCAATAGCTCTTAAGGCTTCGAGTGCTTTTTCGGCTGGCATTGCTTCAAGGATAGTGCCTTCGCTTACAGATTCAAAATCTTTAAAGATCCTTTTATTGCCTGCTTTGTATTCTGTTTCTTTAAATTGCAACGTTGAACATTCGGTAGCGCGTTCGCCAACAGCAATCGTCTTGGCAATCGCAGCTTCTGGATCATTCACGTTAGCTGCCTTTACTACAAAAAGATTGAGGCATGCGACGGCAATCGCAATTATCTTTATTTTATTCATTATTAGCCTCCACTAAAACAGGAGCGCTTGATTCGGGTTGCGTTTCCTGAGCAGGCGCTTGTTCAGCAGGCGCTTGTTCAGCAGGTGCTTGTTCAGCAGGCGCTTGTTCAGCAGGCGCTTGTTCAGCAGGTGCTTGTTCAGCAGGCGCTTGTTCAGCAGGTGCTTGTTCAGC
>Ga0163144_10030043_pt1 | contig 10409 bp, 7 predicted proteins | sample OliLak19BULKMAT1_FD_123175 | JGI IMG/M metagenome (GOLD analysis project Ga0163144, IMG submission 123175) | Freshwater microbial mat bacterial communities from Lake Vanda, McMurdo Dry Valleys, Antarctica - Oligotrophic Lake LV.19.BULKMAT1 | ecosystem: Environmental > Aquatic > Freshwater > Lake...
CCTAAAGTCCCGCGCGTCCGCCATCCGGAGACGCGCGCATGGGCCTCAGCCTCACCAAGAACCGCTTCCACGGCCGCCGTCAGGGCCCCGTCGTCATCATCGTCATGGACGGGGTCGGCATCGGTACGGGTTACCCGGGTGACGCGGTGGCGGCGGCCAAGAAGCCTTTGCTTGATGGGTTGATGGCGTCGTGCCCGTGGACCAAGCTGGCGGCGCATGGGACCGCGGTGGGCATGCCGTCGGACGCCGACATGGGTAACTCCGAGGTCGGCCACAATGCCCTGGGTGCCGGGCGGGTGTTCGATCAGGGGGCCAAGCTGGTGCAGGTCGCCATCGCCAGTGGCGCGATGTTCACTGATCAGGGTTGGACCGAGGTCGTCGCCAACGCGGTGGCGAAGCGGTCGACGCTGCATTTCCTTGGCCTGTTCTCGGACGGCAACGTCCACAGTCACATCGATCACCTCAAGGCGATGATCGTCGCCGCCAAGCGATCCGGCGTGGCCAAGGTCGCGGTGCATGCGCTGCTCGACGGGCGCGATGTCGGCGAGACCACTGCCCTCGACTACACCGGGCCGTTCGAGGCTTGGCTCGCCTCGGTCGATCCGGCCTACGGCATCGCCTCGGGCGGTGGCCGCATGTCGATCACCATGGATCGCTACGAGGCCGACTGGTCGATGGTCGAACGCGGCTGGAAGACGCACGTCCTCGCCGAGGGGCCGCAATTCCCCTCGGCCAGCGCCGCGGTCACTGCGCTGCGCGCGGCGAAGCCGGGCGTGATCGACCAGGACTTGCCGCCCTTCGTCGTGGCCCGCGACGGCAAGCCTTTCGCGCCGATCCGTGATGGCGATTCGGTGGTGTATTTCAACTTCCGCGGCGACCGCGCCATCGAGATCAGCAAGGCGCTGCTCGGCCTGCCCGTGCCGTTCGAGCGCGGGCGCCTGCCGCAGGTGTGCTACGCTGGGATGATGACTTACGACGGCGACATCAACCTGCCGCCGCGCATCTTGGTCAAGCCGCCGATCATCGACCGCACCATGGGCGAATACCTGGTCGGCAGCGGGGTCAACATCCTGGCCTGCTCTGAGACGCAGAAGTTCGGGCACGTCACCTACTTCTGGAACGGCAACCGCTCGGGCTACCTCGATGAGAAGCTCGAGCGGTATATCGAGGTGCCCTCAGATCGCGTCTCGTTTGACGAGCGCCCGTGGATGAAGGCGGCCGAGATCACCGATGCGACGATCGCCGCGCTGCGCGCCAAGCCGAGCGGCTTCGCGCGCATTAACTACGCCAACGGCGACATGGTCGGGCATACCGGCGCATTCACCGCGACGCGCATGGCGGTCGAGGCGGTCGACCTCTGCCTCGCCCGCCTGCTGCCGGTGATCGCCGAACTGGGCGGCGTGGCGCTGGTCACCGCCGACCACGGCAATGCCGACGAGATGTACGAGGTCGACAAGAAGGGGGGGGTCAAAATCGAGAACGGCAAGCCGAAGGCGAAGACCAGCCATACCCTCAATGCCGTGCCCTTCATCGTCTACGATCCGCGCTTCGCTGGCGAATACGCGCTGGCTGGCGACAAGCCCGGACTCGCCAATGTCGCCGCCACCGCCCTCGACCTGCTCGGCTACATCCCGCCCGATCATTACAGCCAGAGTCTGATCCGGTTCACCTGATGCATGGCCATCGGACGTCATCGGACTTCCGGCCCGCTCTTCGTTCCAAGTCGATCCATCGCGGCAAAATTTGTCCGCGATCTACCTTGCACCGCCGCCGAGATGTTCGGTACTGGTCCCACGATGGTACATGACCCGAACCAGGAACTTCGCCATACGGCGGATGCGGTGACCCTCGATGTGCTCGAGGGGAACATCCAGCTGTTGGCCGAGCGGGAGCGCCTCGAGCACGAGCGCCAGCGCCTCGAACTCCGTGACCGCCTCAAGACCGAATTCCTCGCCCGCGTCAGCCACGACCTGCGGACCCCGCTCAACAGCATCATCGGCTTCTCTGAACTGCTTCTCGCTGAAGCCGGCGGCAAGCAGGCCAGCCACAAGCAGAACGAGTACGTCGAGGCCATCCATCGCAATGGCTATGCCCTGCTCGCCCTGATCAACGATCTGCTCGATCTCGCGAGCATCGAATCCGGCCAATTCGGCGTGCGTCTGGCACCGATCGATCTCGCCATGGTCCTCGATGACCTGCGCGCCGCCACCGATCCGCAACTGGCCTCGACCAACACCGCCGTGGCGTGGCCGGATCGCGCCGCGCTGGTGGGCACCATCGTCCAGTTGGATCGCCGTCGCATCGGCCAGGCGCTGGTCAACCTGGTCGATAATGCGCGCAAGCACACGCCGACGGGCAGCCGGGTTGAGGTCACCATCGCCGACAACGGCATCGAGACGCGCTTTGCCGTCGCCGACACGGGGCCGGGCATCGCCGACGAGGATCGCGAGCGCATCTTCACTTCATTCTTCCAGCGCGACCCCGCCAGCCACCAGCGTGGCGCGGGCATCGGACTCGGCTTGGCCATCGTGCGCGGCATCATCGATCGCCATGGCGGCCGGATCGAGCTCGAGAGCCAGCCCGGCCGCGGAGCCCGCTTCGTGCTGGTGATCCCCCGACCCGGCCCATGATCTGACCGCGTAGGGCGGGCCAGACGATCATGCAGACCAATCCTCAGCCGCGCATCCTGGTGGTCGAGGACATGCCCAACCTGCAGGCGTACATCGCCGAAACCCTGCAGGATCTCGGTGAGGTGTTCGTCGAACGCGCCAGCGACGGCATCGAGGCGCTCGAGCGGATCGATGCCGCCACCCTACCCTTCGATCTCCTCGTCTGCGACATCAGCATGCCACGCATGGATGGGGAACAGCTGCTCGCCGAGCTGCGCAAGCGCGACTATCCGGGCACGGCGATCATGCTCACCGCCCTCGGCCAGGATGACGTCATCATGCGCTGCCTGCGCCTGGGCGCGTGCGACTACCTGGTCAAGCCGGTGACGATTGACGATCTGCACACGGCGGCGTCCAACGCGCTGCAGCACATGCCGCGCCTCGCCGCCGACCTCACCGTCGAGTACGATCCGCATGGCTGGTTCGAGGTCAGCGGTCTCAATGACCATGCCGTGCTCTACAAGTTTCGGCGCTTCCTCGGCCTGCTCGACAAATTCAAGGTGCCCGAGCCGGCGTCGAGCGAGATCAAGCTCGCCCTTGAAGAACTCGGCCGCAACGCCATCGAGTGGGGCAACCGCAATGACCCGGGCAAGAAGGTGACCTTTGGCTGCCGCATCCTGCCTGGCAAGATCATCGTCTACATCGAGGACGAGGGCGAGGGCTTCAAGCCAGACGGTGTGCCCGACCCCAGCCTTGACCCGATCGCCCACATCGAGCACCGCAAGGCGGTCGGCAAGCGCCTCGGTGGCTACGGCATCCACCTCATCCGCCACATCATGGACAAGCTGATCTACAACGCGCGCGGCAACCGGGCGGTGGCGATCAAGTACCTCGACAAGCTGCAGCCCGGCGTCAGCAGTGGCGGCTCACGGCCGGCGGTACCGGCTGAATAGCGGCTGACGCGAGGTCAGGCCAGATCGGCGGCGGTCTCACGGTTGGTGTCGAGTTCGCGCTGCTCCATCTCGAGCATGGCCTTGGTCTCGGCGACCTGATCGGCGGGAGCGCGGGCGAGGTAGTCGGCGTTGCCCAGGCGACCCAATTTGCCGGCGATGCTTTTTTCGAGTTGCTGCGCCCGTTTGGCCAGGCGCTCCCTAACTTTCGCCAGGTCGACCTGGCCCTCGAGCTGGACGTGCACCTTCAGGGCTCCGACCACGGCGGTCACCGCACCGCGCGGGCGGGGCGCGCCAGCGGCGATCACGAGATCGGAAAACGACCCGCGGTCGCTGAGGAAATCGCGATGGCAGTCCAGATTGCGCGCCTTGGAGTCGGCTGAGGTGGCGATGGTCACGGCGAGGACGACGCCATCGGCTAGTTCCTGTTCATTCCGGATATTACGCACCGCCTTGACGATGGCCTGCAGCTCGGTCATTTGCTGCTCGGTCTCGCGCTGGCCATGATCCTTCATGCGCTCCACCACCTGCGGCCACGGGCTGAGCATGAGGAAGGTCGAACTCGGCGTGTTCACTGCTTCCTGCAGCCGCTGCCAGAGGTACTCGGTCAGGAACGGCATGCCGGGATGCAGCAGACGCAGGACCTGGTCGAAGCAATACGCCAGGACCTTGGCCGCGATATCGGCCTTGCGAGGGCTGTGCTTGAACTGGTGCTTGGCCCATTCGAGGTACCAGTCGCAGAGGTCGTCGCGGAAGAAGCGGTAGGCGCTGTTGGCATAGTCGTTGAAACGCCACGCGTCGAGGGCGCCGGTGCAGTCGGCGATCGTGCTCTGCAGGCGGGCGAGGATCCATTCCTCGGGAAAATCCGCTCGGCTCCCATCGGATACGAGCTTGTCGGCGCTGACATCCACCAGATGTGACGCCAGATCATCCGCGCTCGGCACGCCGCTCAGACCGCGCTCGCCGAGATTCATCAGCAGGAAGCGCCCGGCATTCCACACCTTGTTGGCGAAGTTGCGTCCGGTCTCGAACTTGGCCGGCGACAGCTTCAGGTCCTGACCTTCGGTGGTCATGTCGAGCAGGGTGTAGCGCACCGCGTCGGCGCCGTAGCCGGCGCATTGGTAGTCCTTGCCGAGGTAGTTCTGGGTGCCGCCCTCGATCATGATGATCGGATCGATGCCGTTGCCTTTCGACTTGGACATCTTGTCACCGCGCTCGTCGAGCACGGTGCCGTGGATGTAGACGTCGCTGAACGGGCGCACCTGGTTGGCGAATAGCGAGGTCATCACCATGCGCGCGACCCAGAAGAAGATGATGCCGCGATCGGTGACCAGGGTCGAGGTCGGGAAGTAGCGCTTCATCTCGGGCGTGGCATCGGGCCAGCCGAGGGTGGAGTACGGCCACAGCGCCGACGAGAACCAGGTGTCGAGCACGTCCGGGTCCTGCGTCAGACCGGGTTTGCCGCAGTGCGCGCATGCCGTCGGTTCGGCGGCATCGGCCTCGGGCACGGTGATCTCGGCGCAGGCGGCGCAGTGCCAGGCCGGGATGCGGTGGCCCCACCAGATCTGGCGCGAGATGCACCAGTCGCGCACGTTATCCAGCCAGTGCTCGTAGACCTTGGTCCAGCGCTCGGGATGGAAATGCAGGTTGCCGTTGCGGGTCTCTTCCACCGCCTTGGCGGCGAGCGGCGCCATCTTCACGAACCACTGCTCGGTCACCATCGGCTCGATCGGTTCGCCCGAGCGTTCACTGTGGCCGACCGCATGGGTGATGTCGGTGGTCTCGATCAACACGCCGCTGGCCGCGAACTCCTTGAGCAGCGCCTTGCGGCAGGCGAAGCGCTCTTGGCCAGCGTAGTGCGCGGCCTCCTTGGTCATCGTGCCATCGAAGCCGATCACCCGCACCAGCGGCAGGCCGTGGCGCTTGCCGACCTCGTAGTCGTTGGGGTCGTGGGCCGGGGTGATCTTCACCGCGCCGGTGCCCTTCTCGGGATCGGCGTGCGCGTCGGCGATGATCGGGATCTCGCGACCGACGATGGGCAGCAGCACCCGCTTGCCGATCAACGCTTGGTAGCGCGGATCAGCGGCATTCACCGCCACCGCGCTGTCGCCGAAGAAGGTTTCGGGACGGGTGGTTTCGACCTCGATATGGCCACTGCCGTCGACCAGCGGATAGCGCAGGCGCCAGAGGTGGCCCTGCTTGTCCTTCACGTCGACCTCGTCGTCGGACAGCGCCGTCTTCAGCACCGGCGACCAGTTCACCATGCGCGTGCCGCGGTAGATCAGCTTCTGGTCGTAGAGCAGCTTGAACATCGTGCGCACCGCGCGCGACAGGCCGGCATCCATGGTGAAGCGCTCGCGCGACCAGTCGCACGACGAGCCCAGCTTGCGCAGCTGGTTGACGATCTGGCCGCCGCTCTTTTCCTTCCACTCCCACACCCGGGCGATGAAGGCGTCGCGCGGCATGGTCTCGCGCTGCTTGCCCTCGGCCGCCAGTTGCTTGGCCACCACTGCCTCAGTGGCGATGCCGGCGTGGTCGGTGCCGGGCTGCCAGAGCACGTCGTAACCCTGCATGCGCCGCCAGCGGATCAGGGTGTCCTGGAGGGTGTTGTTGAGCGCGTGGCCCATGTGCAGCACGCCGGTGACATTGGGCGGCGGGATGGCGATGGTGTAGGTCGGCATGCCTTCGCGACGGCCGGCCCCGGCCTTGAAGCACCCCGACGTCTCCCAGCGGCGGTAGACATCGGCCTCGACGGTCTTGGCTTCGTAGGCTTTGGGCAGATCGAGGGGCATGGCGGTCTCGGGGATAGGAAACGACGACGGGGCGACCGCGAGGCCGCCCCGTCGAGATGTCGCAGGGCGCCTGCGGTCAGCGGAGGAAGCTCACAAAGCCCGCACACGCATGGCGCGGTACGCTAGCCGCGACCCCGATGCGCGCAAGGCGGCCGCATCATGACCAGGCACGCTGGAGCGCCCAACCCACGCCGCAGACGGCGATCGCCGCGCTGACCGGCAGGACGACGCCCGCCCGATACCAGGGCCGATGACGCGTCCAGCCGGCCATGGCCCACGCCGATGCGATCACCGTCACTTGACCGGCCTCCACGCCAAGGTTGAACCCGACCAGCGCCGGCGCCAGATCGCTGACGGGCAGGCCGATGCCGGCCAGGGCGCCGGCAAAGCCCAACCCATGGATGAGCCCGAAAAAGACCACGAGCGCTACGTGCCGCCATGGCCGGGACGGCGCCGTCTGGCCCCGACCCAGCGCCGCTTCCACCGCGACGGCGACGATTGAGAGGGCGATGGCGACCTCGATGGCTCGCTCGAATCGGGCCGCGGGAATGATCCCCGTCGCGGTCAGGGCAAGGGTGAGCGAATGCGCCAGGGTGAAGCCGGTGACCAAGGCGAGAAGCCGGCGCCACCCGGTCGCGAGCAGCGCCAGGCCGAGCACGAACAGGATGTGGTCCATCCCATCCGGCACGACATGGAGGAAGCCCTGGCGGGTGTAACGCCGAATCAGGTCCCACGACGTTTCCGTCGGTGGCGCTGACGCCAGGTCGACGGCATCGCCTTCGTGCCGGATTTCTGCGTCAGTCGAGCCCACGCGCCGGACGCGGTAGACCGGCGGTGGAGTATGTTCGGGGTGGAGGGCAAGGCGGATGCGCACGCCACGTCGGCCGTCGAGTGCGATTCTCAGGCGCAGCTGCGTCCCCGAACTCGCGGCATCGATCAAGCTTGGAAGCGGCACGCCGTCGGCACCGACCGGCGCCAGGCGGGACAGCGCCATCCGCGCCAACCTCGGCGCGAGCGCCCGATACGCCTCGTCATCGTCAGGCGCCGGCAGGTCGACCTCGTCGAGGAGCCCGGCGCGGACCATCGCCAGCGCCAGCTCGCTGCGATCGGTGATGATGACGACGCTGGTACCGTCGGTGGTGGACTCGACCTGGACGTCGACGACCAGGAAGCCATGCGCATGCGCTGATTCGGCTGCACCAGCCAGCAAGGCGAGGGCGATCAGCGCTCGTCGCAGCCAGGCGATCACGGCGTGTGCGTTTTGACGGCCTTCATCATCATCAGGCGCATCGCCTCGCGCTGGTAGAACTGCGCCCCGAAGCCGAACAGGTCCTCGGATGCAGCCTTGTGCAGGAGGTCGATGGCAGCCTGATCGTCGCCCTCCGCCTCGGCGATCCGTGCAGCCACCCACTTGTTTTCGTGCGAGGCACCAAGGTCGTTGGCGGTCTTGAGGTTCTCGCGAGCCTCCGCGATATCGCGGCTGGCCGGATCGCTCGCGGTGACCATCGCCAACGCCAGCAGCCGGTAGGCCGGTGCGTTGAAGTCATCGCGTTCGAGGATGTCCTCGGCGCACGAGATGGCTCTGGCGCTGTCCCCGGCGGTGACGCAGGCGAGGCCGCGCTCGTAGTCGATCTGCAGGTCGCGCAAGCTGGCCTTCTTGCCGCCCTTGGCCGGCGGTCGTATCGCCAGCGCCGCGTCGAACGCCTCGACCGCCTTCTCGGCTTGGGCCTGATCGCGATCGAGCAGGGCCAAGCGAAGCAGGATGCGCCCCTCGAGGGCGATGGTGCGCCAGTCCTTGGGCGCCTTGTCACGAGCCTGCTTGGCGTAGCCGAGGGCGAGTTCGGCATTGCCACGGTCGTCGATGGCCGCCAGGCCAGCCGCCAGGAGCTCTTCCACCGAGGTCGGCTCAAGCTTGGCGATGTACTCTTCCCAGGGTTTCGCCAGCTCCTCGGGCGACGCGCCGAAGGCCGCCTTGAAGTCGCCGATCGGGTCGCGGCGCACCTTCTGCTGGTAGTACTTCTGCAACGCTGGCATGAATTTCCCGTTGTTGGCGTACAGCAGGTAGTGGATCAGGCCCCATCCCTGGGCGTAGTACTCAACCGAGAACTCGGAGCTGCCCCTGAGACTGACCAGGGTGCGCAGATTGACCTCGCCCTTCTTGAGCTGGTCGCGCAGGTGCCAGAGGCGGTCGTAGGGGATCGAGCGGATATCGAGCCCGGTATCGGAGACGCGCGCGAACTCGAAGAAGACCGCCATGCCCTCGTTGGACCAGATCGGGGGTTCGTTGTACGCGCTGCGGATGATGAGGTGGGTGCACTCGTGGAAGAGCACTCCCAGTGTGCGTTCGAGCGAGCCGGCGTAGAAGCAACGGATGCCGCTTTCGCTGCCGTAATAGAAGTAGCCGAGCGTGCCAAGGCTTACCGGGATGCCGGCGCGCATCGATTCCCGCATGAACTGCTCTTGGGTCGCGTAGATCTCGAGCGGGATCGGCTGCGCCTTGCGCGGTTGAAAGATAGCGGCGAGTTGGCCATGGCAGCGCTCGATGGCCACCGCGATCTCCTGGACGATCGGCGCTGGGCAGTTGCTGCGCAGCTTGAAATGCTCGGTCTTCAATTCCCAGGCGTTGGCCCAGTCGGCTCGCTGCGCCGAGAGCTGAGCGAAGCGCTTTTTGCGCGACTCGATGCGAGCGATCTCGGAGGCCGGCAGCCAGCGGCCGTGGTAGAGGAGATGGCCCTTGGCCTTGGCGAGATCCGCGCCGCGCAGCCACGCGCCCTTGATCTTCTCGTAGCCGAGCAGGCGCCTGGCCTTGGGCTGCTCGGGCACCAGCCCGATGACCGCTTCAAGGTGCTTCGCCATCTCGGCGAGCAGTTCGCTGCGCTGGCACCACAACGCGAGGGCAAGGTGCTCGTCGGCGGTGCCCTTGACCTGCGCGAGCTTGGCCTCGTACTGGACGCGTGGGTCGGGCGCCTCGGCCGCGACCGCGAGGGGACCGAGCACGACCAGCAGCGTAGCGATGACGAACCAGCGGATGTTCATGGAGACCTCGGCCGGACGAGGCTACCCGCCAGTTTCGTGACACAACCGGCTGGTGTTGGCCATCACGGTCAATGCTTGATGGGTCGCGTGCCTTCCCAGCCAGTGAACGGTTTGCCGCGGCTGGTGCCGTCGCCCAGCACCCAGCGCCGCGGAGAGGTGCGCAGCAGGTCCCCGCGTTTGGGTGGCGGCTCACCCATCGCCCACTCGTCGTAGGGCAGGGTGATGACGCGCCCGATCAGATCGGCCGGTCCCTCGATGATCTCGACCTCGATGAGGTGCGAGCTGTGGGTCGGATACGGCAGACGCATGGCGTCGAACGGCTCGACCACGCGCAGCTGGAAGTCGCGTCGATCGAGTTCGGCCTGGGCGCGGCTGACGATGGGCTCGCGCGGCTGGCCGCAGGCGACCAGGGCCAGGAGGGAAAGAAGGAGCAGCCAGCGGCGCACGGGGGCAGCGTGGTGCCGCATCGGCTCCGTGCCAGGAGTCTGTCGGGGATAGCGACGCGGATCGGATGGCAGATCCAAGGCGGCGAAACGACCAGGTAGCACCGCTACCTAGTCGTTTCGCCAACGCAGGAGCTGCCGTCCAAGACTGAGCCAGCGCGACGCTCGCTATCCCCGACAGGCCCCTAGGGCTGGCGCTTGTCGGCGCGGCGGTCGCCCGGACCATGCCCGTCCCATGGCCACCAACCCCGTCCCGACCCTGCCCATTCCCGCCCCAGGCGCGGCGCTCAACGAGATCCTCGGCAAAGACTGTCCGGTCGTGCTCGGCCTGCTCGGCCAGCTCGGCAAGCGCTTCTACTTCCCGGCCAAGGGCATCCTCTCGCAGGGCGCCGAGGCGGCGGCCAAGGCCAAGCGCTACAACGCGACGATCGGCATCGCCACCGACGAGAAGGGGCCGATCCACCTCGCCTGCGTGCACGAGAGTTTCGCCGCGGGGATGAACCCGAAGGACCTCTACACCTACGCGCCCAGCTCCGGCAAGATGGAATTGCGCCAGGCGTGGCAGCAGAAGCAGCGCCA
>Ga0163144_10030044_pt1 | contig 10409 bp, 8 predicted proteins | sample OliLak19BULKMAT1_FD_123175 | JGI IMG/M metagenome (GOLD analysis project Ga0163144, IMG submission 123175) | Freshwater microbial mat bacterial communities from Lake Vanda, McMurdo Dry Valleys, Antarctica - Oligotrophic Lake LV.19.BULKMAT1 | ecosystem: Environmental > Aquatic > Freshwater > Lake...
GTATTGACGGCCGTCGGCCCCGCAGACGCGGGTCGCTATTCCCCGAACAGGTCGGAAGATAGCGTGTACGCCTCGGCTGACAACGCTGCGTAAGCCCGCCGGCCTCGTGCCCCTCCCCTCTATGGTCCTCAACCGACGGGATCACGTCTTCAAAGCAGGGCGCGTGCTACGATACCCGGGTGCCGTTCGCGCCGGTAAATCAGTTGCGAGGCTAGCGCCGACCGGGTCACCGAAAACGCAACGGGGCGGCATCCGATGCGGATGCCGCCCCGTTGTTCGTTCTGAAGACCCGCGGCTTACGCCACCAGATCCTTCAGCTTGTCGCCCGTCTCGCCTTCGCGGAGGCGGAGGAGCGCCCGGTCGCGCAGCTGGCGGATCCGCTCACGCGTGACGCCCATCATGCGGCCGATCTCTTCCAGGGTGCGGCTCTGCCCGTCGTCCAGACCGAAGTAGAGGCGGAGCACCTTGGCATCGCGCGGCGGCAGGGTGGCCAGCGCGGTCTCGATGTCCGAGGTCTGGCTGTTCTGCAGCGTGCTGCTGTCGGTGCCCTCCTGCTCGAAAGCCGCAAAGCGCTCCATCCGCTCGTTGCCGTCGCCATCACGCGTAGGATGATCCAGACGGACCGCCTCGGAGTTGAGCGCGCTGAGCGAGCGTACCGCCTCGACCGTAAGACCGGTGGCCATCGCCAGCTCTTCGGTGGTCGGCATGCGCTGCATGCGCTCCTTGAGGAGCGTGGTGGTGCGGCCCAGGCGGCTCAGGTCGGCGGTGCGATTGAGCGGGACGCGGACCGGACGGCCATGCCGCGCAATGGCAGCCTGCACAGCCTGACGGATCCACCACACCGCGTACGAAATGAACTTGACGCCGCGATCCGGATCGAATTTCCGGGCGGCCGTCATGAGGCCGAGGTTGCCTTCGCCGATCAGATCAACCAGCGGCACACCGCGGTTCTGGAACTTCTTGGCGACGGAAACAACGAAGCGCACGTTATGACGCGCCAGCTTTTCCTGCGCCGGCACATCGCCCTGGAAGGCCTTCCGCGCGAGTTCCATTTCTCCCTCACGCGTCAGCAGCGGTACGCGGCTGATCTCGTCGAGATAGAGATCGAGCGACTCGCGGCCTTCATCGATCGCGCGGGCGATCTGGGCGGGACGAACCGGGCGACGACGGGCCTTGGTAGGTACGGGCACTGCTCGACCTCCTGTCAGTTGGTCGCTGTCGGGACATCCGCTGGAAAACGGCGCTCGACAACGTCCTCTGGTAATGCGATTAATGTATCACCTAAACGTCGAATTTTCAACGTATTAGCGAAGTCGTTGCAGCCGTGTGGGTTACGATTTCGCCAGTCTCACTGTCTCGACATTGTCGGCATCCACAACGACAGCGGCGACAGCGCCAGATCTCGTATTCTGTATTCATCGTCACGATCGGCAAGTTGCCGCGCACGATGTGCGACACCTACCGCAGTACACGCGGCAGCAGGCAGACGTTGCACAGCCCAGTATCGGCACGTGCAGACGCGAAACGGACGGCAACCTCGTGCGGCTGCCGTCCGTTTCATCGTGCACCACTAGGCCAGCGGTTTAGGGCCGTTCAGGCATCCCCATCGGCATCTCCATCGGTTCGCCGCTCAGGGCCGTCTTGCCGTCCTTGCCCATGCCGGTCAGCGTCATCGTCGTGCCCTGCCCCACCGACTTCACCAGCCCCCAGCCCGCCACCGTCGGCGAAATCCAGAGGTCCACGCCTTCCTTGGCGTTCCGGTAGTGCTGGGTTTCGAAGCTCCCGCCGGCAACGGTCAGCTTCTCCGTCCCGACCAGCTTGGCGTCCTGACACGTCTTGTCCACGTTCATGGCCGGCATGCCGCCGCCGCGCTGATTCATCATGCCCATCATCTGCGCCGACATCCGCATCGGGGGCTGCCCGGGCGCCTGCATCACCATCTCGCCGATCTCGCTCGACGCGAAGGGCCATGCCGGCACCACCATCTGGATGATCATGGGGCCGCCGCCCATCCGCGGGCTGGTCATCTGCATCTCGACCCGCTCCCGCGCCACACCGGCCTTCTTTTCGGTGCCGATCAGCGTGAGCCGCATGGTGCCGCCGGCCGCCTCGCCGCCCTCCAGCTTGTACGTCGCATAGACACCGGGCTTCCGGCTCGACGCCAAGCCGGTGAGGCCACACGCATCGGTCTGACCGACGGCCGGTACCGCCATGCCCAGCATCAGCACGGCACTCAACATCACGCTGCTTCGCATCTGTCGCCTCCGTTACATCAAGGTGTCCGACTACAGCTCAGAGGGTCTTCATCTCGGCGACCAGCTTGGCGAGCGTGCCCTTGGCGTCGCCGTACAGCATCCGGGTCTTGTCGTTGAAGAAGAGTTCGTTCTCGATGCCGGCAAAGCCCTTGCCCTTGCCGCGCTTCATCACGATGACCGTCTTCGCATGATCGACGTTGAGGATCGGCATGCCGTAGATCGGCGAGCCCTTGTCGGTGCGCGCGGCCGGGTTCACCACGTCGTTGGCGCCGATGACGACGGCGACGTCGGTGTCCTTGAATTCGTCGTTGATCTCTTCCATGTCGAGCAGCTTCTCGTAGGGAATGTTGGCTTCCGCGAGCAGCACATTCATATGGCCCGGCATGCGGCCGGCGACCGGGTGGATGGCGTACTTCACCTCACCACCGCGACGCTCCACCTCGTGCGCCAGATCGCGCACGGCCTGCTGGGCCTGCGCCACGGCGAGGCCATAGCCCGGTACCACGATCACGCGGCCGGCGTACGCCAACTGCATCGCCGCATCCTCGACCGAGATCTCCTTCATCTCGCCCGTCACGGCGTCCCCGGACGACTCGACCGGTGCGCCGAAGGCACCGAAGATCACGCTACCGAACGACCGGTTCATCGCCTTCGACATGATGACCGAGAGGATGAAGCCCGAGGCGCCGTCGAGGGCGCCGGCGATGATGAGAAGCGGGTTGTCGAGCGCAAAGCCCATCGCCGAGGCCGCGAGGCCGGCGTACGAATTGAGCAGCGAGACGACGACCGGCATGTCGCCGCCGCCGATCGGGAGGACGAGCGTCACGCCGATGACGAATGCAAGGGCCGTCATGGCATAGAAGACCGGCTGCGCACTCGGATCGTAGATCAGGTAGCCGAACAAGCCGACCGTGAGGGCAAAGACGGCGATGTTGACGGCGTTCTGTCCCGGGTAGGTGATCGGGCGGCCTGGCAGGATCTCCTGGAGCTTGCCGAACGCCATGAGCGAGCCCGTCACCGTCAGCGAGCCGAAGAGCACCTCGAAGCCGAGGGCGGCCATCATGGAGCGCGCGATCGGCTCGGAATCCCGCATGTGCGAGTAGTACTCGGCGACACCGACGAGCGTGGCGGCGAGCGCACCGAACATGTGCGAGATGGCGATGCGCTGCGGCATCGCGGTCATCGGGACGCGCGTGCCGAGGGGCCAGCCGATGATGGTGCCGATCGCGAGGCCGAGGACGATCCAGTGATACTGGACGATCTCTTCCTTGATCAGCGTCCCGACGATGGCGAGCAGCATGCCGAAGGCGGCGTACTGCATGCCGCGGCGGGCATCGTCGGCCTTCGTGAGGCCCTTGAGACCAAGGATGAAGAGCACCGATGCGGCCAGATAGGTGACGAGCGTCAGGCCTTCACGGAAAAGCGACGGGGCGTGGACCATCGGCTCCATCACTTCGTCTCCTTCTTCCGGCCGAACATGCCGAGCATGCGGTCGGTGATCACGAAGCCACCGACGACGTTGATCATGGCGCAGACGACTGCCACGACGCCGAAGACGGTGGTAAGCGTGTTGCGGTTGGAGCCGGCTGCCACCAGCGCGCCGACGATCGAGATCGCGGAAATCGCGTTCGTCGCAGACATCAGCGGCGTGTGCAGGAGCGGCGGCACCTTCGTGATGAGCAAGAAGCCGATGAAGCCGGCGAGCACGAAGATGAAGAGCTTGAGGAACTGGTTGGTGAAGCTAAGCAGTTCCGGGGCGAGCATCGTTTCCATGTGGGAGATCCCGATCAGCGGCTGCGGACGTCGCCGGCATGCGTGACCACCATGGCACCGGTGATCTCGTCGGCCAGGTCGATCGCGATGGCGTTGTCCTTGGTGAGGTGCGCGAGCAGGGTCTGGACGTTCTTGCTGTACATCTGGCTGGCATGCCCCGGCACCGTGGCGGGCAGGTTCACCGCGCCGATGATCGTGATGCCGTGCACCACGATCGTTTCGCCGGCCCGGGTCAGTTCGCAGTTGCCCCCGCTCTCGGCGGCGCAATCGACGATGACGCTGCCCGGCTTCATCGTGGCGACCATCGCGGCCGTGATGAGCCGCGGCGCCGGCTTGCCCGGGATCTGCGCGGTGGTGATGACCATATCCATCTCGGGAAGTGCCCCTCCGACGGCAGCGAGCACCTTCTCCTGCTGCTCGGTGGCAAGTTCCTTCGCATAGCCACCCGCCCCCTCGGCGTTGGCGACCGCTTCGGCCTCGACGAACTTGGCGCCGAGGGACTGCACCTGCTCGCGCACGGCGGCGCGCACGTCGAAGGCGCTCACGATGGCGCCGAGACGACGCGCCGTGGCGATTGCCTGCAACCCTGCCACGCCGACACCGAGGATGAACGCCCTAGCCGGGGCGAGCGTGCCGGCGGCGGTGGTGAGCATCGGCAGCAGGCGCGGCAGCGCCGAGGCGGCAATCAGCACCGACTTGTAGCCGACGATCGTGGCCTGCGACGAGAGGATGTCCATGCTCTGCGCCCGCGTGATGCGCGGCACGAGTTCCATGGCAATGCCGGTCACCTTGCGGCCTGCGAGCGCGGCAAAGAGATCGGCCGACTGCGCGGGCTGGAGGATCGCGACCAGCGTGCTGCCCTCCGGCAAATGCGCTACTTCGGCGAGGCTGGGCTTCTGGACCTTGCAGACGACATCCGAACCGGCGTAGACGGCCGCCGCATCGGGCGCGAGCTGCGCTCCGGCGGCGGCGTACGCGGCATCTTCGTAGCCGGCGGCGGTGCCGGCCCCGGATTCGACGGCGACGACGGCACCGGCCTTGATCAGGCGGGCAACGGCATCGGGCACCAGGGCGACGCGGTGTTCACCCGCGACGGTCTCCTTGGGTACGGCGACTCGCATCCGTGTGGTTCCTGCGTAACGAGAGGACATTCGCGGATGGCGCCCTGCCATCCCGGCGTGCTGCGTGCTCGGGTCGGGCCCGAGTCATATGCGGCGGCGCAATATGAGCCGATCTAACCCGGCGCGCGAATCGTGTTCCCCGATTCGGCGTCGAATGGAGCGGCCAAGCGTGGACAGCAGGCATCGGCTCACCTAACGTGCGGCACTTATGGCCTCTACCTCCCGCCGCCGCCCACCGCACGTCCACAAGTTCGGCGGCGCGTCGCTCGCCGATGCTGCCGCCATGCGTCAGGCGGTCCGCATCCTTGCCGATCATGCCGCCGAACCGACCGTCGTCGTCGTCTCGGCGATGGCCGGTGTGACCGACCAACTGCTGACGCTGGCGCGGGAGGCGGCAAGCGGCGACCTGACCGCACCCGGACGCCTTGTCGCGGCACTCGAGGCCGGGTATGCGGCCGCCGCGAAGACGCTCCTCCCGGCCGCGATCCGGAAGCCCTTTCTTGCCTGGCTCAAGACCGACGCCGCCGAAGTGCGCGCCCTTGCGACAGGGCTCTCGCTGGTGCGCGAACTGACCCCGCGCTCGAGCGACCTGCTCGCGGCGCGCGGCGAGCGGTGGAGCGCGCGACTGCTCGCGGCGGCGCTGCAGGCCGCGGGCGTTCCGGCCGTCTACGTCGATGCCACCGAGCTGATCGCCACCGACGGTGCCTTCGGCGCGGCATCTCCGGACTTTACCGGCACCGAGACGATGGCGGCCGGCGTTCTGCGGCCGCACCTCAAGGCGGGCCGTGTCCCGATCGTCCCGGGCTTCATCGGACGCACGCCCGACGGGGGAACTGCCACGCTTGGCCGGGGCGGCAGCGACCTCACGGCCACGCTGCTGGCGCGCGCGCTCGGGGCCTCACGCGTCTCGCTCTGGAAAGACGTGCCCGGCTTCCTCACCGCCGATCCGCGCGTGGTCCCGGATGCCCGCGTGCTCCCGCAACTGCACGTACGCGAAGCGGCCGAGTTGGCGTACTACGGCGCCAAGGTGCTGCATCCACGGGCGTTGGTGCCGCTGGCGGGACGGCGCATTCCGCTCTTTGTCCGGCCATTTGCCGACCCGAGCGCGCCGGGAACCGAGGTGTCCGAACGGGCCGGCGCGGCCGACTTCCCGGTACGCGCGCTTTCGGCCGCCATGGGTCAGGCGCTCGTCACGGTCGAGGGGAGCGGGATGCTCGGGGTGCCCGGCATCGCGGCGCGCACCTTCGGCGCGCTGCAGCAACGGGGGATTTCGGTGGCGCTGATCACGCAAGCGTCATCGGAGCATTCGATCTGCTTCAGCGTGCCGGACGGGCAGGCCGTCAAGGCGCAGCGCGCACTCGCGCACGAGTTCGCAGCGGAGATCGGCCGGCACGAGATCGATGGTGTAGTAGTCCGCCGCAATGTCGCGACCATTGCCGTCGTGGGGCTCGGCATGGCGGGCTCGGTCGGTGTGGCGGCCGGCACGTTCAGCGCGCTGGCGTCCGGCGGGATCAACGTCGTCGCCATCGCGCAGGGCTCGAGCGAACTGAACATTTCGGTGGTCGTGGACGGCACGCAGGCCGCCGAGGCGCAGCAACGCATCCATGCGGCGTTCCAGCTCTCGCGCATCGGCGGCGGCGTGGTGACGCAACCGGGCCGTACCGATGTCGTGCTGTTGGGTTTCGGCCAGATCGGGCGGATGCTCGCGCATCTGATCGGCGACCTGCGGCGCCCGGGGCTCGAGCTGCGCATCGTCGGCGCGGTGGATCGCAGCGGCTTCGTGTTCGATGCACGCGGGCTCTCGGCCAAGCGGCTGGCGGCACTCGCCGCGCACAAGGTGCGCGGCATCGGTCTCGCCGATGCGCCGGGCGGACGCGCCGCGAAGCCGCTGGATGCGGTGGAGGAGATCGGCCGCCGGGCGCTGTCACGGCCGATCCTGGTGGACCTCACGGCGCAGGATACCGGTGCGGAACTCGAGGCGGGGCTCTCTGCCGGCATGGACCTCGTGCTGGCCAACAAGCGTCCGCTCGCCGGGCCGCGCGCAGAGGCCTCGCGGCTGCACACCGCAGTCCGCACGCATGGCCGTCGGTTGCGGCACGAGACGACTGTGGGTGCGGGCCTGCCGGTGATCGACACGTTCTACAAGCTCGCCGACAGTGGCGACACGGTGGAGCGCATCGAGGGGTGCCTCTCCGGCACGCTGGGCTACCTGCTGACCGAGATGGGCCGGGGCCGCCGTTTCTCGGAGGCCGTGCGCGCGGCGATGGCGGCCGGCTACACGGAGCCCGATCCGCGCGACGACCTCGCCGGTCTCGATGTGGGGCGCAAGGCGCTGATTCTGGCGCGGCTCCTTGGCTTCAAGGGCGAGCTTCCAACCAAACAGATCGAGTCGCTGGTGCCCGCAGCGGCCCGGTCGCTCAGCCTGGCGCAGTTCGTCGATCGGCTCGAGCAGTTCGATGCGGAGTGGGAGCGGCGGCAGCAGGCGGCGGCGGAACGGGGCAAGGTGCTGCGGTACGTGGCGGAAGTGACGGGATCCGGGGTGCAGGTGGGGCTGCGGGAGGTCGATCCGGCCAGTCCGTTTGCGGCGCTCAAGGGCGCAGACAACACCGTGGTGTTCACCACGGCGCGCTACCGCAGCAATCCGCTGGTGATCACCGGTCCCGGCGCCGGCCCTGCCGTGACCGCCGCCGGCGTACTGAACGACGTGCTGTCGCTGGCGGCGATCGGATGAGCCGGCCGCAGCGGGTACGCGTCTACGCGCCGGGGTCGATCGGCAACGTCGGGCCGGGACTCGACGTGCTGGGACTCGCCGTCGCGGGGGCGGGCGACACGCTCATCGCGGAGCGCACCGACGAAGGACGCATCGTGGTGGACGCCGCGGGACACCCGGATCTGCCGACCGACCCCGGGCGGCACACCAGCGCCCTCGCTGCCGCCGCCGTGCTGCGGCTCGCCGGCGCGAGCGGGGTGGGGCTGCGTCTCCGCGTCACCAAAGGGCTGCCGCTTTCGGGTGGCCAAGGCGGGAGCGCCACGAGCGCCGTCGTAGGGGCCGTCGCGGCCAACGCGCTGCTGGGCGCCCCGCTCGATACGCCGGCGCTCATCACCGCTTGCCTTGAAGCCGAAGCCACGGTGGCCGGCCGTCATGCCGACAACATCGCGCCCTCGCTCGTCGGCGGCATGGTGCTGATCCGCACCCTCGATCCGACCCCCGAGATCGTCCAGCTGCCGCTGCCCGACGGGCTGACGATCGTGCTCGCGCATCCGGCGATGCGGCTCTCCACGAAGGAGGCACGGCGCGTCCTGCCGACGTCGTTGCCGCTTGGCCTGGCGCTCACGCAAGCGGGGAGCATCGCGGCGATGGTTGCCGCCTGCTACACGGGCGATCTGGCGCTGCTGGGACGCGCGCTCGAGGATCGCATCGCCGAGCCGGCGCGTGCGCCGCTGCTGCCCGGGTTTCTGGATGCCAAGCACGCCGCGCTCGCGGCTGGTGCGGTTGGAGGATCGATTTCCGGCGCCGGCCCGACGTCGTTCGCGCTCTGCGCGGATGCCGCGATCGGGGCGCGCGTGGGGGAGGCGATGCGCCTCGCGTACGAGCAGGCCGGCATCGCGGCGACGGTGCGTGTCGCCACCCCCGACCTGACTGGTGCCGTCACGGAGATCCTCGCATGAGCGGACCGATGGCGCAGTGCGCCGATTGTGCGCAGCGCTTCGACGACCGCACGGTGGCCTCGACCTGCGCCGCGTGCGGCGGGCTGCTGGAAATCATCCATGAGCGCCCGGTGCTCGATGCCGATGCGCTGCGCCAGGAGTTCTTCGGCGCCTGCTGCACGCGTCCGCAGTCGATGGCTTCCGGCGTCTGGCGCTTCCGCCGCCTGATTCACGGCGGCCTGCGTGATGACGAACTCGTGTCGCACCCCGAGGGCAACACCCCGCTCCTGCATCGTCCGGCGATCGATCGCTACGCCGGCGTGGAGGGCCTGCTCCTGAAGCACGAGGGGCACAATCCGACGGGCTCGTTCAAGGACCGCGGCATGACGGTGGCCGTCACGATGGCCAAGCGCCTCGGTGCGCGTGCGGTGGCCTGCGCGAGCACCGGCAACACCTCCGCGGCGCTCGCGAGTTATGCCGCGCAGGCCGGGATTCCGGCGCTCGTCTTCATCCCCGAGGGCAACGTGGCCCTCGGCAAGCTGGCGCAGACGATTGCCTATGGCGCGAGAACGCTGTTGGTGGATGGCGATTTCGACGCCTGTCTGCGGCTTGTTCGGGAATCGAGCGAGCAGCTCGGGGTCTACCTCGTGAACTCGATCAATCCGTGGCGGCTCGAGGGGCAGAAGACGATCGTCCTCGAATTGCTGCAGCAGCTGGGCTGGACGGTGCCCGACTGGATCGTGCTCCCCGCCGGCAACCTCGGCAATACCGCGGCGTTCGGAAAGGCGCTCCGCGAGGCTCATGATTGGGGTTTGATCGACCGTCTGCCGAGAATAGCGTGTGTACAGGCCGCGGGAGCGGCACCGTTCGCTTTGGGATTCGCGGAGCAGTTTGCCGTGCGGCATCGCGTCACACCGCATACCGTGGCGACGGCGATCAAGATCGGTGATCCGGCAAGTTGGGACCGCGCCGTGCGGACGCTGCTCGAGACGAAGGGAGTGGCGATCAGTGTGACTGACGCGCAGATTCTCGCCGCGAAGGCCGTGATCGATGGCGCCGGCGTGGGTTGCGAACCGGCATCGGCTGCAAGTGTGGCCGGCGTGCGGGAGTTGCGCGCGGCGGGGACGATTGCCCCGACGGACCGTGTCGTGGCCGTGCTCACTGGCCACGTGCTGAAGGATCCGGGCATTCTGCTCGATCGCATGACATCGGAGGTGGCCGACGATCCGCATCGGCCGACTCGCATTGCCCCGAACGTGGACGCCGTGGCTCGCCTGCTCGGCTGATCCACTGTACCGCATGACCCGAACGCTTGGAGTTCCGTGGACGCCCCGCAGCCCTTCCCGCTCGTCGCGAGCGGTATTGCTCCGCTCGATTCCCGCCTCGCAGGGTTTGCGTCCGGTCGTCCGCATGTGCTCAGTGGTGGTCCGGGTGCGGGCAAGAGCACGGCGTGTCTCGAGTTCCTGGCGGCCGGCCTGCGCCGCAGTGAGCGTGTCGCGCTGTTGACGCATGACGATCCGGCGGACGTGCTCGCCGCGGGCGCCTTCCTTGGCCTCGATCTCGGTGTCGCCATGCGGGAGGACCGCTTGGTGATCGTGCGCTACCAGCTCGA